>ULQO01030421.1_pt1 | contig 24022 bp, 8 predicted proteins | sample 1954601 | NCBI WGS metagenome assembly ULQO01 (sample SAMEA4835658, study PRJEB28245) | human gut metagenome | biome: gut microbiome; material: fecal sample | place: Denmark | collected 2008
GCTATACAATTTTCACAAAATTGCACAGAAAATAATCAAGCCCGCTTTGCGGGCTTAATCTCTTCCCTGTACACACCTATTTTTCATTTCCATGTGGCAGACGGACTCTTAAAAGCTTGCGTTTCAGCATTTTTTTATCAAACGGAATCAGCGGATAAATATAGCTGCATCCCGTCATGGTACGGTTAAAAGCTATCGTTGCCGCTATTAAAAGGATTCCCGCAATATATCCTGCCAGGTTGAATGCCGCCGTCAGACACAGCAGAATAATCCGCATAAATTTCATTGCATATCCCATTTCAAAGCTTGCCTGCGAATACGTGCCTACCGAAACCACTGCCATATACAGCATGGATTCTGCATTAAACCATCCGGAGCTGACTGCATACTCACCTACCACAATACCGGCAACAACGCTGAGCGGTGTTGAAAGCAGGGTCGGCGTATTAACAGCTGCCAGCTTTAATCCGTCAATGGAGAGTTCCAGCAGTAACAGCTGGAAAAACACCGGTACGGTAATCTCATCAGACACTGTAATAAACATCATCCACTCCGGCAGCCACTGCGGATTGTCAATCAGTAACAGCCATGTCGGGGTCAGAAGCATTGTAACCAGTGTCAGCAGAAATCTTGAAATTCTTAAATACGTTCCGATGACCGGTGCAAAATTATAATCGTCTGCCTCTTCAATAATGTCAAAAATCGAAGTCGGCACAATCATGACCGCCGGTGAATTGTCTACCATAATCACAATATTTCCGTCCAAAACCGCAGCAGCGGCGGTGTCCGGACGTTCTGAATATTTAAATTTCGGAAACGGATTAATCCATTTATGCTCATATAAACACTCTGCAAGACTTTCTATATTCATTGTCAACGCTTCTACACGTATTGCCTGAATTCGCCTTTTTATGCTGTCTAACAGCTTTTTGTCGACTTTATCCTCCATATAGCAGACAGCAACGTCGGAACGCGAGCGTGTGCCTACCCCCATCAGCTCCAGACTTAATTGGGGATCGCGGATTCTTCTGCGCAGAAGTGCCGCGTTTAAAACAAGTGTTTCCACAAAACCGTCCCTTGAACCACGAAGTACTTTATCCTTCCACGGCTCTGTCACACTACGCATCGGATACGTCCGGCAGTCTAAGGACAGGCACTCTGAAAAGCCGTCAATAAAGCAGACTGTTACTCCCGAAAAAAATGCCGTCAGTGCATCACTCTGCTTAGTAATTTTATTGACTTCTGTATAGGGCATGCCTTTTTCAAGAAAGGAATCCACATCCGATAAATCTTCCGGTTTGAGTGAATAAAAAAACTGCATCAGTTTTTCTATCATATCTTCCTGCACAAATCCATCTATAAAAAAGAATCCTGCCTTTTTTCCACCGATTATAATTTCTCTCGTTAAAATATCAAAATTCTCCTCAATGCGGATTTGTTTTTTCATACTGCGGATATTTTCATCCGCACTGGTTGAAAATTCTGTCCTGATATTATCTGTATTTATTGTCTGCATCGAAATAAATCCTCATTTCATTTCTGCGCTGGTTGCGCTTTTTATCCATAGGATATCCGCCGTCCGTGACTTCATACATCTTTTGAAAAAAAATAACAGAAATCCTATCCGCACGCGGTATATGATTTCTGTTATTTTTATCTTTTTTAAATTATTATTTTAAAGTCGCTCTTAATACTCTTAAAGTTCTTCATCGGACTTTTTCTTTCGCTTACTGCCTGCAAATCCTGCAAACATTGCTGAAACTGCCGCACCGAAAAGATACCATACGGAATGTGTTTTATCTGCTGTCTGCACACTTTCCTGCTGATTTTCTGCTGCATTTTCGGATGAATTTTCTAAAAATTCATTTTCTGAAGCTGCACCGTTGTTGTCTTCCTGTTTTCCGCTTTCTGCATCGCCGGTTCCGCCGTTTTCACTGCCGGACGGATTATCATTACCATTCTGACTGCCGTCAGCTTCTCCCGTATCTCCCGGCTGGTTATTGTCCGGCTCTGAAGGCGTCGGGGTCGGTGTTGGCTCCGGCGTTGGTGTTGGCTCTGGGGTCGGTGTTGGTGTCGGTTCCGGCGTTGGCTCTGGGTCTGGTGTTGGCTCTGGTGCCGGGGTCATTGTTTCCAGATTTGCCACAGCTTCTATCAGCCTGTGTGCCAATACGCTGACTTCTTCCTGTGTTGCCGTTGTCCTGTCAAGTGCCTTTGCCGCATTTAATGCGGATTCAACTGTGCTGAAATCCTTGTAATCGGCGCTGTTTAAGCCCTCAGCATTCTGAATTGCCCTATCCAGTTCCGAAAAATCTACCGATACTGCTCCGCTTTCTGTGTAATCTGCGGAGGCTGCCGCATATGCCGCTACTGCATCCCAGCCTTCTGCAAATGCCATACCTTCGCCTGCTTCCCTTGCAAAGACCCCGTTGACTGTCAATGCTTCTCCTTCTGCTTTGGCTAGCTGTCGTCTGTCGGTATTAACCGCAAAGCCCGGTCCGTAGGACTGATATTCATAAAAACGTGCTGCACTGTGGGTATTGCCGCTCATATTATCATAGCCTTTTGTCTTAATATGACTGTCCATAAAGCATTTTACATACGTTACACAGGCATTTGACCGCCACGGTCTGCCCAGTGCCACACTATTTTCTGCCACCGAATCTGATTTTTTAAGCAGTCTGCTGTTTATGAATACATAGCCTGTTGTTTTTGTACTTTCAGTACTTGCCGCCGTTACATAGCCTGCCGCATTGGCGACAATATCGCAGTCGTCAAATACTGCCTGTGCACTGCCGAAAATCCAGTCTACATTTCCTTCAATATAACAATTCTTAAAATACTGGCGTCCGCCGCCGTCTGCCTGTAAGGTATCCTGCCATCCGGTCAGCCGTACATTGTTAAAAATAAGCTGATCTGCTCTTGTAAGCATTGCAACTGCCTGCTTGCCTTCAATCGTTTCATTCGGATAATCAAAGGTATTCGCAACCGTCAGATTTTCCATGTATGTATGGTGTGCCGCTGCTTCAATCGAAACCGATGCACTGCCTGAGGTTCCGTATGCTGCCCCCGTTACCGGGTCTGTTTTTCCCGAAGCCGCATCATAACACAGCACGGTCTTTTCGCTATCCTCGCCAATTAAAGTGATATACGGCGATGTAATGCTTAATTTTTCGTAATACGTACCGTTCTTTACAAAAATAACTTTCTGTTCCTGATTGTCTGCCGGCACTGCTGCCAGTGCTTCCGCTACTGTTGTATACACCGGTACAGACTCACTGTCAAGCGTTCTGATACCGGAAGCATCTACAACCATATCGTATGATGAAAGTTTAACAAAGTTAAAATTACGGTATGTCTTTATGCCCTGTGTATTTTCAAAGACAACTTTTACTGCATTTCTTCCGTCCTGTAACGGAATCGTTATATCCACCGCTTCTCCTGCTGCCGTTTCTTTTTCAGACAGCAGCCGATCTCCTGCATACACCGATACTTTTCCGGCTTCATCATAGGCAAACTTTAAAGCAGCTTCATTTCCCGTTACCGTATCATTAGACTTTTCAAGCACCGTCATCTGTGCCGCCTGCGAACCGAACATGTATTCGCCTGTGTGCCCTGCCGTTGCCATAATGGATACCGGCGCTGACGGGTTACTTTCGTTATCCTGTCCGACTGCCGCTACCGTATAAAAATACGGGACTTCATTTTCCGCAGTGGTATCCGTAAATGTCGTGCTTTCTGATGTTCCAATCTCTGTATAGCCTTCTGCACGCTGTGTTGAACGGTAAATTCTGTAGCTGACAGCTTCCGGCACAGCAGACCATGTAACCGTATTTGTTGCATTTCCGGATTCTGCACCAATAGACGGTGCTGTCATCGGCAGTACAAAATGTACAGACGAAGTTTCCATAGAATTGCTTTCCTGTCCGCCGCAGACACCTGTAATTCTGAACTGATAGTCACCTGAATTTTCCGGTACATAGCTGTAAGAAGTTTCAGCGGTGGTATCCAGCTCCTTATAAGTTACGCCGTTATCCTGTGATACCTCTACGCGGTACTTTCCGTCTAACTGCGCACCCTCGCCGCTCCATGATACCGTAATGGAAGAACGGTCCTCTGAAATTACCGGCGTATTTACTCCTGTAACAGCCGGTGCTGTTCCGGCATCTTTATAATAATCCTTCTGATTATATAAAATGTTGCCCTCAGCATCCTTTGCCACCCAGTTGGTAATTTCCACATCGGCGCCAACCAGTGCCAGTCCGTATGATACGGCATCTTCTGCTGTCAGTGTCATATCCTTCCACTTGAATTCCTTTTTATCTGAATACGTCTTATTGCCGTTAGCATCGACAAGCAGCGGCTTACCAAGACTTTCAAATTCGGCAAGATAGCCGTTTTCGGTTCTTGTAAAGGTTACGTTATATTTATTATCTGCTGCCACCTCATACTTTGGTGAACCGTTTCCGGCTTTTCCAGTGCCTTTCATCCAATAGCCCGAAAGTGCATCGGTTCCAACCGATGAATCATAGCCCCTGAATCCCAATGAAGCAAACGCATATTTACCCGAAGTCTGGAATGCACCGACAAAAACACCCGTCCTTTTTGCATTCTGACCCGTAATCGAATAATCCTTAATTTTAAGAGTCATGGACATAGATGCAAATGCATCATTTTCCGGCAGTAAAATGTAACTTGTATTGACTCCTGCATCACCTGTACTCTGTGTAATATATCCGCTTTCTGCAGACTGTTCTGCTTTCATTACAGAACCCGCCCCGGTAACAGTTAGCAAATCTGAACCGGATACCTGCGGCTTATATCCGCTTTCCTCCTGACCTGAATTATCCCTATTCTGGTCATACAGTACATTTCCTGACATATCGGAAAGCACCATATCCGTCACTGTGACGTCCGCACTGTAAACTGCCAGTCCGAACTGTGCCATAATATCCGGTGTCAGCGCAGAATCCGAAGCCTTAAAAGTCTTTTCATTGACAGTTTCACTGCCTTCCTCCTGAAATGTGGCATAATAGGTATTGTCTGCTTTCTTTTCAATGCTTACCGTATAAACAGCCCCTTCTGTCCATGCCTGCTTCGGACTTCCGTTTCCAGCCTTGCCGGAAGCTTTCAGCCAGTACGGTGATACGGCATTTACATCACCTGTACCTCTGAATCCGATTGAATTATAAAGGTAATCTCCGTCCGGCTGGAATGCACCGGCATACACGCCGGAATATTTTCCATTGCTAAATGAATTGACCTTTAATTTCAACGTCATTTTTGCCGCTTCTTTCGACTGTGGGAATAAAATGTAGGAAACATTTTTCCCTGCCGTTCCCTTATTTCCAACCATACTTGCAGATTCTGCGGTCTGGCTGATTGTCATACTGCCTGCATCCTGTGTCACGGTTACATCTTCCGTATCGCCGTAGGTCTGCAATGTATAATCAATTTTAACATCTTCTTCTGCCTGTGCTGAAATTGTAAGCTTTACACCGGATGTCAGCCTGTCTGCCTTTACAACAATATCTCCGGTTTTGGCATCATAGGTATAATCCTGCTTTGCAAGAACATTTTCTCCTGCTTTAATTTCAATTGCATCCGGAAGATGATATCCGCTGTCTGCCGTAAGCTGCGTTGTAAAATCTGTACCGACTGCCGCATAATCCGCACCGCTTGTTGTAATGTGTTCAAGGTTATAGTCAACATCTGTAAATTCTTCATGAATCGCAATATTTGAAAACTTTGCCGTGCTTAAATTTTCAAGGCTGTTTGCCGCTTTATTCGCATCTACGGCAAATCCCACATAAATGTCTTGTGCCATTTCAATAGTCTTTGAACCGACCTTTGTCCACGTTACACCGTCATCAGATGCATATCCTGTAAAGGTATCGCCGCGTCTTATCAACTTAAACCATGTTCCGTTAAAGTCTGCACCGCTCTTAAAATGCAAATCACTTACCAGTGGTATTCCCGCTTTTTCTGCATTTGCAGGCGAATCAATCGTTTCAGAAATATCCGAAATTTTACCGTTTGTTTCAAGTCTGCTTGCAAGATAGGTTGACCATGTGGTTTCATTGCTGATTTTAACCATTGACATACCGAGTGCCGCCGTCTTTGAACCGCTCTCTAAGCTTTCACGGAACATCACACCGGTAAATACATGGTTGTCAACAGTTGTTGCTGAATCCAGTTTTGTAATAATTTCTGCATCACCTTTGACAAGCTGATACGTATACTGAAAATCATCGGTTGTGGCATCTGCATAGGTACTGCCGGATACGCAGCCTTCTGATGCGCCTAATTTTCCGGCACCTTTCACTGTCATCACACCATTTTCCAAACTTGCATTTCCCGCTACACCCGGATTGCCAATATCAGTGCTTGTCCACTCGCCTGTGCCAGCTGTGCTGTTAATATGCAGCTTCGATACAGATGACTGGGTCTGATTGCCATCATTATCATAGGCTCTAGCGGTGATATTGTACGTGCCGTCTGTCAACCCCGTATAATCACAGGTAAATGGTGCGGTATCTGCTGTTCCGACAAGCTGTATACCATTGTAAAATTCTACCTTTGCAATGCTTCCCCCATTGTTTGCCTTTACATCAGCTGTCACTGTTACTGTCTGTCCTTCATCATACTGTGCATTATCCTGTAAATCAAGGGTAATATCCGGATTTGGTGCCGTATAACCGGACTGCTCTACATTTTCAACAAGTCCGTTAAAATATTCTTCTACGTAAGCATATCCGGTTGTCGGATTGATTTTCTTGGAATCGCTGGCATCATTCGAATTTAAACCGTGTGCTGTCTCCCATGTATCCGGAATTCCGTCCATATCTGTATCAAATGAAGCAACCCGTACAGATTCTTTTGCCGGATAGCCGCCGACCTCATCTTCTGTATTCACATATCTTCCCGAATCTGTCCGCGTTTCGGCTACAACTCTCGCATCAATGGCATCACGGTACGGATAGGTCGCACCCGCCTGCGCAAGCACCGGTTCATAACAGTCCGCAGCACTTGTCACGGTGGCACTGTCAAATCCTTCTGCCGTATACGGTGTTTCTGAAACTACAGTTTTATTGGCTCCTTCTGTCACGCCTGACATTTTTGAACCTTTTGCATTGTCAGCGGTAATTTCAGCATTGCCGTCCATGTAGTTGCCGTTTACATAAAATCCGCCCGGTTTTGTGGCTTCACCCATATCAATGACCTGATACCGAACCTGTTCTCTCGTTCCCTGTCCCGGTTTTAAGAAATTGTTGATAAAATTGGTATACGCATAACCACCACCATAGCAGGTGTTATATCCCCAGTTATAAAGAACATTATTGCTTAACTGCAGTGTTGCCGTACTGCCTCCATCCTTTGTCGGATCGCCCATGCATCCGCCGCCGATTCTTGGATTTCTCGATGTATGATTCGCAATCAGGTTATTCTGAAACAATACATTGTCGCCACCAAAAATACCGCCATATCCGTGACGGCCTTTGGAATGTCCTGAAACAGTCAGACTTTCCGATACGATACACCACTGTACTGTTCCGTCCTGTCCGCGGTAAGTTGAAACTGTTTCATCGGTATTCCAGCTAAACGAACAGTGGTCGATCATAAAAGTCTTATTATCCCTTCCCCAGAGTGCATCCATGGAATCTCCGCCGGTATGTACATTTGCCGCACCCGGACGGAAACGCATATAACGGATAATCAGATTTTCAGAATTGCTGATATTTGTATCCCAGCCGGACAGGGTAATACCATCCCCCGGTGCTGTCTGTCCTGCTACGGTAATATTTTTTCTTTCTTTAAAGGTCAGTGTCTGCTTTAATTCTATCGTACCACCCACATTAAATACAATCATCGTTCCGCCTTTATCTTTGGCAAATTCTTCGATGCCATAACGCAAAGACCCTTCTACCGGTGTTTCACCTTTTCCGTAATCCTCCAGTGTTGTAACGACATACACATCATATCCGCGTCCGCCGGTTGCAAATCTTCCACCGCCTTCTGCGCCTGCAAATGCAAGCAGGGTGTTATTTTCCGCCCCATATGCAAATGTTCCCGCCGGCAGGGATATGCCTGATGTTGCCATCAGTCCTGCCAGTGCAAATGCCGTTGCCCTTTTTACGTGATGTCTGTTCGCCCTTCTCCGCTGTGCGCGGTTTTGTGTCTTCTGATTCATTACTAACCCTCCAAATAAATATTTTCCATGATATCAGGGTCAAAAGGTCTAAACCGAATGAGCTTGCTCATAGGTGGGTGCTTTTCTCCCCAACATCTTCCCATATGTGTATCATAATCTTTCACCCCGGCATTTCAAAGATACAATCCATTTTTGTGCAAAATGTATCTTTTGCAATTATTTTTTGCAAAAGTTTTTTGCAAAATATCTTGTTTTTAGTTTTATTTTTCGTTATGATAGACGTGCAGGGTACAATTTTTTATTGTATAAAATGTATCCTGTATGGGAAATCTATCAGGCATCGCTTGATATTGGCATTATTGTGCCGCAGATATCGCAAAATATTCCTGATAGCAGATGAGAAATCGCCTGCGCGAATTTTTCATCGCTTTTTTGCAACAAGTTGCTCAGAAACGGAGATTGATATGAATGAACAATTATTAATACAAGGCGTTTTACATGAAGCATTTACACGGACAAGTTATGCACCGGAAGCGGAAGCCGCGGATTTTCTGCGCCGCCGTTTTCCCTATCCGAATTTCTGCATCACTGCATTTTCACTGTCCGGCACACGGCTGGCGGATTCCTACCGGCACCAGTTGATATCCATGATTCCAAAATACACTGCGGGACTGACAAAATTTCCGACCTTTGCCTACCGCACGGAAAATCATGAATTTTTACTGCTTTTTAATTATCCTGAAGAATTTGAGCCAGACATCTATATTAAGCAGTCTTATGAATATTTTAAACAGCGGCACAACTGCACGGTGTTTTGGGGTATCAGCCGTCCCTGTGTCGGTCTGTCTGAATTTATTTTTGCCAAAAAAGAGGCACTGACTGCGCTTTCATTTTCACTGACGGACAGCCATGACGATATTACCGTCTATTCCGACCAAATGTTTATTCCGGCAGAAAATTCATACGGCTGTTTCTATCCGCAGACTGCGGCAGATTTACTGATAAAGGGCATGAAAAACCACGATACGGATTTGATTCATTTTATCCTGACGGTGCTTGAAGATGAAAATACACGGTTACGCCCTTTTTCGTCTGAACAGATGATTGCTGGGCAAATGCTTGCCCTTCATAATGCCGTAACCGCCACTTTTTTCGGTCTGAATCCGGTGAAGTACGGCTTTTTAGAACAGTTGTTTGCTTTCCAGCAGGAAATTATCGGCTGTCAGGGAAATTTTGAACATTATTTTTCACACCTGCATGACCTATGTCTTTCGGTCAGTGCTTCACTTGCCGGACAACGGATGAACAAAAAGAAAGAGCTTGTTCAGGAGACCGCTGATTTTATCTTGCAAAATTATGCCGATGCCAACTTAAATCTTTCCGGCACGGCACAGCATTTTCAGGTTTCCGAAGGCTATCTTTCGAGTATTTTTAAGGAACACGCCGGTATCTGTTTTGCGGAATACCTTGAAAAATGCCGCATTGAAAAAAGCTGTGTTTTGCTGTCGGACACTGCCTCGACAATTGAACAGATTGCCGAAGATGTCGGCTATAACAGTGTGTATTCTTACCGCCGTGCCTTTAAGCGGCTGTTTCATATCAGTCCGTCCGCTTACCGGGAACAGAAACTGCCGTAAAAAACAAAAATACCTGTTCCGCTTAATGCCAGTAAGGCAAACAGCCATGTAACAGGGGTACTGTCACCGGTTTGGACAGGCGCACTCTGCGGCTGTTCCGGCTGTGCTTCCGCCTGTGCCTGCTGTGCTTCGGATACATCTTCTTTTTTCTGTATCGTCACCTCAACACGGTTGCCATCGGCGTCCACTGCCGTAACCTTTACCGGCTGATTACTGCCCTGTATCGTATAGATTCCATTATCCGCAGTAAGCTGTGTATCTCCTGCAAATACTTTCTCTAAATTATCATCTTCCACCGTAAACTTTACATTTTCACAATAAATGCCGCCGTCGCTGATTCCGATAAATACAGGCGGCTGTGTGACTTTCTGCACATAAACCTGTACATTTGCCATAGCTGTGTTTCCGGCTTTATCAGTAATCTTTGCATAAACAACCATTCTGCCGTCCGGCTCTACCGTAAATTCTTTTTCGTATAAATTCCACTTTCCGTTTGGCAGTGCATTTAACTGTTCTACACTCTGCTCACCCTCTGCAACATAGCAGACAATATTTGCAATGCCTGTTCCGGTATCGTGTGCCGTAATCTCTACTTTCTGTGTCTTATTAAAGAACTTTCCGAAAGTTATCTGATTCAGCCACTTGTTCCATGTCATGTCCGATATCGTAATACTGCCTTCCGGCGGGTTGGTGTCTGCCATAACCACAAATTTCAGTTCTGTCTGTGCCTGTGTATCATGGTCTGTGCTGACTGTAAGTACCGCGGTATAATCCGCCAGGCTTAATCCCTTCTGCGGTGCAACCGTAATTCCGGTTGTTTCACCCGGTGCCAGTTCGTTCTTTTCCGGGATACCTACCACATAGCCTTCGGCACTGCCTGCTTTAATAACAGCGGTGTACCGTTTCCGTAAATAATCTTATTGGCTTCATCTACTGTCGGCGCTGCTGCCTGTGTGTAAACCACCGCACCGTCTGCACGCACAAATACGCTTCCCATATCCGGCAGGACTGCTGTTGTCAGCACCACAACCAGTAATATACTCAAAGTCCTTCTTACCCAGCCTTTTAAGCGGTATTTTTTCTTCATACACCTTTCCTCCTTGAATCCTCACATAGTTCTTTTGTACTATCATATTCTATCTATAGTTCTATTATATCATAATGTTTTTTATCTATATATCTAATTTTGTAACAAAAAATGACCTCCGGTCGTCAGATTTTTGCTTTACTTCTAACGACCGGAGGTCTGCTTCATATATTAACTATATGATTTTTATTCTTTTATTTTACTTCTTTTTTCTTTCTGCCTGCCAGCACAACGAATGCTGTCATTGCCGCAAACATCATCAGTACAAATGGAACTGCACGCATGGTGTCCGCAGTTGCAACACCTGTATCCTCTGTCTGTGCATCAGAAGTTGTTGCTGCAGAACCTTCCGTAGACGGCTGTACCGTTTGTGTCGGCTGTACTGTTGTCGGCTCTGAAACAGTCGGCTGTTCCGGTTCTGACGGTGTGGTCGGCTGTTCATTTACTGTCTGATAAACTACCGCAAACGGGCTGAATGAGGAAACTTCAACATAAAGTCCATTGTCTGTCAGCTGCGGCATCAGTGTTTCCAGACCATTTTCTGTCAAATGAAGCACTGCAAATGAGTAACCGCTCTTTCCTGTTCCTGCCGGATATTCCAAAGTAACCCCCATCTTGCCATTCTTAAATGTTACAGTCTGACCTGCTTCATCTGTCAGATTCATTTCCAGATAAGAAACACTGCTGTTTTTCAAAGTTTCCGGCATTTCATTTTCGATTGCCGCTTTCATCTGCTGTGCAGCTGTATCGTATGCCTGTCCTTCTTTTACAATATTCAGGCTCAACTTTGTATTCTTTAATACACTGCCGTCTGCACCCACAAATTCAACTGTTTCAGGAACAGTTACTGTACCGCTTCCGTTGACTGTAACCGTTGTCTTTGTTTCTGTCGGTGTTGTCGGCTCACTCGGCGTCGTTGGCTGTTCCGGTGTCGTCGGCTGCTCCGGTGTTGTCGGTTCACTCGGCGTCGTTGGCTGTTCCGGTGTCGTCGGCTCACTCGGCGTCGTTGGCTGTTCTGGTGTCGTCGGTTCACTCGGGGTTGTCGGTTCACTCGGCGTCGTTGGCTGTTCCGGTGTCGTCGGCTGCTCCGGTGTCGTCGGTTCACTCGGCGTCGTTGGCTGTTCCGGTGTTGTTGGTTCACTCGGTGTCGTCGGCTGTTCCGGTTTCGTTGGCTCACTCGGGGTTGTCGGCTGCTCTGGCGTTGTCGGCCGCTCCGGTGTTGTTGGCTGCTCCGGTTCACTTGGCTGTTCCGGTTCTGCCGTAACTTCCTTACCGTCTACGATAAGCTTTACATCAGAGAAGGTTACATCGGCATTTCTTGCCACGTACATGCCCACATAGACATAATCGGAATCAATAGATGTCAATTTAAAGTCAAATCCACCGGTAATTGTTTCTTCTTTCCCGAATGTGCAGGCATATCCGTCTGTACTGCTTTCAATTTTAACATCAATCACATCACCTGCTGCAATTTCATTTACACAGATTCCTCCCCGTGTTAAAGCACCACTCTTTCTCGCAAAACAGTTCCATACATTTCCCTGTTTTGATAATTTTAGTGGTCCTGCTGCCACATAATCTCCCATCATATCTTTCGTATTCATATCCAGCCATACAGCATCTCTTACCATCAGTCCAAATGAAGCCTGATCATGTACATCGTAAGATAACACTCTCATTTTAGCTGACAGTGTAAATACACTTTTTGCCGGGACTTTATAATAATACATCGCTATACCGTCAGAAGTATCCGTTATTTTTCCCTTTGTACTCTTAATATGGACTGTGTTATTTTCCAGTCCTTCAAGCACATGCGTTGCCTTTGACGGCTTACCGCCAAGGTCGCCAAATACCGAACCGCTCCAGATACCAATCTGTTTCCAAAGCTGACTGACATCTGTAACCGGAGTATATTCTGCTTCCTTATAATCCGGATTTGGCTGCAATACTTCGCTCTTTAACGGTTTTTGGGCCTCCTTAATGTGTTCTGAAAGTCCCGGAATATTCTGTTCTTTCAATATTCTTGTCATCATGTATGCATTATAACGTGCACCATAAATATTCGTATGCGTATTATCTACGCTGGTACCAGAAGACGAGGTCCATGCATGTAAATTCAATGTTTCATCTGCTCCCAGCTCATCATAAAGATTCTTTGTAAGCGTTGTCATATCCACAACGGTTATATCTAAATCTTCACCCATTTTACGAATTGCCTCGGCATAATTTCCTCCTTCAAATTTACCTGAATCCGATGTGATATGCAGATTTGAATCTTCCCATATTCCTGTTGCTGTTCTTCTGACAATCGGTGTACAAAGAACAACTGTAACGCCTTTTTCCTGCGCCGGTTTTACATAATTTACATACAGCGAATTGGCAAATGAACCTTCTGTCAAATAATTGCCATTTGGATTCGTATACCGTCCTTCATCCGCTTTTTCATCATTATGTCCAAAGCCAACAAACAGGTAATCTCCTGCTTTCATTCCCTGCATTAATGTCTGATACTGTTCTTCCTGCACATAGCTTTTTGAGCTTCTTCCTGACAATGCAAGATTTTTCACTGTGAGACTGCTATCAAAATAATGTTCTAACTGTGTTCCCCATCCATACCTTGGATAATAATAGGTGTCATTAAAACTGCATACCGTTGAATCTCCTACGGTCCATACCGTTGCCGCATTGAATGATGGAACATCCGGCTGTTCAGGTTTTGACGGCTGCTCCGGTTTCGTTGGCTGTTTTGGCACCTGTGCCGATACAAAGCTCTTACTGTCACCTGTTGTTCCACTGATTGTTTCCGGCTTTATAACCAGTTTGATAGAACATCCTGCATCCTCCTGCGTAATTGTATAGCTTTTATCCGCATAAGAAGGTACTGCCTTTACCAGTGTTTCTTCTCCTGATGGTGTTATACGATACCATTCCAATACAGATGCATCTGCTTTTTCATTACCACTTAACGTATACAATGCCTTTAAAACAGAACCCGTTTTAAGCTCGCCTTCGATGGCAATATCTTTCACTGTCACTGCCGTGTCTGTTTCCTGTACAAAATAAAACGGCTGCCAGCCCTTAAATGTCTGCACAATATCTGCATATGGATTTTCATTCTTTACTGTGCCTGCCGTTCTAGCTGAAACATCTGCCGCACCGCTTCCTAAAACCGTCGTATTGTATTCCTGATAATTTGCATCTTCCGGTCTGGCACCACTCATTGAATTCCAGCCTACCGCTGTTACTGTATCCTTTGTCTGAAGCTTTGTATTTAAAAATGCAACCGTTGCACTGCTTCTCCATGGTCTTCCAAAATATCCTGCCGCTACATCCCATGCATCATTGGCTGACACATAACAATTTCTGAAAATGTAACCGGTCGTACTTCCATCTGCCGCAGCCGTAATATAAGCGCCCTTTTGTGTATTGCTGTATCCATAATAACTCAGTTCACAGGCATCAAATAAAACATCACCGCCGCCAAAGATATAATCAGTATTGCCATCTATGAAACAGTTCTTGAAATATGCCTGAATATTATTACCTGTATACAGTGTATCCTGACTACTGACAATTCTACACTCATAAAACTCCGACTGTGAACCTTCAACTGCAAGCGCACTTGCACGTTCTGTAGCCTCACCGCTTGCCGCATCAGAATCTTTGGTTCTTTCAAAATTCTTAATATCCGGTCCACCCGGTGTCACACCGTCTGCCAATTCTTCATCTGTAATGTATTTATTAAATGACGATTCAAATGTAATATTCTGTGCGCGAAATGCTGTTGCCGTATTTTTTATATAAACAGCCGCACCCCATTTTTGTGCAGTATTTTTTTCAAATTTGTCATACGCTGCTGCTTCTGAATAATACCCGTCAGCACCAATACTGTAGTATTCGTATCCAATACCATAATACCACGTTAACAGCACTTCTTTTTCCGGTTCATCATTAATAAATGTTACATATGGTGTATCTACAAGAACCTGCTCACGATACACCCCCGGCGCGATATGAACAGTAATGCGCTTTGATTCATCCGAAGGATTCATCGCTTTACATGCTTTTACTGCTTCCCGCACCGTCTGATAATTATGCTCTTTCTGGTCATATCCGACATAAATATCCGGTACCCATTCAAGTTTTTCTTTTTTTGTCGTTAAAAATAGCAAATCTCTTGCGACTGCCTGATTTTCAACGACAATATGTGAAACAGTCTGATAGTCCCCTGCCTCTGCTTTTACTTCATATGTACCGTTACGCAGTTTAAGCTGATAACTATTTGCAGAAATCGCTGCATCATATATATACCGGTCTTCCATATTCACAAACTGTAACGCTGTCACTGTATCCGGCACATCCAAACCTGTAAATGCACCTGACACTGTGTAAGTTTCTTTTTTTACGACATGAATATTCTCTTGTGCTGATTGTGTCAGACGGATTTGCGCTGTTCCGTCCGGCTCATAATCGTTAACGCCGTTTAATGTAATCGTATATGTTACATCCGGTTCAATACTTACACTGTAAGCTCCCTGTTCATCCGGTATAAAAACAACATCTTCTTTTTCTGAATTTTGAGGTGCTTTTAAAATAACCCTTAATGCACTGGTATCATAATCTGTATCAAAGCCTGATATGTTTCCTTTTAATTCACACACATTTTTACTTTCCACAAAAAGATTCTGCTGTTTTCCGTTTATTACATCTGTATCCTGCACTGTAATATTTTTACACGCATCTGTGAAACCAAATCCCACATTTTCTGTAAGAACTGCCGTATATGTATATCCCGGTGTCAGGGAAACTTTATACATTCCATTTTTAACCTTTGCCTGCACTTCTTCCAGTGTTTCCGTATTTATAAATTTTACGCCATATTCTGCAATATCCGTACCTGCTATATCTACAGTTCCTGTTACCTCAACCGGAGGAATCTGTAAAATTCTGTGGTATACCGGTTTTACATTTGTCGCACTTCCAACATAAATCTGATACTGTCCACTGTACTGTGCAATAAATTCATACCGTTTACAGGCTGCATTTCCAATATCTGCTGTATCGTCCTGTGTTCCCTGTGTCCCTTTATAAAGGAAATGAACTTTGTCGGTTTCTTTTGTATAAGACCCCATATATGCCACAATTTTATCTCCGGCACTTACATCATTTAATGTAACACAGCGTCTTGTATTTCCACCTTTTCCATTGCATTTCCATACACCATCAGAACAATATCCGTCCCCGTATGAAAATGTCGTATAATTCACACCGCCTGTGACAAATTTCAACGCATTGACACCGCCCTGTATGCTGTCTCCATTTTCGTATTTTACTGCAAGTGTACCAAAATTCACTATCTTATCTGTATTAACCGTCCCATCCAGTGTACCATTTTCACCTATAAGACCATTGGCATCCCATGCTGCCTGTGTGATATTGTTATGATATATTTGTGTATCCTCTTCCTGCTTTGCTCCAAAATCCCACACTTCAATCTGTCTTGTAACTTCCGGTCTCTGAAGTTCGGATGGAGTCACAAGAATATACGGAATATATGTATTTGCTGTCAGCGTAACTGTTCCGGCATTTCCCGTATACTCAAAAACAATTCGATCCGAACCGTCGGTCTGGGATTCACTATAACAATTCTGTGTCTTTGAAGACTGAACCGTCTGGTCAAGTGTTCCGGATTCAGTATTAAGTTTAATATCACCACCCCACCGGCAGCCTCCAATCATAATGCTGCAGTCTCCCGGTACCTGAATCGTAAATTCCGTTTTCCCCTGCATTCCATGTGTTGAATCCTTATACCGTCCGGGTGTCCGAACCTCCATCAATCCTATAACACCTGTATTCAAAGCAGGTTCTGACGCACTGCTGTCTAAATTGTAAAGCACACTATCTTTTATCCTGAAATCATAATAATAGCTGGTATTCACTGCCATCTGTGCTGCTGTCATTCCATCAGCCACCATTATAGACTGTGGTATATAATCATCTGCAAGCGGTGTAATCAGAATTTCCGGTATATACGATCCCGGTGAACTCACGGTAACTGTTCCCGCATCTCCCACATAACAAAAGCTTACTCTGTCCTGACCACTTGTATCAGCCCGATTATAACATTTTGCTGTTTTTGCTGCTTTAGACACGGCATCCAATGCTCCCGTTGTTGTTTTTAATACAAACTGGTCATTCTGTCCTGTAAACTGACATCCTCCAATTGTAATCATACAATTTCCAGCGACCTTAAACGTCATCTGTGCCTGTCCGTTCATGCCATGATCTGTACTATGGAATTTTCCCGCCTTCTCCACGGTCATCAATCCAAATGTGCCACATTTCATTTCCGGATTAGCACTTTCTTTTGATGTATCATAGATTTCACTGTCTTTGTTTTGAAAATTAAATGCATATGCAGTTCCTTTTACTGGTTCTGTTACCAGAAATCCGTCTGCGTACGTATATTCTTCAGAATCCGCAGCAAAAATGGCATAATCGCCTGTAAATACTGATGTTATCATCATCAGAAGCGTTAATGCCATGCTGATCCATCTTTTGGTTGTTTTTCGCAACTTCATTTGTAATACCTCCTATTCTTTATTTTAAATTTATACTGCGGATTATAATTGCATTGCATTCATTTTGCAATATATTTTATAAAACTATTTTTCTTTTCTCTGTTTTAAACGTTTTTTTGCTCATTTAATTGTTAATATTCCACAATTCTTTTGTAAAATTTAATATTTTTTTATTACTTTTGTCGATTCACTTGTACAAAAAAATTATATTCATTTTAATAAAATAAATTATTCTACCTGTATATCTAATTTTGCAACAAAAATATTAATTCTATATATATGCCCTATCATTTGAATAGGTATATTTTTAAAATCAAAAACACCCGGAGAAAATCGTTTTACCGACTCTCTCCGGGTGCTTCTATTTTAGATTCTGTCTGTTAAGACGAATCTTTTTTACTTATAAAGTTCTACTAACTTCAGTAAGTGCTGGTAACGTGCATTTGCAGTCTTTTCAGATTCAGCAAAGAGTTTTTCAGCTCTTTCTGGGAATGGCTTAATCAGTCTTGTGTAACGAGCTTCGTTATTTAAGAATTCCTGATATGAACCATCACCTTCCTTAGAAGTTAATGTGAATGGATTCTTTCCTTCAGCCTTTAATGCAGGGTTGAATGAGAACAGATTCCAGTATCCGGCCTTAACAGCCTTCTTCATTTCATCCTGGCAGTGGTTCATACCACCCTTAGCGATACCGTGAAGTTCGCAAGGAGCGTAACCAATGATTAATGAAGGACCGTTGTAGCTTTCAGCTTCAGCAATTGCCTTAACAGCCTGTGCAGGATTAGCACCAAGAGCAATCTGTGCTACGTATACGTAACCATAGCTCATAGCGATTTCTGCAAGACTCTTCTTGCTGATTTCCTTACCTGCTGCTGCGAACTGGCAGACTTCACCGATGTTAGAAGCCTTTGAAGCCTGTCCACCTGTATTAGAATACATTTCTGTATCGAATACCATAACGTTTACATTCTCACCTGATGCAAGTACATGGTCAAGACCGCCGAAACCGATATCGTAAGCCCAACCATCACCACCGAAGATCCATACAGACTTCTTAGCGAGGTAATCTTTCTTTGCAAGAACTTCCGATGCAAGAGGACAACCTTCTTTTGCTGCCTTTTCTACTTCCGGAATCAGTGCTGCAACATCTGCTGCATTCTTCTTTGTATCATCCTTAGATGCAAGGAAGTTTGCTACAGCTGTCTTTAATTCAGCAGATGCCTTTTCAGAAGCTGCCATTTCTTCAAGTTTAGCAATAGCCTGATCTCTTAAAGTCTTCTGTCCAAGATACATACCGAAACCGTGTTCTGCATTATCTTCAAACAGTGAGTTTGCCCAAGCCGGACCCTTTAAGGAATCTTTATTTACTGTATATGGTGATGTAGCTGCCGGACCACCCCAGATTGAAGAACAACCTGTAGCGTTGGAAATGTACATCTGCTCACCAAATAACTGTGTAATTAATCTTGCGTAAGATGTTTCTGCACAGCCTGCACAGCTTCCTGAGAACTCAAGGAGTGGCTGGTTGTACTGAGAACCGATAGGAGTAGCATCTGTAAATACAGGCTTAATCTCCTTCTTGCCAACATTTGCTACTAAGTAGTCAAATACCGGCTGTTCTTCTGCCTGTGATTCCTGTGGAACCATCTTTAATGCGCCCTTAGCGGCTGCCGGACATACAGTTACACATTCGCCGCATCCCATACAGTCTAATGGAGATACAGACATTGTAAACTTCATGCCTTCAGCTACTGCATGCTTAGAATCAGCAAGCTTAATCTGTGAAGGTGCTGCACTTACTTCACCTGCATCCAGAATAAACGGACGGATTGTTGCATGAGAACATACGAATGCACAGCTGTTACACTGAACACAGCTTGTAGGATCCCATTCAGGAACCATAACGGCTGTTCCTCTCTTTTCGTATGCAGATGCACCTGTTTCAAACTGACCATCAGCAATATCCTTAAATGCAGATACAGGAAGGCTGTCACCATCCATTAATCCGATAGGATCTAACAGTTCGTTGACCATCTTTACAGTAGCCGGACGACCTGTACGGTTGATTGTCTTCTTTTCTTCTGTTGCATTTGCCCAGTCAGCAGGTACTTCTACCTTATGTACAGCATCTACACCGGCATCAATTGCCTTGTAGTTCATTTCTACAACAGCGTCACCCTTCTTGCTGTATGACTTCTTAGCTGCTGCTTTCATGAATTCAACTGCCTGATCGATAGGCATTACGTTTGCAAGCTTAAAGAATGCAGACTGTAAAATTGTATTTGTTCTCTTACCCATACCAATTTCAATTGCTTTGTCAATTGCATTGATTGTGTAGAGCTGGATATTGTTCTTTGCAATATACTGCTTTGCTTCTGCATTCAGATGTTCAGCGAGTTCTTCGTCTGACCACTGGCAGTTAATCATAAAGATTCCGCCCGGCTTAACATCCTGAACCATCTTGTATCCCTTTGTGATGTAAGATGGGTTATGGCATGCAACAAAGTCAGCCTGATTGATATAGTATGGACTTCTGATTGGGTTATCACCAAATCTTAAGTGGCTGATTGTAATACCGCCAGTCTTCTTAGAGTCATACTGGAAATATGCCTGAATGTACTTATCTGTATGGTCACCGATAATCTTTGTAGAGTTCTTATTCGCACCTACAGTACCATCACCGCCAAGACCCCAGAATTTACATTCAACAGTACCCTTAGCAGATGTAATAGGAGCCGGCTTAACTTCCGGTAAGCTTAAGTTTGTTACATCATCTACGATACCGATTGTAAATCTTGCCTTTGGAGCATCTTTTTCAAGTTCTTTGTATACAGCGAATACTGATGAAGGTGGTGTATCCTTAGAACCAAGACCGTAACGGCCGCCTGTTAAGATAACATCATTCATACCGGCTTCACGAAGTGTTGCTGCTACATCAAGATAAAGAGGTTCACCTAATGAACCAGGTTCCTTTGTTCTGTCGAGTACCGCAATCTTCTTAGCAGTCTTAGGAAGAACCTTTAAGAGGGAAGCTGATACCCATGGACGATACAGTCTTACTTTTACAAGACCTACTTTTTCGCCCTTTGCTGTTAAGTAGTCAATTACTTCTTCAGCTACATCGTTGATAGAACCCATTGCAATGATGACTCTGTCTGCATCCGGTGCACCATAGTAGTTGAATAAATCATAATCTGTACCTAACTTTTCGTTAATCTTCTTCATGTACTTCTCAACAACTGCTGGAAGTGCATCATATGCTGAGTTACATGCTTCACGATGCTGGAAGAAAACATCACCGTTTTCATGTGAACCACGCATAGCCGGATGTTCCGGATTCAAGGCATGTGCACGGAATTCTTCTACTGCTTCCATATTGCACATTTCCTTTAAGTCTTCATAGTCCCACTTTTCAATCTTCTGAATCTCGTGAGATGTACGGAAACCGTCGAAGAAGTTAATGAATGGAACTTTACCTTCAATTGTTGCAAGGTGTGCAACCGGGCTTAAATCCATAACTTCCTGAGGGTTTGTTTCAGCAAGCATTGCGAAACCAGTCTGACGACAGGCGTAAACGTCACTATGGTCACCGAAAATATTCAGGGACTGTGTAGCAACTGTACGTGCTGATACATCAAATACACAAGGAAGCTGTTCACCGGCAATCTTGTACATATTTGGAATCATCAGAAGAAGACCCTGTGATGCAGTAAATGTTGTTGTTAATGCACCTGCTGCAAGTGAACCGTGTACTGTACCTGCGGCACCTGCCTCTGACTGCATTTCTACCACCTTTACTGTATTACCAAAAATGTTTTTCTGTCCTGCTGCTGACCACTGGTCAACAACATCTGCCATTGGACTAGAAGGTGTGATAGGATAGATACCTGCAACTTCTGTAAACGCATAAGCAACGTGTGCAGCAGCTGTATTACCATCCATAGATTGTTTTGCTCTAGCCATTTCTTTGTAATCCTCCTTAAAAATATTGTGGAATTGTATCATTCCGATTATCTATATTTTAGTATTTCTTCGACAAAATGTAAAGGCATTCTTCTAAATTATCTATTAAAATACATAATTTCTTTGTAATGCCTTTACAATTTTTGTTTATTTTCACTATCGTTTGTGTATACAATATACTGTATCAGCTTCTTTTTATAACCTTTTCTGCCAGTTTTTCCAATGCCTGTCCATCTGCCTTTTTCATGACTGACCGGATTGTTACCATATCCTCACAAATAGTTATATTCTTCATATTCTCCAGATATGACTTCATCAACCTGCCGGATACCGGACCCCACGAACCGTTTTCAATCACTGCCGCATAGCGGTTCTGGAAATTCTTCATTTTTAAATGATACAAAAAATCCTCCATGCATGGCATTAATCCACCATCATACGTAATGCCCGCAAGCACCAGCGCATCATAACGGAAGCTGTCCGCAACCGCTTGGGCCATATCTGCTCTTGCAAGGTCAAAAACAGCAACATTTTCTTCACCCTGCCCCTTCAATATAGAAGCAAAATGTTCAGCCACATATTTTGTATTGCCGTGAATTGATGAATATGCCACCACGACGCCCTTTTCTTCCGGCTGATAACTGCTCCATTTTGCGTATTTATCCAAAAAGTATTCCAGACCACCGGTAAGCACCGGTCCGTGCAGCGGTGCAATTTTTTCAATATCAAGTACCGCTGCTTTCTTTAAAAGGCCCTGGACATTAGCACCGTACTTGCCGACAATATTAATAAAATACCTTCGTGCTTCCCCTGTCCACTCATGCTCCAGTACGTCCTGTGCTTTTCCTGCGGCATCATAAGTGCAGCTCTGTGACAATGCACCGAATCTGCCAAATCCGTCCGCTGAAAATAAAATCTTATCGGCTTCATCATATTCGACCATGACTTCCGGCCAGTGTACCATTGGTGCCATCACAAAATGTAGCGTATGTCTGCCAAGCTTTAACGTATCGCCTTCCTTGACTTCTAATATAGAAAGTTCTTCCGTATCCAGTTCAAAAAACTGTGGCAGCATGGCTACTGTTTTTGCATTTGCCACAACAACCGTTTCCGGATACTTTACCAGAAATTTCCGAATATTTCCGGCATGGTCCGGCTCTAAATGCGAAACAACCAGATAATCCGGCGCTTTTCCACCAAATACTTCTTCCAGATTATCAAACCACGCATCTGTCGCCCGGTTATCCACCGTATCCATTACTGCAATTTTGCTGTCCTTAATCACATAGGAATTGTATGTCACCCCGTCCGGTATCCGGTACTGGCTCTCAAACAAATCCAATGTCGTATCGTTTACACCTACATAAAAAACATCTTCTGAAATCTTCCAAACTGCCATGCCAATCCTCCTTGTTTTTGCTTTTTTACTTTTTTTGTCATTATAAATCTTTTTCGTGTTAAAAACAAGAACGTTTCCTATTTTTATTAAATTTAAAAGAAAAACTTTACAGATATTTTATACATGAAGCCGTCATCTGATTCAAAAAACACCGCAGAAAAGTTTATCCTCTTCTGCGGTGTCACTCAATTTACTCTTTATATTATAGTAGTTTTACAGCTTAGTCATCTGCGCCCTGTAAAGCATCGTAGCCTGTTTCTCCGGTACGAACCTTTACGACATCTTCCACATCGTATACGAAAATCTTACCGTCACCGATATGTCCGGTGTAGAGTGCCTTCCTTGCTGCATCAATAACATCTGCAACAGGAACTTTTGAAACAACCATTTCGACCTGAATCTTAGGAAGAAGCTGCATATCAACTTCAACACCTCTGTAGTATTCCGGTGCACCTTTCTGTGTACCACAGCCGAGTACCTGTGTCACTGTCATACCTGTTACGCCGATGTCGTTCATTGCCTTCTTTAACTTTTCAAACTTAGACTGCTTTGCAAGGATTTCAACCTTTGTAATCTTATTTTCCTTTTCAGGAGAAGTCTTTACAACTGCCGGTACGGCATTTTCCATCTTTTCAGAACCGAAAACTTCGATTTCATCATCAGATGCGATTGTTAAATCATTTGCTGCAAATTCAAATCCTGAGTAAGCACTTGCAAGACCATGTTCTGCGTAATCCAGACCCTTGATTTCAATATCTGCCGGTACTCTTAAACCGATTGTGTGCTTTAATACTTCAAATACGATAATCATTGTTACGCCAACCCATGCGCAGACTGTAACAACACCTAAAAGCTGGATACCGAGCTGCTTAAATCCGCCGCCGTAGAAAAGACCTGCTCCAACACCGTTCTGACCTGTTGAGAAAAGTCCGACACAGATCGTTCCGAGTAAACCATTTGCAAAATGAACACCGACTGCACCAACCGGGTCATCAACCTTACATACTTTATCAATAAATTCGATTACCAATACAACTGCGATACCTGCGATGATACCTTCAATGGCTGCACCGTACATATCAATACAGTCTGTACTTGCTGTTACGATAACAAGACCTGCTAATGTACCGTTTAATGACATGGATACATCCGGCTTCTTATAACGGATCCATGTAAATAACATTGTTGTTACGGTTGCTACGGCTG
>ULQO01034118.1_pt1 | contig 23872 bp, 12 predicted proteins | sample 1954601 | NCBI WGS metagenome assembly ULQO01 (sample SAMEA4835658, study PRJEB28245) | human gut metagenome | biome: gut microbiome; material: fecal sample | place: Denmark | collected 2008
TAAAAATCAATTTTATTGTCATAATTTAATAAATAAAAGCGATTACATCTCCTAAAATTAAAAAAAAACCGCTTTTATCACGGTTTTTTAGGATATATAAATAATAAGTATGGTATTTATCTTTTAGCTTTCTTTAACATTTTTTGAATTATTTGTATTTGATTTTGATAATCATCAAATGAAGTAAGTTTATAAGACCAGTTATGTGGACCTACTGTCCCTGGTAAATTAATACGAGCTTCTTTGCCATAGCCAAGTAGATCTTGTAAAGGAACAATAGAAATCACTGCATCACATTCAAGTGTATATGCAAGCATATCTTCCACAAGATTTTCTCCTATATATCCTAGCCCCTTCATAATTTCTTTCATTCTTTCTTTATCATCTAATTCTTCATACCATTGTTTAAGAGTAGCATTATCATGTGTTCCTGTATAAACAACACAATGTTGAGGAATTTTATATTTAACTTTTCTTTCATCTTCTCCAAAAGAGAATTGCATAACTTTCATTCCTAATAAATCATAATGATCTCTCAGTTCATGTACTTGTGGACGTAATTCTCCTAAGTCTTCAACAATCATATTAAGTTTAGGCAATTGTTTATAAACTGAATCTAAAAAATGATAACTTGGTCCTTCTATCCATTTTCCTTCTCTTGCTGTAGCACTTCCATAAGGAACTGACCAATATGTATCAAAAGCCCTAAAATGATCAACTCTTAAAATATCAAAAATTTCATTATTCCATTTTAATCTTTTGATCCAAAAATTATATCTTGTTTTCTTTAAATAATCCCAATCATATAAAGGATGTCCCCATAGTTGGCCATCTTTTGAAAAATAATCAGGTGATGCTCCAGATACGAATTTAGGATAAAATTTATCATCTAATTGAAAACATTTACGATACTCATAAACATCCGCAGAATCATCACCTACATATAAAGGTAAATCTCCCATGATAGATATTCCTTTTTGATGTGCATGTATTTTTAATAAATTAAATTGTTTTACAAAAATATATTGAAGAAATTGAATATAATCAATTTCTGCTTCTAATCCTTCATTACTTCCTTTAATATTTTGATCTTCATCATTCCAATCTACCCAAGGTAAACCTTCGTTTGCTTTATTTAAAGCCATAAAACGCGCATATTTTTTTAACCAAAATGTTCCTTTAACAAAAGTACGATATTCTTTCTTTAATTCTTTATCTTTTAAGAAAACTTGATAAGCTTTTCTTAAATAACGATTTTTAAATAAACGTACGCGTTTATAATCAACTTTTTTTAAATCTTGTAAATAGTTAGGAACTTCATCTAACAAATGCCAATCTTTTAAAAGTTCTAAAGAAATATATATTTCATCACCAGCAAAAGATGAATAAGGAGTATAGGGTGAATTCCCGGAGCTTGATGGATTTAATGGTAAAATTTGCCAAATAGAAAAACCTGCTTGAGCAGATAAGTCAACAAATTCATAAGCTTCTTTTCCTAAATCCCCTATTCCATGTTTTCCTGGTAAACTAAATAACGGTAACAAAATACCAGCTTGTCTTTGATCAAGTGCTTTTAATTTCATGATTTTCACCTCTTCTTTAAATATACCATAAAAAAAGCGTCTCCGCTTATGAAAACGCTATCTTTTTTGATTTTAAAATGAAAAGGTTCTATTTTCTTAATCTTGAAAATAGAAACCTTTTATTTTAGTCTTCTTTTGTTCTTTTTCTTAAAGATACATAAACGATTGCTGCCATTAATGCAAATGTTGCAAATGTCCATACAGATGTTGAATCACCTGTTTTCACTTTGTTATTTGTTACAACTTGAGGTTTATGAGCAGGTTCATTTGTATCTGTAGTGATTGTTGGTGCTTTTTCTAATGCATTAATAGCATTTTGTAATTCACTTACAAGGGCATCGACTTCTTCTTGTGTCATTTCTGATGAATTTTCTAATTTCTTAGAAATTTCAGTAACAACATCTATTAATTTAGAATAAGATGCTTCTGTATATTTTTTACTATCTAATTGTTTAATTTGATCTAATAAACCATGGATACCATCTAAATTACCACGTTTAACAAGTTTTTGAGCAGCTTCTTTTAAAGTATTAGTTAATGCTTGAACGTCATCACTTGTGTTTTCATTTTCTAAAGCAGCTTTAACATCATTGTAAACTTTTTCAAATTCTTTCCATGATGATACTGTATAATCTTTTTCTTGATATTGATCCATTAATGCTTTTAATGCATTTACTTCATCATCTGTTGCTTTTAAAACTAATTGTGTTCTTGCATCTTGTAATTGTTTTAAAGCTTCATCTAATTGTTCTTTTGTTGCATCTTCTTGTTCGATTAATGTTTGTGCATTCTTTAATGCTTTTTTAAATGAATCAGCAGTAGATGTTAAATATTTATTTGTATCTAACTTATCTAATTCATTTGATGCAATATAATCTTTTAACTCTTTTTTACTTACTGATACTTTTGTTACTAATTGAGCTTTTGCTTTTTGTAAAGCATCTACCATATTAATAACTTCTTTTTCAGTAATTGTTGCTTCATCCTTTTTAATGAATTCTTGAGCAAGTTTCACTTGATCTTGTAAAATAGTCCATGTTTCACTTGTATAATCTTTTTCTTTTAACTTGTTAATTGTATCAAGTTCATCTTTAACACTTTGAATATCTCCACGTTTAACAAGATTTGCATAAGAAACTTCTAATTCAGCTTTTGCATTTGTAATAGCATCTAATTCACCCGCTTGTTTATCTAAAACTTTTTGAGCTTGTTTTAATGCCTTTTCAAATTCTTTATAAGAATCTGCTGTATATTTATTTTCTTTAACATCTAAAGAATTAATATATTTTTGTAAATCATTAGCTGCTGTTGAAGCATATTCATCATCATTTAACATAATAACTTCTGAAATTGTTGGAATTTTATTTTCATCCCATTCAATCTTTAATTCATAAACGTTTCCTTCAGGCATATAGAATTCATTTAATGATTTTTTAAGAGTTCCAACTTGAACCCATTTCTTTCCATTTTCACCATCTACAAGAACAGATACTCTTGCATTTGAAATTTCACCTTTTTGAATAATATGCATTTTCTTAACATCTAAATCACTTGATAATGTATAAGTAATGCTTCCAGCTTCTTTAGAACCTGGTCTATAAGCTGTAGATAAATCTCCATCAAACATATATTGAGGAATAAATCCATTTGCTTCTACAGTTGAAGAAGTATATGTTGGATCATTTGAAACTGGTACATATTCTCCATCATTGATAACAATTTCATTGAAAACAACAGCTCTATTATTATTTGTTGCTGTCATTAAGATCTTTAAGTAACGTGCTTTAACATTATTAGCAGTTCCTTCTACATAGACTTTATTTGGATATGTGCTTGATGCTTTATAACCTGCATCTGAATCAATACATTTAACCCCAGCATCATTTGTATTTTCAACACCATCTCCAATAGTAATAACTTTTGTCCAGTTTTCTAAATCATCTGATACTAAAATATCAGCATCTCTAATATAGTTAACTGCACTATCTTGGCAATACATTTGAATTTTAGAAATTGTTCTTTCTTGTCCTAAATCATAAATAATATATTGTCCTCTTTGTGGAAAATCACCAAATTCTGTTGTTGAATCGATATTACCATCAAAAGCAGCACCATTATTTCTAGTATCTTCACCAACACCCCATGAAGGATTAATATTCATAGTTGCTTTATATAAATATGGTGCTGTAATTTCATTTGAATGTACTTCAAAATGATTAATTGTTAATTTAATAGCTTTGTCTGTTTTATTAATTAATCTTACATATCTTCCATCTGGAAGTTCTTTTTCTTGACCTGTTACAGTTGTCCATTCAACACCATTTTTTGAAACTTGTAAAGTTGCTCCTTGACCATTTTCATAATCAATATTGAATGTACTTAAATCTTTGATTCTTGATAAATCAACACCAACGTATTGACCTTTTTCTAAAGTAATTTCTTGATTATAGATCAATTCTGTAAGTGCTTCTTCACTTTGTGAAGCTAATCTATAATCTGTATTTGTATAAACATTAGCATTATTGAAATCTTCATCTGGATTATAAGCTTTTACAGAGAATTCAGAGAAAATAACCCATACAGCTCTCTCTTCTTCATTCACTAAACGTACATAACGTGCTTTTAAACCATGGAAATTTTCATCAATTGTATCTTTACCACTAGCTAAACCTTGATATGTTTTATAAGTAGTCCAGTTTTGGTTGTCATTAGAGTATTGTAAACTATATTTTTTCCATTTATCTCCAGCACTACGATTTCCACCGATGACTGCATAAACTTTACCAATAGCTGTTTCTTTACCTAAATCCCAACCTATATAATCACCTTTTCTTGTTGTATCACCTGAGGTACTAAAATCTAATGCTGTTGAACTATCACCATCTGTTAAATTATCTACTGTTCCTTGATAAATTCCCCATGTATCTGTATACATAAATGTTGCATTCATTTGTCCTGGATCAGCCATTTTAAATGTATTGACTTTCCACCAATATCCTGCTGTATTACTTTTTAAATTTAATTCTAAGTTTCTAATACGAACTGCTTTTGCTTTAATATTTTGACTTGATACATCTAATTCAACAGAAGCATCACCATTATATTCTTTTAATACTTTCCATGTTTGACCATCCGTTGTATATTCAATGACATATTTTGTTGATTTATCTGTTCCTGCATCTTGTCCAAAATAAATTGTACCTAATGTTTTTGCTTTTTTGAAAGTTAATGTAATACTTGCATCAACTGGTAAATAATCTTTAATTTCTCCACCTTTATAAGGACTTTCAGCAAAATGAGCATAAGTAGCATTACTGTCATCTAATAAATTATTTAAAGAACCACCTTTAAGTGTCAATTTATCGACAGATAATGTACCTGGATCTTCTTCAGTTACTACTTCATCTGCATTAACAGCAATATCTCTAATACCTAACCAAGTATTCGCTTTATCTTCAGTAGCAATCATGCGAATACCTTTAACCCCTTTTAAATTTAAGTCAGTTAAAGCTACATCATTTGGTAAAGTATATTCTTGATTATCTAAATCAACCCATTTTTTACCATCTGTTGTATATTGCACTTTAGCTTTAGAAAAAGTATCTTTTGAATTTGAATTTGTTCCTAATCTAAAAGTCACTCTATCAATATCAATTGCTTTTGAATAACTAACGCCTACATAAGTTCCTTTACTAATTGTATTTGGTGTTTTATAAACAATTTCAGTATTGGCTTTATTATCGAATACATTATCAATATTACCTGTTGGACTATCATTACGATTTGTAATAAATTTAGTGACTTGTTTATTTGGATCAACAATAGTTGAAACAATATCTCCTAAATAAGAATCCATTGCTTTAATAAATGGTACGATATGTTGTACTCCTACTTCTGCATATTCTAAATGATCAACATAATTGAATCCATATGTTTTTGATTTTTCAAAAGCAGCTTGTCCAGTAGCATATAGATCCCAAATCTTATCATTAGCTTCTTCATCTTGTACAGCTTTAACAGCTTTAAGATAATTTATTGCTGCATCTGCTGTATCATCCCAACAGTTTAACCAATATACAATTTGATCTTTTATTCTTATATCACCTGCTTGTGCTCTATATGTAGCACTAGCATTTTTTAAGATTGTAAATTCATTGATCAAATCTTCAAATTGCTCATCACTGATTGTTGTTCCATTTGTAAGAGCTTCTTTGAAGCTTGTTAAACGATCTTTTAAATCTACTGATTCTTGTAATGCTGTTACACGACCATCCATATTTTGATTGATCATATGTTTTGAAAGTTCTCTTAAAGCAGCTGATGCTTGAGTTTCAATAGCGCTATTATGATCGACATATTTAAATGAAGCATTCCAGCATTTTTGAGCTTCTTCTTCATTTTGCCAAATATTCCATGAGTAACATGCATTCCCAAAAATTGCAACTTTACTTGGCTCAGATTGTTGCATTGGATTTAAAACGATTCCTTGAATCTTATTTGGATCTACACCAGGGTGTAAAAATGTTGTATATCCACCCATAATTAAGTGTTTTTTAGAGTTATCTGTACATGGCCAGTTGATCCACATATAAGGGCCACGCCCTACATTATTTGTAAAAGTTGTTGTGAAGTTATTTGTAACTTCTCCCCATACTCTACCACCAGTCATAACGATTTGAATATTTGCTGGGAAATTTTGATAATAACTTTCACCATTATACATATATTCTTGTGTACAGAATGGTAATGTTAATTTTAAATCTGGATATGTTTTTTGCATTTCTTTTAACCATGCTGTCATATCAGTTAATGTTTTTGTATAGTTAGCACCACCAACATTTCCAGCATCATCTGCTAAAATAGCAATTTGACGAACACCTGCTTTAATAACTTGTTCAAATTTAGCTTGTAATACTTTTAAGTCTGCTTGATAGTTTTCTTCACTATTATACCTGATGGCATTATACATATATGGATGTAATGCAAATACAAAACGACATTTTGATTTATTTCCTGCTTCAGCAAGAGGTTTGATTTTTGTTTCAATTTCTTCATCTGTATAAAGTTCACGCCATTTGGAGTTATGTTTAGGATCATCTTTAGGAGCATAGAAATAAGAATTCAACTTGTAGTATCCTCCCCATTCCATTAATTTCATACGATCCGTAGTAGACCATGGATTTCCATAATAACCTTCAATAAATCCACGACTAGCAACATTAGCATAATCTTCCATTGTAAAATTACGGATATTTGTTCCGTCTAATTGTTTAAAGATATGATACAAACTTGTAAGACCATAAAAAGCCGCATCTGTATCTTTACCTAATACTGTAATTGTTCCATTATCAACTTTTAATAAGTATGAATCTAATTGATCAAATAATTGGGTTGTTTTTACTGAATAATGTTCACCAACATATTGATCAACATATTGATTTGAATCTTTAATACCTACTAAAATGTTTGTTTGGTCTTCTTTTACTTCTTCAGAAGTACTTGCTTTTATATTTTTAATAGCTAATACTTCATTCATTCTATCCTTTGTATATTTATCAATACCATCTTCATAGACAACATTGACAGTAGATGTCATATCAAATGATCCATCTTGATAATCCATCATATGAGGATTTGGATAGACTTCATAATCATTTTCCAAAGCACTGACGATTGGATAAGAGTGAATACATCCAATTGACATTAAAAATGCAAGTGCTAGAGAAACAATTCTCTTTACCTTTTCTTTCATATTCTTCTTCCTTTCTTATTTACATTACTGCTCCCTTAAATGAATAATGTAATCTTAATTTGCAAATACAAATCAAAAAATAAAGACCAAATAAGATACACTAAAAAAGTGTAAGTTATTTGGTCTTGCCTACTTAAAGTAACAATCCGTATTTACATCCTGTATTGTAACATACACTCTTTGTCTATGCAAGGGCTTACAATAAATTTGTCTAGACAAAATAAATACCACTACTTAATAGTGGCATCTATTTTTATAATTCTTCTTTTTTTACTTTTTTAATACCTAACCATGACATGAAAGCCATTAATACAAATAAAATAATATTTGTTTCATCACCTGTTTTAGCAGTTGAAGATTGTTTTTTATCATTTTTAGTAGTAGAAGTAATTACTTGATTATCTTTAGATGAAGCATTTCCTTTTGAAGTATTATCATCTTTAGTAGATGAATCTACTTTTTTAAGAGCATTCATAGTTTTTTCTAGATTAGAAATAGCTTCGTTGATTTCTTCTTTTGTAGCATCTTCTTTAGCAGATACTTCTTTTGCTTGAGTTAATGCTTCTACCAGTTGTTTCCATGAATCTTTTGTATAATCTTTTTCTTGAAGTTGATCAGCTTTACTAATCAAATCAGTTAATCCAGATTTATCATTAAGTATAACAAGTCCATTATAAGCATCTAATAATTTTTGATACATATCATTGATTTCATCTTTTGTAGCATCAAGATTACTTAAAACATCCTGTGCTTCTTTAAGAACAGTTTGGAATTGTTTCCATGAATCCTTTGTATAATCTTTTTGTTCAAGATTTGATAAATCATCAACGAATGATTTTAATTTTTCATTATCAACAGATAATACAAGTTTTACCATTGCATCTGTTAATTGACGTTTCATAATTTCAATTTCATTAGCGTTAGGATTTTCTGCATTGACTAAACCTTCAGCAGCTTTAATTGTATCCTGTAAATGATTCCATGAAGTAGATAAATATCCAATATCTTCCATAGCTTTAGCTTTATTGATAACATCTTTTAAACCATCAACATCTGCTGGTACATCTGCACGATGTAATTTAATTTCTGCAGCACTTCCGTTATTATTAACAGCTTCTACGTAGTATAAACGAAGATGTTTTGTTTTTACTGTATCAAATTCAATGACTTTTGTAGATGAATCACTTGATAAATTACCTTCTTTAACTGTTTTCCAATTAACACCATCATCACTTATTTCAATACGATATTTTGTAACATTTCCATTTTTACCAGTTTGACGAGGAACATATGTTAAACCATTGACACTCATTTCTTCTTTATTTTCAAAAGCAATCCAATGAGGTGTTGATAAATTCCAATCTGTATGCCACATTGTTGATGGATTATCATCTAATACATTTTTAGGATCTGATCCATCATGTTGATAAGATGAAGCAGTTGCTGTAAGTTTGCTTTTATCAATGTAATTGACATTAACTTGTGATTTTAATTGTAGTTTAGTAAGTGCTTTTGTAAGTTCTACTTCATATTGATCGACTGTATCTTGCATTGATTTAGGTAATTCTCTTTGAATCATATCAATAACAAATTGCAAGTCTTTAACAGAATTTTCTGTATAAATAGATAAATCTTTTGGAATTGAATTTAAATAGTGATCTACTCTTGTATAATTTGCTTTTTTGTAATCAATTCCATTTACTAATTCTTTAATTTCATCTGTAAGAGTTGAAATTGTTTGTTCATTTGGATCATATTCTTTTAAAGCAACTTTTGCTTCTTTTAGTTTTTCTTGTAATTGTTTATTTTGTGATTCTTCTTCAATATGACTTGCACTTGTCACTAAATAATCTAATTCCATTGTTGAAGCAAATGATTTTTCTGAACCTAAACGAATATCATCTACATATCCTTTAAAGGCATGTTCTTTACTTCCAATTCTTTCCATTGGAATCATCATTGTTGCTTTTAATGGTCTACCATTTACTTGTTCATCATCTCCAAGTGTATCTACAAGTTGACCATTTACATAAAGATCAATAACTTCTTTTCTATTTTTAAATTCTAATTCAACCCATTGATTAACAGGTAATTCATAATTAAATGAATAGTCATGATTTTCTCTACTTAATCCAACTTTACCTGTTCCTTTTTGAACAGCTTTAATTGAACCATAGCTACTTTCAAATAAAATTTGTTCTTCTTCACTTGATGATTCACGTTTTACTTTTACACGTAAATCATTATTTAAACCAACTGTATCTAATGAAGTTGTTGCATAACTTGTATCTCCTAATAAGTGCAATGCATCATGACTATCTAATGATGCAAGTTCGATATTTTCATGGCCTTTTAATTGATTAAGATTATCTAAATCATAATGAGCAATCATACCATTTTCATCTTTAGCTGCTTCATAACCAAAATTTGTACCTGGAGCATCCCCTAATGTTGTTCTTAAACTATTAGCTTGATCTAATGTTTTATCTCCTTTACCCCATAATTTAGCACCAAATAATGGAATTGCATTTTGTAAACGATCATAAACATCATATTCACTAATACCATTTTCTAAATAGTCTGTCATATCGTTCCATACAGCAATAGCGCCCCCTAACATTTGTTCATCACCAGCAGGAATTGTGACACCACTAATCGAGTTGATTGCTTGATTATATAAAATGTTGCTATTTAAATAATCATAGTAATATCCAGCATTAGGAACAATATAATATTGCGCATCATTACAGTTAATTAAATCATAACCTTGTTCATACATTTGATCCATATTCGCATAACCAAAGTTCCATAAATTCATTTGAACATCTTTACTTCTAACCGGAGTTTTTCCTGAACATTGAGTTAAACTTCCCCAAATACGTGCTGTTCTTCCTGAATTTTGTACATATTTTAACATATCATCTGAGAATCGACGATAAGCTTCTTTGTCTGCATTATATTCATCTGCACCCACATGAACTGTTGTTTGTTCATCGAAAACAGGATCACTTGTTGTCATATATTCATCAAAAATACTTTGTACAAATTCTAATGATTCATCATATTTATCTCTTAAAGCCAAATGATCGTTTTCACGTCCGTTTGTCCCATGTCTTAAATCAGGTCTTACTTTTGTAAGAGCTAATGAATGGGCTGGTGTATCGATTTCTGGTACAATATCTACCCCATAATCTCTTGAATCCTTAATAAAATCTTTAAATTCTTTTTTTGTATAGAATAAATCTGTACTTGTTAAATCTTGTTGATTTAAGCCATTGTTTCCACCTTTTTTAACATCTGATTCTAATCTAAATGCTGAATAACCTGTCATTGGATCAGCTAAACTTTCAATTGGAATTAAGTTATCATTTAAGTGAACTTGGAAATCGTTCATTTTATACCATGACATTTGTTTAACAATTTGTTTTAAATAATCCATTGTAAATGTTTTACGTCCAACATCTAAAATAAAACTTCTTACTTTATAAAGTGGATAATCTCTTGTTGTCCCACAAGGAACATTTCCTGATTGTTTAATACTTTGTAAAATCGTTCTGGTTGCCCAATAAGCCCCTGTTGTTGTTTCAGCTTTAATATTGATTGAATCATCAATATCCATTAAATATCCTTCATCTTGTAACCCTAACGATTTATCTTTTGTAAGAGCTAAAGTAATATCTCCTGTTTTGCTTTCGCCTTTTACAACAGCAATACTTTTTCCAGTAATATCTTCATAATCATTAGCAAGTGCTTCTGCAGTTTTTTGAAGTGAGCTATCTTTATAAACAATTCTTGCTCCTTTAGAAACTGTATAGTTTCCATGTCCACCATTCCATTCAGCTAATTCTGGTAAAACATTTGGTGCTTTATTCGCTGTTTCATCATTTTTTTGACTACCTGGAACTGTAACAGCAATTTCTTTGAATTTATAATCATTTGTATCATTATCTGTAATCTTGAATGATACTTTAACATCTTTATCACTAATAGGTTGATAAATTGTTAAATCTTCATCAATGATTTGTTCAAAATCAGTACCATTATATTCAACAGTATAACCTTCAACTTCTGGTAAAGTGACTTTTAACTTTTTATCTCCAGTTTTTGGTGTTTCTACTTGAATTTCATTTAAAACATCACTCATTGACATTTTTTCATCAGGATTTCCACCATAAACTTCTAATTCATAAATAGAAATCGTATTCCAAGCAATACCACCATCTGGATCTTCTGAAGTATGTGAATCAACATATAAACGCACATATCTTGCTTTATAGATTTGATCTAAAACAATTTTTTCTGTTAAAGATTTTGGACGATCTTTAAATTCTTTAACTGTTTGCCAATCACTTTCTTGAGGCGTAGATTCAGTATCAGCAATTTGAATCTTATAAGCTGTTGCTTTACGTGTTTCCCAGAATACCTTAACCGTATTGACATTCATTCTTTCACCTAAATCAACATAGATCCAATCTGGTCCATTTCCAACATCACTTCCCCAACGAGAACTACGTGATGATGTATTACCATCTACTGCATTTGCTGCTTTAACACTCGCTGCTTCTTCAGAACTTGCGATTGCTGTTTTCTTTAATGCAACATTTGTATTTGGATCTTGTACTTTTTCATCTGTATTAAAAATTTTAAATTCATAACATGAAACATTAGGATACCCTTTCATTTCTGTAACTTCTAACTTAACATATCGACCACTTACTTTACTACCTAATAATTCTTCACTGACAACATTTTTATTATCTGTTCTTGAAAGTACTGGTTCACCCCAAGAATTAAGATCATTAGAAACATAAATATTATAAGCTGAGGCATAAGTCGATTCATTTTCCCAAAACATTTGAAACTTATTCATTTCATATTCTTGTCCTAAATCAATATATGCCCATTGAGTAGGTCCACTTTCTGTTGACCAACGTGTTTTTTCATTACCATCAGTTAAATTTTTTCTAGGCATTGTGCCATATTCAGCTGAAACATAAGCTGTTTTGTTTAACGCTAAATTTTGTTGAGATGTTTCTGCAAAAACTGGTACCATCGATAATACTGAACCCATTGACATCGATAACGTTAATGCAACTACAATACTTTTCTTTTTCAATTTCATATTTTTCTTCCCTTTCTCTTTAAAAAGAAAAGACCAAACATAAAAACAACATTCAAAAATGCCGTTAATATATCTGGTCTTGCCTACTTAAAGTAACAATCCTTGTCTATACAATAACAAAAAATTACCTCTATTGTCAAACGCTTACATTTTAAATATGACAATTCTTTTTAATATGTATACATAGATATGTCTGTTCATCTGGAGTTAATAGATAATGATATTTATTTTCTATTCGTTTTTTTATTCGATTAATGCATAAGGATAAGCGTATATTTTCTTTTAGCATATCTCTAATATTTTCTGTCGTATCAATATTATTTTCAACATCATTACGAAAAACTCTTTCAGCTAAAAATTTAAGATGTGTTGATAATCTTGCATAATTAATTGAATCTAATTCTAATTGAACATTCATTGTCTGTTCAATCACTTCAATGACATCTCTTACAAAGTTAACAATTTTAGAAGTATTTTGTGAACTATTCTTAGTAGAAAAATTCACTAAATGTAAAGCTATATATCCCGCTTCAGCTTCTTCTAACTGTATACCTATTTTTTCTTTAATAAGTTTTATTGTCCATAAACCTAATTGATATTCATTTTTATAAATTGCTTTCGTTTCCGATAAAACAACATTAGGTAAATCAATTTTTTCTTTTTTTCGTTTAATAGCAAAAGCAATATGATCACTAATTGCTAGAAAGATTTCCCCATAAAATTGGGTATTCAATTGTTCTGTTGCTTTGCTTACTAATAAACTAGTAATCTCATAATAAATAGGTTCAATATCATTGATTCCTCTACGTATACGCTTTTCAACTTTTTCTTTAAAGATATACGTTTTTTCAATCCGTGATTCATCAACTAAATCACCTATCTTTTTTTGAAAGCCGATTCCTGATCCTGTTAAAATAATATCCCCTAATTCATCAGATAAAGCAGCAATACTATTATTATTAAATATTTTTATAATCTTCAATTTCATTTCTCCTACATTAGTATTTCATTTAATATTTCAGCAATAAATTGAACTTCAGTTCCTATAATGATTTGTATTTCATGCTCACTTGATTCAACAATATGAGAAAAATTCATCTTTGATAGAGTCTGTTTATCTATTAGTGAGATATCTTTAACTTCTACACGTAAACGCGTAATACAATGATCAACACTTATAATATTCTTTTTACCACCTAATGCTTCAAATAATTGAATAGCAATTTCATCAAAATTATTTTCGACTTTCTCTACTTTCTTTACCTCATTTTCTTCTCTTCCAGGTGTCATAATATTATAACGTGTAATCAATACTCTAAAAACAATGTAATAAATCAATCCGCATAGAATTCCTAAAGGAATTAAAAATAAAATATTATTAGCAAATGGTGATTTAAAACTTAAAACATAATCTATAAGTCCTGCAGAAAAACCAAACCCTGCCATCCATTTAAAAGTTGCTGCAATAAAAAGCATCAATCCTGTAAGTAAAGCATGGATCAAATAAAGTGTTGGTGCTACAAACATAAAAGCAAACTCAAGAGGTTCAGTCACACCTGTAAAAAATGAAGCCAAAGCAGCTGAAAATAAGATAGCACCTACTTTTTTCTTATTCTCTTTTCTAGCACAACGATACATAGCTAGAGCAGCTCCAGGAAGCCCAAACATCATTACTGGGAAAAATCCCGCTTGATACATTCCTGTTACACCTTTAACACCACCGGAAATTGTTCCCCAGAATTTTCCAATATCATTAATACCAGTAACATCAAACCAAAATACAGAATTGAGGGCATGATGTAAGCCTGTTGGAATCAATAAACGATTTAAAACACCATAGATTCCTGCACTTATAGGTCCAAAATTAGCGATCTCTTTTCCAAACCAAATAAAAAAGTGATAACACATTGGCCAAATATCAATAAATATTAAAGATATCAAAAGTGTAATCCCTATAGAAATAATGGAAGCAAATCTCTTTCCATCAAAAAAAGCTAAAAACTGAGGTAATCTTTTTTGATCAAACTTTTGAAAAGAAATAGCCACAATCAAACCTACCAAAATACCAATAAAAGCACTTTGCGTATTATGAAAAGCTAAATCCACAGCATATTCTGGAATTTGTAACATTAATGCGATACATTTAGATGATAGAATTGTTGTCATCATCATATAACAAGCAAGAGCACTTAACACTATTTCTGTATCTCTTTTTTTAGACATTTCCATGGCAACAGCTATCGCAAATAAAATGGGAAGGTTATCTATAATTGCTCCACCAGCAGCAATGAGTAAAGCAGCAATTGGGTTATGTATACCCCATCCAGTAGGATCAATCCAATACCCAATTCCTTTAAGTAGTGCTGCTATAGGCATGATTGAAACAGGTAACATGAGTGATTTACCTAATCTTTGTAAATATTTCATAGCGAGCTCCTTTAGTAAACGCTTACGTATCATACCAAATAATACTTAGCAGACACATACGGTAAAGATTATTATACACTTGTCTAGTCAAAATAGCTAATAAAAAATACTGCAAAAGCAGTATTTTTTACTTGAACCATTTTTCTATTTTTATACCATAATAAGTATCAACTATATTATAAAATTGTTGTAATAAATTTCCTAAAATCATCGAAATAGAAAATAATAAAATAGATTTTCCTATCTTTCCTTGAGTTAAATCTCTTTCCATAAAATCACCTTCCATTTCTCAATTAATTTTTCAAGTGAATACATGGCATTCGCTGGTGAAGTAGAAGGTAATTGAATAACGGGTAAATTATAATCAAAATATTGATGATAATAACGATTGGCAGCTTTGCCATTAGTAATGATTTTTTCAACAGGACAATTTTTAACAATTAAATCTAAATCATTGACTTTAACATTCGTAATACTCGCATCACTTGATCCTTTAATTTCACAACTTTCAATAACATCCCATAAAGCAAGATGATTTCTAAGTAAAAAAGTTTTCTTCTCTTCAATTGTTTGTGGAACTTCTTCTTGAAATAAAGCAGCTAAAACTTTCCAAAAACGATTTTGAGGATGATGATAAAAAAACTTAGCTTCTCTTGATTTAACAGATGGAAAAGATCCTAGAATAAGAATCCTAGAATCTTGATTATAAACGGGTTCTATATTATGCTTTGTCATCTTTTTTAACAATAACATCTATTAATTGATCAAGAGAATCATAACATCCTACAGTTAAATCAAGAATATCTTTAGAATGATGAATCAAATCAGGAATACAAATAACAGGAATATTTCCTGCATGTGCTGCTAAAATTCCATTTTTACTATCTTCTAAAACAAGGGCATCTTCTTTACTTACCCCTAGTAACTCAACTGCTTTTAAAAAAATATCTGGGGCTGGCTTCCCATGTTGGATTTGATCACCACCAATAATGGCATCAAAATAATGATCAACTTTAATACTCTTTAAATTAGATAAAACACGTTCATAACGTGTTGAAGAAGCCACTGCCATTTTAATATTTTTCTTTTTTAAATCTTCTAATAAATCATATAAACCTTTTTTTACTTCTAAAGGATGACTATTAAAATATTCTTTTCTTAATTGATCTCGATAATCTTTAATCTTTTGATAAGGATAATCTTCACCAAAAACACTATGATAATAAGCTTTTGATGTCTTTTCATTTGTACCAATCAAATGATAAAACATATCTTCAGTAATTTCATAACCAAACCTTTCATGAGATGTTTTCACTAACATCTTTCCTACAGGTTCTGTATCAATCATCAAACCATCCATATCAAAAATAACAGCATTTAATTCTAACATACTACACTCTCACTTTCTTAGGCATTCTAAAGAAAAGTGTCACTACAAAAGCAATCGTAATTCCTGCAAATAAGAATAAATAGAAACCATTCATTCCTATAGAATCAATAATTCTACCTCCAATTAATTGGAAAAGCATTGCACCTACGCCTTTACCAAGCATAGCTTGAATTCCATAGGCTGTAGAGACATATTCTTCTTTTACTAAAACCATTACTAATCTTACAGTAATCATCGTAAAGAGTACAGTAGAAAAACCTTTAAATACAAAAACATAAATAATCATATTAACAGAAGGTAAAGTTGCATACCATGCAAAATTGATCATTGACATGATAATCGCAAACATCATGATATAACGATAAGGTATCTTTTTAATGATATAGTCTGTTGCTAGAATCATCGGAATTTCAAATAATGTCGCAAAAAGTTGGTAGGTTCCTACTTGTGAAGCTGTTCCACCTTGAGATTTAATAAATAATGATAAATAGTTAAAGTTTGTGGAGCATGCTCCCCAAAAGAAAAAGGAAATCACTAGAAAGAGCATAAATGGTATATTATGAACAAGCTCTTTCATAACAACAACTGTCGATAATTTATTTTCTTCTTTTTCAGGAACTTCTGAAAGCTTTGGATCAGAAACCATATAAATACAAATAATGGTAATTAATGTTCCTAAAATACCAGCTATGAAGTTCGCAAATGGTGAAATATATTGATATAAAAGTCCACTGACTTGTGCCATAATGGCATAACCTACAGAACCCCATAAACGAATCTTACCAAATTGATAAGGTGAAGAAACACCAATACGATCTGTTAAAGGAGTAACAGCATTCATAAAAGATACTGCTAGACCTGATGATAAAAGTAAAATCCAAAAATTACGACTAATTGCAAAAATAAACATGCAAACAATATTTGCAAATGATAATAAAATAGATACTTTTCTTGGTGATTGCCACTTATCTGCCAAGTATCCAAAAAATGGTTGAGTTGCAATAGATAAAAGTGGTGCAAAGGATACAATGTAAGCAATTTGTGAGGCTGACATTCCTATATCTTGACAATACATTGATAAAACAACTGTAAAGGCACCATACCCTAAATAAAAAAAACATGAAATACCTGCATGAAATAAATAATGATCTCTTAATTTACTCATATAAGCCCTCCCTATGTAAAAGACATTATATAGAATATCTTTAAAAGAAAAGAAGTCTTTTCATTTTTTGAAAGACTTCTTTATTTATTTAAAGATTTAACATAGTTACAAATAATATCTTTGATTGTTTCATTCCCTAATTTACAATCTAAACATAAATCATAGTTTGATTTATCACCCCATATTTTATTAGAAATAACTTCATAATAACTTTTTCTAGAATGATCCGATTTATGAATATATCGAAGAGCATCCTCATGACTATCATGATAAATTTCCATTACTTTATTTAGACGATATTCTAAAGGAGCATATAAGAAGATTCTTACTAATTTTTCATCTTCTTTTAAAATATAATCTGCAGCTCTTCCAACAATAACACAATTTCCTTTCTTAGCAATTTCTTTAATAACATTTGATAAAAGAATAATTGAATTTTTATTGATGTCTAATGATAAGAATTGACTATAAATATAATCTTCACTTTCTTTATTACTTACAAATCCATGTTTAAGAGCAAATTCTTTGATTCTTTCTTTATCATAAAATTCAATGTTTAATTCTTTAGCGACTTGTCTCGCAATTTCTTTTCCATTTGTGCCATGTTCTCTTGAAATAGCAATTACTAAATTATTTGTTATACTTTCATTTTTAATAGGACTTATTCTTTCATTATATGATTTTTTCAAGATAATAAGTGAAACAATAACTGTCAACAATTCAGAAATTGGAAATGTCCACCAAACAAGCGTTGTTACATTTTCTGTTAAAGTAAAGAAGTAGGCTATTGGAAATACAAAAATAGCCAAGCGAAGTAAAGCAATAATTAAAGGTCTAATGGCATAACCAATAGATTGTAAAACACCTTGAATCGCGACAGAAATACCCATAAAAACAAATCCCAGACTTGCTATATGTAAAGCTGTACTACAAATATCAATCATTTCTTGTGTACTTCCTGATAATCCAAATAATTGTGATAATGGATGAGCAAGAAGTTCAAATAATAAAGTAATCATTAAAGAAACAATGATTGTATCAACAATACCAAACTTAATACATTCATCTATTCTTTTTCTATCTTTCATTCCATAATTAAAAGATAAAATGGAAATAATTGTATTAGACAATCCAAATGCTGAAAATAAAGCAATTTGTTGAATCTTATAGTAAATACCAAAAGAACCAATTAAAATAGCTGGATCAACTTGAGCTAATCCTAATATAGCATTCATTCCTGCCATCATCACTGCAAGTAAACATTGCATTAAAGCAGCTGAAGCACCAATCATATAGATTCCTTTAATTAGAGAAGCATTCGCCTTGATATAACAAATATTTCCATTAATTTCTTTATTTTTATAATAATGAAAATACATTGCTACAAATAAAGAAACAAATTGTCCAATAATTGTTGCTAAAGCGGCTCCCGCAACGCCCATCTTCATAGGATAAATAAAGATATAATCTAAAACAATATTTGTAAGTGCTCCTGATATTTGAGCAATTGTTGAAAAGTGTGTTTTACCTGTTGATTGTAGAAATCTTTCATAGACGGTAAAACCAATAGAACCATAAGAAAAACAACAACAAATTTTAAGATAAGTTGTTCCCATTTCAATAACCTTTTGATTACTTCCAGCAAACAATCTTATAAATTTTTCTGATCCAAATAATCCAAACACTAAGAAAACAACATAAATACAAATACTTAAAAAGATTCCTGTTCCGGCAATCTTATTAACTTTATCTTTATTTTGTTCACCTAAACTTTTAGATAATAAAGCATTAATACCAACACCGGTTCCTACACCAATAGCGATAATTAATAATTGAATAGGAAAAGCTAAAGTTAAGGCTTGATTAGCAATAACTCCATCACTTCCCATGTTTGTTATAAATATACTATCTATAACATTATAGAGAGCTTGTAAAACCATTGATATGATCATTGGTAATCCCATTTTCAAAAATAATTTTTTTAAAGGCACTACGGCCATCTTATTTTTTTCCATCATTTCCTCCTTTTTTGTATAAAAAAATGCGCAAGTACCAATCTCCAAATAGATTGGACTTACGCATTTAGCTACACATCATTTTTACAAAAGCATTATAACAAAAAATCAAAAATGATGTAAGAATTTTTTAATCTAATTCAAATTGTCCTGTATAAAGTTGATAATAACGTCCTTTCTTTTCAAGCAATTCATCATGACTACCACGTTCAATAATTTGTCCATGATCTAAGACCATGATGGCATCAGAATTTCTAACTGTAGATAGACGATGAGCAATCACGAAAACTGTTCTATTTTCCATTAAACGATCCATTCCTTTTTCAATCAACTTTTCAGTACGGGTATCAATCGAACTTGTTGCTTCATCTAAAATCAATACAGGTGGATTACAAATAGCTGCTCTAGCAATCGCTAAGAGTTGTCTTTGCCCTTGTGAAAGATTTGTTCCATCACTAGAAAGCATTGTTTGATAACCATTTGGTAATCTTCTAATAAAGCTATCTGCATTAGCTAGTTTAGCGGCTTCAATAACTTCTTCATCACTTGCATCAAGTTTTCCATAACGAATATTATCCGCAATAGTTCCCGTAAATAAATGTGTGTCCTGTAAAACAATAGAAATCGATTTTCTTAAATCATCTTTTTTGATCAATTTTACATCAATACCATCATAAGTAATTGACCCTTTCGTAATATCATAGAAACGATTAATTAAGTTAATGATTGTTGTTTTCCCAGCCCCTGTACTTCCAACAAAAGCAATTTTTTGTCCCGGTTTTGCAAAAAGATTAATATCTTTTAAAATCGGATGTGTTTCATTGTAACCAAAAACAGCATCATGGAAACGAACATCTCCTTTTAATTCAACAAGTTCAATGCCATTGTCTCTTGGATGTCTCCAAGCCCAATATCCTGTATAATGGTCACTTTCTTGCATTGAACCATCTTCTAAGATTTCTACTTGTGTTAATGTCACTTTTCCTTCATCAACTTCTTCACTTTCATTCATTAAATCAAAGATTCTTTCGGCACCTGCCATGGCAGCAAGAATAAAGTTTAATTGTTGTGTAAATTGGTTAATAGGCATTGCTGTTTGTCTTACAAAGACAAGATAAGATGATAAACATCCTAGATCCATAATACCATTAATAGCAAATAAACCACCGATACTTGCGACAAGAGCATAGTTGAAATAAGAAATAGAAACAACAGTTGGTATTGTTCTTCCTGAATAAGTTAATGCTTCTACTGCTGAATCATAAAGTTCTTGGTTTCGATAATCAAATTCAATTGAGTTTTCTTTTTCATGGTTAAAGACTTTAACAACTTTGATACCATCAACCATTTCTTCAATGAAACCATTTAAATAACCCATCGCATTTTGTTGTTTCTTAAAGTATTTTTTACTTCTTTGACTTAAATATTGAATTAAAAAATACATTAAGATCATACAAGCAAATACAATCAAGGATAATTTCCAACTTAATACAAAGATCAAAAAGAGTGTACCTACAATCATAATAAAACTTTGAATCAATGTATCAAAACAGTTATTTAAAGCATCTTGAATCGTATCTAAATCGTTGGTAAAGCGACTCATGATTTCTCCATGAGGGTGTCCATCAAAATAAGAAATAGGTAATTTTTGCATTTTCGCAAATAAATCATTTCTTAATTCTTGGACAATACTTTGAGCAGTATGTACCATTAATTGTTTATAAATAGCTGTAGCAGTAGCTCCTATAAAATAAACAATCGCCATTAAAATAATAAATGAAACGAGTCCATGATAATCATTTTTTAAAACATAACAATTAACGACTGTTTTAATTTGATAAGTCCCCCATAAACTAATCGAAGTCGAAAGAATAACAAGCAATCCAATAAAAACAAAAGCGTATTTATGATTACCAATATATTTCTTAAAAGATGAAAGCGTCTTTTTCATATTTTTTGGTTTCGCATTTGTAAGTTGTCTAGCCATTATAAATCAACTCCTTTCAATTGAGAATCATAGATTTCTTGATAAATTTCATCATTCTTTAATAACTCTTCATGATTTCCAATTGCATGAATTTTTCCATTATCTAAGATAATGATTTGATTAGCATGTTGAAGTGAAGAAATACGTTGAGCAATAATAATCTTTGTTGTTCCTTTTAAAGAAGCTAAAGCTTCTTTAATACTTGCTTCTGTCGCTGTATCAACTGCACTTGTTGAATCATCTAAAATAAGAATTTTAGGATGTTTCAATAATGCTCTAGCAATACATAAACGTTGTTTTTGTCCACCAGAAACATTGACACCACCTTGTTCTAGATACGTATCATAACCTTCTAGAAAGTTTTCAACAAATTCATCCACACAAGCTTGTTTACAAGCCCATTTAATTTCTTCATCACTGGCTTCTTTATTTCCCCATAAAAGATTTTCTTTCACTGTTCCAGAAAATAAAGTATTTTTTTGTAAAACCATTCCTACTTGATCTCTTAAATATTCTAAGGAATAATCTTTGACATTATGTCCATCAATCAATATTTCTCCTTCACTTACATCATAAAGACGATCAATCAATTGAACTAAACTTGTTTTAGCTGAACCTGTTCCTCCTAAAATACCTACTGTAGAACCTGGTTCAATATGTAAATTAATATTACTTAAAACATTTTCTTGAGCACTTTCTTTATATTTAAATGAAACATTTTTAAATTCAATTTCACCTTGATTCATTTCAATTATTGGATCAATTGGATCATGTAAATTATTCACTTCATCTAAAACATCTACAATACGTTTACAACTTGCAAGTGAACGAGTCAACATTAAGAAAACATTTGAAATCATCATTAATGCATTTAGAATTTGTAAGACATAACTTAAAAATCCGGTAAGTTGCCCAACTTTCATTTCACCAGCAAAGATCATTTGACTTCCAAAGAAAAGAATACAAACGATTGTGGTATACATCATATATTGAAATAAAGGCATGTTGAGTACTGAATAACGAAAAGCTTTTTCACTATGAGTTCTAAGTTCTTGATTGATTTTTTCAAACTTTTCGTTTTCATAATCACTTTTAACATAAGCTTTTACTGTACGAATCGCAATTAAGTTTTCTTGAACAACTGTATTGACTTCATCGACATTACTTTGCATAAAGCGAAATAATGGTCCGACTGTTTTAACAATAAAAAATAAACCAATTCCTAAAATAGGTGCAACGACAATAAAAATCAAAGCAAGTTTGGCATTCATCTTAATTGATAAAAATAAAGCCATTGAAAACATAAATGGTGCTCTTACAAGTGGTCTAAAACCATTACAAATAGCATTTTGAATAATCGTCACATCACTTGTAAGTCGTGTAATTAAAGAGGAGGTTGAAAAATGATCTGTATTTGAAAAAGAAAAGTTTTGTACTTTTTCAAATTCAGTTTTTCTTATTTCAAAACCAACCCCTTGACCAGCAACAGCTGCATAACGTGAATAAAGGATTCCTAATACTAAAGCAATTAAAGCACAAACTGCCATTAAAACACCTTGCATAATAATATAATGTTGATCTTTTTGAGCTACTCCAATATCAATAATATTAGCCATCAATACTGGAATAACTAATTCAAAGATCGTTTCTCCTACAACACATAAAAACGCTAGAATAAACGCTTTTTTATATTTTTTCGCAAATGGTATTAAACGTTTAATCATAAAATAACTCCCCCTATAATTCTTTATTTGTCAGATTTTTATACATACGATTTAAAAAATCTTCAAATTGTTCCTTTTCTTCCTCACTAAAATCTTTCAAAGAAATATTTTCAATTTCAATACAGTGAGCATTCCATTTTTTTAAAGACTCTTTTCCATATTCTGTAATATTTAATTGATAAGCTCTTTTATTTTTAGGATTGATCTCTCTTGTCAACATTTCCTTTTTCTCTAAGTTATCAATCATCTTACTGACAGTAGCACTTTCAATATCGCATTCATCCGCAATATCTTTTAATTTACAGTCTTGATGAGCATTTAAATACCTCAAAACCTTAGGTTGTCCTGGTGATAGATGATACTCATCCATCGTTTCTCGATTCTTTTTACTTTGAGCATGTTGTGTTTTAAACAACATCAAATAAAATGGTGTCTTCATAATACCTCCTATGTTAGCATCCTAACTATTAGCATACTAACAATATTCATATAAAGAAAAAAAGTCAAGAAAAAAGCTTTGGACAATATCCAAAACTTTATCTAATAACTTTTTGAATCATTCGATTCATTGTATATACAATGATAATACCTACAGGTATCATCACACATGATTTTAAAATTCTTACAAATTGTGATGCAAAGAATGGTATTCCATACATTGTTTGTAACCAATATGGTGTTAAAAACATCGTTACTGTTAGTTCAAT
>ULQO01001368.1_pt1 | contig 23033 bp, 18 predicted proteins | sample 1954601 | NCBI WGS metagenome assembly ULQO01 (sample SAMEA4835658, study PRJEB28245) | human gut metagenome | biome: gut microbiome; material: fecal sample | place: Denmark | collected 2008
GAGCTTTCACAGAGCAGGCGACGAAAAGGAGCGTGCGCGTGTGATAGAAAGCTGCTTTATTTTTTCTATAGGCGTCATTATAATTTTCTAAGTTCTTTTATTTGCTGATTTGAATAAAAAACGGTACAATAATCTTGTACAGAACTTTACACTGGAGGTATATCATATGGAACTGACTGAAGTTACTAAATTCCGTCGTGCTGTTTTAACAGGTTTGGCAAAATTTACATGGCAGGGTACTTTACCGGAGCATGTTTATGATATACTCTACAGCGTTGTAACTGAAGATGGCCCGCGTGTGCGCTGTTGTGTGCATAAAGAACGGGCGGTGTTAAAAAATCGTATCAACATGGCATTGGGACTCACGGTAGACCTGAACATCGTGGAGGCTTCTACTCGTGCTTTAGCAGAGCCTGTCAATAAAGAACTGCCAATCATCGATGTTTTACCGGAAGCCTGTGATCAGTGTCCGATCGATAAATTTTTGATCACCGATGCATGCCGCCATTGTGTAGCCCATAAATGTATGAATAAATGCCCCAAACAGGCTATTTCTATTCACCAGAACAGGGCCTATATCGATAAAAGTAAATGTATAGAATGTGGGATGTGTAAAAAGGTCTGCCCTTATGGGGCGATCATTGAAGTAAGCCGTCCCTGTGAACGCGCCTGTCCTTTAGATGCGATTACGGCAGGTGCTGACAGGAAAGCGAAAATCGATACGCAGAAATGCGTTCAATGCGGTGCCTGCCGCAGCGCCTGTCCTTTTGGGGCAATCGACGAACGCAGCAGTATCGTACAGCTTATCCAGACTATCAAAAGCGGGCAGCAGGTCTATGCGCTGCTGGCGCCCTCTTTTATAGGGCAGCTGGGTTTTAAAGTAACGCCGGAACAGATAGTTGCCGCTATCAAAAAAATGGGTTTTGCCGGTGTCGAAGAAGTTGCTGTCGGAGCCGATATGGCGGCATTACATGAAGCGGAAGAATTTATGGAAAAAGTGCCGGCGCAGCAAAGCTTTATTACCAGCTCCTGCTGTTCCTCGTTCGTCTCTCTTATTAAACAGCATTTGCCCGAGCATATCGATAAAATTTCTACTACAGTTTCGCCGATGGTTGCCTGCGGACGCTATGTCAAAACAAAATATCCGGATGCCGTTACGGTTTTTATTGGGCCTTGTATAGCTAAAAAGGGTGAAGCCAGACAGTTCTCTGATGCTATTGATTATGTGCTGACCTTTGAAGAATTATTCTGTATGCTGGAAGGAGCGGGGATTGACCCTGCCGCAGTTACACCTGAAGAATACGCTACCAAAGCATCGGGCTTCGGTATTTCCTTCCCTTTGCACAAAGGGGTGCAGGGGGCTGTAGCCCATGCACTGCAGGAAGCAGGGCGTCCTGAACCGGCTATGCATTATGCCAGTGGCTTGGAGCATTGCCTTGAAGATCTGCAGAAAGTTATTGACGGTAAAATAAAATGTGAGCTGTTTGAAGGCATGGCCTGTGACCGTGGCTGTATTGATGGTCCGGGTGGTCTGACGGAGCCGGGCCTCGTAACGGTATTGCTGAAAAAATATGCTGCTGAAGCACAGCAGAAAAAACTGCATGATGATAACGAAGCAGTTGAAGCAGTCAAAAAAGTTGATATGAAAGTATAATGACGGCGCTAATCTCTTGCTTTGCCTGAATGAAGCAAAAAGACCTTACCTTTTGCAAGGTAAGGTCTTTTTTACGAAACTTTTTACATCAATCTTTACGCATTAAACCTAAAGAATCAAGCAGTTTAAAGGTCAGGCTCATCAAAATAGCGACCAGTGTTGCTAAAACCATACCCTGAACGCTGATCGTTCCGAAGGTAAGTTTGGCGCCGCTGAGGCCGACGATCATAATTACAGAGGACATTACAAGATTAGCAGATTTGCTGTAATCGACCTTACTTTCAACCAGTACCCTGATCCCAGAAGCAGCAATAACGCCGAACAGCAGGATGCAGACGCCGCCCATGACGGGAACGGGAATACTGCGGATAAGCTCGGACAGCTTACCGACAAAGGAAAGGCAGATCGCCATGACTGCCGCACCGCCGATGACCCATACGCTGTAAACTTTGGTGATAGCCATAACGCCGATATTTTCACCGTAAGTAGTATTAGGAGTAGCACCGAAGAAACCGGACAGGACGTTGGAGCAGCCGTCAGCAAAAAGTGAACGCGCCAGACCCGGATCTTTGATCAAGTTACGTTCTACTACGTTGCCGGTAACTACTAAATGGCCGATGTGTTCGGCCAGCACTACTAAAGCAGCCGGAGCAATGATCAGGATCGCATTGATATTGAAGGTAGGCTGATAAAAATGAGGCAGCTGGAACCACGGGGCGGCTGCGACAGGAGCTAAATCTACCAGCCCCATAAAGAAAGAGAAGATATAGCCGCAGATAACGCCGAATAAAATAGGAATAATAGAAAGAAAGCCTTTAAAAGCCACGGAACCGATAATCGTCACAGCCAGAGTAAACATGGAAACCGCAATATTCCGGAAATCGATCACATCACCTGTAAGACCGGCCATCCCTGCCGCCGTAGGCGCAAGCTCCAGGCCGATAACAGCGATGATGGCACCCATACAGGCAGGTGGGAAAATAACGTCTATCCAACCGGTGCCGGTATATTTGATAATGAGAGAAAATAAAATGAAGATAAGACCGAAAACGATAAAACCGGATTGGGCGTCAGAGTAACTGGATGTACTTAGAATGACCATTACCGGGGAAATAAAAGCAAAACTGGAACCAAGATAAGAAGGTATTTTGCCTTTGGTAAGAAAAATATACAATAATGTGCCAATACCATTCATAAACAAACAGGTAGTAGGATTGACATTGAAAAGAAACGGCACGAGCACAGTTGCGCCAAACATTGCAAACAGATGCTGGATACTGAGCGGAATGTTGAGCAGAAGCGGCGGACGTTCCTCGACTTGGATAACTTTGCGTTCCATGATGATGACCTCTTTTCTAAGTTTAAATGCTTATATAATTGTAAATTTTTTTTGGCAAATTGGCAATAGCAGTGACAATTTTGTGATAGAAAAGTAATATCTAGGTGAAGCCTGCTAAAAAACATAGTTTTGCCATAGGTTCAATGCTATAATGAAGGCATAATGAAATGGGAGGTCTTACTATGAAAAAAGTTAAAGCATTGGCAGCTGCAACACTAGTTGCCATAAGTTTATTATCGATGCAGGGTGCTGCTATGGCAGCTGAAGCAAATACGATTTCTGTCAGAGGCGTTGCCAAACAGGAAGTAGCGCCGGATATGGCTTATGTAACACTGGGGATCAGCGTTAAAGCCGATACTGCCGAAGCGGCGCGCGATCAGGCCGCAGAAGCAAGCCAGAAGGTACGCCGGGCCCTGTTAGGGCTGGCGATCAGCGAAGGCAATATCCAAAGCTCCAGCTATAACCTGTATCCTGATTATGAAAATATCAACGGCAAAAGCAGGCAAAAAGGCTATGCCTTGAATACCACCTTACGGATCAAGGTAGACGATCTGAAAAAACTGGGCGATGTTATCGATAAAACCGTTCAGGAAGGCGTTACTAATGTCAATCAGGTCAACTTTGCCTTAAGTGAAGAAAGCACTGTGCAGCGTCAGCTTTTAGCAGCTGCCGTTGACAATGCCAGGACGAAAGCGGCGATCGTGGCCAATGCCGGCGGACGTAGCCTTGGCGAAATGCTCAGCGCTGAAGTCAGCGACTACAACGGCGAAACTATGGTTGCGGCAGGAATGAATTATAAACGTTCGTTAGCAGCAGATGCGGCAGCTCCGACGCAGCTGATGCCCGGTACTTTGAAAATAGATGCCAGCGTTGAAGTGACCTTTAAACTGAATTAAAAATATGCAAAAGTCCTGCCGCTTCAAGCGGCAGGACTTTTTTCGCTTTAATACTATTTTTTGGGCAGTTCGTATGCTGCCAAAGCGTGCAGCAAAGCAGGAGAGCCGGGCTTATGCTCGGCGCACAGCTGCTCCCAGGCGGCAAAGTTTTCCAGCTCCTTGCCCCATTTAAAGCAGTCGTCGTCGCTGTAGCAGGCGGCCACCAGCGGCGCTGCCTCATCAACAGGCGTTTTGCCGGCATCGTCTGTAAAAACCACAAAAACTTTTTCCTCTTCAAAATCCATACCATAAATCACGATATTTTCTTCCTCAGTTGCCGATTCCCAGCAGCCAAGCCGTTCAAATTCCTGTGCCAATCCAGCCATACTATTACCTCGCTTTTCTTTTCCTAAACACATTCTCTTTATAGAATAGACCATTTTCAGGTATTTGTCCATGTGGTTTAATGCTAAAAATGTCTGCAAAGTTCAGCGCATTATAGTATAATAAACCAAAGAGTACAAACGAAAGGTGCGAAGCAACAGTCATGGAAAAGCGCAAAGCAAGCGAAATAATGCAGGTCGAATTTATCTGCCCCAAGTGCGGGAAACATCTGGCCTGGGCTGTGCGAACAGCCAGCATGAGCTGCCCTGCCTGCGGCAAGTGGGTAACAGACAAAAACAGAAAACAGACCCCGGCCGATGCTTTGATGCCTATTGACAGCGATCAGCTGGTGCTTTTTTAGATTTTTGAAAGAGGGGATATGAAGTATGCAAAAAATCTGGCAGGAAGCAGAAGCTCTGCAGCCCGAATTAGTAAAGCGTCGTCGTGATCTGCACCGTCATCCTGAAACAGGCTGGACGGAGTTCAGGACCGCTTCCATGGTGATCAAAGAACTACAGGCACTGGGTTATGACGTTTATATGGGCGACGATGCCCTTGAAGAATCTGAAATGATGGGACTTCCCGGAGCGGAAGTTTTGGAGCAGGCTATGGCCCGCGCCGTCAGCGAAGGCGCTGACGCAGATCTGGTAGAGAAAATGAAGGGCGGAAAAACAGGAGTCGTCGGCGTGATGAAATTTGCCCGACCCGGTAAAACTGTCGCTTTTCGTGTCGATATGGACTGCAATGATGTTGAAGAATGCTCGGACGAGCAGCATCGCCCCCTGGCAAACGGTTTTCGTTCGCTGCATGCGAACGCGATGCATGCCTGTGGTCACGACGGCCATGTCACTATTGGCCTTGGCCTGGCTAAACTGCTTGCTGCACATAAAGAAGAGTTGGCAGGAACCGTCAAGCTTATTTTTCAGCCGGCCGAAGAAGGTGTGCGCGGCGCACGTGCTATGGTAGCCAAAGGTATCGTTGACGATGTCGATTATATGTTTGGCGGGCACATTGGTTTTAAAGCAACCGAAGCGGACTCGCTTGTCTGCCTGACAGGCGGTTTTCTGGCAACGACAAAACTGGACGCCAGCTTCAAAGGCGAATCCAGCCACGCCGGTGCCGCACCTGAAAAAGGCCGCAATGCCCTTTTGGCAGCGGCAGCATCATGTATCGCGCTGCACTCTATTTCCCGCCACGGGCAGGGCGCTTCCAGGATCAACGTAGGCGTATTACAGGCCGGTACCGGCAGGAACGTGCTTCCTGACGTGGGGCTAATCAAAATGGAAACACGCGGCGCTAATACCGAGATCAATGAATTTATGATAAGTGAAGCCCGCCGCATGATCAAAGCCTCCGCCGATATGTATAATGTCGACGTCACTATCAGCGAAGCAGGCGGTGCGCCTGCCTGTGTAGCCGACCATGAACTGGGCGCCGAGATCAAAGTGCTCGCAGAACGCTGCGGTCAATATGCCAAAGTTGTGGATTATATGGATCTGGGCGGCAGTGAAGACTGCTCGTACTTTATGGAACGTGTGCAGCAGAAGGGCGGCCGTGCCGCTTACCTGATGTATGGCACTGAAATTGCAGCCGGACATCATAACAGCTGCTTTGATTTTGATGAAAACTGCCTTTATAAAGCTGTGGCTATGCTTACCGAGCTTGCCATCGCCTATACCAACAAATAAGAAAAGGCTCGCATTGCGGGCCTTTTTAACATAGGCAAGGTTTTTATCATGATTAAGTTATTAAAATAACACGCATTTGTCACAAAGGTTTGCTATAATATAAAAAGTACGAACCGATGAGAGGAGTTGTGATCATGAAATTACAACGCACATTTATTCTAACATTGATCTGCCTGTTTACGCTGGGATTGGGTATCGTCAGCGCGGCAGAGCCACCCGAAAAGATCTATCCCAGCCCGGTACGCGACGTAATGGCTACTACCGGCGAAATAATTGCCGTTGACGGAGATAAAGTAACTGTAAAAGGCGATGGCAATTATCCTGTAGCCACAGTTATCGTAACTGATAAAACCTTGCTTATCGACGGTAAAGACGGCGACCTGAAAGGCGACCGCGCTTTAAGGAAAGGCCGCAAAGTGACCGCCTACTATTCCAGCAAAATGACCCGCAGCTATCCGCCGCAGGCAGAAGGCTTCGCCATTGTTTTTGGCAAAAATAACGAAAAACAGGGCAAATATATGCATGTTGAAAAGGTTATTCCCAGTGAAGACGGAGAATCCGTACGCCTGCTCAACTCTAACCGTGACATCATCGTAACTGTCAGCAAAGACGTTTATGAAGACTGTCAGAATATCAAAGAAGGCGACCGCATCATGGCCTGGTACAGCATCATGACCATGAGCCTGCCGGGGCAGACCAATGCCACCAAGGTAATCGTATTACCTTAAAATAGTATAGTTCCAGTGGGAAAGAGGGTTCAGTGATGAAAATTTTTATGGATACCGCTGATGTCGACGAAATAGCCGGCATGGCGGAATTGGGTATCGTCTATGGTGTTACTACTAATCCCAGCCTGATCGCTAAAAGCGGACGCACGCAGGCTGAAGTGATACCGGAAATCTGCAAACTTGTAACAGGGCCGGTCAGTGCGGAAGTTATCAGTACCGACTGTGCCGGTATGGTGCGTGAAGCACGTCAGCTGGCGCAGATAGCTGATAACATCGTTGTCAAGATCCCCTGCATTGCCGAAGGCTTGAAAGCAGTAAAGATCCTGAGCAGCGAGGGTATAAAAACCAATGTTACCCTGGTGTTCAGCTTATCTCAGGCCATGCTGGCCGCTAATGCCGGCGCCTCATACGTCAGTCCCTTTATCGGACGTTTAGACGACATCGGCGAAGACGGCGTGCAGCTTGTTGCCAATATGGTCAAAATATTTAAGCAGTATGGTCTGAAAACAGAGATCATCGCTGCCAGTATCCGCAATCTTGACCATGTCAATCAGGTCATGCTGGCCGGAGCGCAGATAGCGACGATCCCGACCAATGTGCTGGAACAGATGCTGCTGCACCCGCTGACTGATAAAGGCCTGGAAAAATTTTTGCAGGACTATGCAAATAGTTTGAAACAGTAGTTGGGGATAATTATACTTATGAAAAAAATTTTAGGAAACCTTATAGCCGCATGTATGTGCGGCTTTCTTTTGAATACCCCGTCCGCAGGTCTGGCTCAGGCTGTCTGGCCGCAGCAGGGCGTACCTGATCATCAGCAGCTGCGGGCCAAAGTGAAGGCCGACGGTCCGCGGCTGCTCTTTTCCGACAGCCCGGAAATGGTTTACGCAACAGGTATTTTATACCGGGATACACTGCAGGGTGAAGGGCGGCTGTTCTTTCATCATGTCAACGGTACCAGCAAACTGAAAAAGCTGGCGATCCTCGTCAAAAATAACGGATTGCGTCCTGCCAGTTTTACTGTTACCCGCAGCGGTATCGACGGTCCCAGCCATGACTATCAGGCTGTGGGTAAAAAATCACAGGAATATTATTTTGCTGACCAGAAACCGCACACCACTACTCTGGGCTTTGGTAAAACGACGGAAATTCTGGGCGGGCAAGGCACGCTGCTGCCGCCAGACAAGCTTTTAACAGGCACTATCGACTTTACCAGCGACAGGCCGGTCGAAGTAACGGTATTGATGTGCGAACCGCAGAGCGATATAGAACTATTCTCCGTATTGGCGCAGCAGCTGCCCATGGACGAGCATCCTTTGCGGGGTACTTTTGCCAAAGCTGACCTGAACTATACATTGCAGCGTCCGATAGAAACTGAAACAGGCACAGGTTACGCACTGCTTTTAGCAGACAGCCAGACCGGCGAATATCTGCGGGGCATAGATGCGACCACAGGGCTGCCGGCCGAAAACTATGGCAATTACGGCGTTGTTTATAATATCGATTATAAGCTGAAAGGCGATAAACCTTATGAGCTTTGGCTCAATCCGTGGGGCGGGATGTTTGCCGGGGTAGGCGTTTTAGAGCAGGGCGGTGAACGTAAGCTCATCAATATCCCTGATAAACCTGCTTTTGGCCGCTTAGGGGAAGAAGGCTTCCGCATCGCTACACTTGAGCCCAACAGTGAAGGACGTTTTACCTGGTCGCCTCCGGGAGCGTCCAATCTGCCGATCAGGCTTTTCTGGCTGCCGGCTGATTACAAAGCCCCGCATCTGCACGACTGAAAAAATTGGTATTTGCAAAATAAATAACTAAAAACATAAACACCTCAGGTATTTTACCTGAGGTGTTTATGTTTTTGGATGTGGCTGCTCACTATTTTGAGAGCATCGGTGATCAGTTTCTGCAAAATGGCGGCTCTGTTTTCTAGCCGCCAGCCAGGCAATATTGAAACGGTAGTGCAACACAAGTGTCATTACGCTGGTAAAGCTGGCAGCTGGAAATAACTGTCGCCTGTCTGGGAAGAGCTGTGGATATGGGTATGAACGGCAGAAAATTTGAATAAGTATTTTTAGAGACGTCTGCTCTGGCAGACGTTTTTTTTTCGATGTTTTCGTCACTCTGCGAGTGAAGTACGCACACGCACTTGCGGCAAGCCGCAAGTGCCGCGCAGCGTGATATCGCGGCGCTGAAAAAAATTTCACGAAAAACTCTCTCGTGTCTTGTCGGGGGGGACATCTGTTGTATAATAAAAATGGATTATAGTTTATAGATTGAAAAATAAAAACAATAACAATAAAAGAACTGTATTAGATTATAAAAACTATTTTAAGAAATATACTTGTGAATGATTTTTACTGCCCTGTGGCAGCAAAATAAATTGTAATTATCCAAAAATTTAAGGAGTTGGTTTTGATGGATTTTAGAGCAGGCAGAAACAAACAGCTGGCAGCGGCAGTAACGCTGGCAGTAATGGGTATGGCAGCGGTCGCTGTGCCGCAGCAGCAGGCGTGGGCAGGGTCTTTCGGTACTGAAGCTGCACCTATGCAATATGAAAAATATGTTGAAGAGCAGAATAATGGCATTGTCGCCAGCGCTGAAAAAGACGGTCAAGGCGACGCGGTGTATACGGCACAGTACCATCAGATTTTTGGCGTTTTTGGTGATCTTCAGGGCCAAACCATGACTATCAACGATATGACTGTTGGTGGTATCACTGGTGCTTCCGGGATCGGGTCTGACCATGGCTCAGACGCTGATACTGCAAAAAGCGGTATTGACGGCGGCCTGGCCTGGGCGGCAGGTCTTGCCAGCAACAATTTATTCAACGCTGTGATCAGTATTGGCAGCGATGTTACTATCGGTGCTGCTGGCGGTGAAGCCCTTCATGATCAGGCTGACGGGCAGAATGGCGACTCGGCTTCGATCGATGCCGGCCATGGCGCAGCGGGCGGTAACGGCGGTGCGGCAGCAGCGACAGGTATCCAGATCTCTGCCGGCGGCGGTAATGTTATCAGCGGCGGCAGCCTGACCGTTGAGGCAGACGGTTGGAGTGGTGCCGCTGGCGGCGATGGCGGAACTGGAGGAAAAGGTCAGGATGGTCTGCCCCATTCTGATCATGCAAAAGATGGTACACATGGAACTACTGGTACTGGCAATGGCACCGATGGTGGAAATGGTGTCGCTGGTATTGATGGCACGATAGGTAATGCGGCTGTTGACGGCGGAACAGGCGGTAATGGCGCCAACGGCGGTAACGGCGGCAATGCCATAGCTGCAGGGCTTTCCTTTAGTGCTGGTACTGCGCTCAATACCGTTACTTTGCAAGGGCTTAATGTAATAGCTTATGGCGGTGACGGTGGCGATGGCGGTGACGGCGGTGATGGCGGCTACGGTAGTAAAGGCGGAGCTGGTCAGACAGGCGGAGCTGGTGGCAACGCTGGTGCTGGTGCTAACGCTACTACTGCTAATTCAAACGGCGGCAATGCAGGGACTGCTGCAGTAGGTGGCCAAGGTGGTAATGGTGCAACTGGCGGCAACGGTGGCACTGGCGGTAAAGGCGGTATAGGTGGCAACGGTGGGAATGCCCAAGCCACGGCCATGAACGCTGCTAACACTAAGCTGGCGGTAACGATAGATGAAGTCGTCGTAGAAGCATCTGGCGGCGCAGGTGGTAAAGCAGGTCTCGGCGGAGACGGCGGCGCTGGTGGTAATGGCGGTAATGGCGGTAATGGCGGTAATGGCGGCCAGGGAGCATCTGGCGGCGCAGGAACTGGCTTGGGAAGCCATGGCAGCAACAGTAGCAATGCCAATGGCGGTAATGGCGGGACCGGCGGCACGGGTGGTATTGGCGGCAGTGCAGGCACCAACGGCACCAATGGTGCAGGCGGCTCTGCTTTAGCGCAGGGCTTTGTTCTGGCCAATGCCGACGTTACTTTGACGACGAGCAAGATCGAAGTTACGGCCACGGCCGGTGAAGGCGTAGGGGTGGCTACTATTACAGGAAATGCTGCTGGAAACGGCACAACGGGAGCTACTGGTACAACAGCTCTAACTCAAAGTGGCGGCGCTGGCGGTACAGGTGGTGCTGGCGGAGCTGGCCAGGAGGTCGGCGGCACGATAGCAGCTACCAATAACGGGGCTACGGCTACGGCCACAGGAATTATGACTGCAGGTGGCAGCTTGAATGTGATTTCCAGCACTGATTTAGCAGTAGCTGTCTGGGCCGCAAATGCGTCTGCAACGGATACGGCGCTGGGATTGCAGGCTAAAAATACAGCTGTAACTTTGCAGGTGGCTGGTACTTTAGAGCTGCATGTAGAAGCCACAGGCGATGAAAATGCTGATGGTTATGATGCCAGTAAAACGGAGACTACTACCTTGGCAACGGCGGTCGCTGTCGAAGGGAAAACTTTCGGTGCCCAGGCTGGCGGCATTGCTATGATGGCCGAGGCAACTAAAGGCGAGATTAAAGATGAGGCCCTGTCCCTGAAGTCTAAAGGAACAGACGTGCAGCTGTTAGCAACAGATGCTGAAAAGGGCATTGCGATCATCGCTAATGCCGGAGACACTGATAGTGCTGCTGCTAATGCTGTTGGCGTAACTGCGGACGGCGGCAGTATAACTATGGCAACACAGGGAACCTTGCAGATCAAAGCAGAAGCTGGTTCTAAGAGCGCTGGTGATAGTACGGCTACGGCAATCGACAGCAACGGTGCAAAAATGACGCTTTACAGTGCAGGAGAAATGACGATCAGTGCTAACAGTGGCGATAAAGATGCTAACAAGAGCTACGCCCGTGGCATTACAGCTACAAACAGCACCCTGCTCTTCCAAACGAATAATGCAGATATTGTGGTAGAGGGTGGTATAAGTGATACTGATGATACTGAAAGTGATCCTTATGCCCGCGATTATGCTGCCAAAGCTACCGGCGGAGAAACGACCTTTGACGCCGGTGAAGCAGACGTTACTTTCAATGGTGCGACGGCCTTTACCGGCGGCGTCCTGAATTTGAAATCCAATACATATGTATTGGATAATGATGACAATTATGGCCTGATGGATTTGACGGATGCACGTTTGAATCTGACGGATAAGCTGCAGGAATTAGTAACTGATGATACGCTGACCCTGGAGGGCAGCACGGTATATTTCTACGACGAGAAAAATCTGGAAGATCGATATAATGCCCTGCAGTACCGTACTATTGACGCCTATGATATTAAAGCTACAGGTACTAATGCATTCTTTATGCGTACCAATGCCAACGGCGTTTACGGACAATCGGCAGGTAATGATCAGATCATTTCTGATGATTCCGTTGTTACCGGCAACGGCACCTATGACATCACTGTTTTTGACCAGGGTATGCGCAATGGTTACAACAATATCACCGATGATGATGGGAATCATCTAAATACTGACAGCGACGTCGTGCTGATAAAAAATGCGCAGGCTTCGGGTGAAGGCAACGCTACATATAACATCAAAGAAATGAAATATGACAACGGCGTCTGGGCTTATGAATATGCAGGCGCAGCGGAAGTTGTTGACGGCAGCCTGAACCTGACCAAAGTAACCACTAAAGCCTGTGAACAATCCGTAGCTCAAATGGCGGCACAGGACGCCAACAAGATCGCAGCTGGTGCGGCAGTGAATTTGTTCGGTGCTGATGAAACGTTGATGGAACGTCTGGGAGATGTACGCAACAGCGCTGACGATAACGACGGCGTCTGGGTTAAATACGTGGGCGGCAAGATCAAAGTGGACGGTCTTAAAGGCGACAACGACTTTAAATACAACGGTTTCGCAGCCGGCTACGACCATGAGATCGGCAACAACTGGCGTATCGGCTTGGCTGGGCAGTACGCTAAAGGCGATACTACTTTGACCAATGGCGATGGCGAGATCAAGACCGCGGCAGGAGCTTTGTACGGCACCTGGACGGGCGACAAAGGCCATCATGTAGATATCATTGCCAAAGTCGGCAAAGTAGACAGCGAGACCAGCGCTTACGGCGGAACCATCGCCCAGAAGCTGGACGGCGATTTTAGCAGCACGGCCATGAGCTTTGCTGTGGAATACGGCTACCGTCAGGACTTGAACGACGGCTGGTTCGTAGAACCGATGGTACGCGCTAGCTATGTACATCTGGGTGGCGATGATTACACCGTCACTACCCGTGACAATACCATGAGCGTTACTAACGATGCCATGAACAGCATCGTGCTGCGGGGTGGCTTCCTGCTGGGCAAAAACTTTGCCGAAGCCAGCAACGTCTATTTAAAAGCAGCAGTGCTGCATGACTTTGACGGCGACATCAATACCAAAGTCAGCGCTGACGGCAGAACTGCCAGCTACAGTGACAGCATCGGCGGCACGGCGATCGAATACGGTATCGGCGTCAATCATAAATTTAACAAAGATTCCAGCATGTATTTTGATGTAGAACGGATCAGTGGTGGCGATGTGACCAAAAACTGGGGCGTCAACGTCGGTTTCCGTTACAGTTTCTGATAATAATAAATTTTGCGGTTGACTTGTACTTTGCGTATTGCCGGTGTTTTTGCCGGTGATACGCATTGTATACTTTGCCTGTTTAGTGAATAGTTTAAACAGCAGCAGGTAAAATACCATAATTGTCTTGCGGGGAGACTTCTGTAATATGATAAAAGTAATAGTAAAATTGTTAAAAGTATTGTCGAAGTTTAAAAATATCAAATTGGCTTCTTGCTGTCTGAAGGCAGAAGGATAAACCCAAGCATATTATGAGTAGTTGATCGTGGTGATTTGGCAAGAGGAAATTTTGGATGTGGCGGTCGTTGCCGCCAGGGAGGTTTTTGTATGTTAAAAATAAAACTTATTGGTGTGGGGGCAGCCGGGAACAAGGCTGCGATAGCTGCTTTTGAAGCAGGTGTTATCGCTGAGGACGAGCTGCTTTTGATCAACAGTAATCTGGGTGATGTGCCGGAAGCATATAAGCAGTATTGCATCGTACTTTCTGATAAAGTGAAAGGCACAGGTAAAGAGCGGGATATTGCCCGTAAAATAGCGATAGAATATCTTGATTCTATCGGTAACAACAAGGTTGATGCTTTTGTGGAAGACGCAGATCTGGTCTGCGTAGTCAATTCGACCGAGGGCGGTACCGGCAGCGGTTCGTCTTCAGTACTGTATAAATATCTGCTGAATGTAAGTAATAAAAACGTTATGGGCTTTGTCTTTACTGGTTTTGAAGAAGATGGGCGCGGTTTAAAAAATACAGTGGAATATTTTAAAGACCTGGATGAAAAGATTGCTTTACAGATCATCAGCAATAGAAAGTTTTTGCCGTTGTTAGGCAAAAATAAGCTGCGGGCCGAGAAGATGGCAAATGAAGAATTTGTGCGCCGTCTGGCTATTGTAAGCGGTAGGGAGATGTTGGAAAGCGCGCAGAATATTGACCGTACCGATTTATTGAAAATCGTGACTACTCCGGGTTATCTGCTGGCAGAATACATGGAATTGGATCCGCAGCCGCAGAATATGTCGCAGTTCAACCGTTTGCTGGAGGATATGGTTGCTGAAAGCAAATCGCTGCCTACTAATGCTACGGCTAAGCGGATCGGCGTTATTATCGATTGCCCTGAGGATCTGGAAAGAGCGATAGACTTTTCTTTTTCAATTTTGGTAAATGCTTATGGTACACCGTATGAACTGTTTACGCATGTGCAGAATACCGGAGATGCGCCGGGGATTTGCGTACTGGCGGCTGGTATGGATATGCCTTTAGGTGAGGTCCAGACTATTTATCGGAATTTTCAGAAGCAGGCTGAGAAAGTGGCGGAAAAGAATGATTCTTTTGCCAATGCCATGGAAGCATTATTGGCTGAGGACCCGGGAATTGGCTTTAACCTTCCTTCCAAAGCCAAAGTTACTCAGGAAGAGCTGCTGGAGAAGAAACAAAGCTTTTTTGATAAGCTTTCTAAATAATAAGCGTAAGACAATAGCAGTAAATAGCTCGACCGGATAATCCTGTTGGGCTATTTGCTATTGTTATTGACGGAATGGGGTGTTGAAATGATGAAACGCATGATAACTGCGGCAGCAATGCTGGTTGTACTGATGGCTTTACTTGGCTGCGGCAGCAACGCTCAGGTTGCGCCCCCGCCTGAACGAACAGTGAGTGATAATAATAATATCGAGTGCGCGGTTTTTTTAGATGGAAGTATGTCGATGCAGGGTTTTGTTAATTTCCCAGTGGCAACAGAATATGTTGATGCGATAAATAATATTGAACAGACTCTGACTGTAGGGTGGAAAAATGAAAATATTACCTATTACCGCTTTGGTGACAGGGTTCAGAAAATAGATGCAAGGGACCGCTTGATGTTTGCCAGGAGCGGATTTTACAGTGATTTATTGACACAGCTGGATGAAATAGTCCATGCGACGAATACCAGAAATTTAAATATTATCGTCAGTGACTTTTTGCAGACAGATCAGGATTTTCAGAAGCTGGTAACAGCGATCAAAGCGGATTACCTGCGTAATGGCAAGGGTGCAGCTCTGATTGGGGTTAAAAGTCGCTTTAAGGGCTATGTTTATGACGTTGGTTTGAATAAAGAGCAGTTTTATTATTCCAGTGGCGAGGAGCAGAAGAGCTTCAGGCCTTTTTATATGTTGGTGTTGGGCGAACAGCGTTCTGTAGAAAAATTTTGCAGTTATTATAAGCAGGGGCTGGCTAATGCCATAGACTACAAGCTCATTTGTTGGACTGATGATTTGGGCGCAGGGAAGCTGGAAACGGCGGCTGTAGATTATAAACAGCTGGCGGGAATAAAAACTTATGCTGCGGTGGATGATATTCTTGCAATGGGGGCAGAAGTGCCCCAGTATGAATTACAGGAAAGGCAGGGGTCTGTGTATTTGCTTTATCGGTTGCCACAGAAGCAGCTTTTAGGACAGGGGCTTGAGGTGAAGTATCAATATGAATTGTGGAATAATGAAGGCCATAAATTCAGAAGGACTTTTCCTGAACTGGTAGCCAGCAGTGAAGCTGAGGTCAGATCGGAGGGCGTTTCGTTGAGGCTTGATCTACAGCCAGGTGTTTTGCAAAGTGGAGGAATCTATCGTGTGGGTTTGCTTTTGCAGCCGGATAGTGATATTTATAAAAAGTTACAGCTTTCAAAAATGGATGGCTGGAAAATGGAAGACAGTTTTGAGGTAGACAGTAAGGGGATTTTTGCCATAGATACAATGTTGGATATCAAAAAATTTATCCGCAATTTGTCGGATGTTGCTTATGTCAATTTGCACCCTCATTATCAGGAAGCGTATGTTTATTGCAGATATTGAAGTAAGAGAAGGCTGGTGGCGGTAATGTTCTGGGAATATTATGGTAAAAGGCTCAAATACCGTGTTGTATTGGCTGTGGTACTGGCTTCTATAGCAGTTATTTTGGGAAAGCTGGTGCTGCAGGAAATAGTAGTGCCTAATTTTGGGGTGACAGTAAGGCAATGGCTTTATAGTTACTATTTACTGACGGCAGTCAGTATTGTCAGCGGCGCGGTTTTTGCGGCAGTCTGGTTAAAATATGGACTGAGCTACAGTAATCTCAAAGCCCGGCGGTATCTGGTTATTTTTATTTGTGGTGCGGTGACAGTAACAATAGTCAATATGGTTTTGGCAGCTGTGTTTTTACCGTCTTTTTTAGAAGGTGGTATTGTTGCCATTCTTTTTACAGCGTTTTGGGGACTGTGTTTTTATTATTTGGATGCTGTATTTTTTGCCTTGCCGCCTTTGCGTGGTTTTGTGCCTGAGTCCGGGGTGCTGTTGGCTAAAGTTTATGGACGCTTTGCTGCTGATAAACTGGATGTGCTTAGGGAAGGGGAACAGGAGTTTTTTTCTGATTATCTGCTGCTGGTACCGCCTGGGGTTGCGGTTAAGGGTGATTTTAAATGGGAGGCTTTATATACTGTTGAATGGAATGGCAGCCAATATAAGGCATTGTATCCTTTAAAGCCTGAAATCAGTAAATATCTTCCAGTAGACGAATTACAAAAATATATTTTTTTTACAAATGTTAAAGAACCTGGTTACGATGGCTTGAAGGTCGTGGTCAGTATTCCGTATGCAGATGGCAGGTTCAAGCCGCAGCTGGTAAGCAAACTTTTTACGACCGGTAGGATAAAAGTGATGACGCAGGCACCTGTGGCTGCTGTCTGGCCTGATTTTGCATTACAGGGACTGCGTCGCTGGAACCGTTATTATTTTTATTATGAAAGTGCTGAAAAATTGCAGTTCCATCAGTTTTATTTACGGCCATACTGGCCGGAGGGAACAGATTTTCTGCGGGAAATATATATTGGTCAGGAACATTGTGAAGTGTCAAGCGGAACGCAGTATCCTGAAATAATTACCTGTATGATAGATATGGATGAACCTATGCACTGTGGTTTTTTAGTGACTGAAAAACCCAGGCTGGTCAATGTGGGCTATTATAAAAATGGTACTTTTAGCGTTGATTTTGGTACAGTCAATACTACGGTATGTTTTGCTTCGGATACGGAAAGCGTTAAGACGTGTCAACCAGGCAGCCGGGTCAAATTGTTATGGCAGGGGGATAAGGCGCAGGAAAAACTGCGGCAGAACTTTATTTCTCCGGCATCAGGCAGCGGACTGGAAGCATGGATATTGAGTTCTTTTCATATTTACAATGAGGATTTGTGCCAGAATAAAAATGATCTGTTTAAAGACGGTAATATTTTTTATGTAAATGGCTTAGATGATTTGGGCAGTCTGCAGAATGTGCTGTCAGAATTAAAATGGCAGCATGAAAATACGGTCTACAGACAGGGGTTTTTAAATCAGCTGTGTGCGCAGTGTTTGGCTGAGGCTGCAGCTTCTGGGATCACGGAATTGTCCTGGCGTTATTCGTATCCCAAGGCTTTTACGAAAGCAGAATGGGTACGTTATGGTGAAATCTGGAAAAATGTCATCAGTCTGCTGAACACACTGACCGGCCCTGGAGAAGATCAGGCTATCAGATGCAGCCTTGATCGGGAACATGTGGTTGCTGAAAGCATAGCTTTGGCAGCTTACTGTGATAAGGAAGAGAGGGGCGCTTTGGGTAAAGGCAGTATTTGTATGGATATCGGCGGCGGCAGCACGGATATTGTGTTCTGGTATGGCAGCGAACCTGATATAACTTGGCAGGATTCTTTGAAATTTGCCGGGCACCATATTATACGTGATTATCTGATTTATGGTCATAATTGTCTGCTATTGAAAGAATTATGTGTTTCGGAAACATTGCAGAAGCAGGTGGAAGAATTGCATAAACTGGCTTGCCTGGTTTCGTCTAATAATAACAGACAGCTTGTTAATGCTTTTACGATCCGGTTGGATGCCTTACTGAAATATGGTGCGGAAGAATTGCTGAGAAATTTGTCGATGCAGGCTGCCAAAAGTTTGCAGGTGAAACATTTTCGCTCGACTGTGACCTTCGGGTTGAGCGGGTTGTTTTTTTACTGCGGGTTGATTTTCGGCAGATTGTGTAAGGCGGGACATTATCAAAAGCTGCATAAATTTCATTTGGTTTACGTGGGAGGTAATGGCTCAAGACTGCTTGATTTTGCTGCGGCCGGTAACTTTAATGATGATGCGGCGCTTTATAAATTGTTAGCGCAGATTTTCAGAGACGGGGTAAAAACAGGTGCTGGTGGAGAATGTTTTAAAGAATTACTGGAGGCCATGGAACTGCAAACTATCAGGATCATCAAATCATCAGCGCCGAAAGAAGAGATTGCGGCGGGATTATTTTGTGACCTGTCATCCGAATTGGGGTTGAAGTTTGCCATAGACGAAACGGTCGAACTGTTGCAGCCGTTGTGGCGGGACGAGTTGCTTGTTGATGAGCAGGATGAGAATCAGGGCAACTTCAGACAATTTATGGAATACTATAATGAATTGGCGTTGAAATTTTTACAGGAAAAGCTGCATTTGCGGGATCCGGGCAATATTGTGATGATAGAAGAGGCTATGACAGTAACTGATAAGAGTGGAACGCCTCCTTTTATTGCAGCGTTACTGGAAGTAATGACGATTTTAGCCAGAGATGCTGACAAGTCATGGAAAAATTGGATCTATTTTGAGGCTAAATCGCATAAACGGCACTCAGAGCAGCGCTGAGTTGGGTAAGTGGAGGCTGCGGGCAGAACAAGGAGTGGTGGCCGATGGTAAAGTTTGATTATAAAAAAATGGGAATGGAAATAAAGGTGCACAGGTTTTACTGCGATATAACACAGAGTAAGCTGGCAGAACAATTAGGAATTTCACAGGCGCATTTGTGCAATATAGAAAATGGCAGATTATCACCAAGCTTGAAATTATTGGTTGCGTTAAAGAATGTATTTAAATGTTCGTTAGATGAGTTGATTGTGGAAATTGAACCAGAAGAGGAATCAGGGAAGGTTTAAAAACGTTAAAGAAAGGTTTGAGTTGCGTGATGCAGCAGAAGGAGAGTAGAGAGAAAAACGAGCAGATGAAAGTTATATCAGGCGGTCTGACTGAAATTTGTCCTGTATGCGGGAAAGAATTTGCCTGTAATAAGAGTTTTCATGTATATGCAGGTTATGTAGGTCGCAGACGTAAATATTATTGCAGTTACAGTTGTTTTAAGCAGAGCAAGGATCAGTTGTAGAATAAACAAAAACAGTCAGCTCCTAAGGGAGCTGACTGTTTTTGTTTATTCGAAGCCCAATAGTTTACCGAGGTGATAAACGATAAAAGCGACGATCCAGGAGGTTATGATCTGATAGAACATGATATAAAGAGTTTGTACAGTAGAGTTCATTTCGCGCCTGATGGCAGCCAGTGCCGCGACACAGGGCGGATAGAGCAGGGAAAAGGTGAGGAAGCTGAGCGCGGTCAGCGGGGTAAAGATGCTTTGCAGCGCTGTACCAGGTATATCGCCGTCGCCCCCCAGCAGGACAGACAGTGTACTGATGACTACTTCTTTGGCTGTGAGACCGGTGACAAGCGCTGTTGCTGCCCGCCAGTCGCCGAACCCGAGCGGTGCGAAGAAGGGGGCGATAAAGCTGCCGATACCGGCCAGCATACTGTTTTCTGGATTATCGACCATATAGAAGCGGCTGTCAAAACTTTGCAGCAGCCAGATGACGATACTGGCAATGAAGATGACAGTAAAGGCTTTATACAGGAAGTCCTTGGCTTTGCTCCACATGTGCAGAAGGATATTGCGTGCTGTGGGCAGACGGTAAGCTGGCAGTTCCATAACAAAGGGCACGGGCTGGCCGTTATAAACGAAGGTTTTTAAAAGCAGTCCGGAAGCGATCGCGACGAAAATCCCCAGCAGATACAGGAACATCATGACAGCGGCTTTATTGTCGGCAAAGAAGGCCGAGATAAAGACACCATAGATAGGCAGCTTGGCGCTGCAGGACATGAAGGGGGTCAGGATCATAGTCATTTTGCGGTCACGTTCGCTGGCGAGAGTGCGGGTGGCCATAATAGCCGGGACACTGCAGCCAAAGCCGATCAGCATGGGGACGAACGAAGAACCTGAAAGGCCTATCTTACGCAGCAGTTTATCCATAACAAAGGCGATACGCGCCATATAACCGCTGTCTTCCAGCATGGAGAGGAAGAAAAACAGGGTGACGATCGTGGGCAGGAAGGAAAGGACGCTGCCCACGCCGGTAAAGATACCGTCGATGATAAGCGAATGGATCGGCGCGCTGATCCCCATGGCGGTAAGCCCCAGATCAGCTGCTTCGGTGACGGCGCTGATGCCGACTTCGAGCCAGTCGCTAAGGGCGGCGCCGATAACGTCAAAGGTGAGCCAGAAGACTGTAAAGATAGTCAGCAGGAAAATGGGGAGCGCAAAATATTTATGGGTCAGGTAATGGTCGATTTCGACTGACCTCAGTTGAGCGATAGTAGCCTGCGGCTTATGGACGGCATAAGAACATAATTCTTCAATATATGTGTAGCGCATGTCAGCCAGCGCCGCTTCTTTATCTGTATCCAGAGCTATTTCCAGATCGTTGGTAACGTGGTCGATAATATCAAGTTCGTTTGCCGTCAGTTCAAGCTCTTGGGCCAGCGGTTCATCGCCTTCGATGAGTTTGGTGGCCGAGAAGCGCAGCGGCAAACCTTTGCTGCGTACTTTACCTTCGATCAGGTGGGCGATGGAATGGATCGCCATATGGGTGACGCCGGAGCAGAAGTCAAGGCGTTCAGGCATTTTCTTATCCTGTGCCGTTTTCAGGGCGCGGGAAAGCAGTTCGTCTACGCCGGCGCCTGAATTGGCCGTAATAGGGACAACGGGTACGGTAAGGCGTTCTTCTATTTTCTGGATGTCGATAGAACCGCCGCTGGCGGTAAGCTCGTCCATCATGTTCAGGGCCATGATCATCGGGGTGTTGAGCTCGATGAGCTGCAGTGACAGATAGAGACTGCGTTCGATGTTGGTGGCGTCAATGACATTGATGATGATATCAGGTTTATTGCGCAAAAGCAGGTCGCGGGTCACGATTTCTTCCGAGGTATAGGGCGACAGCGAGTAGATGCCGGGCAGATCGATAACGGTGACGTCTTTGTTTGTCAGCAGCCGTCCTTCTTTTTTCTGCACTGTGACGCCGGGAAAGTTGCCGACATGCTGATTGCTGCCTGTCAGATAATTAAAGAGTGTGCTTTTGCCGCAGTTTTGATTGCCGACAAGGGCGAAGGTCAGGCTCATAGTGCCTCCGGTTCCGGTGCAACGATGATCTTATTGGCGTCATCAAGCCTTAGAGTAAGCTCGTAGCCGCGCAGAAAAATTTCGATCGGGTCACCTAAGGGTGCTTTTTTACGGACCATGACTTTAGTTTTGGGGGTCAGCCCCATGTCTAAAAAACGGCGGCGCAGTATGCCTTCGCCACCGACGGTAGTGATGATCGCTTTTTGACCAATGGCAAGTTTATCTAATGTTATTGTATGCATATGGACCTCGATATATGTGTTATTTGTTTGAAATACTTGTGTTGGTGCGGTTAGCCGCTGCATAAATTATACGTCGCCTGCTTCTTTGTTGTCAATGAAGCAGATTTCTTTATAAATTATCTGATTTGTTTAAGTACTATTTTATGAAAAAAACTTATCGATATTGATTTCGCAATTTGCAAAAAAAGCCACCGTGTCGGCTGCTGAAAATACTGTTTCAGCGGGTGAAAAAATAGTGAAAACACTTGACAACAATTTACTTTGGTGTATAATTCTAATTAAGAATAAGTTTCGATAGGAGAGGTATATATGACGAAGAGAAATACTATCCAGAGACAGCTTGTTATAGCTGCTGTAAGATTTTTAGCAGATCACCCCACTGCCGAAGAAGTATATGACCGTATTACAATGGAATATCCTGATATAAGCAAGGGCACTGTGTATAGAAATTTAAATTCGCTGGTAGAAAGCGGCCTTTTGGGTAAGGTTTCCGTACCCAGCGGTGCTGACCGTTTTGACCATATTCTGAGCAGGCATTATCATATTAAGTGTACTCATTGCGGGATGTTTATGAATGTCGATAATATGGATTATATTGAAGGTCTGGACGAAAAAGTAGGAGCAGTGACCGGGTTCAGAATGGAAGACCATGATGTTGTTTTTAATGGTGTATGCCCTGAATGCCAGAAGCTGGAAGCCAAGGAAAAGAACTGAGCACATACGCCCGCAACGGGCTGTATAATAAAAAATTGTTTTAAAGGAGGAGTTTCCAATGGAATTTAAAGGAAGTAAAACAGAAGCTAATTTGCATACCGCGTTTGCAGGTGAATCTGAAGCGAGAAATAAATATACTTATTATGCAGGTATCGCCAAAAAAGAAGGCTACAACCAGATTGCTTCTATTTTTGAAGAGACTGCGGGCAACGAAAAGGAGCATGCCAAAATCTGGTTTAAGATTTTGATGAGCGGCGGTATTCCGCACGCCAGTCTGCCTGATACTATGGCCAATCTGAAAGATGCTGCTGCCGGCGAGCATTATGAATGGACCGATATGTATGCTGGTTTTGCCAAAGAAGCAAGAGAAGAGGGTTTTGATAAAATTGCTTTTCTCTTTGAAGAAGTTGCCAAGATCGAAAAAGAACATGAGGAAAGATATCTGGCACTACTCGCCAATATCGAAAATGACAGAGTGTTCAAACGTGAAGAGAAACAGGTTTGGATCTGCAGCAACTGCGGCAGGATCGTCGTAGCTGAAAAAGCTCCTGAAAAATGTCCGGTCTGCGATCATCCGCAGGGCTATTTTGAGCTGAGATGTACTAATTATTAATATTGAAAAGATTTAAACTTCCGCAAGCTAAGGCTTGCGGAAGTTTTTTT
>ULQO01044212.1_pt1 | contig 22647 bp, 16 predicted proteins | sample 1954601 | NCBI WGS metagenome assembly ULQO01 (sample SAMEA4835658, study PRJEB28245) | human gut metagenome | biome: gut microbiome; material: fecal sample | place: Denmark | collected 2008
GCCGATTACCTGAACTGGCCCGGCTATGCCCGCAGCAAGGTGCATTTTGCCCTTTTTGACGCTATGGAAAAGCAGGGCAGGATCTGGGAGAATGAAACGCAGATCGATACGGGCAGCGAAGCCGGTATCGACCTGTTGGACAGCGGCTATAGCGCTGCCGGTGCTCTGGACGAGCTGGCGCAATTACTGATATCGCTGGATCTGCAAACAGCACTGGCGCAGCTGAACGAACAGCAGCGCAGGATACTGCTGCTACTTTTTGTAAATGACCTGAAACCTGCCGAAGCGGCCAGACGTTTGCACTGCACGGTGCGCAATATCACCAAGCACCGCCTGAAAGCGCTGGACAGGCTGCGGGAAATATTAATTATAAAGTGATTTGACTTTTTATATAAACATATAAGTAAAAAGACAGACCGGCTTATAACCGGTCTGTCTTTTTTTATTATTCTGGCCGTTCAGTCTTTGTCAACTAAAAACGCACCCACAATGATCTCAAAAGCATTTACCAACATGGCATTGATATCAAAACCATACTTCTGCATACTGGTAAGCAAAGCCTGGTCCATGATCGCGCTCAGCATAAAATACAAAACACTTGACGTTTCTTCCGCCGGTATAATGCCGCGCGGATCACGGACAGGCGGGCACTCTTTTCTAAAAACGCCCAGCTCCACGCCCCGCTGATAAATCCTGTAAACATATTCCCGCCGGTTCGTAGTAAAAGCCTGCAGGCGTTCCCACTTCTCAGGATTAAAAGTGCGCAGCTCTTCAACGTGATGTTTTTTCAAAGACTCGATATCATAAATATAAAAGACTGAACGCAGCTGCTCCACCGGATCGTCAGTAGCAGATACTGCCTGGTCCATAGCGTCAAGATCCTTTTGCACAAAGGAATCGATCACGCCGTCGACCAGCTCCTCCTTGTTTTTAAAATGCCTATAAATAGTCCGTTTACTCATACCGAGCTCGCTGGATATCTCATCCATCGTAAACTTTCTAAAACCATATCTATCAATCAGTTTTTTTGCCGCTTCTATGATTTTTTCACGTGCCTCCATTTTAACAGCCCTTTCTTTATGCAACATAAACTAAAAGTGTATCCTTAGTTTCCCTGATTATCTTCAGTATATATCAGGACTTCCGCTTTGTCAAAGCAATATTATTTCACAAATAGTTTTCTTTCGGAAACTTAGGAAACTATTGTGTTATTTTTAGTTTTCTGTTATGATGAGTTTAAAGCAAAACGCTTATAAAAAGGAGGCTTTAATATGACTACAAATTGGCTGGAACAATTCCCGCAAGAAAAAATCATTGAATGGCGGCGGCATATTCATCAATATCCGGAATTATCATTTGAGGAAAGCTCAACTTCGCAGTATATTGCCGAACTCCTGGCCGGTTTCCCCAATATGAAGGTTATCCGCCCTACCCAAACCAGTGTCGTAGGTATTTTGCAGGGTGCCGCCGGACCTGGGCCTACGATCGCCTTACGTGCCGATATCGACGCACTGCCGATAACAGAAGAGACCGACCTGCCTTTTAAATCCTCGGTAGACGGAGTGATGCACGCCTGCGGGCACGATACCCACGCCGCTATGCTGCTGGGCGCAGCTTACATCCTCTCTCAGATGCAGGCACAGCTGCGCGGTACCGTCAAATTTCTGTTTCAGCACGCTGAGGAAAAACCGCCCGGCGGCGCTGTTGATATCCTCAAGTCCGGCGTTTTAGACGATGTTGCCAAAATTTACGGTTTCCATATTTTCCCCGGTTACAAAGCCGGCTCTGTCGGCATCATTCGTGGTATAGCTACTTCGGCAGCCGACGGCTTTTTCCTGACGATCAAAGGCCGCGGTTCCCACGCTTCCATGCCGCAGCTTTCTATCGATCCCATCATGGTAGGCACACAGATAGTCAACGCGCTGTATCAGATAGTTTCACGAAACGTGACTCCCGGCGAGAATGCCGTTCTCAGTATCGGGCAATTCACCAGCGGCAATATGCCTAACGTCATTCCCGACACAGCTTTTCTCAGCGCTTCTATCCGCACGGAAACAGACGCTAACCGCAAGCTGCTGGAAAGCAGGGTCAAGAGCATCATCGCCAATATCTGCCAAATGCACAATGCCCAATATGACCTTGATTATATTTTAGGCTATGAAGCTGTTTATAATGATAACGAATTGTGTGACGACGTCCAGCGAGCTACTTCTAAAATCCTTGGCCCTGAAAACTATTTTGAAACTGCCAAGCTGTCGGGCAGCGAAGATTTTGCAGCCTATACCAAAAAAATCCCCGGCTGCTGGATCATCCTGGGCGGCGGCACTGAAGCTGACGGCTGTAATTACGCTAACCACCATCCCAAATTCCAGATAGTAGAATCCGCTTTATTCAACGGCACAAAAGTAGAAGTCCAGCTGGTGCTGGATCAATTAGGCAAAAAATAGATTTAGTATAAGGAGCGATTGCTATGACTAACGAATGGCTGCAAAAGCTGCCGCAAGAAAAAATCATCGAATGGCGGCGGCACTTCCACCAAAATCCTGAATTATCTTTTGAAGAAACACATACTGCGCAATTTATTTACGACACCCTGCAGAGCTTCCCCGGCATGAAGGTGCAGCGGCCTACGCCCACCAGCGTCGTTGGTATTTTACAGGGCGGTGCCGGAACAGGTAAAACCATTGCCCTGCGTGCCGACATCGACGCCCTGCCTGTAGCAGAAGAAACCGGGCTGCCCTTTAAATCCTCGGTGGACGGAGTGATGCACGCCTGCGGGCACGATACCCACGCCGCCATGCTTTTAGGCACGGCGTACGTTATTGCCCAGATGCAGGAGCAGCTGCGCGGCACTGTCAAATTTCTTTTCCAGCATGCCGAAGAAAAACCGCCCGGTGGGGCTGCCGAGATCATGCGTTCCGGTATTTTAGACGATGTAGACTACATTTTTGGCCTGCATATCATACCTAACTTAAAAACGGGAAGTATCGGTATCGTAAGCGGAACTGCTACTACTTCTGCCGACGGTTTTTTCCTCAAGATCCAGGGCCGCGGCTCCCATGCTTCCATGCCCCAGCTTGCTGTAGATCCCATCATGATCGGCTCACAGATCGTGACTGCTTTGTATGAAATAGTTTCACGCAATGTCACGCCTGGTGAGAAAGCAGTTTTGAGTATCGGCGAATTTTCCAGCGGCGACATGCCCAACGTCATTCCGGACACAGCCAAAATAAGCGCTTCCATCCGTACGGTAACGCCGGCCACAAGAAAGCTGATGGAAAACAGGGCCAGAACTATTATCGACAGTATCTGCACAATGCACGGCGCTACCTACGATCTGGACTATATCCTTGGTTACGGCCCGGTCATCAATGATCCCCAGCTGTGCGATATAGCAAGGGCAGCGGCTATCAAAGCCGTAGGCGAGGAAAATGTTTTTGAATCGCCGCAGCTGCCCGCCAGCGAAGACTTTTCCGCTTACACTGAAAAAATCAAAGGCTGTTACTTTATTTTAGGCGGCGGCACTGAAGCTGACGGCTGCAGCTACGCTAACCACAATCCCAAATTCGTTATCGTTGAAGACGCCATGTTCAACGGTACTAAAACAGAAATCCAAATCATTTTGGATCTGCTTAGTCAATAATTTATGATCTTCTAAGGAGGAAGCAAGCATGAAACTCGACAAAGCGCAATGGAAAATCTTCTGGACCCTGATATTTATGGGTACGATAGTCAATATCGATAAAAGCATGATCTCCATGACCCTGCTGGCCTTTCAAAAAGAATTTGGCTGGGCTCCTGATCAGCTCAGTATTATTTTAAGCGTCTTCTACGTCAGTTTTATTTTAGTAACTCTGATCGGCGGCTGGGTGACTGACCGCTACGGTTATAAAAAATTTGTAGTTTCTTCACTGATAGTTCTGGTTATCTTCTCCATTTTATTCGGTTCTGTCAGCTCGCTGCTGGCACTGGCAGCCTTCCGTCTTTGCGTTGGTTTCGGGCAGGCAGCCTATACCAACGGCACGCCTAAGATCCTAGCCACGAATTACAGCGTTGAAGAATGCAGTACCGTACAGCCCAAGATCCTGGCCACGGCTGGTGTGGGCGGAATTCTGGCCTATACCGCGGCTACCTACGTCATCAATCTTGACTGGCGTTATGCTTACTGGGGTTTGGGCATCCTTTATGCTGTCGTCCTTGTCATGATGCTGAAATATGTACCGGATAAAAAACCGGAAATCGCGCCCGGAACGGCTCAGGTATCTATCTTTGAAGCTTATAAGAACCGCAACGTACTGCTTTTGGCAGGCGGCATGATGTTCAATAATATGGTAGCAGTCGGATTACTTTCATGGCTGCCGGCAATTTTTCAGGCTAATTTCCATATGGAAGACACTACGCAGATCGGTTATATCCTGACGATCAATTCTATCGTTATGACAGTTGCCATCGTAGCTGCCGGTACCGTTATCAACAGATTTTTTAAGCACAAAGAAAAAACCTTCGTGCTCAGCGCTTCTGTAATCGGCTCTTTAATGCTGCTCGGCTTCATTTATACCAGCAGTCTTAGCCTGGCGATAGTCTTACTTTATCTGGTAACTATCCTGATGATGTCGATTTTCACTACGCTTTTGATCCTGCCCTATCGGCTCGTAGAAAGCCGGATCATCGGTTCCGCTTTCGCCGTCATCAACATCGGCTGCTTCATCGGCGGCATGATCTGTCCGCTCATTATCGGTAAACTGGCAGCCGCCTCCGGCGGTTCCTATACCAGCGGCGTTATCGCCTTTGCGGTCTTCTTCCTGCTGTCAGGCATCGTTCCCTTGTGGCTGCGCGAAAAAACCTCTCAGAAACAGGAGCTTAAGAACCCTGTTTCCGCAGCCTGATAAATCTTACAGAAAGGTGTGCTGTATCATGTCTAAAAGTTTCCTGAAAATTTCTGCCGCTGTTGCTTACGGCCTTTTAGCCGGCACCGGACTCAATTTATTCCTCACCCCAGCCGGTATCTATTCCAGCGGCGTCAATGGTGCAGCACAACTTTTGGCTGCCGTTTCCACACAGCTTTTCGGAACATCGGTAACTGTCGCTGCCTGGATCCTGTTGCTCAATCTGCCTCTGTTAGTTTTATCATGGTTAAAGCTGGGCCGCAGTTTCACCTTCTACACCTTACTGGCAGTCATTGGTTCCTCTTTTTTCCTGCAGCTGTTCCCACAGCAAAGCATTACTTCCAATCTGCTGCTGGCTGCTATTTTTGGCGGGCTGCTCACCGGCGCCGGCGTAGGCTTGTGCCTGAGAGCAGGTTTTTGTACAGGCGGTACCGATATCATCGTTCTCATCCTTCAAAAAAGTACCGGCCAAACCGTAGGCCAGATCGGCCTGGTCGTCAACGGGCTGATCGTCGCCGCGGCAGGCTTCCTGTTTGGCTGGGAAATGGCTTTATACAGCCTGGTTTCTATCTATGTATCCACAGTGATGCTGGACCGTTTTTACTTACAGCAATATAAGGTAACAGCCATGATCGTTACTGCTAAAGGCGAAGAAATGACAGCCGCGCTCCTGGCAGGCAACATCCGCGGGCTGACTGTGCTGCCCCAGGCTTTGGGCGGCTATTCACAGCAGCAGCGCTGCATTATCTGGACTGTTATCTCCCAATATGAATTATTTTTCGTTCGTCACATCATCCAAAGCACCGATCCGCAGGCCTTTGTCAATATCCAGCCGACCAGCGAGGTTTTAGGTCGCTTTGCGGAAGTAAAAATAAATTGATTATCGTCAGGAGGAAAAACATGAAACCGCTCATATATTTTCTTGCTTTAGCAGCCTCCATAACTTTTAGCAGCCCTGCTTCGGCACAAACTGTCAATCCCTTCAGTGACGTACCAGCAAACAGTTGGGCTTATCAGGCTGTTGCTGAACTTGCTCAGGAGGGTCTCATCAAAGGTTACCCTGATGGACTATTCCATGGTGATCAGACCATTACCCGCTATGAAATGGCGCAACTGGTGGCCCGGGCTATGGCCGCAGATGTTTCTTCACCAAAGCTTGACCGTTTGGCAGCCGAATTCGCTGACGAACTGGATACGCTGGGGATCCGAGTCAAAAATCTGGAAACAAAAAGTGATAATTTTAAAATCAACGGTGAAATCAGGCTTACGGATTATGCTTTACAGCATTCTGCAGGTCCCGCATATTTGACACATCTGGAAACTATCCGCACCCGGCTGTATATGCAGGGTAAAATCAATAAAAACTGGACTTATAACGGCGTTATCCAAAACAATCAAAATCTGGCTAATGACAGCGGTGATGAAAAAACTGAATTCCTGCGAGCGTTTCTTACAGGCCGTTTAGGCGGCGTCGGCGTTTCGGCAGGCAAACAATACTATCGTGTCGGCAGCGGCTATGCCGCCGATTTTACCAGTATCGAAGGTATCTTTTTGACTTATGGCAACAAAGTAAAAGCTACTGCTTTCGGCGGCAAAGCCATACAGACCATAGATACTTACGGTTATAACTTTCTGATGAATAACGGTAGCAGCATCAATTATGATACTGAAGGCAAGCAAAAATATTCTTATGGCCTGCATCTTGATTACAAGCCTGATAACAAATGGCAATTCACCGGCGGGTATTTCAATACCGAGGTCAATGCTTTCAGCCAACCGCTTCAGCGCAATATCTATACGCTGGGCATTGGTTATCGCTTTGATAAAAATATCAATCTATACGCTGAATATCTGAAATCTGATAAAAAATTCCGTTCCGATTTCAGCGGCGACGGCTTTGGCGCGACTCTGACCTACAAACAAGCCCAATACAGTACGCCAGGTTCCTGGGGCGCCTATATCAGTTATTTTGACCAGGCCGGAACTACCTATATCGATCACGAAACAGAACTGGACTTTCCTGAATACGGTTATGCCGGCTTTAAAGGTTATGAAGTAGGCTTAAATTATATCCTGGCTAAAAATATCATGGCCTCTATCTCCTATTTTGATTTCGACGGTAAAGATATGGGCGGACTTAGTAATCAAATGACCTGGAGCAGAGTTTATTTCACCTTCTAAAAAGAATGATTGATTATAAAGTGATTTGGCTTTTTATATGAATATGCAGTCCCTCAAGCATTCCCTGTACACATTTATTGAAATGCCAATCAGTAGTATTTGGCAATTCCATTCAGTGTGATTCATGATTTTTATTCAGTATGATTACCTGTATCAATTGCCATAATCCGCTGAATTTATTGAGCAAGATGTTGAAAAGCATATAAATAAACAGGTCCGACAGAACATTCTGTCAGACCTGTTTTAAATTTTTTGAACATCAATAAAGTTATGTTTACTGTATGTAATCAACAATATCCTTATCAGAAACTAGCCATTCATCTCCTGATAAATAAAACAGTTCGTCACATGGTCATTCACCATACCTATGGCTTGCATGAATGCGTAGACGATCGTTGAACCAACAAATTTAAAGCCCAGCTTTTTCAGATCTTTGCTGATTTGATCTGACAATGCTGTCGAAGCCGGTATCTGCTCCATCTTTTCCCAATGGTTTCTGATCGGAGTATGCTCTACATAGGCCCAGATGAATTTATCAAAACTTCCGTACTTTTTCTGTATTTCCAAAAAGGCTTTAGCGTTCGTTACCGCAGCTGCCACCTTGAGGCGGTTTCTAATGATCCCTGCATTTGCCAGCAGCTCCTGCATTTTGGCCTCGTCATAAAGAGCTACCTTCTTGGGATCAAAATCATCAAAAGCTTCCCGAAACGCCTTTCTTTTTTTGAGTACCGTGATCCAGCTGAGGCCTGCCTGCATCCCCTCTAAAATCAACATTTCAAAAAGCCTGTTGTCGTCATGCACAGGCCGTCCCCACTCCTTGTCATGGTACTCAATATATATCGGAAGCTCGCCTGCCCAGGAACACCTGATTTTTTCGCACATATTTTATTATCCTTTCCTACAACAAATATCATAATCAATATGACGTACTAAAATAAAGTTTAGAGAAAATTATATACCCTTTATCTAACCAGTATTATAGCATAAATAAAAATCCATTCTATACATAAATGGCCTTTAATAAAAAGAAACTCCGAAAACTCTACTTGCCGAGAGTTTTCGGAGTTTACTTTATTATTTTGTCCACCAACCAGGCTTTCCTTTTGTTACTTTTCCACCCTCCGGCTTAAAGCGAAATAAATAACCGATGCTTTGCGCATTACGCACAATATTATCCAATTCATGTCCGCCTAGAATCCATAGTGCTCCATTACTCCTTCGCTTATCTATGTATTGAACACCATTGTTTTTTAAAAGTAAAATAATATCATTTTTCTCTGACATTACATATGTTGACTTACTAATATTTGTACGTTCTGATTTCTCTTTTCTAATGGACATACTTTTTGTTTTAGTAACAGCAGATAATTTACTTTCTGGATTATCCAAAATAATATCTTTGTCTTGTCTGTTAGCAACAGAATTTAAACCGACAATATTTTCCGATGCCGATTGATTGTCAAGTTTATATTTACCTCCAGATTTCAAGGTACTAACCTCCACAATTTCTCCTGTGGTACTAGTTCCATTCAAAGCTGCAGAAATAGTAGTTAGCTCCGACTCAAAAGCATTAGGTTCTTCTTCCGAAAGAATTATAGCAGCACGCCTTTTAACTCGTTTGAGAAGTTCAGTATCATAAGATAGGCTTATATTTTCTGAAGTCGCTTCAGGCTCAATATTGTACTCTTCTAATCGTTTGACTAGACGATTTATCGCCGACTCAGAATCACAATAATACTCACTTCCTCGGATGCGAATAAATTTCCATCCAAGGCGTTCCAATATTGTCTGACGTTCCATATCCTCGCGAATTTTAGCTTCTCCACTATGCCACCGTTCCCCATCACATTCAATAGCAACTTTTTTCTCACCACACACAGCAACCATGTCTAATCTATATGCACCAACTTGCCATTGTTGAACCAAATGATAGCCTCGACTTATGAGTGCTACTGCAACAGCTGCCTCAAATGGAGACTCTGCCTTTGTTTCAATCTCTGCACGTCTGATAGCATCTGCCTGTGGATTACTAGCGTAGTCAATCAAAGTCTTTCGGATATCACCCGGTTTCAAATCAACAGCAGCATCAAACGAGTGAACCACCCATAATTGATCTTTGGCGCGACTTGCCGCAACATTGTAGCGTTTACGATACGCATCATCTGTACCAAAATTTTGTAATCTAACTGGCCCCGTACCATCTCCACTATCTACAACACTCAAAAAAATAACATCTCGTTCATCGCCTTGGAAGTTGGCCGAGTTTCCACACAAAATACTACGTAATATGATTTCCTTAGGATCAACTTGTTGTTCAAGCAACCGCTGTATGACCTTGACTTGATCATCGCCAAGAAGAGAGATAACACCGATAGTTTTTCCTTTGTACTCTGGCTGCTCTATACACGCCTGTATAAGTGCAACAATTGCCTGAGCCTCATTGTTATTTATCTTACTTCGTTCTTCACGGTATCCCCCAGCGACGCGATAACCAACAACGGCTGGATGCAGACAACTGCTACCAGCGTCTCTCAACGGTTTTATTTTATATTCGTAGGACAGCATATTACTAAATCCAATGATTTCCGGAACGCATCTAAAATGCTCGCGTAGCATCAATGGTTGAAACGTTGTTGTAGCAATATCATATATAGACGTCTTCGCATTATATAAATGTGAATTAGGAATCTTATCCTTTATATACATCTCTTCAAGCGCATTCATTTTGTCTAACTCTACACCAACAGCCATTGGACTGACCTGTTTATCATCGCCAACAATAATCAGTTTCCTTCCCATATACAATATAGCCAATGAAGAGATGTCGGACTGACTGGCTTCATCAATGATGACAACATCAAATCGATTGCTTTTAGGATTTAAACTTTCCAATGCTTTATTAATCGGCATAATCCATCCAGGCACGGCATCTTGGCACTTTGTCATTAGCTCCCGTGCTTTCGCTTTTAATATCGGGGCATTTTTTCCTGTACCCTTGCCAATCCTTTTGATCGTCAGCTTCCAGCCTTGAAGTGCCTGCTTCATATCAATATCTGTTTCTGTCCTTTTCAGCAAATTATACCAAGCGCACTTTTCTGCATAAAGGGCAGTTATACGTCTATATTCTTTACTCAAAAGTAAGCTATTTGACTGTAGTTGACTAAATGGTTGAGCTATTATTTCATCAATAAGCCCCGACAGTTGTTTCCACTTCCAGGCGTCTTCGATATTTTCCGGAACAGTAAACTCTCCATGTATCCCAACACGATTTTTAATAGCTTCTGCCCAGCTAGGAGCAATTGGCGATAATAGGTTAAGCATTGCAGCACGGTCATGCTGTAATTTGTATTTTCTATACATCTTGCTGAGTGCAGCATATGCTTCATAATATGCATGCCGGTCATTTCTTTCTATTGCGTCCAAAACAGCAACACAATATTTACTGCACTTTCGTTCTCCCAAAGCAAGTATGTTTTTTATATCTTCAATTACTGCTGCCTGTTCTTCCAATATGCGCACTGTCGTACAGGCCTCACATAATAACGGAACTATTTTTTCAACGGCAGATAAAATTTTATCAGTTGCAACCAATTCAGAATCCAGGTTATTAGATGAAAATATCACATCAGCAGGAAAGCCACTTAATTGTAATTTATCCAAAAGAGGCTGATATTCAGAATCATTCCAATCAAGATATTTTTTTATAGTCGGAATCCATTTAGACGCTATCCGCTCTTGATTACAATCATCTAAATCAATAAATTTAGGAATATCATGAACCGCAATAAGTTCATCCCAATAAGCAGCACACTTTTTTCGTATATTATCCATTTCAATGCAATGAATGATAATATCACAATCATCAGCAGACTGTAACTGCTTACCATTGATATTAACATTTTCTAAAACAGTAGTATATTCTTTATGAAAAAATTTAGTAACTTTTGATATTTTCCCTTTTTTATTAAAAATATCTTTAAGTTTTTTCGACGTTTCTTGAATAAAAGTTTTATCAATAGAATCAGAAATTTGAATTTCTAACCCAAATTGTTCAGAAACAAGTTTTGCAGAATAATCACAAGTTGTTTGGATCTGTTCAATTAAGCTAATCCATCTTTGCCTGAATGCTCCTCCTCTTTTTCCATCTACGGCAACACATTTCATCCATTTTTCTATTTTACCAAAAGAAGCAGAGTAATTTTTTAAATCCGTAAGAGCTTCCTCCTGCGGATATGCTACCTTAAAAAGTCCAAAAGGACATTCAAACTCGACTTGTTCTGCCTCTCTTAGATTATTAATACGCCATCCATTATTTTCTTCAAGAGCTTCAAGATTTTTTATAGCAGACTGATGAAAATCCAATAACTTGGCAAATTCATCTGGATTTAAAATTTCCTCTGGATTAGGAATGTCGTATCCTAACTCTTCCTCATCCTTTGATGTAAGGCTCTCATTGCTTCTGTATAAACTGACCAATTGATCAAATGTCAGTGGCAAAGGATAATTCAATTTAACCTTACCGGGAATATAAGAAAGAGTTTTACTGTTTTTACTGATAAATTTTGCAGCCTCTGATGGAGATATTCCTTCTCCTTCATAAACAATGCAGTCACACTCTTTATTAATAATGGCATATATTTTTCTTCGCGTCTCTGCTAAATCATTAATTATTTTCTTGCGTTCAATCAGTAGCCTATCTTTCTCCTTTTTTACTTCATTCGAAGTTGTCTTTGCCATATAAGTAGTGATACCGTCAACAGATCGCTCCATGTCAATATTAGAATCATCCAAAATTGAAACGCATAAGTTTTGCAGACCTGAAGCCACCTTGTCCTTGAGTACATTTAACGCCTTACCTGTATGACTGGTAACTAACACACTTTTGCCCTGTGCAAGAAAATGTCCCATTATATTAGCAATGGTATGTGTTTTTCCTGTCCCCGGTGGGCCCTGTACTAAAACAGCATTATAGTATTCTATCCTTTTGGCAATTTCAAGCTGTTCCTTATTCGCCTCTTTGGAAAGCAGAATGTCTACACTTTCTCCTCCGACAGCAGCAAGTTGTTCTTCAACAGATTCCTCACCAATATCTTCTGGAATCTCAATTTTCCCCCCTCGAACGATATCCCCTAAGGGTGCAGGAATTTCATCTACGTCCGCCAAATCTTCAATAATCTGCTCAAGTGCTTTTAAAGTTCCATCTAAGCGTTTACGGACTATGTAGCATGGTTCCATATAAAGAAAAAGGCGATTAGATTTTTGCCAATTATATAAACTCGCTTCTTTGGCAAAAGCACTGTCGGAAGATAGTTGGTGTACCAATACTTTCAAAAATGCTGGCGTATCGTTTCTGTCTAATGGATGATAGTCATTTTTTTGAAGATCATCGGACAGACTATTAAGGGCAGTTAAGTTCACATCTTCCATCATTTGAAAAGCGATTGAGTACAATTCAGAAGGTAGATCTGTATCTTCAATTGACACAATATTCTCATCTGCATCATAACTCAATTTTACACGATGCGTTAGAACAGGATGCCGTAATTCAGGCTTATCCCTATCACATAACATCCCATTCGCAACAATAATCTCCATCGTTTCAGAATTCTTTTGTAATTCAAAATACCATCTGTAAAGATCCGAAAATAAATCTCTGGTTTTCTCCAGTATTTTTTGTTTTTCTACCCATTCTGAACGTTGTAACAGCCACATATTATAGGTATTGACTCGCAAATCATCATCCTCGAAACACTCAGGAACTTCTTCACCATAATTGTGTATAGTTCTTCTAACAGAAACAGTATTATGATGATTCTCCCAACCTTTTTCAAGCCATGCTGCAAAAAGGTTATCGGGTGGAGGACAACGCTTAAATTCAGGTTTATGCACAGAAAGCAACACATTACTTAAATTTTCTGACTCAGCATCTACTCGATCACGATAAGATATAACTATATTCTCTGGATCATCGTGAATATTGGAAAGCAATAGCTTCCAATCATATTCATTAATATTCAGGATTGCTTTATGTTTGATTTTATTTAGTTCTTTAATAAACTGAAATAGAGCAATCAATTTTTCCCGTTCTTCAAGTTTTTCATTTGCTATACCCTGTTGAAATGTATTCTTTGTTATAATAAACACTCCCTCTTTATTTAGTAAGTGTAATTCAGTTGCTTTCTGCAAAATATTTTAAATAAAAAGTTTCAAGGACTGGCATCCATTTTATTATCTCATGTTCTATGATTTCTAGTTTTTTATCCAAGCTTATACAATATATAGTTATATTATATTTCATCCAGCAAGATTTAACAATTTCATTCAGTGTTTTTCAAAAACGCTACAACTGTCCGAGCATAAAAAACTCCGAAAACGCTACTTGCAGAGAGTTTTCGGAGTTTGCTTTATTTATTCCCACTCGATAGTGGCATTCGGTTTAGGCGACAGGTCGTAGCAGACGCGGTTGACGTTTTTCACTTCGGCCAAAATCCTATGGGTGATTTTGTGCAGGATCGGCCAGTCCAGTTCTTCGACGGTAGCGGTCATAGCGTCAACGGTATTGATAGCGCGGATGATGACCGGATATTCAAAGGTTCTGGCATTATCGCGTACACCGACGGATTTGAAATCGGGCACGACGGTGAAATATTGCCATACTTTTTTATCTAATCCGGCATTGGCAAATTCTTCACGCAAAATAGCGTCAGCTTCACGCACTGCTTCCAGACGTTCTTTAGTGATAGCCCCCAGACATCTTACGCCAAGGCCCGGTCCGGGGAAAGGCTGACGATAGACCATGCTGTGCGGCAGTCCAAGTTCGATACCGCAGGCACGCACTTCGTCTTTAAACAGCTGATACAAAGGCTCGACCAGCTTGAATTGCAGATCTTCTGGCAGACCGCCGACATTATGATGGCTTTTGACGCTTTTAGCTGTTTTCGTTCCAGATTCGACAACGTCAGGATAAATCGTACCCTGACCCAAAAATTCGATGCCGTCCAGTTTACGTGCTTCTTCTTCAAAAACACGGATAAACTCAGCGCCGATAATTTTTCTTTTAGCTTCCGGATCAGCTACGCCGGCCAGTTTAGACAGGAACCTTTCGCTGGCGTCGACATAGACAAGATTAGCCTTGAGTTCGTCTCTGAAAACTCTGACGACGCTTTCTGACTCGTCTTTGCGCATCAGTCCATGATTGACATGCACGCAGGTCAGCTGCGAGCCGATGGCTTTGATCAGAAGTGCGGCAACAACAGAGGAATCGACGCCGCCGGACAGTGCCAGCAGGACTTTTTTAGCGCCGACCTGTTTTTTGATCAGTTCGACCTGATCGTTGATGAAGTTTTTCATATTCCAGTTAGCTGTAGCATGACATTCGTCAAAAACAAATTTTTTGAGCAGCTCCAGCATAGCTGCATGTTCCGGCCAGGCAGGAATGTTTTCGACTTTCGCCAAAGCATGGCCAACGGACATTACCGGTACGCCAAACTGATAAACGGCAGCCTCCACATCGATCGGCTTACCATCGATAATATTATTTTCGCCACCGTTGATGATGATACCTTTGACATTCGGCAGTGCCTGCAGTTCTGCCGCTGTAATATCATGCGCCTTGATTTCACTGTAAACGCCAAGTTCCCTTACGGCGCGGGCCACCATCGTATTTTCATGGCTGCCGAGGTCTAAGATTACGATCATATCCTGCTGCATAATAAATTCTCCTGTTCGCAATAAATTTTTATATTTAATTCAGATGTATTAATTTTACCATATTTAACGCTGTCAGCTCCACTAAATTATCAGCGAAAACTGAGCAAACGGTTTTAAAAATACCACTGACAGTCTACCGATACCTTACTGTCGTGATAACCTTTGCCAAAGGCTTTACCCACGGCCGCCCGCAGCGTAAATTTATTGTTTTCCTGCAGCTGCATCCCGGCGCTTAAAGTATAGGTATCACGCCCGGCACTGCCGCCGCCCTTCTCGTTCAGACGATCCTGCCCGGCAAAACGGTTCCAGCTGTAATCAGTGTCATTGCTCAGCCATTCATGGTACCACATGGCGCTCAGGTCGTAACTGCGTTCCGTCACTGCTCCCAGCCGCTCTTTGCCAAGTTCCATACGCAGCCCTACCTTGCTTTGCAGCGATTGCAGATCGCTGGCACCGCGGCTTACCGCCGCACCATCCGCAGCACTGCTTTCAGTAATGCCGGGATAATCCAGCAGACTGTATCGCAAAGCTGCAACAGGTATAAGTGTACCCTGCCGCTGCGGCAGACGCCAGCCGGTACCGGCCTCTGTCGTTAAACTGCGGCTCGTCCATTTCTTATCGTAGCTGCTGAAATAGCTATTGCCTAACATGACATTACGTTTGGTATCATAGCGTTCGGCACCGCCCTGCAGCAGCCCATAATAAAATTGCCCCCGTTCAGGATCAGCTGCATAATGTCCGGTGATACCGATAAAGCCGCCCTGGCTTTCGCTGTGCAGAGGCGCTGCGGCCATAACATCAGTTTTGTTATCCAGATAAGCGCCATACAGTCCATAACGCCAGTTGCCAGCCTGACGCTGGGCGCCTACTAAAATACCGTTGCTTTGACCGCTGAACCCGGCATAGCTGCGCCAGCTGTTCTGGTCAAACTCCAGCCTCAGCGGCTGAGCATAAACCGACCATTCGCCTTCCTGCGGCCGCTCCTTTTCCAGCAAGCGGTCACTGGTCAGATCCGTCAGCATTTTGATGCGGCTCTGCGCCGCATACTGCAGGCTGTCATACGCCCGCGGCGTCATTTGTTCCGCTGCCGCATCGACTGTGAAATTTTCAAAATCAATCCTGCCAACGATATTCTGCGAGTCCCCGGTCATAGCTCCGGCCTTTTGATCTAAAAAGGCGGCCAACTGACGCCCGTCCGCAGTAGCGGCAATTTTACTGTAGGCATCGGCAGCCCTGCTGGCAGAGAATGTTACGTCCCACCCTGATGTGCTGGGCTTTTCAATTTTTATTATAGAGTTTTGGAAACCTTCGCCTGTTAACTCGAATTTGCCCTGAACTAATTTACCGATCTCCAAAAAATCGGTCAGCCGCAAAGTATTCTCGCCGTTGGCAAAATAACCATTAGGTACCAATTTCACTTTGCCTGCCAGTTGAGCATCACCTCGCACAGTCAGTTTATCCCCGCCGTTGATGCCGCCTTCCAGTTCCAGCACGCCGTCTGTTCCCTGCGTGTAACTGCCGACAGTCAGATGCCCAATAGAATTGCCCGGCGCCACGATCCCATTTATATTTTCAACGTGTTTTACAATAAAGCCGTTACCCTGTAATCTGGCATTACCTGTCGTGGCAGTTTCGGCATTATCTGCCGCTGCGGTGCTGACCGTAACATCGCTATTGGTCAGATACCCGTTGACCGCCAGCGTACCTGCCTGCACTAAGGTCTTGCCGCTGTAGGTATTATAGCCTGTCAGATCCAGCTTGCCACTGCCAACCTTGGTAACATCACCTTCGCCGATGATCGAGCCGCCATAGACAGAATCCGTAACACCAGCCTCCAGGTCAACTGTCATATTCGACAAAGTTTTCCGTTCCGGGTCGAAGGGATCGCTGCCGTACAGCTCATCTTTCTTACCCAGGTTGATGATACTGCCGCCCACACCGCCGTCATCCAACCAGCAGACGGTAAACTTTCCGCCATTGGGCAGGATCGTATCTTTGCCGAGCGCCGCCAGCACTACGGAAAAATTGCCGGCATCGGCCATGTCCTGCCAACCGCCCGCATCGCCAAAACTAATGAACGAATTTCCCGGTGACGCGGGGCTGAGATCATCAATCACGATCTGGGTACCCACGACTGGGTTCCCCTGTATATAGGTAACATGTGACTTACCATTATTGTCATAGACTTTAACTCTGATTATATAGTCGCCGCCTGCCGGCAGCAGGGTAAATTTATCCAGCTCCACAGTACGGTAGCCGACATAGTCCTTGCTGCCATCCTTGCCAAACGTTCCGCTTTGCGTATAGACGCTTTTGCCATTTTCAGGATCAGTCGCCCCGGCCAGCACCTCGATCTCATAACTGGCAGCGTCCGTCAGCGTACAGAAGCCCACCGCTTTTAAAAACTGCGGCCGGGCGGCCACATAGTGGCTGGCCATACCTTTACCGGTTTCCCTCGCAACAGGATCTTCGTCATTCCAGAGCCAGTAAATATCGCTGCCCAGCTGGCCGTGCTGGCTGATGGAAGTATATCTGAAGGGGTCGGCTTCGACAACACTGGTAACGCCGCCAGCCAGACTGGTATCATAATAGGACACATAGGCGTAGCCGCCGTCGCCCCAATCAGAGCCCCAGGAATTGCGCATGATCCAGGCGCCCTTTAATGGCTGACCATTCTTGTCTTTATAATTTGTAAACTCATAATCATCATCCCAGCCTACCAGCCCTACTTCATGGTTGGCTCCCAAGTCAAAGTCCTGGTTATATATTTCCGTAATCTTGGCGTCGTTCCATTCTGGGCCAGCATATATACCGACAGAAATAATACCATTCTCAGTTATCAATTGCTTGATATACTTTTGCCGATCAGAATCGCTGACAAAACTCTTGCTTTCACTATCATAATAATAATTAACGGACATACTATCAACATACTGATACAGGCCATAGACCTGTGTTACCAATCCAACCTCCGGCTGCAATGTAACTCCCTGCATCCGCGTTGCCGGATCATTTTTCTGAAAAGGTTTGGAAGCAAACGGAGCATTGGTTTCCCAGGTCAAACCCGTACCACGCGTCAGCAGCGCTGCCGCCTTAAATTCCAGGCCGCCCTGATCATAGGCATCATAAATCCCCCTATCAGGATCGATAGAGCTTGGATAAAACGGGTGCGGATAGGTAGACGCATCTGTACCCAGCGGCGCATTATAACCCAGCCAGGCCAGATAGCGTTCAGAAAAATCGGCTTTCGCAACAGAAGATGCGGTAATTTTCTTATCATCTATGGCTGCCTGCCGCTGCTTGTTCCAGTTAGCCTCCACCGTAGCCAGCATACCAAAGGCCCAACAGCTGCCATAGTTAAGCTGATTTCTGACGGGGCTGATAAAACCTGTCTCGCGCCCGTCATACCCTGCCGCCAGCACAGACCCGCAAACAGACATTGCCAGCAAATCAGCAGCTATGAATGCCGCCAATATTTTTTTGTTACCGTATTTAGGCCAATATTTTTTCATAATAGCTCCTAAACATCAAATTTAATAAATATTTTTTTGCTATATTTATATTTTAACATCATAAAAAACCTCCGTAAACAACTATTTACAAGTTGTTTACGGAGGTTTAAAGAAAGCTGTTATTTCATTGTTACGCCGTCTTCTTTGACATTGATCTCTGCTACTTTAAATGACAATGCTTTGCCAGCACCTTTGCCATCTTCGACACATTTTGCAGTAAAATTGGTTACAGCTGCTTTCGCTTCCTCGCCCACCGCTTTGCCGGAAATTTTATATTCCTGACCTGCGTTAAATTGCTGGGCTGCCTGGAAATGACTTTCAGTAAAACGCAGCATAGAATCCGTATCATCATACACTGCCAAGCCCAGATAGGCATTTTCCTGCATCGAATAATATTCCGCTTTAGAAACCCTGACGCGGACGATATGATATTCCTTGGACATTCTCCTCACCTCCCTTCGTAATTTTATTATAAAATAGCTCCTTTCCACGATGGCGGAAAAAAACAGCGTACTCACAATAAGTACGCTGCCTGTTATTTCTTACCACACTTTTGGTATTTCATTAAAATGTCCGGCAATAAACATCGTTGTCGTGATAGTTGCCAGTAGGTTATGCTGTTCATCAGTCATTTCCGCTGTAATGACCATCGTCGTCTGCCCGTGATGTTTGATCTGGCTGGTAACAATCGCCGTGCCCGTACCAGGCAGATTGCTGATAAAGTTGATATTAAAGTTCAGCGTCTGCACTACCTCGCCAACGCTGGCCCCGGTAATGCCCATGACAGAATCGGCTAAAGCCGCCAAAGCGCCGCCATGTACGCCCAGCCAATGATTTGTATGGATGTCAAACTCGATCGGCATACTTACGGTCGCGCCGCCGCAATGAACTTCATCAATATTGATTTTCAACAGCTGCATAAACGCACTGCCGCTCCAGATCTGTCTGATATGTTCCTCTACATTTGTCACCGTACTCATAATTTTACTCCTCCCCTATAAATAAAGACTGACTAAAGTCATATACGCAGGCACTACAATAATCCCCAGCAGCACCGTTAAAAAGCTCAGCGTCGCCGCGTAAGCAGAATCGGCGCCATAGGTTTTCGCTACGATCGCCATCTGCGTCATAGCCGGCATCGTCGCCTGCATGGTAAAGACCTGCGCGGACAGAGTGGTTACCGGCAATAACGGTACTAAAACCAAAACGCACAGGGGGCAGACCAGAAAGCGCCCGGCAACACCCAGCAGCAGTTCTTTATCAAAGCCGATCTCCCCAAGAGGTATTTTACTCATTTCGATACCGATAAAGACCAGTGACAAAGGCGTTGTCAAATTACCCACATATTGAAAGCTGTTCATTAAAAAATGCGGCAGCCGCCAATCCAGTAAGACCAGTATGATTCCGATAATGAAGCCTGCCAGCGGCGGCGAAAAAATTTTCTTCAGCGCTGCCGCAGAAAAAAACGCCGGTTTGTTCTTCGTATGTGTCAATGTATCCTGCACGATATTATGTACACCTAAAGTCCAGAAAAATGTTGTATTGACCATATAATAAAGCATGACCGCAGGGATGCTTTTCTCGCCGAACAACGCCAGATTGACCGGCAAGCCAATAAACATGGTATTGGCAATAAAAAAATTAGTGCAGAAAATACCGCGGCGCTCTTTTTTGATTTTAAAAATACGGGCGGCCAGTTTGCCGACAATAAAGGCCAGCAGCATAGAACAGATCGGCAGCAGCAGATCAGGAGCCATGGCCACAAGCTTATTGTGGTCAAAATTTTTACTGATACTGACGATCATATACAGCGGCAAAGAAACAGCAGTCACCAATCTGGCGATCAGGGCGCTGCTGTACTCGTCGAACCAGCCGCGTCTGCTTAAAACAAATCCGATACCAATAATAAAAACAATACTGAAGATACCTTCCAGCGCTTTTAAAACAAATTCCATATGACACCTCTTTTCTGCTGTTGAAGCAAAATAAGGCCCGGTGAACGGGCCTTATTTTGCTTGATGGAGGAATGGCATAAGCACATCTTCTATGCCGGAAGCAGTAAACATCTATCTGATCTCTTCCCCGGCGACCTGTCCTAAATAATCGCCACAGGGAATTCCTTGTTTTCAACTAAATATAAAGCTGCTGTAACAGACAGCAGATCGGCACTGCCGCCCGGACTGATCCGTTCGGACCTGAAAACTGCTTCGCTTTCTGCCAGCAGACGTTGTCCCGCAGCAGTAAAAACACTGCCCTGCGCCAGAATAGCTTTGGCGCGCTGCTGCACAAACGGCAGCTTCTCATAACCGCCGCGCCAGATGACATTAGAATCCTGCACGACAGTCATTAAATTTAATAAAGCATGTATCAAAGCGTCGTTCAAGCATGCCCCCCGGGCAAAAGCTTCCTTTAAACCCGGCAGCCCTGCCTGGCGTACACTGGGAAACCCTGCTTCCACTTCCCCGCGGATGCCCGTGATCCCATAAGTCTGATATAGTTTTTCTCCTGCCGTCAAAGGCCGGTCTGCCTGCAATCCTGCCAGTTCTTGCGCTACCAGACCCTGCGTCATCTCTGCCACGATCGAGCACAGTGCGCCACTGTCCAGCCCTTTATTCAGAGCCACCCCTGCAGCCGCAGCTATTAACCCGCCGGCGAATAAAATACCCCTTTGGGTATTGACGCCTTTCGTCACGCGCAGCAGTTCCTGCTCCGCACTAACGCCATACTGCCTGACTTTGGCAAATAATTCCCGATAATCACCGGTATGGTTCATTCCTAAAACCTGTAAATCAGTGAAAGCTTTTGCCAAAACCGCAGAACCGACGGCAAAAGTCAAAATACTCATATCCGTATGCGCACCGTTACTATGACGGGTAACCAGTCCCGGTTTGGGATGGGCACAGACTTCCATAAAAACAGCCTGCGTCAAAAACAGACTCATTTGCTGTAAAGCTTCAGATTTAGCAGAAAGCTGGCGGGCTGAAATCTCTACTACTATTTCCTTAAACGCACTTTGCCCATTTAATTTTTTAGCCTGGGGATCATACATCGCTGCACCTGCTTTCTGCCAAGATAACTTTTAAGCACCCATAATGGCTTTAGTAGCCAAATAAAGAATGGAAGGGCACAACAAACAGCCTGTACCAGTATAGAATGTAGCAGTCATAGCGCCATAAGGCACCAGTTTAGCATCAACTGCCGCCAAACCTGCAGCTACGCCAGAAGATGTTCCCATCAAACCGCCATAAATCATAGCCGCCTGAGGGTTATTCAAACCAACGATATTTTTAACAAACGGTGTCAAAATCATAACTGCAACAGATTTAACAACACCGGCGGCAATCGAGATGGCAATTACATCAGAGGAAGCACCCAAAGCAGCACCCGTTACCGGCCCGACAACAAACGTACAAACACCGGCACCAACTGTAACCATGGAAACTACGTCAGGATAACCCATAAAATAGGCCATCACGCAGCCAACAACAAAAGAACTGAGTACGCCCATCAAAAGTGATACGACACCAACCATACCGCATTTTTTGATTTCACGCAGATCCGCACCAAAAGCGGTGGATACGATAGCAAAATCACGGAACATCCCGCCGCCCATCATACCAACGCCGGCAAACATCGGAATACTGGCCAAACCTTTAGAGCCGCCGGTAGTAATACCGCCGATATAAGCTAAAACCAGACCAGCAAAAATAGCGATGGCAGAACCATGGATCTTGCCTTTGGTCAGAGCAGAAAGCTTGTAGGTAATCAAAGTAATGATACCAATCAGCATAAAAGCAAAAACCAAACCATTCGATTTAAATACTTTCGCAGTAATAGCAACGATATCCATTTATTTCACCTCGCCTTTCGAGCCGCCTAATTTAGAAATGACGGGAATCAATACAAAGGCAACGGCTACACCTACAAGTCCCGACCCGATAGCCAAAGCGCCGCCGGAAAGAGCCGCTACTACATTTTGAATAGAACTCATCGCTACGACGATCGGAATATACATGGCACTCCAGAAAGCAATGCCCTCCTGAGATTTTTTATCGAGCCAGCCATGATCTATACCATGATTAGACAAAAGGATCAGGAAAAGCATAGCAAAACCTACGCCGCCAACATTGGCTTTTACACCTACGATGGCACCAAACATATCACCCAGAACAATACCGACAATATAACATGCCGCCAATAAAGCAACTCCATATATAGCCATGAGATTACACCACCTTAGTACAATTTTTTATTATCGCTCCCCGCTCAGGGGGAGCGAAACAACTAAAGGTAACGGGGAAATTTACTTATTCAACTATGGCAACAACCTGACCGGCACTGACGCGGTCGCCGGGCTG
>ULQO01038750.1_pt1 | contig 20902 bp, 13 predicted proteins | sample 1954601 | NCBI WGS metagenome assembly ULQO01 (sample SAMEA4835658, study PRJEB28245) | human gut metagenome | biome: gut microbiome; material: fecal sample | place: Denmark | collected 2008
GAGGAATGGGAGTGCTGGTGTTTGTACTGGTGCTTACATCATTAGATAAAAAGAACTCAATGTACCTGATGCGTGCAGAGGTTCCGGGGCCGGAGAAGGACAAACTCGTTCCGAAAGCAATGTCTACAGCGCGTATCTTATATGGTATGTATCTGATCATGACGGTTGTAGAGATCATTTTTCTGATGCTGGGTGGAGTGAATCTGTTTGACAGTATGATCTTTTCTTTTGGATCCGCAGGAACAGGTGGATTCTCGAATTATGCAGACAGTGTTGCACATTTCCACAGTGCTTATATTGATGGAGTGATCACAACATTCTGTGCATTATTCGGAGTGAATTTTTCGTTATTTTATTTTATGTTGTTAGGTGATTTTAAGTCAGTCAGAAAGAATGAGGAACTGCGTACGTATATTATGCTGATCGTCGGAGCAACAGCGTTGATCACACTGAATATCCATTCGATGTTCCCGAGTATGATCAAGGCGTTCCGCTATGCAATATTCCAGGTCGTGACGGTTATCACAACAACCGGATATGCGACAACGGATTTTGCAAAATGGCCGATGTTCTCAAAATCAATACTTATGATGCTGACGGTCGTGGGAGCGTGTGCTTCTTCAACCGGAGGTGGTATTAAGGTATCCCGTCTTCTGGTGGGAATCAAATGTATAAAAAGAGAGATCGTACAGCTTGCACACCCGAAATCAGTCGGAATCATCCGGATCGGCGGTAAGAAAGTCGGTTCCGATATTCTGCGTACGATTTACATTTATTTTATAGCATATGTCGGAATTTTGATCGTATCGGTCATGTTGGTATCACTGGATAATTTTGATTTTGAGACGACATTCAGTGCGGTCCTTACAACACTTGGCAATGTCGGACCGGGTATGGCAAAGGTTGGACCGATGGGTAATTTTGCTGATTTTTCTATATTATCAAAATTAGTATTATGTTTTGACATGCTGGCAGGACGTTTGGAGATATTCCCGTTCCTAGTGCTGTTTACGGCACCGGCATGGCGCAGAAAATTTTAGAATAACAGGTGGCACTTAGGAAGCCGCCTGATTTTCTATACCAAAGTATCACTGTATGAGAGGAGAGAATTATGAAAGGTAAAACGAAAGCAATAATCACGGTATTTGTTGTAATCCTTGCAGGTATCTATTACTATGCGGCAATACCGGCGATCAACATTCATTCATCGGAGACATGGTTTTTTATCATGATCTTTCTGGTGATCCTGGCTGTTCTGTATCTGGGAAGAAAGAAATTGAACAGATATGAAGTCAGAGAAAGTAAAGTAGTAAAAGGATTTCTTGGAGTGATAGTGTTTCTAGGAGTTGTATATCTGTTGGGAACACTGTTTTCTTCTCCGGTTATTAATGCCAAAAAGTATCAGAAGCTTATGACAGTTAAAGAGGGTGAATTTACAAAGGATGTAGATGAACTGTCATTTGACAAGATCCCGCTTCTGGATAAGGATACGGCAGCACTTCTCGGTGACCGTAAGATGGGAAGCATGGTGGACATGGTATCACAGTTTGAGGCGGATGATATCTACAGCCAGATCAACTATAAGGGCAATCCGGTCCGTGTGACTCCGCTGAAATACGCGAGCCTGATCAAATGGTTTACCAACCAGAGTGAAGGAATTCCGTCTTATATCCGGATTAATATGGCGAATCAGTCTACGGAGCTTGTCAAATTGAAACAGGGTATGAAATATACAACGAGTGATCATTTCAACCGTAATATTTATCGTCATTTACGTTTCGCACATCCGACATATATTTATGGAGAGCTGAGCTTTGAGATTGATGAAAATGGAGATCCATATTGGATCGCACCGGTAAAGAAATTCAACATTGGATTATTTGGTGGTGAAACAGTAGGAAAAGTAGTAATCTGTAATGCTGTGACGGGAAAAACAAAGACATATGATGTCGGAAATGTTCCACAGTGGGTAGACCGTGTATATTCCGCAGACTTATTAGTAAATTTATTTGATTATTATGGAAAATTAAAACACGGATTCTTTAACAGTGTGCTGAGTCAGAAAGACTGTCTGGAGACAACGGACGGTTATAACTATCTGGCATTAAATGATGATGTGTGGATGTATACCGGAGTTACTTCTGTAAACGGAGATCAGTCAAATGTTGGATTTGTTCTGGCAAATCAGCGTACAATGGAGACGAAATATTATAAAGTAGAAGGTGCAACAGAATCTTCTGCAATGTCATCCGCAGAAGGACAGGTGCAGAACCTGAAATACCAGGCAACATTTCCATTACTTTTGAACATTGCGGGTGAGCCGACATATTTTGTTGCATTAAAAGACGATGCCGGTCTGGTTAAAAAATATGCCATGGTAAATGTTCAGAAATATCAGATCGTTGCAATCGGGGACAGTGTCAGCCAGTGTCAGGAGAATTATAACGAACTTCTTCTGAAAAATGGTGTGAAGGAAAAAGAAAAGGACACGCGTAAGGAAGAAGAAATATCCGGAAAAATTACAAAGATTGCGCAGGCGGTTCTGGATGGAAATTCACATTATTATCTGATGTTGGAAGATTCTGATGCGATTTATGATGTGTCAGTAGCAGATATTATTGATGTAATAAAGTGTGAACTTGGAGAACAGGTGACAGTCACTTACAAAGAAGATAAAGATGTCAATACGGTTACCAAACTTGACATCGGTGAAAAAGCAAAAGATAAAACTTCTTCTGATAAGATAGAGAAGGAAACAGGTACACAGGAGTAACAAGATTCATCATATAGAAATGATGCAGGAAATGAGAGAGGATAATGGAAATTAGTATACTTCTTGCGGAGCAGATTTTGGCTATGTTTCTTACGATGGCAGTGGGATTCGGAGTGGTCAGGGCTGGTCTTTTTAAAACAGAGGACAGCCGGATCATTTCAAATATGGTTGTGTATATCTGTAATCCGTGTGTCGTTGTTCATTCGTTTCAGATTGAATTGACAGATGATAAGATTAAGGGGCTGATGATCGCAATCGGACTGTCAGTGGTAGTGCATATGGTTCTGATCATCGGATCGGAAATTTTATCATTCATATTCCACTTTAACAGTATTGAAAAAGCATCCATCATTTATACAAATGCAGGGTATCTTGTGATTCCACTGGTGGGAGCTGTTCTGGGAGAAGAATGGGTTTTTTATACGACTGCATTTATCCTGGTACAGACGGTACTGATGTGGACGCATGGTGTGAAACTGATCGGACAGGAAAAGGAGCTGAATATCAGGAAAATCCTGTGTAATCCGAATGTGATCGCGATGATCATAGGAATTGCGCTTTTTGCGCTGGAGATCCGGCTTCCAACGGTTGTTGACAGTTGTGTCAGTGGTTTTGGAGATATGATCAGTCCGGCGAGTATGATGGTAATTGGTATGGTGATCGGAGATGTGGATCTGAAATGGGTATTCCATCAAAAGCGTCCGTACCTGATCTGCCTGCTCAGGCTGATCGTATTCCCGCTGATTGCGGTTGTTGCCTTTGCCGGATTGGAACGGAGTGGAATTCATCCGGATGCGGAATATATTTTGATGATTGTTCTGATTGCAACGTCAGCTCCGGCGGCAGCAATGATCACACAGCTTGCACAGATTTATGGAAAGGATTCCAGATATGCGAGTGTGATTAATGTAATGTCGGTGATATTCTGTATTATAACGATGCCTGTGATGGTGCTGAGTTATGAAATGCTGATTGCATTATAATAGAGTAAGACAGATAAAAGCTCTGCAATATGTATGAAACATATTGCAGAGTTTTTTTGCAGAGTTATAGTTCTTCACTGTATTGTGAAATTTTATCCAGTACCCGTTGCTTCTCATCTCCGGTAAGTGGAACCGGGCAGTAATCGTTGTAACCGCTGGAAGAAGTGATGGAGCAGGGAATGATATTTAATTTGCTGCTTTTCTTTAAGTTCCCTTTATGGAATGTGAATGTCTGCTGTACGATCATGCTATCCGTATCGCCAGGTGTAGAATTGCCGCCAAAGCAGAAATTGCCAAGGCTGTAGCAGATGTATTTTCCGTTGTATTTTTCAATGCCCTCGAGCACATGTGGGTGGTGTCCGATTACAAGGTCTGCACCTTCATCAATGGCGAGATGTGCAAGAGCCTTCTGGTTCTCGTCCGGTGTATATTGCTTTTCAATTCCCCAATGGAAATTTACGATGATAATCTGAGCACCGGCTTTTTTCAATGCTTTGATATTCTTTTTTACCTGCGATGCACGTTTTTGGTGATCCGCAAGCTCATAGATTCCGGTAACACCGACTTTGATTCCTTTTACTTTGAAGATCTTCACCCGGTTATAACCAAAGGAAGCAATTCCGGCATCGTCCAGTGCGGAGATTGTATCGGTGTAGCTCTTCTTCCCATAGTCATGACTGTGGTTATTAGCGAGATTGGCCGCTTCGATGGAGCTTCCGGAAAGGATTGCAGCATATTTGGCAGGTGCTTTGAAGGCAAAGGTTTTGGCCTCCCGGGCAGTTTCATCTGTCAGGGTTCCTTCCATATTGACGATAGACAGATCATCTTTTTGGAAAATGGATCTGACGTTCTGGAAGAAATAGTCGGCACCGTATGATTCGTAATAAGCATTCAGGCTGGTAGAATAACTGAAATTTTCATCGGTTCCCAATGTACAGTCTCCGGTGGAACTGATAGTAAGAGAAACCTTGTCTGGATTTTTTTTATTTTTTTTACTGATGGTTACGGTTTCTAATTGAACAGCTCTTTTTGAAGAATCTGCCTTTGGGGAAGTGTTTTTGGTCGAAGTCTTCTTTTTTGAAGCAGATTTCTTTTTGGTTTTATGTTTTCCGGCAGTGCTTTTGGTACCGGCTGTTTTATTTGCCGAAGTTGTAACTGCAGGGACGGTGAATTTATTTACAACAGTGCGGATGGCAGCTCGGACCAGGAATATAAATCCAATCAGGATCAATACCATGGCAATGATTAATAAGATACGTTGTATCTGTCGCTTACGTCTCCTTCGGGCTCTCTTCTTTTTTGCATCTTTGATTCCGCTCATACTTTTTCTCCTGTATTTTAAAATACTATCAGTATTTCAGACAACAAAAACGACAGTCCATTGTAGAAATGGACTGTCAGATCTTTCTATTCAGAAAGGATTAGTTCAGATATTTGCATCCTTCCATATTTACGTCAGCAAGATCTTCTTTGCTTGCACTGATGCTGACATAGAATTCAACTTCACATTCTTTGGAAACCTGTTTCAGGCGGTCAATAAATGCTGGAATATTATCCAGTGAGATATCGGCATGTTTTAAGATCCCGTCAATAAATACACATTCGATATCATGATTAGAACTGTACATACCATATAAAAATCCAATATATTCGTCAATATTGGTGATTGCCGGAAAATCATCCATACAGATAGTACGGATATCAAAAGTTACACTTGCTGTGTCGCGGTGAGTTTTTTTGATGAATACGACGTTTCCATTACATTTTTTTGCAGCCTCGTTAGCCTGCTCGATCATCTGCTGTGTTTTTCCTGTTCCTTTAGGACCTGCTAATAAATAAACCATGGTAAACACTCTCCTTTATGTATCATATTTACTGATCTGCATCAGTAGTAATTACTTATCCTTATTATACACTATGGAACTGGCAATAACAACCAAAAAAATGAATTTTCTGACAATTTTTTTGGATAAAATGTTGCTGAAAGCAGAAGGCACAGTGGATTTATACACTTTCTTAGAGACAGGCCTTGACTTATTTTAACATTCTTCATATAATAATGAAGAATATTGAAAAAAGCGCAGAAGAGGAGTATTAAGAGTCCAGCGTTATCAAGAGAACTGCCGGTTGGTGCAAGGCAGCAGACGAAGACTCCCAACTCGCCTCAGAGTTCTTTTGCTGAACAGATCATGTGGATAGAGAAGATACGGGATACAAGGTATTTATTCGGAATCATGATAACATAGGCAGAAGCGGGAACTTCCCGTTACAGAAGATCAATGAGTGCATCTGACAGATGATGTCGGGTGAAAAAGAGTGGTACCACGGAATATGAGCCTTTTTCGTCTCTTATAAAGCGAGATGAACAGGCTTTTTTTATACCAAAGTATGCAAGCAAAGCTGTCAGGTATGAGTAGTTACCATATAAAAAACAGGAGGACGAAAAAATGTCAAAAATCCCTTATAACCATAAGGCAATTGAAAAAAAGTGGCGTGAAAAATGGGAAGAAAACCCGGTAAACGTCCAGTATGATGAGAATGGAAATAAGAAAGAAAAATATTACTGTCTGGATATGTTCCCATATCCGTCAGGAAACGGACTTCACGTAGGTCACTGGAGAGGATATGTAATCTCTGATGTATGGAGCCGTTATAAATTACAGCAGGGCTATTACATCATTCATCCAATGGGATGGGATGCATTCGGACTTCCGGCTGAGAATTACGCAATTAAGATGGGCGTTCATCCGGAGATCTCCACAGCTGCCAACATTAAGAATATCAAACGTCAGATCAATGAGATCGCGGCTCTTTATGACTGGGACAGAGAAGTAAATACAACAGATCCGAATTTCTACAAATGGACACAGTGGATCTTTGTTAAGATGTTTAAAGAAGGTCTTGCTTATGAGAAAGAATTCCCGATCAACTGGTGCCCTTCATGTAAGACAGGTCTTGCAAACGAAGAAGTAGTCGGTGGAAAATGCGAACGTTGCGGAGCAGAGGTTACAAAGAAGAACTTACGTCAGTGGATGTTAAAGATCACAAAATATGCAGACAGACTGTTAAATGACCTGGATAAACTGGACTGGCCTGAAAAGGTTAAAAAGATGCAGGCTGACTGGATCGGTAAATCTTACGGAGCAGAGGTTGATTTCCCTGTAGAAGGAAGAGACGAGAAGATCACAGTTTACACAACAAGACCAGATACCTTATACGGAGCAACATTCATGGTTCTGGCACCAGAGCATGAACTGGCTAAGAGTCTTGCAAACGATGAGACAAGAGAAGCAGTAGAGCAGTACATTTACGATGCTTCTATGAAGTCTAACGTAGACCGTATGCAGGATAAAGAAAAGACAGGTGTCTTCACAGGAAGCTATGCGATCAATCCGATCAACGGAGCAAAAGTTCCGATCTGGCTGTCTGATTATGTACTGGCTGACTATGGTACAGGAGCAATCATGTGTGTACCGGCTCACGATGATCGTGACTTTGAATTCGCTACAAAGTTCAATATCCCGATCATCCAGGTAATTGCAAAAGACGGTAAAGAGATTGAGAACATGACAGAGGCTTATACAGATGCTGTCGGAACCATGATCAATTCCGGAGAATGGAACGGACAGGAATCTTCTGTACTGAAGAAAGAAGCACCACATATCATCGAAGAGCGTGGAATCGGACGTGCGACAGTGAACTTCAAACTGCGTGACTGGGTATTCTCTCGTCAGAGATACTGGGGAGAGCCAATCCCGATCGTACATTGTCCAAAATGTGGAAATGTACCGGTACCGGAAGAAGAACTTCCACTCCGCCTGCCTGAAGTAGAATCTTACGAGCCTACAGGAACAGGAGAATCTCCACTGGCTGCAATTGATGAGTGGGTAAACTGCAAGTGCCCTCAGTGCGGAGCTGATGCAAAGAGAGAGACAAACACAATGCCACAGTGGGCTGGATCTTCATGGTACTTCCTGCGTTACGTAGATAACCACAATGATAAAGAACTCGTATCAAGAGAAAAAGCAGATGAGATGCTTCCGGTAGATATGTATATCGGAGGAGTAGAACATGCAGTACTTCACCTTCTGTATTCACGTTTCTACACCAAGTTCTTATATGATATCGGAGTCGTAGACTTTGACGAGCCATTCCATAAACTGTTCAACCAGGGAATGATCACTGGTAAGAACGGTATTAAGATGAGTAAGTCAAAAGGAAACGTTGTATCACCGGATGATCTGGTAAGAGACTATGGATGTGACTCCCTGAGAATGTATGAACTCTTCGTTGGACCACCGGAGTTAGATGCTGAGTGGGATGACAGAGGAATCGACGGAGTAAACCGTTTCCTGAAACGTGTATGGAACCTTGTTATGGACAGCAAGGACGCAGACATCACAGCAACAAAAGAGATGATCAAAGAGCGTCACAAACTGGTATACGATGTAACAACACGTCTGGAAAGCTTCAGCCTGAATACAGTAATCTCAGCATTCATGGAGCACAACAACAAACTGCTTGAGATCGCTAAGAAAGAGGGCGGAATCGACAAAGAGACATTATCTACAATGGCAGTACTTCTGTCACCATTCGCACCACACGTTGCAGAAGAACTGTGGGAAGAACTGGGACACACAGAGAGCGTATTCAAAGCCGGATGGCCAAAATACGACGAGAACGCTATGAAAGATGATGAGATCAAAGTTCCGGTACAGATCAACGGAAAGACAAAAGCAGTTATCGAGATCTCTGCAGACGCTTCCAAAGAAGAAGCACTTGCAGCAGGTAAAGAAGCAATTGCCGACAAGCTGACAGGAAATGTGATCAAAGAGATCTATGTTCCGAAGAAGATCATTAATATTGTAATGAAATAAGAAATTCATATAGAATTATAATGAATGGGGAAAGAGGGTTGCCTGAAAGAGAGCGGGTGATCCTCTTCTTTTTTATAGTCAATATAAGTTATAATTTATTGCAATTATATATACTGCTGTGTTAAAATACAACAAAGCATATTTCAAAATTGTCAAAGGTGTGTGTCACCGTCTATAGTCTGATTACATTTCGGAAATCTATGCTTTTATACCAGGAAAAAAGGAAAAAAAGCAGGGGTCCGAGCAAAACAATCAGATTCCGTAATACAGATATAAGGACAGTATTTGAGATAATCCAGATGATTTATGAACGGGATTATAAAAAGATGAATGCATTCATTGTATGGAGAAAAAGAATTGATACTGAATTAGCACTCGTTGAATATGTGTAAGGCATTGGAAGAACTATCCGTTATTTGAAAGATAATAGAAGATTTACAAGGAGAAGTATAAAATGAATATTACAGTATATCTCGGAGCAAATGAAGGAAATGACCCATTTTTTAAAGAAGCAGTGCGTGAGTTGGGAGCGTGGATTGGAACAAATGGAAATACTCTTGTATATGGCGGTTCAAAATCTGGCCTGATGGGAGAACTTGCAGAAAGTGTATTGCAGGCCGGTGGTAAAGTAATCGGTGTAGAGCCACAGTTTTTTATTGATGCAGGATTTGTATATGACGAGATTACGGAACTGATCACGACGAAAGATATGTCAGAAAGAAAGGCAAAGATGATAGAACTTGGAGACGCGTTCATTGCATTTCCGGGAGGAACGGGAACACTGGAAGAGATCACGGAGGTGATGTCCAAGGTATCGCTAAAGCATTTGGATGCACCGTGTATTCTATATAATCTGAACGGATATTATGACAGCCTGAAGCAGCTTCTGGAGCATATGATAGAGATGGATCTTTCATCCAGAGAAAAGCAGGAAGGAATATATTTTGCAGAGAATCTGGAAAAAATTCAGAAGTGTCTGGCTAAATAGAGGGGATGTCATGAAAGAAAATAAGAACAGGATGATTGACCGTCAAATCAGAAAAATGATAAGATAAAAAAGGTACAAAATGAGAGACCAATGAGGAAAGGAATGAACTTCGATCAGCTGAAATTAAATCTTCTGGGAGAGGTTACATTGAATTATGGTAAGTTTATATCTACGGTTATTAACTTTCTGCTCACATACAAAGGTTACAATTCCGCTGTTGAATTTAGTATCATTGGCTAATCACGACACCAAGTCTTTCTCATGGACTGAGAGGCCACGATGATAAATTAAATACCAATTGATTGAGTGAAAAGCCGCGACTTTTCTAATCGTTTATAAAATTCAGAATAATAATCCCCATCTTCCGGATAAGGCGTAAGATAAAACTGCGTCAGCACATGCATACTGATCGTTCTGGCGGTTCCGTCAGAATTCGCAGAAGAATCGAAAGCAAGATTCATAACATATTCCTGAAGGTCTTTCAGAAAGAAATGCCAGTCGGCTATATATTTTTCATAAGTTTTCAGATTCGGTGTATCCAGCCATTTCTTGATTTTTACTTTGGAACGATCTGTTTTTGGACATTCATGTATCTGTAAGAAATACTGGAAAGACCGATTTTCATAAAAGCGTCCAAGAGGAAACATACGGCAGATTCCGGGACGGAATGCATGGACCGTACAGCGTCCATTAGTATCCAGAAAGGAACAGGCTTCTTCGGCTCTGGCCATTTTCAGATTCGGAAGAATGATACCGTCTACAACATTAAGTTCCAGAGGGCCGGTCAGCAGTTCGTTTACAGATTTGGAAAGATTGGTGGAAAGCCGGTATACATCCAGTGGATCAAGGACGATGGAATTTCCCATGCCATGACAACAGGCAGAGCAGCCATCACATCCTTTACAGTCTGTCTTGGCCATGTCATTGCTACTATATAATCTTCCATCGGATATTTCATCCAAATTAATTTCTCTTAACATATTTATTACCTCATATCTGTGTTTATCGTTTTCTTGTATAGACTTGTTAGATAAGTTGATTATAGTGTAAAATAGAGAAAGATGCAAATAAAATAGAAGGGATGAGGAAAGGTATGAAATTTTTTCATTTATCGGATCTGCATATTGGAAAGCAGCTTCATCGTTATAATTTAAAAGAAGATCAGCAGGTGATATTAAAAGAAGTTATTACTTATGCAAAAGAATTACGGCCGGATGCAATTGTAATCGCCGGAGATATTTATGATAAGTCCGTTCCATCGGCAGAAGCTGTGAATGTATTTGATGAGTTTCTGACAGATCTTTCAGAGATTACACCAGAGATTCCGATTCTGATTATCAGTGGAAACCACGATTCGCCGGATCGTCTGAAGTATGCATCTGAGATTTTAAAGAGACATCATATTTACCTTGCCGGCAATGTTCCTGAAAGACCGGAAGAACATATTGAAAAAGTAACTTTGCATGATGCATATGGAGAGGTGAATTTTTATCTGCTTCCATTTATGAAGCCGGCATATGTGAAAAATATTTTTGTTGATGGAACACCGGAAACGTATTCAGATGCTGTAAAAGAAATTATTAAACGGGAAAAGATAGATTATAAAGATAAAAGAAATGTATTAGTTTCGCATCAATTCTATGTGGGCGAAAAAGCGGAAAGCCCGGAAACCTGTGATTCGGAAGTGTTTTCTGTAGGTGGGATTGATAACGTAGATATTGGATCGGTGAAAGAATTTGATTATGTAGCGCTGGGTCATCTTCACGGTGCACAGTGTATCGGAAAACCGGAGATCCGCTATTGTGGAACGCTTTTAAAGTATTCGGTCAGCGAGAGTACACAGAATAAAAGTCTTACCGTGGTGACATTAAAGGCAAAAGGCGAGAAGCCGGAAATTGAAAATTACCCGCTGCATCCGTTAAGAGATGTCAGAAAGAAAAAAGGAACACTGGATGAGATTATAAAAGAAGCCCAAGAGACGGAAAAAGATGATTATATCAGTATTACACTGACAGATGAAATCGATCCGTATAAGCCGAAAGAGCAGCTGGAACGGATATTTTCCCATATACTGGAGATCCGGGTGGATAATCAGCGGACAAGAACAAAATTAAAAGAAATGGATGAAGAACTGGTCATGAAAGATCCTTTTACTTCTTTTGCGGAATTCTATAAGGAGATGCAGGGAAGAGAGATGAATGGGGAAGAAGAGACGATCATGAAAGAAATCTTCGATAAGGCGAAGGGAGTTGAGTAGATGAGACCGGTAAAGCTAATTATGTCGGCATTCGGATCATATGCCGGTAAAACAGAGATTGATTTTACGGAGATCCCGAATGGTCTGTTTCTGATTACAGGAGATACAGGTGCGGGTAAGACGACGGTCTTTGATGCGATTACTTATGCATTGTATGACAGGACCAGCGGAGGAACCAGAGATGGAAATATGATGCGAAGCCAGTATGCTGGAGAAGAAACGAGTACTTATGTAGAGTACACTTTTTTGTATCAAAAGAAAGAATACAAGATACGAAGAAACCCGGAATATCTACGACTTGGAAAAAGAAGATATGCAGACGGGTCGCCGAGATATGTGAAAGAAACTCCGAAGGTAGAACTGACATTGCCGGACGGCAGCATATTCAAAGGAAAGAAAAGAGAGACAGATCAGAAGATTTCCGAGATTATCGGACTGGATGCAGACCAGTTTACGCAGATTTCCATGATTGCACAGGGAGAATTTCTCAAGCTTTTGCTGGCTGAGTCCAGGGAACGGAAAAAGATATTTTCCAGAATATTTCAGACGCGGTTTTACTACAGGATACAGGAAGAACTGAAAAAACAGGCTGTACAGTTATATGTGAAGCTGGAACAAAATCTTCAGGAAATGAAACTTGAGATGGCCAGAGTAGAATATCCGTCATATAAGAAGGATGGAGGTGTGTGGCCGGAAGAAGTTCAGCTGGAAAAATGTACAGAAGAAAATGAACTTATAAAGCAGTGGAAGGTGGTTGCCGGGCAGGATATTCCGGACAGAGAACGTATATCCGTGATTTTGAAAGAGATCATTGATCAGGGAAACCGGTGGGAAAAAGTATGCAAAAAAGAATCTTCCCGGGCGCAGACGGTACTGGAAGATAAGAACCGACTGCTGAAGGAAGCAGAACTGCTGAATCAGCTCTTTGATTCGTATGAACGGGTATTGAGCCGACTGGAAGAAAAAATGCCGGAAAAAGCGAAATATGAGTTTTTAACAGGACGGATACAAACAGGTAAAAAGGCGGGACGTGTACTGCAAGAAGAAAAAAGGTATCTGGAGGAAGAAAAGCGCCTGACAGAACTAGAAGTACAGGAACGTAGTCTTCAAAAGGAATTACAGGAATGCCGGAAGCAGCTGCAGGAATTAACAGACAAACAGAAAGAAGCTGGCCGGGAAAAGACGGAAAAAGAGACAGTACTTACAGAAAAAAAGGTGCGGATACAGGATGCAATTTTACAGTATCAAAGTATGAATGCAAAAAAAGAAGAATTAGATAAAATTACAAAAGAAATAAAAAACTATCTTAATCAATCGGAAACCATACTACAGAAGAAAGAAATCCTGCAAAACAATCAAAAAGAAATATTAACATTTCTAAAGAAATATGAAAAGATAGAAACATGCATAAATGAATGCAGGAATCAAAAAGAACATATAGAAGAACAGATACGCCATTACGAAGAGCTTGACCATCAGGAAGAGAGAAAAGAAGAATTAAAAGAAGACTGCGAAAGAGCAAAGAAGGAAGCAGACAGGGAACAGAAGAATTATGAAAATGCCTGGGCGGAATATGAAATGAAGTATCACAAGTTCCTGAATGAACAGGCGGGGATACTTGCTTTGAATCTGGAAGATGGGCAGCCTTGTCCGGTCTGTGGTTCCAGAGAACATCCACAGATTGCAGCCTTGAGTGATGAGGCGCCGACGCAGGCGGAAGTGGAACTTGCAAAAGCTGAAAGGGATAAGAAAGAAAAAATAAGAGATATAAAAACAGAAGCATTCAGGAAATGTCTTGCGGGATATCAGGCAGCACAGGAAATCTGTCTGACACTTCGAAAGAATATAAAAGATGAGGTGGAAGATATAACTGGAATTGGCTGGAAAGAGAAGATACAAAGCCTGAAGCGTACGCTTATGGAAACGGAAAAAAGATTGAAACAGCTGGAAGAAATTTTTGAAAGATGTAGAACTTTAAAAGAGAATCAGGAACAGATTGCGGACCAGATAGAAAAATTGGAAGAAAAAGAACGAAAGACCAGCCAGAGTCTGACGGAATCAAAACTTATGTATACAAAGCTGGAGGCGGAGTATCAGGCAATGGAGGAGAAGCTTCCATACAAGACGATGGAAGAAGCCGAAGAACATCTGAGAGAGATAACAGGGAAACTTGAGTTGGTCAGAAATAATTACGAGACGGTAACAAGATGTCTTACGGAAAAGCAGAATAAAGAAAAGGAACTGGAAGGACAACAGAAGACCGTATCAGCATCTGTCGTGCAATCACAGGAAGAAGTACAGAAAAAGATACGTTCCTATAAACAGATTATAAAAGAGCAGGGATTTGAGGACGAAGAAAGCTATCATAGTCAATGTATGAATGAGAGAGAACTGGAAGAAGCAGAACAATGGATAGGGGCATATCAGAAAGAATTGCAGGAACTGGAAGCGAACAGGACATTGCTTGAGCAACAGTTAGAGGGAAAAGAAAGAAAAGATACGGAACAGATTGCGCGGGAGATAAAAGAGGCATCCGGAGAGCTGGAAGAAATCCGTAAGGAATATATGAAACTTCATAATACCAATGAAAGAAACCGTGAGATAAGAGACAATCTGAAACGTAATTTTGAAAAGAACAGTGGACTTCAGAAGCAGTATGAGATTGTTGGAAATCTGAGTAAGACAGCAAATGGGAATCTGAGCGGAAGTGCCAAGCTTGATTTTGAGACCTATATTCAGAGGCAGTATTTCCGTCAGATCATACGTGCTGCGAATAAGAGACTGGTTCGTATGACGTCAGGAGAGTTTATTCTGCAATGCAGAGATGTAGAAAAACTGGGTAGCCAGGGACAGGCCGGACTGGATCTGGATGTTTATCATATGGCAACAGATACGGTCAGAGATGTAAAAACATTATCGGGAGGAGAGTCTTTCATGGCAGCTTTATCCATGGCACTTGGACTTTCAGATATTGTCCAGAATACAGCAGGTGCAATCCATCTCGATACAATGTTTATTGATGAAGGATTCGGGTCTTTGGATGATGTATCGAGAGATCAGGCAATCCGTGTGTTGAATGATCTTGCAGATAAGGACAGACTGATTGGAATTATTTCTCATGTAAATGAACTGAAGGAGCAGATAGATCATAAACTTGTGGTGAAAAAGAACGAAAAGGGAAGTTCTGTAAGCTGGTCTTTATAAGAGAAATATAAAGTATAAGATCAGAAATACAGAGAAGCTGTCATTTTCTCTATAGTATATGCAGATAAAAAAGGAAATCTGTTGCAATATATAAACATGCAACAGATTTCCTTTTTATATCATATTATTTATGGTCGTTCTGATATTTCAAAGCGGCTTCAATAAATCCTCTGAACAATGGATGCGGTCTGTTCGGTCTTGATTTTAATTCCGGATGAGCCTGAGTGGCAACAAACCAAGGATGCTCAGGAATCTCGATCATTTCCACGATTCTTCCGTCTGGTGAAAGTCCGGAAAGCTTCATGCCGTGAGAAGTCAGTGCATCACGATAATCGTTATTTACTTCATAACGATGACGGTGACGTTCGCTGATCTGCTCTGTTCCATACATTTCGTAAGCTTTTGATGTCTTATCAAGAACACAAGGATAAGCTCCCAGTCTTAAAGTTCCACCGATGTCTTCGATACCGATCTGTTCCGGCATGATATGGATAACCGGATGTGTAGTGTTCGGATCAAGCTCAGCACTGTGTGCATCGTTATATCCAAGAACGTCTCTTGCAAATTCTACGATAGAAAGCTGCATTCCGAGACACAGACCTAAGAAAGGTACATTGTGTGTACGGGCATATTTGATTGCTTCGAGTTTTCCGTCAATTCCACGTGTACCGAATCCTCCCGGAACCAGAATACCACTTACATCACCGAGTAATTCATCTACATTATCGGCAGTAACAGTTTCGGAATCGATCCATTTGATATTTACGGTTGCACGGCTGAAGATTCCACCATGTTTTAAGGCTTCTACCACGCTGATGTAAGCGTCATGAAGTTGGATATATTTACCAACCAGAGCAACTGTGACTTCTGTGTTTGGATTCTTAAGGTAGTCAACCATCTCTGTCCAGTCTTTTAAGTCTGGTTCCGGACAATCAAGGTGCAGACATTCACATACGACACCTGCAAGGTTCTCTTTTTCCATTGCAAGAGGTGCTTCGTAGAGATATTCTACATCCAGGTTCTGCAGTACATGGTTAGCAGGTACATTACAGAATAATGCAATCTTGTCCTTGATTCCGACACCGAGCGGATATTCAGAACGACATACCAGGATATCCGGCTGGATTCCCATTCCCTGAAGATCTTTTACACTTGCCTGTGTAGGTTTGGTCTTCATTTCCTGAGAAGCTTTCAGATATGGAATCAGTGTAACATGGATCAGGATAACATTTTCATGTCCTTTTTCATGCTGGAACTGACGAATGGCTTCCAGGAAAGGCTGGCTTTCGATGTCACCAACAGTTCCACCGACTTCAATAATGGCAATTTCCGTATTCTCAGCAGCAGGGTTGCGGTAGAAGCGGGATTTGATCTCGTTTGTAATATGTGGGATAACCTGAACCGTTCCTCCGCCGAAATCTCCGCGGCGTTCTTTCTGAAGAACAGACCAGTAGATTTTACCGGTTGTTACATTTGAATTCTTGCTCAGACTTTCATCGATGAATCTTTCATAATGTCCAAGGTCAAGGTCGGTCTCAGCACCATCATCAGTTACAAATACTTCACCATGCTGTACAGGGTTCATAGTACCAGGGTCAATGTTGATATACGGGTCAAATTTCTGCATTGTGACTGTGTAACCACGGGCTTTCAACAGACGTCCGAGGGACGCAGCGGTAATTCCTTTACCTAATCCGGATACTACACCGCCTGTAACGAATACGTATTTTACTGCCATAACTTCCTCCTTAAGTCAAAAATAGTTTCTCTGTTATAAAGTGTTCAAAAAAATACTTTAAGATTATACACCTTTGTTATTAAAAAATACAGAGTTTTTTTCATATTTTGCTTCAAAAGTTGCCTGAATAGACAGACGCTTGAACTGTTTGATGTCTACAGACCCCGGCATGACAGATACATGAACCTGACAGCCTTTTAATTTTGGAAGCTGGTCCATTGCAAGTCTGGCGTCTTTGCTGGTTGCGGCACTTACGGAAAGTGCAATGAGGACTTCATCGGTATGCAGACGTGGATTACGGCTGCCCAGATACTTGGTCTTCAGACTTTGGATTGGTTCGATCGCCTGTGGTGAGATGATCTTAATCTCGTGTTCAATCCCTGCAAGTTCTTTTAATGCATTTAACAGCAGGGCAGAGCATGCACCGAGAAGATCGGATGTCTTTCCAGTGACGATTGATCCATCCGGGAGTTCCAGTGCTGCCGCAGGTCCGTTGGTCCGTTCGGCTTCTGTCAATGCTGCATCGACGACCGGTCTGTCATGAACCGTAATATTTGCCTGATTCATTAACATTTCTAATTTATAAGTCTCTTCTTCAGAGCATGCACCAAGCAAGAGTCTTCTTCTGGATGCATAGTATCTGCGGATAATCTCCTGACGGGAAGCTTCCTGACATGCATCGTCGTCGCAGATACAGTTTCCGGCCATATTCACTCCCATGTCGGTTGGAGATTTATAAGGACTTTCACTGTAGATGCGATGGAACATTGCATTTAATACAGGGAAAATCTCTACATCACGATTATAGTTGATGGTTGTCTCACCATATGCTTCGAGATGGAACGGATCAATCATATTGATATCATTCAGATCAGCTGTTGCTGCCTCGTAAGCGAGGTTAACCGGATGCTTCAACGGGATATTCCAGATTGGGAATGTTTCGAATTTGGCGTATCCGGCTTTGATTCCGTGTTTGTGTTCGTGATATAACTGGGACAGGCAGACTGCCATTTTACCGCTTCCAGGTCCTGGTGCAGTTACAACGACCAGCGGACGGCTTGTCTTAATATAATCATTTTTTCCATATCCGTCGTCACTTACAATAAATGGTACATTTGTAGGGTAGCCAGGGATCAGGTAGTGGCGGTACACTTTGATACCCAGTTTTTCCAGGCGGTTTTTGAATAATTCAGCACTTTCCTGAGCGTTATATTTGGTAATAACAACGCTTCCGACATAGAGCCCCAGTCCCTGATAAATCTGCATCAGGCGAAGTACATCGGAATCATAGGTGATACCAAGATCACCGCGGATCTTGTTCTTTTCAATGTCTTCGGCACTGATGACGATGACGATCTCGGCCTGATCAGAAAGTTCTCTTAACATGCAAAGCTTGCTGTCTGGCTGGAATCCGGGAAGAACTCTGGAAGCATGATAATCATCAAAAAGTTTACCACCAAATTCCAGATAAAGTTTGTTGTCAAATTGACCGATGCGTTCACGGATGTGTTCGGACTGCATTTTTAAATATTTTTCGTTATCGAATCCAATTTTCATAAGTATATGCCCTCGTTTAAAATTTATTTGATTTTTGATGCGGTAAAACTGCTGTATGCAGATCTGCCGTCATACTTTGGTATAAAAATGAAAAGAAAAATGCGCCGGAAGCGGCATAAGCATTTTCATTTCAAGTATACTACAACACATAGGAAGTTTACAATCTTTTCATAATGTTTTTATTGATTTCTAACATGACGCTCTATATAATAATTAGGTATACAGGAGGATTAAAATGGATAACCAGAATAATAAGAATAACAAGAATAATAAACAGGGTATATCGTTTATTTTACTGGTCACAGTTATTACATCGATCCTGGTGATCGCACTGTTCCAGTTTCAGGGAATGACCTCTGCAAAAGAGATTACCTATAATAAATTTCTGAAAATGGTAGATGACGGAGAGGTCAGAAAAGTACAGATCCAGAGTGACAAAATCATGATTGTTACAAAAAAGGACAAGGACAGCGGGGTTGCACAGGAATATTACACAGGAGTGGTGAATGACGATGACCTGACAAAGCGTCTGGAGAAGGCAGGCGTGGAGTTTAAGCAGGAGATTCCGGATACTACATCGGCAGTAGCGATGAACGTGATCTTAACATTCCTGCCAATTGCATTCTTTGTCGGAATGATCATCTGGATGACAAAGCGTATGTCAAAGGGCGGCGGCATGATGGGAATCGGTAAGAGCAATGCCAAGATGTATGTGGAAAAGCAGACCGGAGTTACATTTAAAGATGTAGCCGGACAGGATGAAGCGAAAGAATCTTTACAGGAAGTGGTAGATTTTCTCCATAATCCGGAAAAATATACGAGTGTCGGTGCAAAGCTTCCGAAGGGAGCACTGTTGGTCGGCCCTCCGGGAACAGGTAAGACGCTTTTGGCGAAAGCAGTAGCAGGAGAAGCAAAGGTGCCGTTCTTTTCATTGAGTGGTTCGGCATTTGTGGAAATGTATGTCGGTGTCGGAGCATCTAGAGTGCGAGATCTGTTCAAGCAGGCACAGCAGATGGCACCATGTATCATTTTCATCGACGAGATTGATGCGATCGGTAAAAGCCGAGACAATCAGATGGGCGGCAATGATGAGCGTGAGCAGACACTGAATCAGCTGCTTGCAGAGATGGATGGATTTGAAAGCAATAAAGGACTGGTACTTCTGGCTGCAACCAACAGACCGGAGATTTTGGATCCTGCATTATTAAGACCGGGACGTTTTGACAGACGTATCATTGTTGAAAAACCAGATCTGAAAGGACGTGTAGAAGTCCTGAAGGTTCATTCTAAAGATGTGAAGATGGATGAGACAGTCAATCTGGAGGAAATCGCACTTGCGACATCCGGAGCAGTAGGTTCTGATCTTGCAAATATGATCAATGAAGCGGCAATTAATGCTGTAAAGCATGGAAGAAATGCAGTATGTCAGTCTGATTTATTTGAAGCGGTAGAAGTGGTACTTGTAGGTAAGGAAAAGAAAGACCGTATCATGAGCCAGGAAGAACGAAGGATTGTTTCTTACCATGAAGTCGGACACGCACTTGTAAGTGCATTGCAGAAAGATGCGGAGCCGGTACAGAAGATTACAATCGTTCCACGTACAATGGGAGCACTTGGTTATGTAATGCAGACTCCGGAAGAAGAAAAATTCCTGAATACCAAAAAAGAACTTCAGGCAATGTTAGTTGGACTGCTTGCAGGACGTGCGGCAGAAGAAGTAGTGTTTGATACGGTTACAACAGGAGCTTCTAATGATATTGAGAAAGCAACAAGCGTAGCAAGAGCGATGATCACACAGTATGGTATGAGCGAGAAATTCGGATTGATCGGTCTGGAATCTATTCAGAACCGTTATCTGGACGGACGCCCGGTCAGCAACTGTGGACAGCAGACAGCATCAGAGATTGACGAAGAAGTTATGAAGATGTTGAAAGATGCTTACGAAGAGGCAAAACAGCTTCTGAGAAATCACAGACAGGCGCTGGATAAAATTGCTGCATTCCTGATTGAAAAAGAGACAATTACCGGAAAAGAATTTATGGAGATTTTCCATGAAGTAGAAGGAATTGATCCGGATGCACCGAAGAAGGAAGAAGCAAGAATCGGTATGAATCCGGTAGAGGGTGAAGGATTTGTGATGAAGCCGGCAGATGATATAGATGATGCGCATAACGCAGATGTACAGGAAAAATCAGAAAAGACAGAAGAAAAAACTGTCGGAACAGCAACTGAATCTGTTCATGAAGAGTAGAATTCTATAAAAAAGAACAAAAGATATGAAGTATGGCAAGAGCCGGATTCATATCTTTTTTCTTTTCAATTATATTTGTCTGGTATATAATAGGCAGGATAAGATTATTCTGGAGGAGATATAACATGAAAGGAAGATTGTTCGGAGTCGGAGTTGGTCCAGGTGATCCGGAACTTATGACGTATAAGGCTGTTCGTACGATAGAAAAATGTCCGGTAATAGCAGTGCCTGCGAAGGGCAGGGAACATGCGGTCAGTTACAGAATTGCGGCAGG
>ULQO01050429.1_pt1 | contig 19907 bp, 11 predicted proteins | sample 1954601 | NCBI WGS metagenome assembly ULQO01 (sample SAMEA4835658, study PRJEB28245) | human gut metagenome | biome: gut microbiome; material: fecal sample | place: Denmark | collected 2008
TGCTAAAAAAGCGGCAGAAAGTTCGGCATTTTTATTCTGTTTGGCTTGTGCGGCAAGCGTGCTGTAACATTTTGAAAGACAGGCAAGCGGCGCATCGCCGGACGAGTGGATGTCGATAATGCTCGGTGTTTCGGAAGCTGCGTTTAAATACCAAAGAACAGCTTCTTCATAATCCTTTAATCCGTAAAAATAGTGTCCGAGTTCCATGCAGATTTCCGCACACGGATTCTGTGCCATATCCTTTAAGCAGATTTTAAAGAATTCATTGTATGCGTTTGTCAGGCGGTAAATGCGCGCCAGCACGCAGGCAATGTTTTTGCGGCAGTCTTCGGGACGGTCTTCCTTTGCAAGCACATTTTCAAAAATTTCACGGACACTTAAAAAGTCTTCATCTGTTCCAGAAATAAAAAGTTCCTTGCAGAACATAATCACGACATAATTTTCAAGGCGCACACCGCGGCGGACAGCATCGGTAAATACACCGAAATCCCGTTTGGTATGGCTTTGTTCAGGCAGATGTAAAATCTTAATATCACTGTCAAATACAACCGGCTCTAATCGTACGGTTTCGTGAATCGGAGAAATCCATTCAAACGTACGCAGGCGCTTAAACAGCTTCGGGCGGTATTCTTCTTCAAAATTATAAACGGTGTTGTGCGATTTGCTGTTGACGTAAATCATCTGTACAATGTCAATTTCCGGAACAAGCACTTGTTTTAAATTTAAAAACTGGCGGCGGTTTTCCTCGTCTAAGACCTCGTCCGCATCGGCAGAAAAAATGTAGTCGCAGTTTGCTTTTGAAAAGGCAAAATTTCTTGCGGCGGCAAAATCGTTGTTCCATGGATAATCATAAATCAAATCCGTATATCCGGCGGCGATTTCTTTGGTGCGGTCGGTTGAACCGGTATCTACGATAACAATTTCATCGCAGACCGGACGGTACGAATCCAGACAGCGTTTTAATAACTTTTCTTCATTTTTAACAATCATGCAAAGACTGATTGAAATCATAACGTACTCCTATCTGCCAAACGGCGTATATTCCAAATCTTTTATTACTGTAAGTATGACATTTTTGTGGGAAGACTGTCAACGGGAAGTTTCACAATGGGGAAAAGTATGGTATACTGTTTTTAGTTTAGAATAAGTGGAAAGTGAGGCACAAAAGTATGAAAAAAAGAAAGGCAGCAGTGCTGGCGGCAGCTGCGTTTGCAATGACGGCGGCATTTTTTTTAAACGGCATCCAGAGGGCAGAAGCGGCAGACAATGTTGTAGTGATGTTAGATCCCGGACATGACAGTACACATACAGGGGCGGCAGCATATGGTTTAAAAGAGCAGCAATTAAATTTAAAAATCGGACTGGCGTGCCGTACAGAGCTTGAAAAATACGATGGCATAACCGTTTATATGACACATGATACCATTGCGTGTCCGTTTGAAGGCAGTACAACCAAACAGGACTTAATACAGCGGACAGAATATGCAGGAGAAGTCGGAGCGGACCTTTTTGTAAGTCTGCATAACAATTCGGGCGATGACAGCGGATATGAAATTTATTATCCCAATAATCACTATGTATCAGAATTTAATGATATAGGATATGCGGTATCTGAGCATATTGCGGGTTACCTGAGTGAAATGGGCATATACCGGAATGGATTGTATACAAGAGATAGTGATGGCGAAGAAGATGATGATACCAACTGGTATCCGGATGGAAGCCGCGCGGATTATTACAGTGTCATCAGAAATTCCAAGTACAACGGTGTACCGGGAATTATTGTAGAACATGCTTATCTTTCAGATGCGGGGGATACACATGTATTTTTGTCCAATGACAACATGCTGGTACGTATGGGACAGGCAGATGCCAGCGGAATTGCAGATTATTTCGGACTGCATAAGAAAAATGGTCTATGTACGGATAAATACGGTGACTGGCATTATTACGAAGACGGTGAAGTATCGGATTACACGGGAATGGCGGTCAATGAATATGGCTGGTGGTATGTTACAGACGGTGAAATAGATGATTCTTATACAGGTATTGCAGAAAATGAGTATGGCCGCTGGTATATGCAGGACGGTGTTGTAAACATGGATTATACCGGAATGCTTTGTGACGGAGCAGAATGGTACTATGTTCAGGGCGGTTATGTAAATGATGCCTATACGGGAATGGCATGTAACGAGTATGGCTGGTGGTACTTTGAAGACGGAAAGTTAAACTGGAATTACACGGGAATGGCGTTGAATGAATACGGCTGGTGGTATTTTGAGAATGGCGTATTAAACTGGGATTATACCGGAATGGTATGTAACGAATATGGCTGGTGGTACTATCAGAATGGCAACTTGAATCGTGAATATACGGGAATGGCGTTGAATGAATACGGCTGGTGGTATTTTGAAAATGGATTTTTAAACCTGAATTATACGGGAATGGCGTTGAATGAGTATGGCTGGTGGTATTTTGAAAATGGTCTGTTAAATGAGGAATATACCGGTATTGGCGCAAACAGTTACGGTGAATGGTATTATCAGCAGGGCAGAATCGGATATGACTTTAGCGGAAAAGTGAAATTTGATGATACAGAATATACCATTACAGAAGGTTATGTCGTAGAAAAAAGGATTGTAAATGAAACAGAAGCAGATACAGCAGATACAGTACATACAGCAGGAACGCTTCCAGCAGGCGAAGAAAGCAGTACTCTCGGCCAATAGGCATAATAAAGGGATTGGAACACTTTCCGAAAAGACGGTACATAGTGTACTGAAAAAATTTTTTGAGCCGGAAGAAGACAACCATGAAGTTGCGCTTGAGGGTTATTTTGCGGATATTTACAATGAAAACGGGGTTATTGAAATCCAGACAAGAAGCTTTGAGCGGCTTCGTGAAAAGCTGGCAGTCTTTTTGAACCACTATCCGGTAACAATTGTCTATCCGATGCCCTGCAACAAATGGGTGTTCTGGGTTGATGAACAGACAGGGGAGGTGAGTGAACCAAGAAAATCACCGCGCCACTACACGGTCTACGATGCTTTTACGGAGCTGTATAAAATCAAACAGTATCTGCATCACCCACAGCTGACGGTCAAACTGGTACTGATGGATATGCAGGAGTATAAGACGTTACAGCAGCGGATTCGTACCAAAAAAGGAATCCGCAGGCACGGCGAAAAAAAAGACAGAATCCCGATAGGCATACGGGAGATAGTGACAATTGAGCAGCTTGAAGACTATATGCAGTTTGTGCCGTATGAACTGGATGGCACGTTTACTTCGGCGGATTTTGCAAAAGCTGCCCATATTCCGGTGGATACGGCAAGGATAACACTTAATATTTTAAAGGATACGCAGACGGTTACAAGAGTAGGAAAGCAGGGCAGGTCGTATCTTTACGAGGTAAAGGAAAACAATAGATGTATGTAATAAAGGACAACGTAATTAAACTTTCAGTCCGCGGACTGGTTGAATTTATCTGCCGCAGCGGTGATATTGATAACAGAACCGGCGGATTTTCAGATGTGCGTCTGATGCAGGAGGGTACGCGCATGCACAAAAAAATACAAAAAAGCATGGGCGCATCTTACAGGGCGGAAGTTCCGTTAAAAATTGAACTGCCGGAAACGGTGGAGGATATTGATTACATCATACGTCTGGAGGGCAGGGCGGACGGTATTATCAGTGATTTCCACGAAGAAGCGGACGGCAGTAAGACACCGGTTGGAAAGGTTATTATTGATGAGATTAAAACCATGCAGTCTGATGTGGAAAAGTTAGAACAGCCGGTGTCGGTACATGAAGCGCAGGCAAAGGTGTACGGCTATATTTATATGGTACAGAACCATCTTTCCGGTATCGGCGTACAGATGACCTATGCCAATCCTGAAACAGAAAAAATAAAGCGTTTTACAAAAGAATATTCAAAAGAAGAACTGACAGAATGGTTTGAAACGCTGATCAACAGCTTTAAACGGTGGTCAGATTTTGTCTTTTGCGAACGTGAAAAAAGGACGGCATCGATTAAGAAGCTGTCCTTTCCGTTTGAATACCGCAAAGGACAGAAAAAACTGGTAACAGGTGTTTATCACTGCATCGGGGAAGCAAGAAATCTTTTTATTCAGGCATCAACCGGTGTTGGAAAAACCATTTCAACTATTTATCCGGCAGTCTGTGCCATGGGACAGAGTAAGGCAGACAAAATCTTTTATCTGACCTCTAAGACGATTACAAGAACCGTTGCCGAAGAAACCTTTTCAATTCTGCGCAGGCAGGGGCTTTCTATGCGTACGGTGACACTGACGGCAAAAGATAAAATCTGCATTCTGGAGGAAAGAAACTGCAATCCTGTTAAATGCGAGAGGGCAGCAGGACATTTTGACAGGATTAACGATGCGGTCTATGACATGATCACACATGAAATGGTGATTGACCGTGAAAAAGTGATGGAATATGCAAAGAAACATTGTGTCTGTCCGTTTGAGATGTCGCTGGATATTTCATACTGGTGTGACGGCATTATCTGTGATTATAATTATGTTTTTGACCCAAATGTGGCACTCAAGCGCTACTTTGGCGAAGGAAACAGGGGCGAGTATATTTTTCTGGTGGACGAAGCACACAATCTGGTTGACAGGGCAAGGCAGATGTACAGTGCTATTCTTGTAAAAGAGGATTTTCTGACAATAAAAAAATATGTAAAAGATACAGACAGGGCATTGTATAACAGCCTTGAAAAGTGCAATGCCGGATTGTTGGAATATAAAAGAAAATGTGATACAATAGATGTGATTGATTATCTGGGAACTTTTCCTGCGGCACTGGAACGGTGTTATGTAAGATTACAGCATTTTCTGGAACATCATAAAAATCATCCGCAGCAGGAGGAAATTTTGCAGTTTTTCTTTACACTGCGGCATTTTCTGAATATGTATGACTGCATGGATGAAAAATATCTGATTTATACAAAGCATGATGAGAACAATCATTTTTATATGAAATTGTTCTGTGTAGACCCGTCAACGAATCTGTCGGAAAGACTGGCACAGGGAAGAAGTGCCGTGTTTTTTTCGGCGACGCTGCTTCCGGTCAATTATTTTAAAGAAATGCTGACTGCAGATACACAGGATTATGCAGTGTATGCACAGTCTTCGTTTGACAGTAAAAAGCGCAGAATTGTTATCGGAAAAGATGTCAGCAGCAGATATACAAGAAGGAATGCAGGGGAATACCGGAAAGTATGCCGCTACATTGCCGAAACGGTACAGGTGCATCCGGGACGGTATCTCGTATTTTTTCCATCATATGGATATTTGCAGCAGGTAAAAGAAAACTATGAACAGATGTATAAACCGGATGAAATCATCATGGGCGCAGAGGGCGGTACACCAAAGCTTACAGCAGAACAGAATCTGATTGTGCAGCTTCCGTCAATGAAAGAACAGGAAAAAGAAAATTTTCTGTCTTTATTTGAAAATGTGCAGGGAAGTGGAAGCCTTTTAGGATTTTGTGTAATGGGCGGCATATTTTCAGAAGGGATTGACTTAAAAAGAGAAAGTCTTATCGGAACGATTATTGTCGGTACGGGAATTCCGATGATATCAAAGGAAAGAAATCTGTTGCGGGATTACTTTGACGGATGTGGAAAGGATGGTTATGCGTATGCCTATATCTATCCCGGCATGAATAAGGTATTACAGTCGGCAGGGCGCGTTATCCGCACAGAGGAAGACTGTGGAGTGATTATTTTACTCGATGACAGATTCTTAACACCCGGATATGAAAAGCTGTATCCGAGGGAATGGAATGAGATTTATCCGGTAACAAAGCACAATTTTAAAAATATATTAGCAGATTTTTGGAAAAATTTAGTGCAATAAAGTTAAATGTATTGTATAATAATTAAAAGAATTAATGTAAGCTGTATATACAAGTGTGGCTCGTGAGTGAAAAATCCAACGCAATATTAGGAACGTCTGACAAAATAATTGGCAGTGAGTGGAGAATAGCATATGGAGAATAGTATTAAGAATCAATTAGAAGAAAGCAGAAAAGATGGTACTTTAAAGGAAACGCTTCAGGGGATGGGGTTTAACCGTCTGCAGTCCGTAGAGATTGCCAAAGGCTTGAACAATGAAGTGGATATTACAAAATATGCGGATAAAAAGTATGACGCAGCGCAGATGAAGTCTATCCGGCTGGCACTCGAAGAAGGCATGGATATCACACCGTTTGCAGATAACTGTTATAATTATATGCAGATGGAGGAAATTAAAGCGGTTATCAGGGAACATATGGATTTAGATGCGGTATGCAATCCGGCATATGATTATTCGGTCATGAAAGAGATCCGTTTATCGGAACGGATGAATTATGATATTACAAAATACGCAAAACGCGGATTTTCAGGAAATGTTCTTAGACAAATCCGCAAGGCAAGGGAAAAAGAGATTGATTTATCGTTCTTTGTCAATGAAGGATTTGATGAATATCAGCTGCGGGAAATCCGTCTTGGTATTGAACACTGTGTAGATATTACAAAATATCTGCTGCATGAATATACGGGGGACCAGATGAAGCAGCTGCGGCTTGGATTACAGGCCGGTCTTGATGTCAGCTGGTATTCGATGGTTGGATTTTCATCCGCCCAGATGGAACAGGTACGGCTGGGACTGGAAGCCGGAATTGATGTTTCAGGATATGCAGATCCGTTTATCGATGCACTGGAAATGGAAGATATGAGGTTAAAGCTTGAGGGCAAATCCGAAGGCAGCGGGCTGGATGAATTGCAGAGCCAGGAAGTCCTTTTGGGACTGGAAAGCGGTGTGAATGTTAATCTCTATGCAGATGCAGCATATGATTTTAAACAGATGGAGCAGATAAGACTTGGGCTGGAACATGGGATTGATGTGACAAAGCTGCTCAATCCGCTGATACCAAGTGATGTTATGATGAATATGAGGCTTGAGTCAGAAGCATTAAAAAAGTAGGATATTGATGAAATAGGATATGAGGCCTTTTGGGGCAGAATTGAGGTACATATGGGAACACCTGAACTTTTTGATGAAATGGGACAACTTAATAAAAAAGATATTCAGGTCATAATAGCCGATGATAATATGTCTGCGACCCTTTTTTTAAGTAAACCTGCAAAAGAGGAAGACCCCTATACATATGAAGAAGTGATGCGGGCTTTGTCTAATGCCGGCGTAAAGATGGGGTTGGATGATGCCAGAATTCATCATATGGTGGAGGAGCAGATTTATAATACGGCGGTAGTCGTTGCACAGGGGAAGATGGTGCAGGATGGCGCAGACGGTTACTATGAATTTGAATTTGAAACAGATTTGAAGGCAAAACCGTCTGTGCGTGAAGACGGCTCGGTTGACTATTATAATATGAAGCTGTATGAAAAGGTGAGTGAGGGTGATAAGCTTGCACAGTATTATCCGCCGACGAAAGGTGTGTTTGGATTTGATGTAAAGGGGAAACTTTTAGCACCGAAGGCGGGCAAACCAAAATCCAATCTGCGCGGCAAAGGATTTACCGTGTCAGAGGACGGTAATACCTATTATGCAGCCATTGACGGTAAAGTTGAATACTGTAACTATGATTTGCGTATCGTGAATGTATTGGACATCAGTGGTGACGTTGATTTGAATATTGGTAATATTGATTTTAATGGGGATGTCAATATCACCGGAAATGTTATTACCGGTGTAACAATCCGGGCAATGGGCAGCATCTATATCGGTGGCTATGTAGAGGGTGCGGTGATTAAGTCGAATAAAGATATCGTTTTAAATAAAGGCGTCAACGCCAATGGCATCGGACAGATTGAAGCCAAAGGGAATATATCGGCACATTTTTTTGAGAATGCGATTGTTTATGCGGAAGGCGATGTCAATGCAGGCTATATTTTAAGCAGTAAGATTATGGCACTTGGCAAAGTCATTGTACAGGGAGGCAGAGGAACGATTCACGGCGGTGATGTAACAGGTGTTATGGGAATTGAAACCTCCAATGCCGGTAATGCATCTTATGCACCGACCAATTTAAGAATCGGAGCAACAAAGAAACTCCGTATGGATTATGCCAATATTATTGTACAGTTAAAGGATATTGATTCCCAGATTGAAATGTATGAGAGTGCATTGAAGAAACTGACGATGGTAAGGGATGTGAAACCTGAGGCATTTGACAGCGTTTCTTATACGAAAATCTGTCAGTCCAAGATTATAAAGAGTGCGGAGAAGGCTAAGTGTGAGCAGGAAAGCAAGCGGCTATACGATTTGATTAAAGAGTCCGGAAAAGCTGTTGTAAAGGTTGATTCCAAAATCTTTCCGGGAGCACGTATTTATATAGAAGCCAAGGTTTATGAACCGGCGGATACACTGGTACATGTTTTAGTCCGAAAGGTCAATGACAGTATCGTTGTAAGGGATTATGAAGAATAGTGGAGGAACAATCCGATGATAGAGGAAGTTGTATCGGTAGATTTGGCAGTTCATGAAAGACTGACGGTGAGAAAAAACAGACTTGCACCGAAACAGCTTACAGGAAATGAAAAGCGAATTTCCATTGTGACGGGTACGCATGGAGATGAACTGGATGGGCAGTATGTCTGCTATGAGATTGTGAAGCAGCTGAATGCGCATCCTGAGAAGTTGAAAGGAATTGTTGATATATATCCAGATGTGAATCCTCTTGGACTTGATACAGGTTCAAGAGGAATCCCTATGTTTGACCTTGATATGAACCGGGTCTTTCCGGGAGATAACAATGGTGCGATTACGGAATATCTGGCTGCCGGGATTATTGATGATATTATTGGAAGCGATATGTGTCTGGATATTCATTCCAGCAATATTTTTGTCAAAGAAGTGCCGCAGGTGCGTTTAAATGATGACAACGAGGAGAAGCTTCTGCCGTATGCAAAGCTGCTCAATGCGGATTTTGTCTGGATTTATTCATCTATTACAGTGTTGGAAGCAACACTTGCCTACAGCCTCAATAATATGGGTGTGCCGACTTTAGTGGTTGAAATGGGTGTGGGACACCGTATCAATAATGCATACTGCCATCAGCTGATAGACGGCATTTTTAATATGCTGATTCATATGGGAATATGGGAGGATGAAGCACCGCAGGTGAAACAGCCGATTATTTCTACCGAAGGAGAAGTCAGCATTATCAATGCTGCTCAGACCGGTGTGTTTGTTGCAGCAACAGACCATATGGGAGCAATTGAGATGGGAACGCATATCGGCGATATTATTGAGCCGATAGAAGGAAAGGTGATTCAGAGAATTGAGTCACCGACAAACGGAATTATATTTACCCTGCGGGAAAATCCGGTTGTATACAAAGGTGCGTTGATTGCCCGGGTATATGGAGGAAAAGCATGAAAAAGATTGAGTTATATAGATTAAAAGGCCTCTACCGGGAAGATTTTGTTGTAGAGGGCTACCGGTTCGGCGGAGAGGAGAATTCAGCCTGTATCGTCGGGGCGTTGCGGGGAAATGAAATGCAGCAGCTCTATATCTGTTCACAGCTGATTAAAGTTTTAAAAGAGCTGGAAGCACACGGGGCGATTACACATGGACACGGCATTCTGGTTGTGCCGACGGCAAACAGTTATTCCATGAATGTTGGCAAACGGTTCTGGGCAGTGGATAATATAGATATTAACAGAACCTTTCCGGGCGATCTGCGTGGAGATACCACAAAGCAGATTGCGGGAGAACTGTTTGAAAAGGTAAAAGGATACAGCTACGGTATCCAGTTTGCAAGCTTTTATATGCCGGGGGATTTTATCCCGCATGTGCGCATGATGGAAACCGGTTATCAGAATGCAAGCCTTGCGAATCTGTTCGGGTTACAGTATGTAGTTATCCGAAAACCAAAGCCGATGGATACGGTAACACTAAATTATAACTGGCAGATGAACGGAACAAATGCATTTTCGATTTATACCAACAGCACTGATCTGGTGGATGACCGTTCAGCAAGGCAGGCTGTGTCATCGGTGCTTCGTTTTCTGACCCGCATGGGCATTTTAAAATATAACAACCACAGCGGCTATATTGCCAGTGTGATTAATGAATATGACCTGCTTCCGGTAAAAACATATGATGCCGGATTTTACAGGCATTTGAAAAATCCGGGAGACCCGGTATTTCACGGCGATCTGATTGCACAGGTAATTGATCCGTATGAGGGAGAAGTCAAAAGTGAAATCTATTCCCAGACGGACGGTATCGTATTTTTTGCGCATACGGCACCGATGGTTACGGGAAATGAGGTTGTATATAAGATTATACGAAGAATGCATGAGTAGTTATTGTTTAATTTTGACAGATATGCTACAATGATACTTATTTCAATAATACATTAAAGCGGGGCGCGGTAAAGTTTGCACCCGGCAGAATTTTAGGAGGAAAAGATGAGCGGCGTTAAAAGAGTTTTTGTTGAAAAGAAAAAACCATATGCTGTAAAAGCAAAAGAGCTTCATGATGAGATTGCAGGATATTTGGGAATTAAGACGATTTCACAGGTAAGGGTTTTAATCCGTTATGATATTGAGAATCTTTCAGAGGAAACTTATACACAGGCATTGACAACGGTATTTTCAGAACCACCGGTTGATGATGTATATGAAATGGAATTTCCGGCAGATGCTGATGATTTCGTATTTTCCGTAGAATATCTTCCGGGACAGTTTGACCAGAGAGCAGACTCCGCAGAGCAGTGTGTGCGTTTTTTCAATGAAAATGAAACACCGGTTATCAAAACAGCAGTTACATATGTATTGACGGGTGCGTTAACAGCTGATGAAAAAGAAAAGATTAAGGAACTCTGTATCAATCCGGTAGATTCAAGGGAAGCATCCAGTGAACTGCCAAAGACACTGGTGACAGAATTTAAAGTGCCGGCAGATGTAAAGATTTTTGACGGATTTAATGAAATGTCAGAACCTCAGTTAAAGGAATTATATGATTCTTTAGGACTTGCTATGACTTTTAAGGATTTTGCATTTATCCAGCAGTATTTTGCGGGAGAGGAAAAGAGAAATCCTTCCATGACGGAAATCCGGGTACTCGATACATACTGGTCTGACCACTGCCGTCATACGACATTTGCAACCGAATTAAAGAACGTTACATTTAAAGACGGTTATTACAAAGCACCAATGCAGGCAACTTATGAAAAGTATCTTGCAGACAGAGCCGTAATTTATAAAGACAGAAAAGATAAATTTGTCTGCTTAATGGACCTTGCCCTGATGGCAATGAAGAAGTTAAAGGCAGAAGGAAAGTTACAGGATCAGGAAGAATCTGATGAAATCAATGCGTGCAGTATTGTTGTGCCGGTTGAAATTGACGGAAAAACAGAAGAATGGCTTGTAAACTTCAAAAATGAAACACACAACCACCCGACAGAAATCGAACCGTTCGGTGGTGCGGCAACCTGCCTTGGCGGTGCAATCCGTGACCCGCTTTCAGGACGTACCTATGTTTATCAGGCAATGCGTGTAACCGGTGCAGCAGATCCGACCGTTCCGATTTCACAGACCTTAAAGGGCAAGCTTCCGCAGAGAAAGCTTGTAACAGGAGCTGCACAGGGCTACAGCTCTTACGGTAACCAGATTGGTCTTGCAACTGGTTATGTAAAGGAAATTTATCATCCGGATTATGTGGCAAAGAGAATGGAAATCGGTGCCGTTATGGCAGCAGCGCCAAGAAGTGCCGTAAAGAGAGAAACCTCTGATCCGGGCGATATTATTATCTTACTCGGCGGACGTACAGGACGTGACGGCTGCGGCGGTGCAACCGGTTCTTCAAAGGTGCATACAACAGAATCCATTGAAACCTGCGGTGCAGAAGTACAAAAGGGTAATGCACCGACAGAGCGTAAGATGCAGAGATTATTCAGAAGACCGGAAGTTACAAAGCTGATTAAGAAGTGTAACGACTTTGGTGCGGGCGGTGTATCCGTTGCAATCGGTGAACTTGCAGACGGTTTACGCGTATCCTTAGATAAAGTGCCAAAGAAATATGAAGGTCTTGACGGAACAGAACTTGCAATTTCCGAATCACAGGAGAGAATGGCGGTTGTCATTGATCCGGCAGATGTAGAAGCATTTTTAGCATATGCCGCAGAAGAAAACTTAGAAGCAGTAGAAGTTGCGGTTGTAACAAAAGAGCCTAGACTGGTGCTTGAGTGGAGAGGCAGGGAAATTGTCAACATTTCAAGAGCATTTCTGGATACCAACGGTGCACATCAGGAAACTTCTGTATTGGTTGACATTCCGGAGAAGGAAGACTGTGTCTTAAATGCAGGCAAGGTTGAAGATGTAAGAGGTAAGTGGTTAAAGGTTCTTTCAGACTTAAATGAGTGTTCACAGAAAGGTCTGGTAGAACGTTTCGATGGCTCTATCGGTGCAGGTTCGGTACTCATGCCTTACGGCGGTAAGTATCAGCTGACCGAAACACAGGCAATGGTTGCAAAACTCCCTGTATTAAAGGGTAAGTGCGATACTGTAACGATGATGGCATATGGATTTGATCCATATCTGTCAAAGTGGAGTCCATACCATGGTGCGGTTTATGCAGTTATTGATTCTGTTGCAAAGATTGTGGCAGCAGGCGGTGATTACAGCAAGATCCGTTTTACGTTCCAGGAATACTTCAGAAGAATGACAGAAGACCCGTCACGCTGGAGCCAGCCGTTTGCAGCACTGTTAGGTGCTTATGAAGCACAGTTAGGCTTCGGACTTCCGTCAATCGGCGGTAAGGACAGTATGTCAGGAACATTTGAAGATATTGATGTTCCACCGACACTCTGCTCATTTGCAGTTGATGTAGCAAAGGAAAGCGACATTATTACACCGGAATTAAAGACAGCAGGAAATGTATTGGTACGGTTTGATATTACAAAGAATGAATATGATTTACCGGATTTTGAACAGGTAAAGGCTTTATATGCGGCTGTTCATGAACTCATTGTAAAGAAAGCAGTGGTTTCTGCTTATGTATGCGATGCAAACGGTCTGATTCCTGCACTTTCAAAGATGGCATTCGGTAATATGAAAGGCTTTGCGTTAAATAATGATCTCAAGGAAGAACAGTTATTTGCACCGGCTTACGGCTGTATTGTGGCAGAAGTAGAAAAGAGCCGTTTATCAGAAATTACAGTACCGTATACAACGGTTGGTACAGTAACAGATGAAGCAAAGTTTACTTATAAAGAAGTGGCAATTAATGCAGAAGAAGCATTAAGCGTATGGAAAGAACCGCTTGAAAATGTATTCCCGACAAAGGTTTCAAAGGATGAAACACCGGTTGAAAGTAAGCTCTACAAGGCAGACAGTGTTTATGTATGCAAGAATAAAGTAGCAAAGCCGACTGTATTTATTCCGGTATTTCCGGGTACAAACTGCGAATACGACAGCACAAAGGCATTTGAACGTGCAGGCGCAGATGTCATCGTAAAGGTATTTAAGAACCTTTCTGCACAGGGAATCAGAGAATCTGTGGATGAATTTGAAAAGGCAATCAACCAGTCACAGATTATCATGTTCCCGGGAGGATTCTCCGCAGGTGATGAACCGGACGGTTCTGCGAAGTTCTTTGCAACGGCATTCCGTAACGCAAAGATGAAGGAAGCTGTTGAAAGACTGTTAAATGAAAGAGATGGTCTTGCACTGGGTATCTGTAACGGTTTCCAGGCATTAATCAAGCTGGGACTTGTGCCAAACGGCTCCATTACCGGACAGAACGACCAGTCACCGACACTGACATTTAACACCATCAACCGCCATATCTCAAAAATGGTTTACACAAAGGTTGTATCCAATAAGAGCCCATGGCTTGCAAAGGCTGAATTAGGCGGTGTATATACAAACCCTGCTTCACACGGCGAAGGTCGTTTTGTAGCACCGAAGGAATGGTTAGATAAGCTGTTTGAAAACGGACAGGTAGCAACACAGTACTGTGATCTGGCAGGAAATGTTTCTATGGACGAAGAATGGAATGTCAACGGTTCTTATATGGCGATTGAAGGTATTACAAGCCCTGACGGAAGATGCCTTGGTAAAATGGCACATTCCGAAAGACGCGGTGATTCCGTTGCAATCAATATCTACGGCGAACAGGATTTGAAGATATTTGAATCCGGCGTGGAATACTTTAAGTAAGATTCGTTTTTGTCTAAGAAAGAATGAAATAAAAGGTTGAAAACCTTGCAGAAGGGAAAATCTTCTGCAAGGTTTTCTTTTTTGTAAGGGAATTGTCACGTTCCTGTGATAAGATAAACATATAAAAACAGGGGAAGGGCAGGTGACGTGCAATGCAGATTCTTCAAAATGTGTTACACAGTCTGACAAAAAGAAAGAAACAGGCGGGAAAGGTAACGGTTACAGCGGCGGTTGCGGCAGTTTTCATAGCGGTTATCGTGGTAAGTGCAAATGGCATTTTAAGTTATCAGAAAGCAGTGACCAAGAAAACATTTGGCGGCTGGTTTATAATGGAAAACAGCAGTAACGGAACGCAGTCGGAGGAATTAAAGACACATCCGTATCTGGCAGGAAGCGGAAAAGCTGTGAATACGGCAGTATACAGTGTCTCCGAATTGTCGTCAACAGAGATAAAAATAGGTTATATGGACAGTATGGCGGCACAGCTGGCATCACTTACACTGTTGAAAGGAGCAATGCCGCAGAATAATGATGAAATTGCAGTAGAGCGGCATACATTGGAAACACTTGGATATTCTGAAGAATTGGGGCAGACAATAACTGTTTCCTATCCTGATAAAAACAATAAGACCAGTATTTTTGAGAAGCAGCTGGCAGTCAGGGAATATACGCTGACAGGCGTACTGGAGGATTATGCGGCATACTGGGACAGCGGAAGTTATATGCCGGTCATGCTTGTTACGCAGATAGAGGCGGAAAACTATGCGCAGACGGAATCGGTTACAACGCTTTACGCACTTAATGAAGATATCCATACAGCGGATTACAGGCAGATATATCAGGGCATGTATAAGGCATCAACCGCAGATACAAAATTGATTTATAACAGTAAGACATATGACAGTCATGAAACGGATTTCGGGAAAATGAGTTTCTATGCGGGCTGTTTCGCACTGGCAGCGGGAATTTTTGTTACGGCGGCAGTTTTGTGGACATATCAGCGGGAGCGCAGAACAGCTTACCGGCAGTTTGAGAGAATGGGCATGACACGTTTTTGCCGGGCATGGTACCAGCTTACAGAACTGTGTGTGTTGATTGTACCGGCGGCGGTTGTCGGAACGGCAGCAGGCATTGGAATCGTGTGGCTGATTCTGTGGATTTTGTTACAGCGGCAGAATGCACAGGCACAGCTTACGCTGACTGCCTTTGGCAGTGTGGCGGCATGGACGGCGGTTTTTTGTGTGATAACGGCTTTGTGGGGACTGTATGCGGCGCAAAGAGTGGACAGGGAAAAGCAGAAAAAGAAGCTGTCCGTGTGGACAATGCGGTACGGACAGCATGTTATAAAAGCGGGATTTACGGGTATTGTTGTGCTTGCGGTGCTTGTCTGCACACAAAAAATGTCGGCGGTACAGAAAGCATACACCCATGAAAAAAGACAGCCGGATTTAATAATTACACCGGACGGTATTATCGATGAAGGAAATTCAGATACAGCAAGTGAAAGCAGCGGCACAACATCTTCCGAGACGGTACTGGACGGGGAGAAGGTAATGATGGATTACAAATATGATACGGGGAAAATGCGTGTAATTCATGGCCTGCCGCAGTCACTGACGGCATATATCGGACAGATGTCCGGAATTGACAAAACAGATACCGCATTGGTGCAGAACTGGATGGTTCTGTATTATAAGACTAAAAATGATACTGAATTTTATAAGCAGTACATCGAAGAAAACGGTCTGGAAAATTTTTTAAACAAGGGTGTTATGAAGTATGAAATGCCGGCATACAGCGGAACACGTACAATGACACATTTTGTTTTTAGTAAATTTAACGGAACGCGCAGTCTGGATTATTATGTGGCGGAAAACAGGGCAGTTTATGAGGAGCTGGAAGATTATATCGATGAAGAATACAGAGATTATGAAGCCTTTGAACGTGGAGAGCAGGCTGTACTGGTGATTCAGAAAGGGGCTGCCGGGGAATATGTGGACACCTGTAAGGCAGGTGATACACTATCGTCATCTTTGGACTACTTTTATTGGATGAATAATAACCACTCAAGTTATGCTGTATCGGAATTGTATCAGGAATACGCGGATTATATGCAGAAAATGCGTTTTTCAACAGCAGAGTTTGATGCGGCAGAAGAAATCCTGTCAGATATGGATGACAAGCAGGAAGATGAAATCAGACAGGAAATTCAGGAACTTCCGGAAACGTTACAGGAAAAAATTTTATATAGATACCGTGCCGGTAAAAATATATATAAATCAGAAAATCCGGTGACAGTGGCAGCAGTTGTCTATCTGGATGAAGAAAACGAAACGGCATTTTATGAGAAGTTTCCTATATTAAAGGAAATGAATGCACAGGAATACTGGATTATGCCGGAAAGTGTCGTTTATAATCGTTATCAGTTGTCTGCTAAAAGAATGTGTACGGTCATGGAAAAAGAATATGACCCGGAGCAGTATCGGGATTTAGGTCAGAATGTGATGACGGTATCCTACGGATTATCGGCATTGTATCAGGCAACAGATGAGGTGTTAAGAGCATATCTGGATTCCTACGGCTATTCTTATGCGAGCCATTTTGAAGAAAACAACGTGTACAGGATACAATATCTCAATCAATTGTTTTTCTATGGTATTACAATCGCCGGGATTCTTTTACTGTATGGATTGATTCTGGTGGTATGGAGTCTGTTTTATCTGCAGGAGCAGAAAAAGAGGATACGTCTTTTAATGGAACTTGGAATGGAGCGGAGTGCCATTTATACAGATGAAATGCAAAACTGTAGTCTGGCAACGGTGCCGGGGGCCGTCATGGCAGGCATTTTGTTTTATGCAGCAGGGACAGTGCAGGGCGGACCGGCGCTTGGAAGCTTACAGACCGCGGGAATTGCTGCGGCAGTTGCCGGTACAGGATTGTTGCTAACGGCGCTGATTTATGTCAGAATAGGGAAAAGCAGTCAGACAGGAGCAGATAAATGGAACAGGATACAAAAATAAAAATACTTGTCGTAGAAGATGACATTTCATTAAAGGATAGTCTGGTACGGCTGTTACAGAATAGGGATTTTTTGGTACAGGCAGTTGAAAATAAACAGCAGGCGGTGGAGCAGATAAAGAGCGGGCAGCAGTATGACATTTATCTGCTGGATGTGTGGCTGCCGGACGGCAATGGGTTTGATATCTGTCATGAAATCCGGAAAATTTCACAGGCGATTGTGATGTTTCTGACTTCATGTGATGACGAGGAAAGTATCACAAAGGGACTGGATATCGGCGGAGATGATTATATTACAAAGCCGTTTCGTGTCGCGGAGCTGATTTCAAGGATTCATGCAAACCTGCGCAGGCTGACAGTACAGGTTATACCGGAAGTATCAAAAATATCCGCAGCGGATTTGTCCACGCTGCCGCAGGGATACAACCGGCGGAAAATTTTAGCCAGCGGCGATATCAGGGCGGATTTTGAAAGAGCGGAAATATTTAAGGACGGACAGCTGTTAAAGCTGACACCGTTAGAAGCACAGCTGTTAGAAATTTTTTTAAGAAATCCCGAAATTATTATTAAAAGAGGACAGTTCTTAGAAAAGCTGTGGGACGGACACGGAAACTTTGTAGAAGATAATACACTAACTGTTTCGGTGAGCCGGTTAAAAAATAAACTGGGCATGTATACAGAGGGAAAACAGCAATATATAGAAACAATCCGGGGATATGGCTACCGGTGGAATTTGAGGTGTGTAATCAGTGAAGAAGAAAGCGGCGGGACGGACGAAAAATCAATTTGGTAAAAATGAAGTCAGAAAGCGTGCGGCAGTCATGAATCTGACATGGCTTGTAGTATGGCTTTTAAGCTTTGCGGGAATGGCGGTGTTTTATGAATTAAAATGTCAGGCGGTGATTGGCGCGGTCTATCAAAGCAATCCGTCCGCGGGCATATTAGTCACCAATCATATGTTTATGGCAAAGATAAATTATGAAAATCTCATTTCTGCGGCATCGGCGGTTTATGAAAGCGGTTACACGGAACAGGGAATTTTGTGGCTGACATGGTATGCGGGCGGAAAGGGATTTCTGCTTGCAGGTATTGTTATACTGGCTGTTATGGGGCTTCTTTCATGGCGGTATGTAAAAAAGATTGGCGGCAGTGACGTTTATGCGCTGTTGGAAAGTGATAAAGTGCAGATAAAAAAATGCCGTGAGGAATTGGAAGCAGCACTGCGGTATACCAAAAGAAAAGAAGAACAAGTACAGAAATTCACAGAAAATATCGCACACCAGATTAAGACACCGCTTGCGGGATTAAGTCTGTTACTTGATGTTATCCGGGAAGAAATTCCGCAGGAACAGACGATACAAAATGACATTGCGCAGTGCTTTTTACATGTGGAAAGAATCAAGGAATTTATCCGTCAGTTACTTACAATCAGCCGCATTGAAGCCGGAAAGGTGCGTTTTATAAAAGAGCCGGTCAGCATTTCAGGTCTGTTTGAAAATGTCAGACAGGCAGTACAGACAGACTGTAAACTGACCTTTGACTGTGAGGATAAGGACGCACAGATTTATGCAGACGGACAGTGGATTACGGAAGCATTGATTAATCTTGTGGAAAATGCCTGCCGTGCGGCACGGGCAGCACAACAGATGCAAGAACAGCCGGAGGTAAAAATAGTTGCCGTGGTGCATGCGGATAAGTGTGTTATTAAGGTAGTGGATAACGGAAACGGATTTGCGGACGGCGACACGACACATTTATTTGACAGGTTTGAAACGCAGGGAGATTACGCATCGTTTCAGACAGGTATCGGCTTGAATCTTTCCAGGCTTGTGGTTGAAGCACACAGCGGGACGATACAGGCATATAACAGACAAGACGGGCAGGGCGCGGTTTTCAGGGTGGTACTGCCGCAGTTTGCATTAAAGCAGGGTAAAATCTAGTACCTGCGGAAAAGAGGAAATTATGGGAGAAATTTTACGGGCAGAAAATATTTCAAAGACCTATCAGGCGGGGCGTGTTGTCGTAAAGGCACTAAACCGGTGCAGTTTTTCGGTAGAGCGTGGAGAATTTGTGGCGGTTGTCGGAAGAAGCGGTTCAGGAAAGTCTACCTTGCTTCGGATACTGGCGAGTTTTGATAAACCGGATGAAGGAAAGGTTTATGTGGAAGGTGAAGAAATTTCGGGGCTGAAGGGGAAAAAGCTGGCACAGTTCCGGCAGGAAAAAATCGGGTTTATTTATCAGGACTACAGTCTTTTTCCGGAATATACGGCATATGAAAATGTACTGCTTCCGCTAAAGATTGCACACCAGGCGGTGGATAAGGAGCAGCTGGAGCGGCTCTTTGAAGAACTGGGAATTACGGACTGCAGGGAGCGGTATCCCGATGAAATGTCCGGCGGACAAAAACAGCGTGTGGCAATTGCAAGGGCGCTGGTTACAAGACCGGCGGTGCTTTTTGCCGATGAACCGACAGGAAATTTAGATGCAGAAAATGCAGAAAGCGTGGCGGCGATTTTATCAAGAGCGTCTATGCGGTACGGACAGACGATTGTCATGGTTACGCATGACAGGCAGATGGCAGATTATGCCGACAGAATACTCTCAATGGAAAACATTGTGAATTCATAAATTCTATGATAATATATGTAATATCTATATTAAAATAATGAAGGTACTATAAAAT
>ULQO01004811.1_pt1 | contig 18744 bp, 16 predicted proteins | sample 1954601 | NCBI WGS metagenome assembly ULQO01 (sample SAMEA4835658, study PRJEB28245) | human gut metagenome | biome: gut microbiome; material: fecal sample | place: Denmark | collected 2008
TTTTATCCACATAAAAGAAGGCAGCAGTGTTCTAGCTCTGCTGCCTTGAAAGCCTCTTATCTCTCATTCATGATTTCACTATTTGACCTCAGTCTCCCAACAGCTTGCCTGTTTAACAGGTAAGATATCTCTTAAGTATTGTATAAAGTTTTTGGATATCTATCGGTTTCGCCAGATGTTCATTCATACCGGCGACAAAAGATTTATGCACATCCTCACTGAATGCATTGGCTGATACGGCAACGATAGGTATCTTTCCTACATCTTCCCGTTCCAGATTTCTGATATTTTTACTGGCAGTATAACCATCCATGACAGGCATCTGAATGTCCATAAAAATCAAATCAAAATACCCTTCTGCTGAATCGCGTACTTTTTCAACTGCAAGCAAACCGTTTTCTGCCCATTCCACCGTTATGCCCGCACAACCAATAATCTCGGCAATGATCTCATAATTTAACTCATTATCCTCTACGACCAGTATACGTTTGCCTGTATAATCAGGCGGCGCTTCCAGAGCTTCTGCTGCGTCTTCAGACTCCTGTCCGCTGCCGTCGTTTTCCTGCTGCAGTTTCAGCTTTACTGCAACTGTAAATACAGACCCCTGCCCGCTTTCACTTTTAACAGTAATATCGCCCTGCATCATATTGGCAATTCTTTTACTGATCGTCAGACCAAGACCGGTTCCCTGAATTTTATTAGTAACACTGTTTTCTTCACGTTCAAAAGGCAGAAAAATTTTCGGCAGAAATTCTTTACTGATCCCACTGCCATTATCAGTAACGATAAACTGATAGCTGCAAAAGCCTTTATCATCACAGCCAAGTTCTTTAACCTCCAGTTTAATCTTACCCTTGCCATCAGTGTATTTTATGGCGTTGGAAACGATATTGACCAGTACCTTCTGCAGTTTTTCCTTATCGGCATACACATAACGATGCTTCAGTCCAGACAAATCGATTGTCAGCTTTTGGTCTTTTTTATACAGGCCTACTTTAAGAATACTAAAAATTTCATCAACGATATTTTCTAAATCTGCCGCTGTTTCCTGCAGAATCATTTTGTCATTTTCAATTCGCGCCATATCCAGAACTTCATCAATCAGGTTCAGCAGATATTTTGACGAAACATCTATTTTATCCAGGCAGTCAGCAACTCGCGGCAATTCATGAAGATGCTCTTTCGCTATTGCCGTCATCCCCATGATGGCATTCATCGGTGTTCTGATATCATGCGACATTGCCGATAAGAAAACTGTTTTGGCAATATTGGCCTTTTCCGCCTGCTGCAGTGCAGTTTTTAATCTGTCATTTTTAATTCTTTCTTCTGTTCTGTCATGCACGATCATAATTATTTTCAGCTCACCGTCGTGCTCTACCAAATAACTTTTAAAATAAAAGCTTTTGTCCTTCCATTCCCGCTCAAACGCATAGGTTTTATCCTCTGCTTCAAAAAGTTTTGCTTTGATAACCTCAAAATCGACCTGAAAATATTTTTTCATCAAACTATGATCGTTAAAAACTTCATCATGGTCAACAGACATGATCCGCTCAATGTTATAACTTATATATTCGGGTTTGTTCTTTTTTATATCAAAAATACCAAAAACATCGTCCGTATTTATCGACATCATATTGAACAGATTATCATGTAGCCAGATCTCCCTGTTTTTCCGCAAAGATAAAACCAGAAAAATAGAAAAATATACCAGCAGCTTCAATAATAACGACCACAGTAAAATACTATAAGACTTAAAAACGTCAATACGCATGGAAACAAGCCAGTTTGTCTGTGGTATCGGCATATAAGAAACGTATTCAAAGGCTCTGTCCCAGGCCCAATACGAAAATTCCTTATGCGTTTTCAAATGTTCTTTAACAAGCTCATCAGACATACTGCGCCATTTAGCTCTTGCCAGAGCGTCTTCTATTTGCATGCCGCGCATATCTTCTTTATTATTGGCACTGATTATCCCCCGGCTGTCAACTACCGAACATTCATAAGCAGTATTGCTGTCACCTTTATTCTGGATAATATCCTCTATTTTATCGAAGTAAATCGACATAGTAATAGCACCGGCGATCTCACCCTCCGGCAAATGTTTTTCATCATAATACGGTATCCACAAAGTATAGATTTTAGTTTCGTGATCGGCACCGGCAACATACTGATCGCTCAAAACAGTTTTCCTGGTTGCCAGCATCTCTTTAAAATAAGGCCTGTAGCCTACATAACCTGTTTTATGCCGTATCGACGAACCAATGTTGCCCTCTTTATCCAAAACGCCTACCATGAACAAATTATAAGCCTTGGTATAGCTGTCCAGCTTGGCAGCACGTTCAACAAGCGGTATCGTCGTATCTTTTATTTCTTCATCATTGGCAATAGCAGTTCCAAGCCGCAAGGTTGAATCAATATATAGTGCAATTTCATTATTAGTCGTTGTCAGAATTTCCCTGATATTACTTTTCAACATCTGCACCGAGAAATATACTGTCGTCAGAATATCGAAAGCGATTACCAGCACGCATAACACTCTGAAATTTTTGATAATAAAATTATTATTCTTTATTCTTTCCCAGAAAGTAAACACTTTCATTCTCCTTCTCGCGTTTAACACAATTTACAAATATATTTTATCAATTACATAATATATTATCATTTTAACAATTACTTATCAAACGAAAGAATAATTATTTCAAAATAAAATAAACACATTCCATCAGATCAGGAATGTGTTTATTGATAATTAGGCATTGTATTTAATTATTTATCTGCAGCTCCGTAAAATATTCCCTAAAAAGCCCCTTTCAAAGCTTTTACCAGCTTACGAAAGGGGCTTTTTACAAGCGTTATTTTTTTAATGCTGCTTTACACAAGGAACCAAGATCAGCTTGATTTACAATACAGAGATCTCATTGACTTCTTCAATATGATTCTTTTTGGCGTAACCAGTCAAAAACAGCGTTAAAGCACCATCACCAGTTACATTGCAGGCAGTACCAAAGCTGTCCTGCAAGGCAAAGATCGTCAGCATCAGCGCCGTACCTGTAGCATCAAAGCCAAGCACGCTGATGATCAAACCCAAAGACGCCATAACCGTACCACCAGGAACACCGGGTGCGCCAATAGCAAAAATACCTAACAACAGGCAGAACAAAATCATCGTACCCAGTTCCGGCAAGGTGCCATACAAAATCTGAGAAACTGTCATCACAAAAAATACTTCTGTCAAAACACTGCCGCACAGGTGAATATTGGCAAACAGCGGAATGCCAAAGTTTACCAGATCCTTACGCAGCACTTTGGATTTGCGGGCACATTCCAGAGCAACGGCCAAAGTTGCCGCAGAAGACATGGTGCCTACGGCAGTAATATAAGCAGGCCAGTAATGCTTGAGCACTTCCATCGGATTAGCGCCGGCATAAAGACCAGCCAGACCATACAACAACGCCAGCCAGAGATAATGTCCCACCATTACGATCAGCACCACGATCAGGAATACCGGCAGCTGCTTTGTGATCGTGCCTTCATACGATAAAGCGCAGAAGGTGCAGGCGATAAAGATCGGCAGCACTGGAATAACGATATTGGTCACGATCGCTAAAACGATTTTCTGGAACTCTTCTAAAAATTTAGTGATCACAGCAGCCTTAGTCCAGGCAGCCGCCACACCAACCAGCACAGAAAAGACCAATGCGCTCATTACGCTCATGATCGGGTCGATTTTTAAATCAAACAGCAGTTTCGGCAGCTCTTTTAAACCATCGACAGAGGAAACGATATTCAAATGCGGTATCAAACCGTAGCCGGATAACATCGCAAAGAAGGCCGCACCCACGGAAGAAACATAGGCCAATATGATCGCGACCCGCAGCATAGTTGATGCATGCTGCCCCAGGCGTGTAATAGACGGCGCAATAAAACCGATAATAATCAGCGGTACACAGAAAATGATCAGCGAACCAAGTAAATTTTTGACTGTCAGTATCACCTGCATCAAATCTTCGTTGGCGTATAAGCCCACAATAATACCAGCGATCACACCCAGCACAAGACGGGCCGGTAAACTTCCCAATATGTTCTTCATCAGCGTCACTCTTTTCTTGGATAATAGATTTTACTATATACTAAAATAGCATATACTAATCAATTCCTCAACTGTTTTTCGTCTTTTTCCCAAAAATATTTCTGCTTTTATGTGCTCAACCACTTTGGAATCCAAATCATTCACCCCATCCTAATAAACACTATCAGCATAACTCAAAGCAAAAATAAAAAGTCCGGCTAAGATTCAGCTGGACTTTTTATTTTAATATAAATTATTTTTCGTAATATAGATGTCTAAGTCTGCCAAGCGCTGTTTGGAGTCTGTTCCGATCTTTTGTCCAATCAAAATTGCTAAAGATTCGGCTACGCACAAAGGAACTACATAGGAATTCGTAAAACCAACACCATCTATTTTAACAGTTAATAAATAATCAGCATATGTGGCCAGCGGCGATGTCACTCTGTCTGTAATGAGAATAATCTTAGCCTGACGTTTTTTAGCCAATTCCATAATAGAATAATTAACTTCCGAATAACGAGGAAACGAAAACATCAACAAACAATCTTCTTCATTAAGATCAACTAACTTTTCTATTACACTGCTTTCAGCATTGTTACACAAAATCAAATGTGGTACAAAAAATACCGCCTTCCGTGTAAAATAATCAGCACAACAGGAAGTACCTCTAAAACCAATAATATATTTATTACGACTTTCTATGATGCAATCCGCAATATTATTAATCAAACTATCATCTAAATTCAACATAGCCGAAGATAAATTATCAATAGCTTTATAAAAAACATCGCTCACTACATTATCGCTGTTTATCTTATCCTTAGTGTTAGTAAATTTCTGACTGGGCGACAGATTTGCATTGTAGTGTTCAAGCATACGTTCTTTCATCGTATTCTTAAAATCAGCAAAGCCAGCGAAGCCCAGCAGGCGGATAAACCTGATAATAGAAGTATCACTTACCCCTAATTTCAATGATATATCCGTAACTGTGCTAAAACCAATATTATTAATATTATCGAGAATATAATCAGCGATAACTTTTTCTGTCTTAGTTAAATTCATAGACTGAATCTTGCTAATCAAATTTTCCATAACAACATTCCTTTGAAGATTAAATGTATATTAATATTATACACTAAAAAATAAAAAGAGACAGGGCAAATTTCCCTGTCTCCTATGCACTATTCCAATTCCTTTACAAAACTCTGTATCCTGTCCATTGCTTCTTTTAAATTATCCATCGAATTAGAATATGATAATCGTACTTTTCCCTTAATATTAAACGCTTCTCCAGGAACCAACGCAACCAAAACTGCTTCCAATAAAATATTAGCAAAATCTACAGCATCTTTTATTTCACGACCATGATACTTCTTACCAAAATAACAGCTAAAATCCGGCAGGAGATAAAAAGCACCTTTAGGTTTAGCACAAAGCACACCCGGCATTTCTGCCAAACGCTGCAGCAAATAATTTCTACGTTTATCAAACTCTGCAACCATAACTTCCAAATCATGCTGCGGCCCGCTCAACGCTGCTACAGCAGCTTTTTGCGAAATTGCACTTGTAGCAGAAGTTGTCTGGCTCTGAATTTTCTTTATCGCATCTATAATTGTTTTATTGGCAGCGACATAACCAATACGCCAACCTGTCATTGCATAAGCCTTAGAGAAACCATTCACAGTTAGTGTTCTGTTCCATACTTCTTTAGAAATAGAACCTATAGAAAAATGTTTTTCACCATCATAAATTAGTTTTTCATAAATTTCATCTGCAATAATATAAAAATCATGTTTACAAGCCAGATCAGCCAACTTGCGTAAAGCAGCTTCACTATAAACAGCACCAGTAGGATTATTAGGAGTACAAATAACAATAGCTTTTGTTTTAGGCGTTACAGCACTTGCTAAAGCATTAATATCCAAATCAAAGGTTTCAGCATTGACATCAACAAACACTGGCTTAGCTCCAGCAAATTTTATCATTTCCGTATAACTTACCCAGCAAGGTACTGGCAAAAGAACTTCGTCTCCAGGATCTACCAGGGCCATAATAGAATTAAAAATAGCCTGCTTTGCTCCTACAGTAGCGCAAATTTCATCTGTCGTATATTCCAAATTGTTATCTTCACTTAATTTTTTTGAAATCAATCGCCGCAGTTCTATAATACCATTACCAGCAGTATATTTACTAAAATTATCTACAATTGCCTTAATAGCACCACATTTAATATAATCCGGAGTACCAAAATCAGGCTCACCGACATTTAAAGAAATAATATTTTTACCTTCTGCTCTCAACTCTGCAACTTTAGCAATCAGAGCCGAAGTTGGGGATCCTGAAAAAGTGCTCATTCTTTCTGCTAACATCATAACTCCTCCTATTTTAAATTAACGTTTTATTAAAATCTTCACCAGTCCAAATATTTTCATTCTTAGCAACCAACATTGTTCCCAATACGTCGCCCGATACATTTATCGTAGTATGCGACATATCAATCAGCCTGTACATTCCTGCAATTGGTCCCATCAAATCCATAGGCAAGCCTAAAAGATTCAGAAATATCGCCCCTGTAACTATGCCACCGCCGGGAATGCCAGGAGCGGCAATAGACATAATTGTTGAAATGATAATAACCATTAAAATCTGATCAATAGTGAGCTGGAGACCATAAATTTCAGCTACAAAAAACGCCAGAATAGTTTTATACAGCGCTGCTCCCGTCAAGTTTATTGTTGCCCCCAAAGGGATTGAAAATGAAGCAATCGACATTGGAACCTTTAATCTTTCTGTTGTAACATTCAATGTTATTGGTATCGTACCAGCGCTGGAATTAGTAGCAATAGTATTAACCCAAATTGGAATCATACATTTACACATTTCCAAGTAATTAACCCTGGTATATAACCAGACAATACCACTGAAAGAGAACCAGATCAATAAACAACCAACCCAGTCTGTAAAAACAAATTTCGCCAATACTCCGAAAAGTTTAGGACCAAATACAGCCGTAGTATTTGCCATCAATGCCAGTACCCCGATTGGAGAATATAACATCACTATATCCAGCATTTTATAAATAATACTGGCACACTGATCAAAAATTTTCGTAACGCCAGCAACTTTCTCACCCAACGAAACCAGCGCTACACCTACCAAAACAGTAAAAAATATCATCTGCATAATCTGATTCTTAGCCATACTGTCAACGATATTTACCGGCACCATATCAAAAATGAAATTTACAAACGATGGAGTTTTCACTTTTGATGCATCGAATACCTGCATATTATCAAGGACAAAACCAACTCCAGGATGCGTTATATTAACCATTACTATACCAACAAGGCAAGCAATAACCGTCATAAGAAAATAGACAATTACCACCTTACTGCCTATTCGCTTCAGTCTCTGAACATCACCAATCGCGGCAATACCGCTGGTTACACTAAAAAAAATAACCGGTACTATCAGCATTTTGATCATATTCATAAACAAATCGCCAGCTGGTTTTACCCAAATAGAAAAGTCATGAAAAAATAATCCAGCTATAATACCTATGATAAAACAAATACCTACTCTATGCGGCAGATATTTCTTGTTTAATAAAAATGTACTCATGTTATCCCCTCGTTTCTCTTACAGAATATCTTATTAATAATAATCATCAATTATTTCAATATTTTTAGACGCAATAGCAGTTGCTACCCAATCGCGTTTAGCAGTTCCATTACCTGCAGCAATCACTTTGGCCTCATCGGCACTTTGCAGTTTTTTGGCAGCCTCCAGCACTTCCCGAGCATCTTTAAGCGGAATAATTATCACACCATCATCATCCATAACTACAATATCGCCCGGATTTACGCTAATACCACCACAAGAAACAGGAACATTGATTTCTCCTGGTCCTTCCTTATACGGTCCACCAGGTGTAGCCCCTGTAGCAAAAATAGGCAAAGCCATTTCTTGCGCTGATTTAACATCTCTTATAGGACCATCAAGTACTAATCCACTAACTTTTTTATACGCCGCATATGTAAACATAATCTCCCCCATTAAAGATCTGTTATCTACGCCGCCTTCATTTGAAACGATAATCACATCGCCTTCCTGAGCCATATCCAGTGCAGCATGTATAAGAAGATTGTCTCCGCCGCGTGATTTTACCGTCAGCGCAACACCTGCCCATACTGCTCCCTGCGGTTTAGAAAAGAGTCTGATTCTTGGATGCAACGCACAAGATCTTCCCATAGTGTCAGCAATATTAGCTGTAGGTATCTTGGCGAACTCCTGAACCAATTCCAAACCACTGTTGTCTTTTTTCAAATAAATTCTTCCGCCAACTGTCATTTTTTACACCTCACTTAATATTTTGTCGCTTGATTGTTTATTTACCAACATTTTAACTTTTAAAAGAATATTATTCAACATTTTTCTTCTAAAATTTAATAATATTCTTTTTTTCGCCGCTGAAAGTAAACTTTGTAACAATCTTTCACCATATTTTTTATATAAACAAACATAACCTTCTAAAAAAACTTCCCAATTTCATCAAAATTAAAATTTCACATTTTTTTTGAAGCTTTGCCCTTTTTCTGTCAAATATCTGTTGTATACTTAAGTCATAGCAAGTGATGAACTTGCTATACCCTTCCCATCAAATTCATCATAAACAGCTTTCCTATGAAGAAACCGTTCGCAACCATCCCCTGCGGACGGTTTTCTTTTACCTAAAAATCATTTTAACAAATCTCAGGAAACACAAAAAAGCCATTTCTGATACTATCAGAAATGGCTTTAACTCATTTACAGTTATTGGTGATCTGGGAGGGATTCGAACCCCCGACCCACGGCTTAGAAGGCCGTTGCTCTATCCGACTGAGCTACCAGACCAAAATTGGAGCGGGCGATGGGAATCGAACCCACAACATCAGCTTGGAAGGCTGAGGTTTTACCACTAAACTACACCCGCAATTTACTAAGCAATGCTCTATGTATTTGGTCGGAGCGGCAGGATTCGAACCTGCGACCCCCTGCTCCCAAGGCAGGTGCTCTACCAAACTGAGCCACGCCCCGAATACAAGGGATATTATATAAATTTTTGGTCTTAAAGTCAAGTCTTTTCGTGTTTTAGCAGACAATTTATTATCACTATACTTGACCAAAACAAAAAGGCAGTGTTAAAACTGCCTTTTTAAATACAAGCTTACTATAAAATCAGGCTTCTTCAGTTACTTCTTCAGCCAGAACAGTTTGCTGCTTCTTTTCAGCCAAATGTGCATGATAACGTTTCGTTTCAGCTATAATAACGCCGGTCAGTCCTAAAAGGGCGATCAGGTTAGGAATAGCCATCAAACCGTTAACGATATCTGCCAGTACCCAGATGGCTTCCAATTTCAGGAAAGCGCCGCAGGCAATCAAGCCGATAAAAATAATGCGGTACGGCAGGATCGCTTTAACGCCCAGCAAATATTCGATGCAGCGTTCGCCATAATAGTTCCAGCCTAAGATCGTAGTAAAAGCAAACAATACCAGGCCAACCATCAGCAGATATTTACCCCAGACAGGGAATCCCATCGTAAAAGCAGCCTGAGTCAAAGCCGCGCCATTCAAATCGCCAGTCCAAACATTGGTAACAACCAATGTCAAACCAGTCAAGGTACAAATAATGATTGTATCGATAAAAGTACCGGTCATGGAAATCAGACCCTGTTCAGCAGGCCATTTGGTTTTTGCGGCAGCAGCAACGATCGGCGCACTGCCAAGACCAGATTCGTTAGAGAAAACGCCGCGGGCAATACCATTACGCATCGCCATCATAACAGTCGCGCCCAGGAAGCCGCCGGCAGCAGCCGTCGGGCTGAAAGCGTTAGTCAGCACTGTAGCGATAGCAGCCGGGACCTGATCGGCAAACACCAGCAGGATACCAACAGTAGTAATAACATACAGCAAAGCCATGAAGGGAACGATCTTACCTGCTACATTAGCGATAGATTTCAGACCGCCGATAGTAACAACGGCAACCAGGATAGTCAGCACAGCCGCAGTATAAATAACCGGGATACCAACAGAAAGCTGCGTGATCTCAACGATCGCATTGACCTGAGCAAAAGTACCGATACCGAAGTAAGCACACAATACGCCGGATACGGCAAAGAAAACAGCCAGCGGTTTATAAGACTTACCCAAACCATTTTCGATATAATACATTGGGCCGCCGGCAATATTGCCATTGGCATCGACAGTACGGTATTTTACAGCCAGAAGACCTTCGGCATATTTAGTCGCCATACCGAAGAAAGCAGCCAGCCACATCCAGAACAAAGCACCCGGCCCGCCTGCCTTGATAGCAGTCGCAACACCGACGATATTGCCTGTGCCAACAGTAGCAGCCAAAGCCGTACACAAAGCCTTGAAGCTGTTGACATCGCCGTCACCGTCATTTTTCGCCGAAAAAATCAATTTCAAAGCCATAGGCAGTTTCAACACCTGCAACAAATTCAAACGCAGGGTCAGCCAGATACCGGTACCAACCAATAATACCAAAAGCGGCGGCCCCCACACAAAACTGTCGATCTCATTCAAAAGCTCCAACATAAAATTCTCCCTCTTCCCATTTGCGAAATAAAAAACAAAACCCACCGGAATAACGACAACTCCGGTGGGCAAAAAACGATATAAGTACTCCCCTGCCTTAAAGGCAGCGGAACTACTGCTATTGCTCTGTCCATTGGCCTGAGAGATAAAAACGTCAACGACGTTCGTGCACCTTCGGCGCCCATTCAAGGGACTCTCCAGAGTTGTGTCCGCATACGGTTCCGCCTGTTTTACAGGCACCTGAGAGTTTAGCTCCTTCGGTAGACGCATCGTCTTCTCCCATATGTTTCATCCACGCATTATTCACTTGTGATGTTAGTTATTATAGCAGATAGTTTGAAAAAAGCAAGTACTTTTGTATTGTATACATGTATTCAATTGATCAAAGTGTCGAAATAACCTGCTTCTACCAGCTTAGCCAAAGCCAGCTCGCCGCCCTGCGGTTTAAAATCAGCTGATAAAACAGGCGCCGCCAAGCCCTCTGCGCCAAGCGAAACACCGACAGCACGGGTATTATAGCCACCGGCCACTGCTTCCACAAAATGCGGCAGGCAAAAGCCGCCAAAAACGCCCGCGATCAGCAGAACCACGAATACCTTGAGCCAACGATCACCCAATTTAGCGCATGTCATACTGTATCACCGTCCTTTACTGTCTTCATTATACAAAATTATTCACTTCTGTGAACATTTTGAAAACTACAATAACACTTTCATTATCTACAAAATTATTTTCCTGTGGTTTACTTGTGTCTTACAATTTGAAAGCTAAAATAATCTGCTAAGATAAGAAAAAAGGAGGTATACTATGAAAAATCCCAACGGCTACGGTGGTATCAGCAAACTGCCCGGCAACCGCCGCAAACCATATCGCGTAAGGCTGACAGCAGGCTGGCAGAGACATGATAATGGCAAGCTGCTGCAAAAATACCACACCTTAGGCTATTATACCAGCCGACGTGCTGCCTTGATAGCGCTTGCCGACTATAACAAACGTCCATACGACCTCAACCAGCAGCAGCTCACCTTCAGCAAGCTTTACGAACAATGGTACGACAAGCACACAGCCCGTCTTTCCAAATCCTCACGCAACAGCTTTGCAGCCGCCTGGAAAAAATGCAGTGACCTGTTTGAACAACCGATCAGTAAAATAAAAAAATCCCACATGCAGGCAGTGCTGGATCGTAACCAGCATCTGTCACCCAGCGTACAGACACGTCTTAAAACTATTTTCAGAGGCATCTTTCGTCTGGCACTCGAAAATGACCTTATCAGCGTCGACTACTCATCTTATCTGGAAAAAACAGCCGTAGTCAGCCAAACCACACGCAGTATTTTTACCCGCAGCGAGATCAGGCAGCTCTGGCAAAACCTTGACCTGGCACTGCCGCTTGCTGACGGCAGCCGTCACCACTACACCGATGTCTGCCTCGTCGACACCGTACTCATTATGCTCTACAGCGGTATTCGCATTGGCGAATTGCTGGAAATACAAATAGCACATATCGACCTCAAAAAGCAGATCATCGACCTGCACGGCACAAAAACAAAGGCTGCACGCCGCATACTGCCACTGCACAAGGATATTCTGCCGCTTATCGCCGCCCGCATGCACGGCACCTATCTGATCGAAACACCAAACGGGCACAAACTTACCTATGACACCTATAAAAAACGTTTTTTTGAGCTGCTGATGGCAAAATTAAAGCTGCAGCACAAGCCGCACGATTGCCGCCACACCTTTATCAGCGGCATGGATACCTGCGGTATCAGCGCCGGCAGCGTTATTTTAAAACGCATCGTCGGCCACGCCAACGCTGATATTACAGAAAGCTATACTCACAAAAATATCCGGCAGCTTTTAAACGCCGTTAATCAACTAAAATACTGATTTGTGTCTTACCAGAGTCTTACAAAACAATGACAATGCATAAAATACCAACCTGCTTATGTTAGAATTTCTGACTGCTCACCTGCCAGAAAAATTTTTCTTAGATACCTCCGATTTTATTAAAAACAGAAAAGGTTTTACCCTGGTAGAACTGGTAGTAGTAATTGCTATTATCGGTATCCTTGCCGGTATCGCAATTCCCAGGTTTATGGAAGCAACAGCTTCCGCCAGAGGTGCTAAAATAGTTGCTGATATGCGTACTATTGAAAGTGCTGTTATTATTTATTATGCCAAGGAAGGCAAATATCCGGCCTCCGAGGCAAAGGATACAGCCAGCGCTACATCAGCTGGATTTTTAGGAGAAAATGCATTGTTGACAGCTTGGCCTGTTCCTCCTGTAGGGACTGCTAATATTAAATATGCTAATGATCCTGGTAGTAATGTAGTGAATGTCCAAAATGGAGCTGTGTATACATATACTCCTGCAACTGCTGACGGAAAAACCGGTTATACAATTACAATGGATGGACAAACTTTAGAACAATTACAAAATAAGACCACATCAGGTGGTGGCGGAAAATAATAAAAATAACCTCGAATAAGTTTTATTTATTCGAGGTTATTTTTTATCGATTTTTAATATTCCATTATCATTTTTGACATTAACGACAGTCTGCGAGTAAGAAATAACATTACCGTTTTTAAAATTATATACAGTAGCGTTCACTTTACCAGGACCGGTAAGCGTGGGGAACACATATATGCTGTAATTACTGTTATTGCCTCTAATAGCCCAATCACAGCCACTCAGGCTTATTCCTTGATTAGTTAGATAATTGACAATAGCTTGAACTTTTGCACCATTGGTACTGGTAGAATCAATAGCTCCGATTGTAATACCTGCATTTTCTAAAGCGTCCAGCAAATTATCTTTGATTTTTTCAGCCTCTCTGCTGCTTAGAGAAGCGGCACTAACGATTGACACCGGTCCACTGCCCCGTCCAGCCTCGCCGCCTAAATACTGCTCCAACGTCTTCTGATCAATGGTTGCCCGGCCTTCATAAGCTTTATCAGCAACTGTCTGGCTATTATAAGCATATTCATATGGTTTATCGCCATTGCTTAGATTATAACGATAATTGACACCATTATAACCTTGCACTATAGCATATCCGCCCGTAGATACAGGCCAGCTTTCAAAATATTGCTCAATAAATTCTTTATCTTTGCCTAAAGCCCCTTCTGTACTGACAGTAGGGAATTTACCGTTTTTTGTATAATAAACAGTTCCTGCACTTTCAATAGAACGTAAATCAGCCAATAACTTGGCTCCCCGGGCAAGTTCTACCGAATCCATAAATCTTGGTATCACGATGCCGGCTAAAATTCCCATGATAGCAATAACTACCACTAATTCTATTAATGTAAAACCATTTTTAGCACGCATAACACCACCCCCAAAATTATATTCTGTATATTTGTATTTTAATTATATCATATATTTTATTACATATAATATAATTGATTCGAAATATAAATAATCCCCGCTGACTATTTATGTCAGCGAGGATTGTTTCATTTGGCTTCGATTTTTTCGATATTGCTTTGGCACAGGCCAATACTGGCCAGTGTACTTTCGATCTTAAACTCGTCCTTTTCACGCTGCAGCAGTATGTTATAAACATGCTCAAATCGGGAAAACATATCGTGGTCATTATTGTATCTTGTAGCACGTTACTATAAAAAGGTTCTTTTAATAAAAAATACGCTAATGCCCAACTAAATCAGTAAGTGGAATAGAAGTAGCAAGATCTAGCCCTACAATTAATTCTTCTCCATCAACCGCTGAATGTTTTATAAAAGTATAACCACCAAGTTGTTTGCCACCAAATGAAGTTTTATAAATATTTAACTCTTTTAAAGTATCAATAGCATGAGGAAAAAGTGCTTTACCTTCTGGTGGTACTGGCACGGATTCTAAATACCCTTGTTCAACCAACGTTGGAATGATATCTGGATATTCTGCCGTATCTCCTACTATAATATTTTTTTGAACTCCACCGTTTTTAGCAAGATACATAGTATATGCTGATTGGATAGTACGCATATCAGCAACTATTTTTGCCCCTCTGGCAGTTGCCTGTGCGTCGGTATAATATGGAATTGCAATGCTAGCTAAAATACCAATAACCGCAATTACAACTACTAGTTCAACTATAGTAAATCCTTTATTATTTTTAAACATGATTGCCTCCAACTGTAACTTAAAAGAGCCAGCATTCGCCAGCTCTCTTAAGTTAATTTATGAATCATTTTCCAGTTTCGGGAGTAGTTGTTGTTTCAGTACCACCTAAAAGTTTAGTTAAAGTTAAGTCACCACTTACACCGCCAGCACTGATAGTAGCATTTGTTAAAGTTACTGTTCCGCCTTGAGCAGTATCAGGAGTATAAACATATGCACCTGTATTTGATACAGTACCTTCAGTAGGAGATGTTGAGTTTGATTTAAGAACTTGAGCAATAATAAATTTACCAGTAGGGGGAACTGGCCAACTACCTTGTACTAAAGAATTCAAATCACTTTGTGCTGATGGATATTTGGCATTTTTAGCATAATAAATCATTTCTGCAGCTTGAATAGTACGCATATCTGCTATGATTTTAGAACCACGGGCAGATGCCGTTGCATCAAGAAACCGTGGAATTGCGATACCAGCAAGGATACCGATAATAGCAATTACTACTACCAGTTCTACCAGGGTAAAACCTTTTCTGTTTTTAATAAAATTTTTCATTGGAATTCATCCCTTCTTTTATGCAGCGTTACTATGATCATCCACATAACATAGCCGCTACTTTATTTATATTTTAATAATAACTCTTTTTTAGCCTTTTATCAAGTATTTTTATAATAAAAGCAGTATTTTATTTATAAACTGCCAACTTTAGTAACTATTTCGAACATCGGCAGTAACAGCGCTATAGCCAAAGTACCGATGATAACGCCTAAAATAACGATCAGGATCGGGTCCATAATGGTTTGCAGACGTCCGATCGTATCATCGACCTCAGCACCATAGAAATCGGCTACTTTATCGAGCATGGTATCCAAAGCGCCTGTTTCTTCACCGATATTGACCAGACTGATAACGATCGGCGGAAACATACCGCTGGCTTCCATAGGGTCTGCCAGTGTTCGCCCACGCCGCAAGCTGCCGCGTGCCTGATTGAGTACCCGTTCGGCCTGCAGGCTGCCTGTCGCTTTACTGACGATAGTCATGGCGTTCAATATTGGCACACCGCTGCGCGATAAGCTGGCAAAAGTGCGGGCAAAGCGGGTGATGATGATTTTATTATACAGATCTCCGAAAATAGGTACTTTGAGATAAATACCGTCACGCCACAGGCGAAAGCTTTCTTTAGTCCCAGCCCATTTATAAAGGGCAAACAATGCCGCCAGCGCGGCGAGAACCAGATACCAGTAATGACCAAGAAAGTTGCTGATACCGATAACGACACGGGTAACAAAGGGCAGTTCTATTTTGAGCTGCTCAAACAATCCGACAAAAACAGGCATGACGAACATCATAATAATGGCAACAACGATGGCTGCCACCGATAAAACGATCGCCGGATAGATCATAGCCGATTTGAATTTTGCATTCATGCGGTAGTCTTTTTCAAACTGTGCTGCCAGACGGTCCATAACGATCTCTAAAATACCGCCGGCCTCGCCCGCTGCTACCATATTAGTCATCAGCTCGGGAAATACCTTGGGAAATTCGGCCATGGCCGCAGATAAGGCCTTGCCTTCGCGAACACTGGTAGTGATCTGCCCTAAAACAGTACGCAGCCGTTCTTTGGCAGACTGCTGCGTCAGTATCTCCAGGCCTGTTAACAACGGTACGCCGGCTCCCAGCAAAGTCGCAAACTGACGGGCAAAGATGGAGATATCATAAAGGTTGATGCTTTCTTCAAAAAGTGCACCCGCAAGCAGACCTTTCTTTTTAGAGGCTGTGATATTGGCCACATACATTTCCTGTTTACGGATAAAGGCGGCGACAGCAGCTTCGTTGGGGGCGTTGACGGTGCCGTAGACTACAGTGCCGTCACGTTTACGGGCTTTATATTTAAATTGCTCCAAACTGCGCTTCCTCCTCTAGCTTTATAGTCCGTGCATATAGCGTTCCAGTGTCAGCGGGTCATAACAGCGTTCTTCCGCAGCGCTGCGGTCGATCCTGTTTTGGCGTACCAGCTGTGCCAGATAAGCATCCATGCAGATCATGCCAAATTTAGAACCGGTCTGGATATAAGACGGTATCTGATGCGTTTTACCTTCACGGATCAGATTGCGCAGCGCCGGTGTGGCGACCAGTATCTCAAAGGCTGCCAGCCGCCCTGTCTGCTCGCGGTTCATCAGCAGCTGCTGGGCCACGATGCCCTGCAGATTGCCTGCCAGCTGGATCCTGATCTGCTGTTGCTGATGTTCCGGGAAAACATCGATAATGCGGTTGACTGTCGATGCCGCGTCCTGCGTATGCAGGGTCGCCAGCACCAGATGTCCTGTTTCGGCCGCAGTGATCGCGGTGGCGATAGTTTCCGTGTCGCGCATCTCGCCTACCAGAATAACGTCGGGGTCTTCACGCAGCGCTGCCCGCAGGCCGTTGGCAAAGCTTTTGGTATCGCTGCCGACTTCGCGCTGGTTGATGATGCTGTTGATATGGTTGTGTTTGTACTCGATCGGGTCTTCCAGCGTGATGACGTGGTCTTTGCGGTGTTTGTTGATTTTGTTGATGACTGCCGCCAGCGTCGTGGACTTGCCGCTGCCTGTAGGTCCTGTGACCAGCACCAGTCCGCGCGGCAGCATGGCAAGCTCGCTGATAACGTCGGGCAGATGCAGATCTTCGAAGCTGGGGATATTATTGGAAATCAAACGCAGCGCCGCTGCTACACAGTTGCTTTGCTTAAACACGTTCACACGGAAACGGCACATATCTTCGATTTCATACGAGAAATCGGATTCGCCGTTGTCCAAAAACTGCGTGCGGCGGCGGTCATCCATCAGTTCCATGGCCATGTTATAGGTATCCTCACGGCGCAGCGGTTCTTCGCCGGCCTTACGCAGCACACCGTTGACACGCAGCATCGGCGGCAGTCCCACGGTCAAATGGATATCGGAAGCGTTGACTTCAAAAGCGTCACGCATTAACTCTTTGATCACTTTGTCATCTCCTTAGGCATACGCTACGCGCAGCAATTCTGAGGCAGTTGTTTCGCCGTCCAGTACTTTTTGGATACCGTCTTCCTTCATGGAAGTGACGCCATGGGGACGTCCGGCGGCAAAAATATCTGTATCCGGGGCATTTTTCAAAATCAGTTCTTTCATTTCAGGAACAATGGGCAAAACCTCGTGGATCGCCATGCGTCCGGCATAACCGGTAAAATTGCATTTGCCGCAGCCGGCGCCTTTATAGATTTTGACATCTTCGTCCAGCGCAATGCCCATATAAGCTCTTTCAGCTGCATCGGGAGCATAAGCCTCTTTACAATGCGGGCAGATGCGGCGCACTAAACGCTGCGCAACGACGCCGCGCAAAGCGGAAGCGACTAAAAATGGCTCTACGCCCATATCGATCAGCCGTGTGATAGCGCCGGCGGCATCGTTGGTATGCAGGGTACTGAAAACTAGATGACCTGTAAGTGCCGCATGGATACTGATGCGTGCCGTTTCTACGTCGCGGATCTCGCCTACCATGATGATGTTCGGGTCCTGACGCAAAATACTGCGCAGTCCGTTGGCAAAGGTGAGTCCGGCTTTATTGTTGACGGCGACCTGATTGACGCCGTCGATACGGTACTCGACCGGGTCTTCGACAGTAATGATGTTTTTGCTGGGGTGGTTGATATTAGTCAGCGTAGAATAACAGCGTGGTAGACTTACCGCTGCCCGTAGGACCTGTAACCAGCACGATGCCGTAGGACGAACTGAACAGATCGCTGTACAAAGCCATGTTCTTGGCAGTAAAAGCCAAATCGCCGATCGCTATCGATGCCGCTGATTTGTCAAGGATACGCATAACGACTTTTTCGCCCAAAATCGTCGGCAGCGTTGAAATACGCAGGTCGATCTCGCGTCCGCCCTGTTCGATGTTGATGCGTCCGTCCTGCGGCAGCCGGTTTTCGGCGAT
>ULQO01045676.1_pt1 | contig 18603 bp, 9 predicted proteins | sample 1954601 | NCBI WGS metagenome assembly ULQO01 (sample SAMEA4835658, study PRJEB28245) | human gut metagenome | biome: gut microbiome; material: fecal sample | place: Denmark | collected 2008
ATGTCGATATGATTCTGGGCGGCGGCGGCCAAGACACCGGCCAGAAGAAAATCATCGACGACTTCTTCAAACGCGCCGACCTGCTGCGATCGCTGGCCGCCGGCGGCACCCCCATGCTCATGATTTGCGGTCTGTACCAGCTGTTCGGCGAATATTTCGAAACGGTGGATGGCTCCCGGCTCGACGGCATCGGCGTGATCGGCGCGTACACGGTCGGTCAGGAAGTGCGCATGATCGGCAATCTGACCGAGCATTCCGCCGATTTCGGTGACATCATCGGCTACGAAAACCATTCCGGCCAAACCTTCCTGCGCGAAGGCGTGCAGCCGCTCGGCACCGTCGACGCGGATAGCACCGGCAATAATGGCGAGGATCATACGGAAGGCGCCCGCGTCAACAATGTGATCGGCACATACATGCACGGCTCGCTGCTGCCGAAAAACCCCGCGATCGCCGATTTTCTGATCCGCACCGCCGCAGAACGCCGGTATGGTTCGTTCGATCCGGCCGCTGCAGGGCAGACGGAAGCGCAGCGTGCGGAACTTGATCGCATCAACACGATTGCCAGCAACGCGCGTCGCGTGGCCATGTCACGCCCGCGCTGATTGTTTTCGCGCTGTTTCGTAGTTTTCGCGTTTTCGTACGCTGTGAGCATACGGCAGCGAGTCTTCCGCAGAATTGTAACGATTGACTAGTTTCGTTGACGTTATTTGTGAAGAAAATGCGATAGAGTGGGTATCACCATCACCTAAGGAGGTAATCATGGCTGATTTTGATTTTGGTGACGGCCTGCGTAAGGTCTTCCTCGCCGGCGTTGGCGCTTTGGCGACCACGGTTGAGAAGAGTCAGGAAATCGTTGACGATCTCGTCAAGAAAGGCGAGCTGACCGTCGAACAGGGCAAGGCCCTCAACGCCGAACTCAAGCACAAGGTCGCGGAGGTCAAGGAATCCTCTGAAGCCAAGGCTGCAGAGGAAACCAAGGAAGCCGAACCTGAAGCCAAAGCCGAGTAACGTTCAATCGTTCACATCGCCGTCTGCTCGTCGCATCACGTTCAGACGGCGATTTGTTATGCGGAACTTGCGAAACATGCGAACGGCCGTGTGCGGAACGTAAGAAACGTGCGAAACATGCGAATCGCATGAAATACGCGGGACGCAAGTCTCCTCATGAATCCCACTCATCGTAATCCGACCAACGTTTGCGAGCAGCGATATGTCTTTGAATTCTCCGATCGAGCCGGATGCGGCCCGCCCCGAAAGCGTGGAGCCGGTCACACTTTCCGACCGAGTCAACGCGGTGATCAATCCGACGGCGAACCCCTCGTCCGACGCGGCTGCGGCAACGGCAGCCAAATCCGCGGGAAAAACGGGAATCCCGCAATCGCAAGGCAAGCAGAACGACGCAACCTTTACGCAATCCGAAACCATCGGACTGTTCGGCCCGCGTAAAGACTCATTCTCGCAGCGCTATCACCTGACTCGTCGAGGCAAACTGAAGCGACTTGCGCAAATCGCGCAAATCGTCAACCAATTCGACATTGTGCACGGCCTGACCCCCGTCAAAATGCGGCTCATGTTCGACGCGCTTGGCCCAACTTTCGTGAAAGTCGGGCAGATCCTATCCATGCGATCCGAAATCCTGCCCCAATCGTTCTGCGACGAACTCGCCAAACTGCGCGCCGACGCCGACCCCATGCCGTACGGCACCGTCCTGCAAGTGCTGGAAGACGAATACGGACGCCCGGCAGGCGAAATCTTCGACCATATCGACGCCACACCGCTCGGATCGGCAAGCCTCGCGCAAGTGCATCGTGCGAAACTCACTACCGGAGAAGATGTGGCCGTCAAAGTGCAACGCCCGGGCGTGCGCGAAACCATGGCACAGGATGTGTCCATCATGCGCACCATCGCACGAATAGCCGCCAAAACCATGCCCAGCGCCCAAGTGGTCGATCTCTCCGGCGTGGTCGAAGAACTGTGGGACACCTTCGAAGCCGAAACCGACTTCATGATCGAAGCGCGAAATCTGGCGGAATTCAAACGATTCTGCGAACACTACAAATACATGGACTGCCCGAAGCCATACTCCGACCTGTGCACCGAACACGTGGTGGTCATGGACTACGTCGAAGGCATTTCCGTCTCGCATCCTGATGAGCTCATCGAAGCGGGCTACGATCTGAAGGAAATCGGCACCAAACTGGTCGACAATTACGCCACGCAAGTGCTTGACGAAGGCTTCTTCCACGCGGATCCGCACCCGGGCAACATCATGGTGCGCGGCGGGCAGATCGTGCTGCTCGACCTAGGCATGACGGGCCGGCTTAATGCCAAAACCCGTTCCGTCTTGAAAGACATGATTTTCGCGGTCGCCAAACAGGATTCGCCCGCGCTTGCCGACGGTCTGCTGCGTTTCGCCGGTGCCGAGGCCGATCCGGAGGATTATCCGGCGTTATTGGCCGACTTGGATGTGATCGTCAAGGAATTCGGCACAGTGGATTTGGCCGAGCTGGATATCGCCGCCATGCTCACCGCGTTGACGCAAATGGCGCAACGACACGGCATTGAAGTGCCGAGCACCGTCACCACCGTCGGGCGTGCGCTGGTCACTTTGGAAGGCCTGCTCGACGAGTTCATTCCAGACGTGAATATGATTCAGATCATCTCCGACCATATCGCCGCAAGCACGTCGAAGAAGGATTTCGCCAAGGATGAGGCGAAATCGCTGGTTATCGAAGGTCATCAGGCGCTGCACAGCCTGCTCGCTGCCGCCAATGAGCTGAAAGTGGCCTCCCGTATGCTTACGCGCGGCCAGTTGCGCGTGAATATGGAGATGGTCGGTTCGCAGGAACCGATCCATCTGCTTGCCAACATGGTGAACAGGCTTACGATGGCGCTGATCGTCGCCGGATTGTTCATCGGCTCGTCGATCGTGTACTATGCGGGCATCAAACCGGTGATTTTCGGTATTCCGATCGTTGGTTTCCTCGGCTATGTGATCGCGTTCGTTTTGTCCGTCTGGATCGTGTTCGACATTTACTTCAAGGGACGTTCCAACAAAAAGCGATGACGCTAGTCTAGGGGGAGAGTGGATTCGCGTTGAATGAGGCGGCAGGGGAGATATTCCGTGCCGTGGTGGGGCTGGCCGTTGATGGCGTCCATCAGGTAGCGGGCGGCTTTACGGCCGATGAGTTCCGTTTCATTGTCGATGCTGGTCAGCGGCGGGCGGGAGCTCTTGGTGAGCACGTCCCAATTATCGTGGCCGATCACCGCCACATCCTCAGGAATGCGTAGATGCTGCGACTTCAACGCGTCAATGCATCCTCGTGCCAGCTGATCGCTCTGGCATACCACGGCGTCGAACTTCACGCCTTGGTCGAGCAGCAGTCTGGTGGCGGCACGCCCCCAATTCTCGTCCCAACGGCCATAGCGAATCGGGCCAGCCGGTTCCAAACCAACCTCGGCCAACGCTTCCAACGCGCCCTTGGTGCGGTCGGTGGAGGCCGTATACGTTTCATCGCCGCCAATAATGGCGATACGGTTGCGTCCGCACGAAATCAGATGATTCACGGCCATGCGCCCGGCGTCCACATTGTCACATGTCACCGAACAATCGTTGGTGTCGGTGGAAGGACCATACACATACACCAGCGGCACGCCCCAATCACGCCCCAGCGACGGGCGCGGATTCGTCTCGCACTGCACAATCAGCAGGCCGTCCACTTTCAGCGACAGCAGTTTCTCTACATGGCTGCGTTCCAGCGCATCGTCACCGCGAGCATTGGCGAGTAGTACCGATGTCGATTGTGCGCGCAGCTCGTTTTCGGCGCCAATAAGAATAGGCGTGGAGAAACGGCCTTGCAGATCGGAAGTGACCAAACCGATGGTTCCGCTTCTGCCGCTTGCCAACGATTGCGCCAGCTTGTTCGGGGAATAGTTGAGTTGCCGCGCTGCCTCCATCACGCGCTCGCGGGTGTCTTCACTGACGCGCGGTTTGCCATGCAGCGCCTTTGAAGCCGTTGCCAAAGACACGTTGGCCAGCGCTGCTACATCTTCAAGCCTTGCTGTTGAGTGAGTATCTGCAGTTGCCATGATGTTCCCCTTTTTTACGGTGTGACGAAAACGTTGGCTGCGCGTCGATGCGCTTCGCCGCCCTTGTATTGCGTAATATTATACGACAAAACTGCGAAAGTTTTCGCATCGTGTCAAAAAGTGGACAAAACGGCTTTATATAGCCGATTGCTGACATTTTCACTTGCAAATTGCGAAACTTTCGCATTTGCGAAAATGAACACATTTTCTTTCGCATTTTCTGCATCTCACGTCATTTTTTGCTGTCATAAACGATTCTTAAAATGCTAAGAATCGTTTATTTATAACGGTTTTATCGACATGAATACCTTTGCATTCTGATGTGCGAAAGCGATTTTGCAAAATCTGGAGAAAACCATATACTGAGAAAAGGCTTTCGCACTACGGTTCAATCGAAGGAGAACAACCGGAAATCGTGAAGGCAGACGGCGGAAGGCCCGCCGGATGGCTCAAAGCTGAGCGATACATAGAGAAAGAAGTAGACATGGTGTCTTTCAACAAGGTCACTCGCGTTATTGCCGGCATCGCGGCAACCGCGTTGCTTATTCCGATGGCTGCATGCGGCGGTGGTTCCAGCAGTGGTGGATCCGCGGCTCCGGCCGATATTCCGGCAGCCGGCACTGATGACGGCACTGAGATCACCCTGTGGACCCGTTCTCCGCTGGAGCGTCAGGCCAAGAACGCGGTGAAGGCCTACAACGCCTCCCACAAGAACCAGGTCAAGCTGGAAATCATTCCGAACGACGATATGGAAGGCAAGGTCGGTGGTGCCTCCCAGACCGATTCCCTTCCGGACATTCTCGCCGGTGACGTGGTGCGTATTCCGTACTGGGCTTCTGAAGGCATCTTCACCGACATCACCAAGCAGATCGACGGACTCGACAACAAGTCCGACCTGCAGCAGGGCCACATTGAAGCCGGTACCGTGGATGGCAAGGAATACACGCTGCCGTTCATCACCGACGTTTCCGTGATGGTATGGAACAAGAATCTGTACAAGGAAGCGGGCCTTGACCCGGAGAAGGGCCCGAACAGCATCGACGAGTTCGTTGAGCAGGCCAAGGCGGTCGCAGCCCTCAACAAGGACGGCGTGGCAGGCTCCTACTTGGCCGGCCAGTCCGGTGGCGCCCTCGTGTTCGACCTGTTCCCGTCCGTGTGGGCTGACGGCGAATCCGTGATGAACGCAGATGGCACCGAAGCCACCCTCGACAACGATTCCATGAAGGCCGTGCTCGACGCCTACAAGGAACTCGCCAACACCACCAACGGCTTGGGCGCAGGTTCCAAGGAAGAAACCGGTGCCACCTGGACCGCTCCGTTCGCCAACGGCAACATCGGTGTGATGCCGTATCCGAACACCTCCTCCACCGCACTGTTCGAAGCTGAGAAGGACGGTGGCTTCGAAGTCGGTGTCACCCCGATCCCGGGCACCAAGGAAGGCAAGACCTCCACGTTCCTCGGCGGCGATGCCATGGGCATCTCCAAGGACTGCAAGCACGTCGCTCAGGCTTGGAACTTCCTCGCATGGCTCATGAGCGATGACGCCCAGAAGGAAGTCTTCGCAGCCAACGGCGACACCGCATCCAACATCCAGACCCTGAAGACCGCCTACGACGATGCCGATCCTCGCGTCCAGACCATCAACTCCGTAATCATCGACGGCAATGGCCAGACCCCGAAGTCCGCAGCTTTCAATGAGGCCTTCAACGCAGCCGGTTCCCCGTGGCAGCTGCTCATCCAGAACGCAGTCTGGGGCGATGGCGATCTCAAGGCCGACAACCAGGCCATCACCGACGTGCTGGGTCAGTGAGGTGAGCCACTGAAAACAAACTTCTCCTCCTTTTTCTCCTTTCCCCGATTTACATAACTTAAGAACAACTGAATATCGAATAACTGAATATCGAAAACAAAAATCGACAGACCACAGTTGTGGTCTGCCATGGAGATCGACAATACTTCAAAAACAATGTCGGTCTTCATGGCGGATTTCAACGGCCGCACGAGACGGAATCGCACTTCCAAACGCATATCCAATCGCTTGGCCATTTATGTCGAAAACCCCGAACGATTCAAGAGAGAGTCGCCAAAAGTGTTCCAAGGAGGGAATATGACTACTGTTTCCAAGAACGCTGCGCCAGTGAAGACGCATCGTTCCAAGGCCAAGGCGGAGGCAACCCGTCGTGGCCTGCTGTATGCGCTGCCTGATTGGCTGATGATCATCATGCTGTTCTTCGTGCCAATCGTACTGCTCGTCATCATGGCCGGTTCCCGCTGGTCGTTGATGGGCGGTAACCGTGGTTGGAATTTCCCTGAGAATTTCGTCAAGGTTTTCGAAAATAAACTGCTCGGACAGTCGGTGTTGTTCACACTTGAATACACCGTGATCGTCACGATTTTCCTGCTGGTGCTCGGCCTTGGCCTGGCGCTGATCGTGCAGGAAAGCACCAAGTGGAACAATATGCTGCGCACGTGCTTCCTGCTGCCGTCCGCAACCGGTCTCGCCTCCGCTTCGCTGCTGTTCTACGCGCTGTACTCCCCGCAGGTGGGCCCTGTCACCAAGATCCTGAGCTTCTTCGGATTGATGGATGAGGGCGGCTCCGTGCTCGCCACCGGCCAGAGCGCGCTGTGGGCCACCATTATTGTGATCGTCTGGCGTTTCTCCGGCTACTACATGCTGCTCATGATGATCGGCCTGCAGGCCATTCCGGGCGACCTGTATGAGGCCGCGCGCATGGACGGTGCTGGCACGTGGCGCATTTTCCGTTCCATCACCCTGCCGCTGATGAAGCCGACCATCGTGATGTGCCTGATCTACTGCGTCACCGGTTCCATCCTCGCGTTCGACCAGTTCTTCATTCTGACCAAGGGCGGTCCGAACAATTCCACCATGACCGTGGTGCAGCTCATCTACAACTTCGCATTCGATTCCAAGAAGGATCTGGGCATGGCGGCCGCACTGTCGCTGATCGTGCTTGCGGCCCTCGTGGTGATCAATTCCATCCAGATGCGCGGTATGCGCGACAACACCAAGTGAGCAAGGGGAGGGAACTCACATGACTACTCCATTGTGGAAGCGCGTAATCGTCTATATTCTCGAAGGTCTGCTGGCTCTGGTCTTCATTTCGCCGCTGATCTGGGTGGTGGTCTGCTCGTTCAGTCCGCAGCCTGGTTCCGCACAATCCAAGGGCTGGGGTGTGAACAACTATCTGACGTTGTTCGGCTACCAGGAAGGCCTGCCGAAGTACCTGTTCAACTCGGTGGTGGTGACGTTGGTCGCCGTGGTGTTCTCCGTGGTGGTGTGCACGCTCGCAGGCTATTCGTTCTCCCGTTTCGACTATCCGGGCCGCAATCTCGGATTCATGGTGACGCTGTCCATTTTGATGGTGCCGTATGCGTCTCTGCTGATTCCGCTGATGGTGTGGTACAAGGATATTGGTCTGAACGATTCCTTGCTGGGTGTCGGTTTGGTTATTACCTTGTTCCAGCTGCCGATGAGCACGTTCATCATGCGTAATGCTTTCGATGCGATTCCGAAGGATATGGAAGAGGCCGCCATGGTCGATGGCTGCAACTCCCTGCAGTCGCTGATTAAGATTCTGGTGCCGGTCGTCAAGCCGTCGATGGTCACTGTCGGTCTGCTTGCTTTCCTTGAGGCTTGGAACAATTTCATGATTCCGCTGTACCTGTCGAGTTCGTCGAACGCCACGCTGCCGCTCGCTTTGGTGAACATGCGTCAGCAGACTATGGGCGTCATTGATTACGGTGCCACCGAAGCTGGCGTCGTGATTCTGATGATCCCCGCAGCCATCCTCTTCCTAGCCCTCCAGAAGTACTACGTCAAAGGGTTTATGGCTGGAGCCGTCAAGGGCTGACACCTGGCGATGTCAGCCCTTGGGAGACAGCCCAGTGGACTGTTTCCAGGCTCCGGCCTGAGCAGGACCGAAGGCGGAGTAGCCAAGAGCCGTCAAGGGCTGGCGAAGTCCTTAATCTTAAGGAAATATCATGAATGTAACTATTACTTCTCCTTTCTGGAAGCAGCGTCGCGACCAGATCGTTGAATCCGTCATTCCCTATCAGTGGGGTGTGATGAATGATGAGATTGCCACTGAAGTTCCGGATGATCCGGCTGGCAATCAGCTTGCCGATAATAAAAGTCATGCCGTGGAGAATCTGCGTATCGCAGCCGGTGATGAGGCCGGTGAATTTCATGGCATGGTCTTCCAGGATTCCGACATATATAAGTGGTTGGAGGAAGCGGCTTACGCACTGTCGTATCATCCTGATCCGCAATTGCGGGAACTGTGCGATGAAACCGTCGACCTCATCGCGCGTGCGCAACAATCGGACGGATATTTGGACACTCCGTACCAAATCAAAACCGGTGAATGGGCGCATCGTGAGCGTTTCACACTGATTCAGCAAAGCCATGAAATGTATGTCATGGGCCACTACATTGAGGCTGCTGTCGCCTATCATGAGGTGACCGGTAACCAGCAGGCGCTTGACGTGGCGTGCCGTATGGCGGATTGCATCGATGCCAATTTCGGCCCGGAGGACGGCAAGATCCACGGTGCTGATGGGCATCCGGAAATCGAATTGGCGTTGGCGAAGCTGTATGATGCGACCGGTGAGGAGCGCTATCTGAATCTGGCGCGGTATCTCATCGACGTGCGTGGTCAGGATCCGCAGTTCTACGCCAAGCAGATCGCCGCTGTCGACAACGACTACATTTTCCGGGATCTGGGATTCTACAAGCCCACGTACTTCCAAGCCGCGCAGCCGGTGCGCGAGCAGCAGACCGCTGACGGCCATGCTGTGCGCGTGGCCTATTTATGCACTGGAATCGCACATGTGGCGCGTATTACCGGCGATCAGGGCTTGCTGGATGCGGCGCATCGTTTTTGGAACAACATCGTGTCGAAACGCATGTATGTAACGGGTGCGATCGGTTCCACACATGTGGGGGAGTCGTTCACGTACGATTACGATCTGCCGAACGACACCATGTATGGCGAAACGTGCGCTTCTGTGGCGATGAGCATGTTTGCCCGCCAAATGCTTCTGTTGGAACCGAATGGTGAATATGCCGACGTGCTTGAGCGTGAGCTATTCAATGGTGCCATCGCGGGCATCAGCCTTGATGGCAAGCAGTATTACTATGTGAATGCGTTGGAGACTTCGCCGGACGGTTTGGACAATCCGGATCGGCATCATGTGCTTTCGCATCGTGTCGATTGGTTTGGCTGCGCATGCTGCCCAGCTAATGTCGCGCGATTGATCGCGTCGGTGGACCGTTATGTGTATACCGAACGTGACGGCGGTCGCACGGTGCTCGCTCACCAGTTCATTGCGAATCAGGCAAGTTTTGATTCCGGGTTGCATGTGGAGCAGCGTTCCGATTTTCCGTGGAACGGTCATATTGAGTACATGGTGGAATTGCCCGCTGAGGCGGCTGATTCGGTACGTTTCGGCGTGCGTATTCCCACATGGTCGGCTGATTCCTATGCGCTGACATGCGATGGTGTTGCTGTGAAGACGGCTCCGGAAAACGGTTTCGTATATTTCGCAGTTGCTCCGGGAACTGCATTGCATGTGGTGCTGGATCTTGATATGGCAGTGCGATTGGTGCGTGCCAACTCTCATGTGCGTTGCGATGCAGGTCGTGTTGCGGTGATGCGAGGTCCGCTCGTCTATTGCGCGGAGCAAGCCGATAATGCCGGCGATCTGTGGACGTACCGTCTTGCTGATGGCGTGGATGCTGCGGATGCCACGGTTACTTTCGAGAGTGATTTGCTTGGAGGTGTTGACGCGGTGACGTTGCCTGCCGTTCGTGAGGCTGCGGATGCCGTGGACGCCCCGTTGTACATGTCCGCTCAGCGTGACGCCTCAGATGAGCGGACGTCGCTCAAGCTGGTGCCCTACTACGCATGGGCCAACCGCGAACTCGGCCAAATGAACGTGTGGTTGCGCAGCTAAACAAAAGAAAGACTTGCTACCCGGCGCTATGGGTGCCATGGTGCCGGGAAGCGGGTGAGCGCGGCGTGATCGATTGGAGCCGAATGCGCCGCGCTGACTGGAATGAGAGACCGGCTGCCCCTTATGGGGTGGCCGGTTTTGTCATAGCCCCTAGTATAAGACGGGAAAATGCGAAAACTTTCCTTTTCGCATAAAAGCCATCGTATGGCAGTTCACTTAGAAAAGCATTGGAGAAAACTGAAAGAAAATTTGCGAAACCGTATTCGCGTCATGTATTCTTGAAATGTCGGTGGACGCTCCAATCTCATGTCCATCGCACGACTCTCATTCCTACAGAAAGAAAGTTGGATGCCAGGGAACGAGCCTTGGCAACCAAGGGCCAACGATGGTCCATGTAGGAGGAATTGATGACACCATCAACAAGGAAGAAAGGGATTGTCACGTCATTGGGCGTGCTGACGGCAGTGGCCACACTGTTGTCTGGCGGTGTGACGACCGCATACGCCAATGACGCGCTGGCCAATCCGAACTCTGCCATGGGGTATCCGAGTTTCAAGGGGGCCGCCGACCCGATTCCGGGCACCGGCGTCGCTTTCGATCCCTCGACAAGCTACCTCAAGCAGGTGTTCGATGCGGATGTTGCCAACGGTGCCGGAACCGACACCGCACACGACTTCTGGATCGACAAGATGCTGACGCGCACAGGCACCGCACCAAACGGTACCGGCACCAACGATGCTGGCGACTACAACTATGCGGGCGCAGACAAGAACGAATACCTGTTCTCACGTGGCCGTGCCGCATTCATGTACACGCATACGCCGGAAGCACTTGGTTTCGTAGGAGATGTCGCATACTGGGATCAGACCGGCAACGACGGCTTTACCGTTGAGGTAAGCATTGGCGGTTCCAAGCAGACCCTGCGCGAGAACACCGACAAGCGCAAGCAGACGCCAAGCTACTTCACCACGGAATTCACCAACGGCGACAAGACCATTACCGTCACCGAAGTCAAGTACATCACCTACACCAATGTGATGGTCGCGAATTTCACCATCACCAGCACCACCGGCGGTGACGTAACGCTGACAGCAGCCTCGCCATTCGCACACGACGGCAATGACGGCGACACTGAACTGACCGGTCGCTTCAATGTGAAGAACGATCTGACCACCATCTATCCACGGTTCTCCGGCAACGGTTTCACCGTAAAGGACGGCAAACTCGCTTCCACCCTCACCTTGGAAGCGAACGTGCCACAAACCACCAAGCTGCAGCTTGGCCTGATCGCCAACGAGTTGCCGGACTCCACCGCGGAATACGAAGCCCGATTCAACGGCGATCTCACCGATCCGGCCGCTTCCTACAAGGATTCCGTGACCACCTACAACCAGTGGTGGGTCGATAACATTCCTTACGTGGAAACCCAGGAACACAATATCGACAAAACCGTGTTCTACCGCTGGTGGCTGAGCCGTTTCAACATGTTGGATGCCAATATGCCGGGCAATACGTTCCAGTATCCGACCTCCATCGAAGGCGTGCTCGGATACAACAACCAGATCGTGCTGACATCCGGCATGTTCATCAACGACACCAAGTGGTTCCGTAACGCCGAATACTCGTACGGCACTTGGGTGTCGGCCGGGCAGACAGCCAAGAAAGGCCAGTCCGGGTATTACTACTACCACGACAATCCGGGCGATCCAGCCAATTGGAACCACAGCTACACGCAGTACATCACCAAGGCCGGTTGGGACTCCTACAAGGTGCACGGCGGCCCGTCATCATTGGCTGAAGCGTTGGGTGATTACGGTTCCGAAGATGTCAAAGGTCTGCTCAATTCGCAAAGCGAGCCAGACAGCAACGACAACCAGAATAGCAACGGCAACAAGCTGATCGACTGGTCGTGGTGGTCCATGACCGGCAACGATGCCGACGCGGTGTCGTTCTCCGAACCCGGTCGTTCCGGCCAGCGTATGGACCGTGCCGACGGTTCCGCCAACATGTGGGCCAACGCCAATGCCGCCGCGCAAGCATACAAGGCTGCCGGAGACACCGAAAAAGCCGCTGAAATGCAGCAGATCTCCGACGCCATCAAGCAGGATGTGCTCGACAACCTGTGGGATTCCGACAGCAAACTGCTGCTGCACAAGTGGCTGAACGACGGTCAATTCGCGAAATACAAGGAACTCAACAACTACTATCCGTATTCCGAAGGTCTGATGCCGATCGGCAATGATGATTACGATAGTGCGTTGCGCTTGTTCGAAGATGCCGACGAATTCCCGATTTTCCCGTTCTTCACCGCGAATCAGGCAGACAAGAAGGCGCTGAATTTCCCAGGATCAAACAATTTCTCCATTATCAATGCAACTCCGCTGCTGCAAATCTATTCTGCGGGAATCCGTGATTATAATGCTGCAGACAACGGATATATCACGAACGAATCGTTCAAGAAACTGCTGTATTGGGTGGCGTTCTCGCATTATCAGGGAGGCGACAACCAGTATCCGGACCAGAACGAATTCTGGAATATGGATAATAATTCCGCAGGAAGCACGATTCCGGAGAAGAACGCCGACGCCAGCAAGAACGGTGGAAAGATCACCTACCGTTCCTGGATTCACCACACCCAGCTTGGCACCACCAACTGGACGATTGTGGAAGACGTGGCAGGTATGGTTCCGCGTGAAGACAACAAGATTGAACTCAATCCGATCGAGATTCCCGGTTGGAACCACTTCACCGTCAACAACCTGAGCTACCACGGGCAGGATCTGTCGATCGTATGGAACAACGACGGCGCCTACAACGCTCCGAAGGGATACACCCTGTATGTGGACGGCAACGCCGTGTTCACCTCCGATAAGCTCGCCCACCTCATCTACGATCCGGCCAGTGGAACCGTTGAGGTTGCCGATGATTCCGGAGCGGTGATCACCGGCGCGACCACCGCCACCATGCCGAACGCCAACGAAGTGACCTACGCATCGAACAGCAGGGTTACGCAGATCTTCGCGCAGTCCGGACAGAACGTGGACGAAGCGTCCAAGAGCCAGGCCAACGTGGCCAAGGACGCCGATGTGGAAGCCACTTACGAAACCAAGGGATACCCGGCAACCAATGCAGTGGACGGCAAGAACGTGATGGAATCCTTCTGGGGCACCAAGGGATCCAAGAACGCCAAGGATTCGCTGACCGTAACGTTCAAGAATGGAGTGCAGAACATCGACGACGTGCGTTTGTACTTCTACCAGACCTCGTCCAGCCAGACGATTGCCGGCTACAGTGAGCCGTCGGTGTACACGCTTGAATATCAGGATGAGGCCGGCGCATGGCATGTCCTGCCGAACCAGGTGCGTACGCCTACTTACGCGGGAGCCAACTACAACCGCGTGCAGTTCTCCAAGGTCGTGGCCAAAGCCATTCGTGCCACCTTCACTCCGCAAGCAGGTCAGGCCATTGGCTTGAAGGAGATTCAGGCCTACGAAACCGACATTGTGCCGGAAGGCGAACCTACGAACCAGGCGCCAAGCGTTGACGCCTACATTGCCAGCAGCACCTCGTCCGGTGCGCAGCTGGTGGGCACGGTGAAGGACGACGGCCTGCCGTCTGACACGCTCACCACCACATGGGAGCAGGTGTCTGGCCCTGAAAACGGCGAAGCGAAGTTCGTCGACGCAACCGCTGCCAACACTACGGTCACGTTCAACCGTGAGGGTGACTATGTGCTCAAACTCACCGCATTCGACGGTGAGAAGACCGGTTTCAAGGAAGTCACCGTTCACGGCATTCCTTCCGACGGCACGGTGAATGTGGCTTCACAGTCCACTGCGAGCGCCAGCTTCACCAATCCATATCAGGCGAAGGACAATGCCAAGAAGGTTATCGACGGTCAGGTGTTGTATACCAATACTCCGAATGAGACCTGGAATAATTGGGGTGACAATACCGGTACCGAGCCGTGGCTGCAGCTTGCCTGGGATGGCACTGTTCCGTTGAAGAAGGCGAAGCTGTTCTTCTGGACTGACGGTGGCGGTGTGCCGATGGTCAAGTCGTGGAAGTTGCAGTATGCGGATGAGAATGGCGATTGGCAGGATGTGAAGCTTGCCGCCGGCCAGTCTTATACCACGATGCAGGGTGAAGGCAATGAGGTTCGTTTTGCCGAAACGGTGGAGACGAACAAGTTGCGTGTGCTGTTCCCGAAGGGTGCCATTGTTGGTGCTACCGAATTTGAGGCGTATGCGCTTGATCCGGTGAGCGTGGATGGCGTGAATCGTATGGTGCAGACTGGCAGCAAGGCTGCCGATGTGAATCTGCCGAAGACGGTGAGTGCCAGCTATACGGACGGTTCCCGTCGTGACTTGAGTGTTGCGTGGGATGCCATCACTGACGATCAGCTTGCTTCCGATAGCGAGTTTGCGGTTTCCGGAACGGTTATTGGCGCGCTCGCTGGAACCAAGGCCACTATTGGCGTGCGTTCCGACGCGCAGTCTCAGACTGCTGGTGCGGCTCAGCCGATCGAACAGACGGTGTACCAGAATTCCAAGTCGGTGGCTTTGCCGTCTGTGGTTCCGGTGCGATTCCCCAACGGCATGCTTGACGATCGCACGGTTATGTGGGATGAGGCAAGTGTTGCCGGCGTCAAGTTGGACACCATCGGCGATTATGAGGTGTCCGGCACGGCTGAGGGTTCAAGCTCGCAGGCCAAGATTACAGTGCATGTGGTTGCCGATCCGAATGGTGGTGCCGATCCTGATCCTGAGCCGACGCCGGATCCCAAGCCGGAGCCCGATACTCCGTTGACTGGTTGGATTGAAGGCAGGGCCATTGACACCACGGTGAGTGCCGAGGCGAGCTGGTCTCCGGCTTCCGGCAAGCTCAACGATGGTGTGCTGGTTGACGATACGTGGCCGTCTGATGATGACGCCGATGTGAATGGCCGCGTGTGGGGCAGCTGGGGTCAAGCTTCCGCTGGCATGTACGCGCAGTACACCTGGAGCAAGGAAGCCACCGTCGATTCCAGCCGTGTGCAGTTCTGGGCCAACTTCACGGAGCGTAATGATGCCAAGGGTGGTTTGGATGTTCCGGACAGCTGGAAGATTCAGTACTTGGCTTCTGATGGTATATGGAAGGATGTGGAGAATGCGCAATACTCCACCGTGCGTAATTCCCCGGCCTCACGTGCCTCTGACGATGCTCAAGGCTGGAGCGTGGCCACATTCACTCCGGTGAAGACCACGTCGTTGCGCTTGGTGCTTGATCCGCCGACCGCCGAGGGCGTCACCTTCGGTCTGGCGGTTGCCGAGTGGGGCGTGCATGCTGCGGAAAGCACTCCTGATCCGGAACCGACTCCTGACCCGGATCCAACCCCTGATCCGGAACCAAGCGTGGACAAGAGCAGGCTCGAATCCGCCATCAACGCAGCCGGTTCCGTGCAACAAGCTAATTTCACGCCGAACAGCTGGAAGGCATTCTCCGAAGCCATGGGTAACGCTCAAAAGGTGTATGCGGACGAGAGCGCCACCCAGGATCAGGTGGATGCGGCCATCAAGCAGCTTGAAGAAGCCCAGCAGACACTGGTGAAGAAAGCCGACACCACTGAGTTGAAGACGGTTCTTGACCAGGCACAGGGCGTCAGCGGTGACCTCTACACCGAAGCCAGCGCCAAGAAGTTGGCTGAAGCAGTGGATGCCGCCTCCAAGGTGCTGAACGATGAGAACGCCACCCAAGCTGATGCGGATGCCGCAGTCAAGCAGCTGACCGAGGCCATCGCCGGACTTGAACTCAAGCCAGCACCGAAGCCGGACGACGACAAGACCGACCCCAAGCCGAATGCCAAGCCTGGAAACAAGCCGGTTTCCAAGTCTGAAGTCAGTGCCGCAATCAGCAGCACCGGCAGCAATGTCATCGGCATCGCCGTCGTAGGAATGATCGTCCTGCTGACGGGAGCCGCCATCATGCTGACGCGCCGCAACCGCGACTAGCGCTAGCAATTGCTCAAGTCCTCTTACGGATCGCACGAGGAATACCAACGTAACCTAAGCAATCCGTAAGAGGACTTTTCAATATCCAATCGTGAAAACAGGAATATTCATGAGCTTTTCGCACATCTCACATGCGTCGATGAAGACGCTGGTGGCAGGCATCGCAGCCGCAGCCACCTTATGCACGGGAGCAATCGCAACCATGCAGACAGCCAACGCGGCCGACGCAAGTACCGCGCCCAGCGTCGCCGGACACGCCTACAACGATCTGCCGGTCGGCAATCCCGACGTCACCGTCACACAAATCGACAACAGTGCGTTGCCGGCAACCCTTCGCAACCCCATCGGGCAGAACGAAGGAACCAATACCCCCAACGACCTGTCGCAAAACTACTATTCCGCAGACGCATCCACCCTTGAATACGATGGCAAACTCTTCGTATTCACAGGACACGACGAGGCCGAACCAACCTACGGGTCCTTCAATATGAAAGACTGGGGCGTCTACGTAACCGACAATCCGGAATCCGGCAAATGGACGCACTATAAGACCATCGCCAAAGCCGACCTGTTCGACTGGGCAACCGGCGACGGAGCCTACGCAGGACAAGTAGTAGTCGACGATGCTGGCACCGCAGACACGGCCGACGACTGGTTTTACTACTACGTGCCAGTCAAAGACAAGAACGCAGCCGCGGGAGCCGACCCGTTCTCCATCGGCGTGGCCAAATCAAAAAGCCCCCTCGGACCATGGGTCGACGCCATCGGAGCGCCGTTGCTGACTACCATGCAGACGCAAATCGAAACCATCGATCCCGCATTCTTCGTGGACAATGACGGTACCGGATATCTGCACTTCGGCACCTTCAACAGCGAACTCGCCGTAAAAATGCAGCGGGACGCCAACACTGGCCGCACCTCATATGTTGCCGTGGAAACCATGGACGGAACGGCGGACGGAGCGCCGAAAATCTACAATATGCGTGACGCCGACGCGCTCGCCAACATACCCGACTACGATGCCAGCAAAGACGTGCTTGGCAGCGACTATGCGAACCAAGTGAACGCGTCGCTGACCTTGGGCAACAACGGCGGCGCTTATGCCAACGGGCCCAAAGGCTTCTTTGAGGCGGCATGGGTGTTCCGTGAAGGAGACACCTACTACAACGTGTACGACGGTGGCAAACCCGGGTCGGGAGTGGCGACCTGCGTGGAATCCAACTATCAGGCGTGCGTGCAATACTCCACGTCGGCAAGCCCTCTTGGGCCGTGGACGTACCAAGGCGTAATCGTCGAATCGGGATCGTCCACCACCATGCATCCGTCGATTCAACGATTCGGCGGCAAATGGTGGGTCACCTACCACACTGGAGACAAGACTGGTGGTACTGACTTCCGCCGTGCAGTCTGCATCGATGAAGTGACGTGGAATGGCGGGCGCATGAACGCCGTTTCGCATCCGACCAAAGCCGAACGGTTGCAACCCTCACGCAACGTGGCCCCCTATGCGTCAGTGGATGCGACCTACACCGAAACACCCGCCTACAAGGGTTCCGTGAACGACGGGCGAGTGCTGGAAACTGCTGTAGTACCGCCGAACCATTGGACGAACTATCGAAAGATGCCACAAACACAATCCTCCGATTCACTGATCTACCAGTGGAATGGCGCTGTACGTGTGAATGGATCGAAAGTCTGGTTCGACACCGATGCGAACGCATTGCGTGCCCCTGCCTCATGGAAACTGCAATATCTTGACGCAGACGGTTCCTGGAAAGACGTGCCCAATTCCAGCGAATACGGCGTGGATACAGGCAAGAACGCGCCTAATGAAGTGACATTCGACGCAGTGACCACCACTGCGCTCAAACTTGACATGACCGCGCAAGCCGTTGACGGGGGCTATGCTTCCGTTGGCGTTCCTGAATGGGAAGTATACGCGCAACAGGGAGCAGTTGTGGCTGAACAGCCAGCCGACGTCTACGCCAAGACCGGAGACGCGCCGGAATTGTCGAACACGGTGAAAGTCGCGTACGGCTCGGAAACAGTGGAAACTCCGGTTTTGTGGCGCACGGTGTCTGCTTCTTCGTATGCGCAGGCGGGTGAGTTCACCGTGCAAGGTGTGGTTGCTGGCATTGAAACCAAGCAGCAGGCTGATGATCTGACAGCCGGCAACGTAACCGTGACCGTACATGTTTCCGACGATTACGTAAAACCGGCTGATACCATTGCTCCTGCCGTGCGTGTGGCATTGGCTGGCACGGCTGGCAATGATGGTTGGCTGGTCACTTCACCGATCGCTCTTATTACGGCTTCCGACAATGCGGCTGCGCCGATGGCAAAACTCGAACTTGCGGTCGGGGATGGCGCATGGGTGACCGTCGGAACGAATGTGAACACTGCGGTAAAGGCTGTGACTGGCGAGGGTATAGTGAGTGTGCGTGCGCGTGCCACTGATGCGGCCGGCAATGTGAGCGAAATCGCGGCTGCGGAAGCGCGTGTGGATGCTACGGCTCCTACGGTAACCGCCTCGGTAGATACGGCT
>ULQO01038509.1_pt1 | contig 18408 bp, 2 predicted proteins | sample 1954601 | NCBI WGS metagenome assembly ULQO01 (sample SAMEA4835658, study PRJEB28245) | human gut metagenome | biome: gut microbiome; material: fecal sample | place: Denmark | collected 2008
TCATCGCTACGGATTCAGCTGCCTGGATCGCCGCGTCTGTACTAGTGTTTTTAATATCCTGACCAGCTGCCATTTGCACAGCCCCGCCAGCAGAGGTCACATCGGCCTTATTGGTGATACTGCCGTCAACAGCCGTTATTACGATATCCTGACCCTGGCCGCTGTTCGTCACAGCCGCATCGTTAGTGATATCTTTTTGCGCTGTCAACTTTATAGTACCACCCGCAGACGTTACCGCTGCTTTGTTGGCGATACTGCCCTTACCGGCCAGCATCGTCAAAGTCGTACCGGCACTGACAATACCATTATTGGTGATATCGCCGCTGGCAGCCGTCATCGTGACGGCCTGTGCCGCTTTCACCGCAGCCGCATCCTTGATATCACGGCCCGCATTTATCGTAACAGTACCGCTGACAGTTTCCAGGCTGTTATTAGTCACAACATCACGCTGACCGGTAAAGCTGATATCACCGTTAGTCTGTTCCTTACCATCCACTTTTATCGAACCAGTAACGGCCAGATCAGCATTTGTGGCAATATTAGTGATACTGACATTGCCATTTTGCACCTGCAGATCGTCTAAGGTCGCCTGCAGACCATTGGCACTGCTGCTGACGAATTCCACCCCGCCGTTAATGCTGTGATCAGCATTAAGGCTGGCCGCTGTCCACGTATTGACCGCATTGTTCCTGCTCAGCAGCTTCTGCTTACCTGCCGAAACAGTGTGCAGCTTGTCAGTTTTAATTCCTCCAGCCTCAGCTTTTTGGGCAATATCGCCTGTTGCCTGCAGCAGCAGGCTGCTGCCTGTCTTTGCAAGCACAATGCTGCCATTGTCCAAATCGATATTTACTGCATTGATCTTGCCGTCGTTTCCTGCTTGGACCTCACCTGCAACTGCCGCAGCCATCACCTCTTGCTGTTCGTTACGCTGCTCGCTGCGTCCAAGTTTCACATTGCCGGCACTCTCCAGACCAAAGTCTGTTCCGGCAGTAATTTTGCCCAATACCAGCTCGCCAGAATTGCGTCCAGAAAGATAAACATTTTCTTTAGCAAAAGCATTTACTACAGCACCGTTATTCAAAATACGGATACCGTCGTTGGCTAAACCGATACTGCCAGCCGAGGACTCCAGTGTGATCTCATTGCCGGCATTGATATAACCGGCGTTTTTACCTTCAGCCGTAGAACCTCTCAAACCATACTCTGCACTTAATACAACATCTTCACCAGCAGCTACGGCCTGAATATTCAAAACCTGTCCCTTTTGATCAATATAGACAGATTTTTTGCTGTTGGCGTCAAGTGTACCGGAAATATCAGTAACTATATGTTTAGCTGCACTGCCCACATTACCGTTCCCGCCGTTAATGATCAGATTGACACCTTTTAAGATGCCCTTACCGACCATATTCACACCGTTATAGCTCATCAGCTTGATATCATGCCCGGTTTCGATACCAGTAACATTTAATACTGTATCTTTGGTTCCGGCCAAATAAACGTTGTCCCTGCCAGTAACTTCGATTTGTCCATTAGCGTTTTTACTCTGGAGATTGATAGATTGCTGCTGAGTAACAGTAACTGTTTTTTTCTCGTTATTCCAGGTCAGATCGCCGGCTTTAGAAGCAGCCAGCAGCTTCAGGTTATCCAGCTGATCGATATAGGCATAGCCGATCTCTTTAGCTGCACCATCAATGCCAACGGCACCGTTACTGGCGTTTAAGGTAATGTTTTTAGCGCTGACGTTAGCTTTATCGACCGTCTGCACCTGTCCCGGCGTACTGTTGATAACACTGTCCTGGATAGCGTACAGCAGCTGGTTCTTGCTCCAGCCATAATTGTTGCTGGTGCTCACTTCTGCATAGGAAGTGATGAGTTCTGCTTCCGCCTGGCTATAACCTTTCCCGGCAAAGTATTGCTGCTGCGCCTCCTGATACTCTTTATAGGCCGCAGTTATCACTGCTTCCTTTTCCGTCGCGTCGCTGATGCCGGCAGCCTTTTGCACGGCCTCAGTATAAACTGCTTTGGCCTGCTGCAGGCCTTTGTCCTTAGCTACAACAGCGGCCTCATTCTTATAAACCTGTACCCTGCTTGTATTGCCCGCAGCCAAGGCTTCCGCCCTGGAATCAAGTCCGGACAGCCGTTCTTCTTTGGCCTTTACTGCTGCTTCACTGCTGCTGTCATCGGCATCATCACTGCTGATCAGTCCACTGTCCAGCCACCGTTCAACTTTAGCGGCACTGTCCGACAAACCACTGCTCTCGACATTATAGGCATCTACAAAACTGCCGTCAACAACGGTCAGTACGGCGTCACCATTCGTACTTTCGATCGTGCCCAGGCGCATATTGCCGGCCGTCTGTGTTAAAACTATATCGCCGTCAGCTGTGGCGTTAATACTGGAAGTCATGCTGTCGCCGCTGAAAATATCACTGCCGCCCAGCACTGTCAACGCTTTTTCTTTGGTACCAATACTACCGGTATTACTGTACAGATCAATCCGCTGCCCTTTGATTGCAGCCTTGTCAGCCGTGGCAGCATCCAAAATACTGCCGTCAGCCTGCAGATAAATATTGCCCGTCGTCGCATCGACAGCCTGATCACCGCCGGTAGTCATTTGCCTGATCTTCAGATCGCCTTTCTCAGAAATAAACCTGATATTGCCGTTGTCAGTCACAGCATTGACTACAGCACTGTCACCAACGGCGGCATGGTTAACCGCGATCCCTGTCGCTGCTTGGATATTTACCTCATCGGAAGTTATTTTAGCATTGCCCAGGGAGGAGACCGAACCTTTGCTGCTGTTCAGTGTCACACTGCCCAGCCCCTTAAATTTATTGTTTTCAATCACAGCGGCATTAGCAATATTACCGGCTAAAAGCAAGTCATCCTGGCTGGTTACCTTAATATTACCGCTGCCGTCGCCGTTGCCCAGAAAACCAACCTTGATACCGTAATCGGCTTTTAAGCTGGAAGTAGTAGCACTGGCTGTGCCCTGTTTCCCCGTCCAGTAATAATAAGTCGTGCCATAGCCAAAGATCTTACCTGCTGTACCGGCATACTGCTTATCGGCAGTTACTGAAGAAAGTTCTTCATCATTTGTCGTCCAGGCAGAAGCATCGATCTTAAGCTGTGCACCGCCGGTACCGGTATTGATCACCGATCCTGTAGCCATGCTTTGCCCTGTACCAGACGAAGTAGTAACTTTATAATCTTTACCGGCGTTGCGCAGCCCTTCAACGAACTTCGAAGTTTTGCTGTAATCCAAAAGTCCCCAGAACAGGAATTTTTCGCTGTAACTGTATTTTTTAATAGTTTCACCGGTAACACCGCCGGTCCACTGATACTGCAGATTCTGCTGCGGATTGTAGGTATAATCGCTGCTGCCGCTGCTCCAGGCCGGCAGCTTGTCGGCCGCTGTACCTACAGCATAGCTGCGCGTCCTGCCATTGGCATATTCCGTGACCTTGCTGGTATTTTTATCAGTAATGCTCACCAGCCCGCTGATATCATTGTTGGTGATCGTATGTACCTTGACCTTCCTGTCGACGGCTACTGTATCGATAGCGATATTCGCCGCGCCGTCCATTGCCATCAAGCGCCCGCCGCCGGTGCTGGATACTTTGCCCGTCAGATAGATCTTGCCGCCGTTAGGCGCGATGCTGTCAGTCAGCAGCTGTTTGGTCGAAGGATTGTAATAAACCTTGACCTCATAATCCCAGACTTTAGTCGTACTGTTCCAGACCTTACCGCCGGCATTGATGCAGTAATCGTTATTGCTCATAACTTCGTTATCGCTCAAAGGCTGCTTATTCGCTGCCCATTTCTGGTCCAGCTGCGTTACTCTGGCTGCGTCTTCCTTATTCAGCGTCGTCGTATAGTTGCCATAGCCGCTTTGTACCAGGCCGCCAACATTAACATTCAACCCATTGATATAAACATTATCGCCGGCCACAATACCCGCGCTTTCATCAGACTGATAATTCAATTCGCTGTCGCTGATGCCTACAGTACTCTTCAGCCAGTTTTTATACTCGTCATAGCTGTTAAAGGTCTTGGACTTGACGTCCGGATGTTGATAAAAATAATTTTGGATCTTTTTCGCAACGCTGTCACTGAACTGATACCGGCTTACAGGATCGCCGCCAATATTGACCAGACCTGTACTGCTGGTCTGCGTTACCGAACCGTTAGCAGCTGCTAAGGTAATATTTTTGGCACTGATATTGCCCTGTACCAACACACTATAGTTAGCATTAGAAATTTTAATATCACCGGGAGTATTGGTAATATTGCCAAAAACACCAATATCAGCCTGCGGGAATTGGTTGCCCGTAAAGGCCGAAGGGCTTGTACCCTCCACTGTGATCGTAGGTACGATACTGGTATCCACACCATCGGCATGAGTCGTCCCCTTAAATTGATTACCGGTACTGGAAGCCTGCAGTTTCGAATCATTAAACTGCAGCTGACCGCCGGCATCTTTGATCGTCAGATCGCCAACAGCCAGATACAGATCACTGTTGTTGGTTACACGCAGCTGCGGCGCTCCCTGGGCCGTTAAACTGCCATTTCCCTTTAATAAATCTGCTTCTACATTGATATTACCGCCAGAAACAACTATGTCAGGCAGTCTGATCGCCGGCACATCCAGCTGGCTGACCGGCACCTCGCTCTGCGTGCCGTCCTTATCCAATGCGACCATGCCGGCCTGCTGCATTGCATAAATGATCGCCTTCAATTCATTTGCGTAGCCCTTGTATTCGCTGGAATTGACGTTATAGGCCTGCATCAGGTCGCTTACTTCCTTATAACGGGCCATCAGGCCGTTAGCAATGACCATATCCGCCGGCGTGATACTGTTTTTATCAAACCACTCGGAACCCTGCTTGACTTCGATTTTAATATCATCATAACTGATACCGCCGGAGGATACCATCTTATCCCCCTCATAGGTCGGCTCGGTTTTGGTCGTAGCGCCGCCGATATCAACCTCCAGCTTGTTATGGATACCTGATTTGACCGTGCCGCTGACATTAACGTAATTATCAGTAGTTTCGCTGCTGATCTTTTCACCTAAAGCAGTTGAAGCTACCGAACCGCTGCCGCCCGTACCGGTATAAATATTATACTCGCGGTTCGACTCGGTTACTGTGGTAGTGCCTTTGCCGGCTTTGACATTGACATGACGTACGCTGTCTACATTCCCGGCAATTTCGACCTGATTGTTCTGTGCCATGACATTCTTGACCTTAGGTCTGGTACACAAAGGCAGCAGCGTTTTATTGTAAGCGTCTGCCAAAACTTCCAGATCCAAAGCCGAATTGATACCGCCGCTGTTGGCCCCCGCATATAAATTGACGTCGTTAGTACTTTCCAGTCTGGAAGCGGCGCCGAGCGAGATCTTATTGGCCCGCTGCAGGTTATTGGACACGGAAGCAGAGGCCGCCCCGACCACACCACCCTGCGTATCAGCGATTGTTTCCAGTTTGACATCCGTATCATCATTGGCCGCCAGTGTGATATCCTGGTCTTTTTTAGCCGTTGTCAGCGTTGACTTATCTATTTTGATCTGGTTATTATAATTGACGTCGTGGTAACTGAAAGCCAGCGAAATAGGAATAACACCGGCAGATTTCAACCCATTACGGCTGTTGATCGCGCCGCTGGTCAGCGCCTGGACAGTGATCGCACCGCTGTCACCTGCGCCCTTCAAAGTACTGTTATCGATCGTCACCCCGGCAGTAAAATCAAAATCATCCCTGAAATCAGTAGCGTTAACGTTCAGACCACCGTAGCCGCTGCCGGCAATAGTTCCATTATAATCGATATTATTCTGTGACAGATACTTTTGCGCGCCGGCACTGGTGATCGCCGCATTTTTCACAGTGATATCCGCAGTATTGTTCATAACATTCTTCAACCAGACGCCGCTGCCGCCTATAATAGCCGCACGTACGGCGTCAGAATCCAGGTCAATATCACTGCCATTAACAGCCTGCGTGTCAACTGTTCCCGCAGTATCCCAGTTGCCGTTGATATTGGCGGCTGTTTTCGCCTGGTAATTATTATCTACCTTCGCAGCAAACGGGCTGATATCGATCAGCGCGCCGCCATAACCATTTGCCTTATCCTTTATCCTGGCATAACTTTTCGCATTAACGGTTAGATCATTGATCTGACTGTCTTCCTTGCTGCCCTTAGCCGTAACATCAGTTGTTAAGTTGGCATAGCTGTTGGCCAGATTGGTACCGGTAGCAAACACCGCACCAGCGCTGACGCCGCTGGCGCCGACATTTTGAGTAACACTGTTACTGCCTTCCAGCGCCAGATCAACAGTATCATACCCGCCCCCATCCAGAGTTTTACCACGATAAGTATTTAGGCCGGCCAGAACAGTAACGTCACTGTAAATATCAGCGCCGCCTGTATTGACCTGCACAGCTGCGCCGCCAAACGGCGAAGCACTAATGCTCATGGCTTTCATATCCACGTCCTGCTTGGCATTATTCTCTGCCTTGACGCTGATCGTCTCTGCCGCCAAAACATTATTATCGCCGATAGTCACACTGGTCTTTAAATGCTGTGACTTGCTGCCGATATTGGCCTGCGCTACAGTCACTGACGCCGCAGCCAGCATACTGCCGCTGATCGCTCCTGTCGCCGCTTTGACCGCCGGGGCATTCAGTGCTTTGATAGCCAACTTCTTACCTGCCATCAAGTTATTGCCGCTGGTCACGTCTATCGTTACCGCACCCTGTTCCGTAGCCTGCGCGCTGACCCCGGCGCCGGCAAATATGAGCCCGCCGCTGGCGGCAGTAGCACTGGCTTCTAACGAAGTACCTCTATTGCCCTGCTCATCTTTAGCTTGACGTTCGGCGCTGATATCGACATCACCCTGCGCAGCAAACTCGCTCTTGTCTACTTTGATACTCGTGGTACTGCTGTTTTTGCCTTCAGCAATGATCACACTGGCGGAGCCGCCCTCTGCAAGGGCAACGCCAATAACGCTGACCTTACTGCTGCCAGCATCGTCAGCCTCGACTGTAATATTTTTCGTAGCTGTAAATTGGCTGTTGCCGATGCCGACACCTGTTTTCCCTTCAGCATTTATCCTGCCGTAGGCTGCACCAAGGGAAGCTATACCGCCTATAGTTCCCTGATAGATATTTAAAGCCGAACTGCCCTTTTGTATGGCAGCAACGTTCAAGCTTTCAGCATCGATTATGCCGGAAGTTATTTCGACGCCGCTATTGCCATGCATGTCCAGAAGGCCTACCGCGCCGCTGACACTGGCAGTTAAACTCCCCTGGGCGTTGATAGCATCCATCGTAACATTAGTAGCTTCCGTCGACGCGACCTTAACCAGACCGCCGGAATGCAGTGTCGCTCCGTCGATTTTAGTTTTGACCATGGATTTATCAGCCGGCTTCTTATCGCCTGTACCGGCAGCGACCACACCTTTGACAGCCTCGACTTCTTCACTATTGATGCCGCCCATCATATAAGCGGAGGACAACCTGTTGCCATTGATGGCGCCATTAGCTTCTTTATAGATATTCCCAACTTGAACCTCTTTATCAGCAAAGCCATACACGTTGTCCACGGCCTTGCCAATATTAGTGATCATTACGTTAGCCCCACCTGTAACCATACCAACAGCCCCATTGACAGCCATCTGACTTACAGTACGGTTTTCGGTAGCAGTAACGTCGATCTTATCTTTGGCATTTAACAGGCTGTTTACTACTGTAGTCGCCACCTGGCTGTCGATAGTATTGACCGTTACGCCGACACCAATGCCTCCACCTCCGCCAGCTACTGTACCGGCTTTTTGTGTAAAGTTGATATCATTGCTGCTGCTGACATCGATGCTGCCGGTTTGATTAGCTTCTGCCTCCGGATCCGGCTTTACCGCTGTCCCCAGCCAGGTATTAGTCACGTCAGTCTTGACTTTGCTGTTTACATTAGCCACACCTACAGAGCCGGCAACACCTGCCAGGCCTGCTCCTGCATTATACAACTGATAGTTGACTCCGGTTCTGTTAACGGAACTGATCGCAGTTTTACCGTTCGTACCGGTATATGTGACCTTGGTATCGTTGACCAAAGCCTCTGTATCACTGTTTTCATTTAAGACGCTGACGCCAATACCCACACCGGCGCCAATGCCTGCAACACCTGCAGCCACACCAAGCGTATTGATTTTTCCGGCGTGCTCGGCCTCGATACTGAGATTATCGGTGGTAATATTTGCCCTCTCGATGCTTGCCTTAGTAGTGCTCTGCATCAGCGCAACACCGGTGGCATTGCTGGCGCCGACTCCTTCTCCGCCTACAGCCACACCTGCTATCAACGAAGATATCCCCTGCCGCGCCTCAGCCTGCACATGCAGATCTTTGGCTGCAACACTGTTTCTGGTATCCTTCCCACCGCTGATCTCCGCGGCAGTTGTCCGCGCTAAAGTGCTGGTATCACTGCCAAGGCCGACTCCGACGCCGACACCGGCAACATTGACCATGCCGACAATACCGGCCGCATTAGTATAATCATGCGCCCTGACATTGACATCGCCAAGTTCTGCAGCTGCAAGTCCCTGATTGACAGACGCTTCTTTGATCGCTGCCGTAGTTTTGCCGCCGACCTGATTGACATTCACATTGCCGCTTGCAGACACACCTTTACCGGCTACACTGGCATTGACCAGGAATGATTTGATACTATGTGTCGACGATGCCGCAACGGCTACACCGTGATAAGTACTGGCAGTCCTTGCATCGGCCAGCGAGGCCTGCCCCTCGAAAGCATCCTTATCGACAAAATTATTCAAAATATTCTTATCTTCAACTTTATCATTGACCTTGGCCGCAGCACCTGTGCCCCTGGCCACGACGCTGGTTTGAGCCCCTTCAATACCGGCAGCAGTCGAACCGTCGATCTGGTTGACACTGACCGAAGCCCCTATTGCCGCCCCTGTGGCAGTAACGGTAGCAACGCCCGCATAGTTGGAGATCAGTTCGTCGCTGGCAGCAGTAACAACTACGTTATTTGCGGCCGCGACCCTGGTGCCGTTCCTGATCTTAGCAGTTACATCATTATCGATCATATTAACAGCGACCGAACCGGCAATCGACGCACCGATACCACCGGCTACACCACCGCCGATACCGATATTTTCGATCATCGCCCGTGACGAAGCTTTCAGAGTCAGATCCTGAACCTGCTGTTGCCCGCCGCTGACAAAAGCGTCAACATCCGCTTCGCTTCTGTTGACTGTTACCCCGGCGCCAATAGCCGCGCCCTTAGTCGTGGCAGCAATTACGCTGGCATTGCTGACAGTCTGTGCTTTGCTGTCGGCCTCAACTGTGACCAGCGCCATGGCAGCATTTTTCCCGGCAGCAGTTATATTTGTACTGCTCAGGGAAGCTTCTGCTTTTTTATTGACCAACGCCGTCGCAGCAGCGCCTTCCACCGCTGCGCCCTCTTTCGCTATGCCGACCCCGATACCGATAGTTGTCAATTTGGAAGCGTCCGTCGCCTTCACTTCGATCGTGGCAGACGGCCTCGTTACCAGTTCCGTATTATTGATCTGCGCCCTGGCAAGCTGCTGTTTCCTGTCAGCAGCGCCGCTGATATCGCCGACTTCATTATACGCTACCGCGCCGCCGACTGCTGCCGATTTAGCACCGCCAACGCCGCCAGCCAACGCAAACTGCTGATTTTTATCTTCTGCGGTGACAGTAAGTTTCTGCACCTGCTGCAGGTTAGTTTTAGCCTGCATGTCCGATTTATCGATGATCGCTTCCGTATCGTTTCTGCCGCGATTGACCGCAATCGTACCGTTGGCAGCCGCTTGATCTTTAGAAATGCCTACCCCGGCGCCGACAGCATAAAGTTTACTGCCGTTTTCAGCTTTGACGGCCACATCGATACCTGCAGTATCGGTCAGCGGACGCAAAGTACTGCCTTTAAGATAGGCTCCGGTAGTATTGGCGATTTTATTATATGCAAGGGCCAATCCCAGCGCTGTTTTGCCAACGCTTACCTGCCCGGCTGCATTAATGTCCAAAGCACCATTGACAGCATTGACTGCCGTAGAGGCAGACTGAATGTTCGAATTTTCTATAGTGGCTGTAGTATCATTGTCCAGGGTCTGCCAGGTCAGCGAAGCTGCGCCGCCAAAGCTTTTAGCTGCCGCACCGACACCTGCTGCCGCGCCGACCAGCAGCGTGTCAGTTTTAGCCAGTACGTTAACGTCACCTGTAGTATCGCCAGTCAAGCCGCCGGCCATAATCGTACTGCCATTGACCGCAGCCGTAAAATCATTATTGATATCGCTGATTGAAGCAGCCGCGCTGGCACTACCGCCGCCCTGACCGCTGTTGCCTGTGACGCCCAGCGCCGCTGTGACGATAGTGTTGCCCGTCTGACCAACATGCAAATTGCCCTTGGTATCCTGCAGGTTGTCATCAGCAGTATCCTTGATATTTTCTAAATAAGTCGCTCCCGTAGCATCCAAGCCGCGGTCACTGATATATTGATCATACTTTTTAGTCCCTAAATCAGTATCCTTCGCTGTTACACCAATCTTATCAACTGTCAGCTCGGCGTCGTCTATTGAAGCTGCCGCAGTATTATTTAACTGATTATAAGCGGCTACGCCTTCGAAACCATAATTACTGCCACTGCCGGAAGATCCGGAAGCCGCGACGGCCACGCCCACGGCAGCCCCCACCTGGGTCAGGTCGGTAATAGCGCTGACATCTGCCGTACCGATCTTCTTATAGCTGCCGCCCCTGATCTGTGCTTTCACATCATTAGTGAGTGTCGCTACAGTAACGGTTCCGCCTAAAGCAACACCTTTGTCGCCGCCCAACGCCAAACTGGCATTGATCCCACCGGTGACCTGGGTGTCGTTGTCATAGGCACTGTTAGTCAGCACAGTCTTACCGTCCTTTTGGCTGTCTTCAGCATTATTAACAGTATTGCCAGCCATTATGGCGTGTACTTTATTGTCACCCAGGTTGACAGAAACAGAGGCCGCTCCTGCATAGTTCTGGCCGCCGGCCTGACCGCCTTTATCCAGGGTCAGACCCAATCCTGCCGCTACTAAAGCGCCGCTCTTTTGCGCAATGTTGCTGATACTGTCAACTGCGTTAAAGGTACTGTTTTGAAGCAGCGACACGACTCTGGTATCAGTTTCATTGACCGCAACTGCTCCGGACAGTCCTACACTCTTAGTGTTCCAATTCTTGTCAATGGTCGGATTTTTCCACGAGATACCGGCAGCACCGCCCCAGGCGCCAATAAATGAATCATCAACAGCCTGAGCCTTAACAGCAGCGGCATCGCCGGACGCAGTTTGATGCAGCCTGATTTTGGTGCCGTCAATCACCGCTGCCGTAGTTCCGTTTATCAGATTGACAGAAGCGCTGCCAGCACCAGAAACAGAAAACTTGGCCATCGTTTGCCCGGCACTGGGATTCGTAGCCCCCTGGTCCGTTTTCAAGATCCCCGGAGTGTTCATCTCACCAGTAAGCTTATTATTGATGGCATTATCAAGTTTATTAAACTGGTTCTGTATTTTATTTTTAGTGTTACCAATAAAATTCTCAAATTTATCAAGGATCCCGGGCGTATCGCTGTCGCTGCTCATCACAAGACTGCCAGCCACAGTTACAGTATTGACAGAGCTGTCGTTATGCGCAGTGACATTTAATTTCTGCGCGCTGATACCGGCATCACCGATCTGTACACTTTTACTGCCCAGTAACTCGGCCTTTTCAGCCGCAGTCATAGCCAGCGATTCGTCCACCAGACCGGTAAGGTCTGCAACTTCATCGCCTTTTTCCCGTACAGCGCCCGTATCATTATCGGCAATGGCAGCAATATTATTGACCTTATAATCAGTAATAGCTACAGAGGCCCCAATACCGGCCGTTTTGCCCATTGCCCCCCCACCAGCGACATTTGTCAACGTCGTTGTATTTTGGGCATCAATATTGACACTGCCGTCATTAACTCTAGCCTTGATATCTGTCTTTGCTTCTGTTGCCGTCAAGGCAGCCTCATCATCTATGGAAACTAGGCTGTTGCTGCTGCCCTGCATATATCCGGCCATACCGGTCAGGCCTACCTTGCTGCCCTTGCCAGCACCCATAGTGATCGCAGTATGGCTGACAGCATTATCAGCTTTGGCATTGATGGCGCTGCCGCTGATCTGAACTCCCTCGGCCACGGCCACAAGACTGTCGGTCTTGCCAAAATGTACGCCTGCTACTCCGCCCATAGCATCACCAGCACCGCTGGTGATGGCGATCTTGCCATTAAGAGCTACGTCTTTTTGTGTTACCGTAGCTTTAAGGTCGACTTTCCCACTGCCTTCGATCTTACTGTTTTTACCGATAACTACTTTTGCATTATTAGTCAAATCATTGACATTAGCGGAACCCGATACAGCAACCTTTGCTGCCGGATTGCTCTTGCCGCCGGTACTGCTGGCCGCCTGAAAATTAGCATAGTTGGCAGGATCGGCAAACTGAGCCGCCATCCCCACGACACTGAACGGCCCTGTAAAAATATCCTTGATCTGGTCACTGACCGAACCGTCCGCAGCATCGGCGCTGACGGTTTGCGCCGCCGCTGCCAGTGCTTCTGCAGCCGCGTTGCCTTCCGTACTGTTGGCATAATCAGGATCAGCCGCCAATTTCTCCTTGTACTCCGCAGCTTTTTGTTTCAGCTCCGTTGCATGCGCTTTATAGGTAGCATTGGAAGCATAGGCCGCTTCTAACTTCGAGCAGAGATTCAAAATATCGCCGATCATTTTATTGACGCGATTATACTGAAACGTGCCGTTGGCCCTGATAGAAATATCAGCACCGTCAAGTTTTACATATTGCCCGTTCTTGTCGCCACCCTCCAAAACAACACTGGCGTCATTATCCATATCCGCATATAAAACGGAAGCGTTGACCATAACCTGGTTCTGGGAGTCTGTACCATAATTACTGGTCGCGCCTGTGGCCTTCATCTGCGTATCAGCAATGGTATTATCAGCAGTGATGCTGATCTTCCCCTTGGTGCCAGCGCTGTCTTGAGCGCCGATTCCCGCGTCCTTAGTCACTGTGACACTGGCCGTATTGCTTTCATTGACCACAGCAACACTGGCGCCCAGGCTGAGTTTTTGCCCCATTGTATCCAGCATCGTCGCCGTCGTAGGCGATGACTGCATGATTTCGTTTTTTAAACTTTCGATAGCGCCGCCAACAGTCTTTGCCGTTAAAGAACCTTTAGCCATATTAGTTAAACCGCTCATTAAAACATTTTTACCAACGCTGTTATTAGCTGTTACATTGTTTTTTGTAACGACGTTCGCGGCCTTGATATCCACAGCAGCAGCCTGCAGGTCACTGTCTATCTTCACCGCGGCCTGACTGTCATAATCCGTGATATTGACAGCAGTAGCCGCCAGGGAACTTTCCTGCCCGCCTACCAGGGCTTGGGTATCAACATTGTTCAGCGAGCTGGCTGCAATCGTCAGTTCACCCTGAATATCAGTTATTGTCGCAGTTTTCTGGATCTCGACCTTACTGCTGTTAGTACCCTTGGCACTGACAACGGCAGCATTGATCACGGTACCATCATTAACACCGCCATAAACTTGCTTAGTTTTATCTACCGCACTCGCTTCCAGCACAGAATCAGCTACGGCACCGATATTTGTCTTGCCCTGCGCTGACAGTTTCCCTGCTACTGTAACTTTGGCGGCATTGTCGGTTTTGGCAAAGGTCACCGCTGTTGCCGGCACATTGCCAGCATGCTTGAAGTTGGCCCATTTAATTGCCGAAGTAGAAGCTCCGATGCCAGCCTTGAGCGTACTGTTCGCCGTAATATTCAGGGCCTTTGCGTCGTCGGCGGGCTTTGCTGTAGCCGTTACTATGGCGTCATTACCGATATTGACGTCTGCCGTGCTGCCTAAAATACCATAAGCACCGTCCACATTGATCGACATCGACCCGATAACAGCGTTGATATCGCTCAGGGAAACTGCCGTCTTACCGGCACTGATAAATTTATTGGCACTATTGGCCTGGATATCTACATGCTGACCAGTAACGCTGCCGTTGATATCTACCGCTGCGTCGGTTTTTATGACCTGGCCCCAAACTTCAAGCGGCATCTCCCCACTGGTCAGTTCTTTACCGTCCACGAAAAAATCGCCGTATTCCATACCACTGGTCGCTGTAGCCGTTATTTTAGCGTCGCCGGCGGCAGAGATCGTACCTTCGCTTTTAACAAAAGCCTGTACCAGATTCTTCTTTTGAGGCGTAGCGGCTGCGGTAAAGTTATCGTCATTACCGTTCACTTCATTGGCCAGCGCCGTTAATACTATATCGCCGCTGTCTGCTGCCATCGTAGCCTGTAAATTATTGTCCAGACCCGCTTTGATCTCGCTGCCATTAGCTTTAATATTCACCAGATCAGCAAAATCAGCCACGCCTGTTGTCAGCGCGGCATTTTTATTAGCCTTATTGCCTATTTCGATTTTAGCCGTACGCAAATCGATTCTATCTACGGCGTTGATCTTGCCCAAAACAGTGATCGTCCCGGCCGCGTTTACCGGAATAGCGTTCCAGCCGTCACCGGTGATGTTAGCCAGCTCAGTTTTGATTTGCGCATCATCGCTCGCATCGGTCATGATTTTGGTCAGCTTATCCATCGTTTGCGCTGTAGGCGTCGCCGTAAACAAAGCACCGGTATTGATAACGCCGCTGCTGCCTACAGCCATGCCGTCTTTACTCAGGAAATACAAACTGCCGCTGATCTTACTGTTTTGGACAGCGTTGACCGTGCCGTTGATATCTATGCGGCTATTGACAAAATTGACCAGCTTATCTGCCTGGTTACTGTTGGCCTTATCGCCGAAATACATATTGGCGATCTTATTGGCGTCCAGTTTGAATTCATTAAAAACATTGACGCCCGTACGTTCAATGATTTTAGTTGTCGCAATATCGGTAACATTATCCTTAGTAGTTACCTTGGTAAAATCTGCACCGGCGGTGATCTGGGCCGCTGCTGTCAGCGGATTGGCAAAGATCCCCAGCGCGGTAACTGCAGATATGATCTGCCGGGCCAGCCCGTTCTGATGCTGCTCCGTATTCTTCAGCTGTCGATGATTTTGTTTGTTGCCAGTATGTTTGTTCCTTCTTTGCGCGTTCATGAGCCGGCTCCTTTCTAAAACTGTCCGTTAAACATAAAATGCAGCCGCGTTTTACTCTCTTCACTGCCATTCAGCTCCCGCCGCAGCGGAATTCCCAGAGTAAGACTGCTGTAAAAATTTTGGGCTATTGTGGCTTTGATACCCACGCCCGTACTCAGCAAAATATGATCGTCAAAAGCGCTGTCGCCAAAGACCTCGCCATAATCAACAAAGGCAAAGGCCGAGGTATTGGCCGCCAGCGGTATCGAATATTCTACACTGGCAGACAGGCCATGGTCGCCGCCTAACAAACTTTCTGTATAACCGCGCACGCTGTAACTACCACCAATATAAAACTGTTCGCCCGAAGGGAGATAGTTATTGCCGCTCCATTGGGCGTCCAGCCGGCCTGTCAGCATCTGGCCGCTAGCATAGGCTTTCTGGTACAATCCGCTAAACTGGTATTTACCAAAATTTTTCCCTGTGCCATCGATATTTTCCCAGTTTCCAAAACGGTAACCATGCTTCTGATATATGACCGAACTTTTGCCATAGTTCATCATACTGAACGACGCGGTATAGCCGCTGATAGTATCATCGACCCAGTGGATCCCAAGAAAATCAGTTTTAGAATTCTGGCGACTGTACTCCAGTGCCAGATCAGTTTTTAACCGTTCAGTAACGATCAGCGGCTGTGTCAGGGATACGCCGTACATATTGGAATGGCCGCGAACGTTCAGCGGTTCCAATTCACCATCGATGATATGCACACTGTTGGCACTGTACTGCAGTCCCAATTTAGTACCACTGCGGCCTACAGGCACGTTATAGGCAAAGCTGCCTGATTTTGTACCTTGTGAAAAAATGCCGCTCAGCATCAGCGCATCTCTATTGCCGCTAAAGCTTTTGTCTGTAAAAAAAATCCCCTCGCGCCATTCACCACTGGTCTTACTGCCGGCATTATCTGCATACGCGGTCACATTAAAACGTTTTGGTTCATAAGCCGAAATCACATAATCCGTCGTGCCGCTTTCCTGGCCGGCATGCATTGCTATCCGTAACTGGACATCATTGGTGGCGTTAAAGCGCAGCAAATCTTTATTCAATTCATTGATGTTGCTCAACTCACCCGGCTGCAGGCGGATCCGTCCGATGATGTAACCCTGATTGGTACTTTTATTGCCCGCCACATAAACATTACCGGTCTTGCCTTCAACCAGACTGATATGCGCAACGCCTTTTTTGATCGTCTGCGGCGGCAAAAAAGCTTTGCATGTCAAATAGCCTTTGGCCGCATACAAAGCATTGATCTCATCTACGGCCTTATAAAGATCCTGCAAAGTAATCTCTCTGCCAAGATAAGCCGCTGTTATTTTGTCTAATTCTTCACCGCTCAAAACCTCTGATTTATCAGTAATAATCTTACTCAGGGTAAACTTGATCTCAGCCGTCTGTCCCTGCTGTTCTTCACCCTGTTCACCCTCTACCTTATTGTGTTCTTTAGCACGTTTCTCGGCAATTTCCCTGGCGATCCGTTCGCGCTCCATATATTCACGAGTACGGTTCAACTGTACGCCGGCATCATTATATCCGCCGGGGGCATTGTGAGGCGGTGTTGCCGCTGTCGCTGTCAACTGCCCCAGCATACTGCACGTCAGTGCCACTATCAGAACCTTACCTGCATATCTGTCAATCATAGTATCTCCCCCTCTGGCTGGAATCCATCCAAAACTTTTCTTCGCGGCCAGCCGTTAAGTGCTGCTGAACTTGCTGCAGCGTTTTTCTGTCAGCCTGCTGCTATCTGTAAATTTTATATTCTGTACCGGCATTTATTTACTAAAAGCTTAAAGATTCAAAACAAAGGCTTTCATAATTATTTTCCCATTATAAGCACGCGCATTCAAAGGAATAAATGCCAATAAATATTTTATTGTGTAAATAAAACAATTCAACTTTTGTATCAGTTACAATTTGTACAAATTATACATATTTATCATTTATATAATTGTGTTTCTTTTGAAAAAATTCTATAATAATAACAAAGCCCGTTATAATAATTGAGGGGGATTATACATATGGACAGAAAAATATACACTGAGTCCGAAGTGATCGAACTGACCAGAAAAACAGTAGCTGATTTCTATTCGCGGCAGGTCGACGATCTGTTTCGGTACTTCATGGAAGATTTTGTTTTTATTGGCGCCTGCGATTTTCAATGGGCTACCAATCTGCAGGAATTTCGCCAAATCACCAGTAGCGAACTTCAGGAAGCCGCCGTTACTATCAGCGACGAAGAATATCATATTTTATACCATGATCAGAATGTCTGGATCTTATATGGACGTTATACAGCAAGGGCTCCGTTAGGCAACGGCAAGATCTGGCGTGCCAGAGTACGTGCCACCTATGTCTGGCAGCAAACCGAAGCCGGGCTGAAGCTGCATCATGTGCACGGTTCCCACGCCCAGGATTTTCCTGTTATGCCTGCTGTTTTGAAGCCTGGTTCCAGTTTTTTTGAATATATCAGTTCCTACGATTTTACCGAATATATCAATAACACTATTTCCTTTCGTGACTCCAATGGTACCCGTCTTACGATCCCCGACTCCCAAATAATTTATTTTAAAGCAGCTAATCAATATTGTTATCTAAACACAGCCACTAGAAGCTATCTGATAACCGGCGGTATTTCCAAACTGGGCATCGTTTTTGCCAACTTTATCCGCCTCCATCGCAGCTATCTTGTCAATCCAGCATTTATCAAGTCAATCCGTCGTTATACTGCGTCTGTTACTACCGGTGAAAAAATCCCTATCGGCCAGGGACGCTATACGGTTGTCAAAAAACGCTGGCAGGATTATCTGACCGCCAGCAAAAACAAGCTCATGCAAACAGCAAATAGCAGCGGGAAATCCTAACCACTTTGATTTCTATATTCCAGCTATGGGCCAGTGCTGTTTGTTTTTCTTAAAAGTAAAAACCGCCGGCTAAGCCAGCGGTTTTTACAGCCCCTACAGGGGGCTTTTACCTGCTACATCTCAAGATATTTTTATCATTCGCCAATTACAGATCTTTTACTTCATACAACTAAGACCGCTTTTTGTTCAAAAGCGGTCTTTTTATTTTTAATAATCATCTGCCTACTGCCAGATCAGCTTCATTATATTTTTATATTCTTCCTGCAGATGCTTGATAATGACATCCAG
>ULQO01004524.1_pt1 | contig 18308 bp, 9 predicted proteins | sample 1954601 | NCBI WGS metagenome assembly ULQO01 (sample SAMEA4835658, study PRJEB28245) | human gut metagenome | biome: gut microbiome; material: fecal sample | place: Denmark | collected 2008
ACACCGGCAGAGGCTATCGCACCGATTCAGATAAACGGAGAGTCCCATGTGACCACCTATCTGGAAGGGAAAAACAAGATTTCGATTAATAAATCAGGGAAATCTTCATCTTCACCTGCCGGCATCAGCGTGGCGAAAGGGGCAAAGCTTACGATTGACAAGGAACCGGAACAGCAGGGCTCCATAGAGGTGCTCAATAATACAAAGGTAAGCAAGACTGGTGCAGCAATTGGAGGAAATGTAGAACAGGATGCAGGAACCATCCACATCAAGGGGGGAACTGTAATTGCAAAAATGACGAATTCCGATCCTAGGGGAGCTGCCATCGGTGCTTCGGTAGGAAAAAGTGTAGAAGAAATACGGATTAGCGGAGGAACGGTAACTGCAGAAACAATATCGTATGGTGCTGGAATCGGAACAGGAGTTGCTTCTAGCCGGGAAAGAACCGGTAAAGTCGTGATAGAAGGCGGAACGGTGAATGCAAGCTCGTGGAGTGGTGCCGGAATTGGAAGCGGTTATGGATATGCCCGTACTAAACCGGCGATAACTGCAGAGATTGAGATTCACGGCGGAATGATTACAGCCTATTCTGAACAGGGAGCCTGCATCGGAAGTGGTAGAGACAGTTCATCGAAGGTGCTGATTGATGGCGGTACTATATGCTTAGGTAATAAGAATTCATATTCGAGAATAGCTGCTCATATTGGAATGGGACAAAGTGATAATACACAGGTACAAACTGATGTGACGATTGCGGGCGGAACGATTTGTTTGATAGGGGCGAATGGATATATACCGCGACCGATCATTTATGGTTGGGAAAAGGTAGACGAAAAGTGGCAGAAGAATACACCAAAAGATGGGAAAGGTAACCCGGTTTATTATACCACAGCGGATCTGACCGGTATCAATGAGAATAATACACTGGTTGAAAAAGCGGGTATTGAAGGAAGCTCCTACGGCTTTAAGGATGTCCGGACAGATTCCAGCGGAAAGCTCTATATGTACCTTCCGGAATTGGAGGCAGTGAAAGCCTCCTTTGGCGGTGTGGAATTTACCGGAACAGTAAAGGCAGACACGGCTGAAAATGTATTGGAGCGTGAACTGACTTCTGTTGATTATGGAAAGGAATTGTTGAAAAACAATTTGCAGAGCGCAGTGGAATTTGCACAGTCAAAAGATGCATCGTCCTGGACGGAAATTCCGGTAAATGGTGCGGCATCGCTGACAGAGATTCTGGATAGCCAGTCAGAAGGTACAAAAGAGATTTCCCTGTATGTCCGTAAGAAAGCGGGCACTTCCGGCGCTGCAGGCGAAGCAGCCAAGATAAAGATTCCGGCAAGACCGGCAAAACCGGACCAGATACAGGAAACAGATATAACGAAAGACAGCTACTCTATCAAGATAAAAAGACCGGTCGATTCCCCTTACGAGTACGGAATTGCCGAATCTGAGTCTGGTGAGCCTAAGTGGCAGTCGGAGAGGACGTTTACGTCGCCGAAGCCGGCTAACACGTATTACGTAACCCTTCGTGTGAAAGCAACAGACAGCAGTTTTGCATCGAAGCCAGCTGATCGTTTGGAGGTGACAACACCGGATGCATTACTGATCGACGGTCCCGCTGGCGCTGTATCCTTTGAAGCGAAGGGAACCTATGGACAGACGCTTGCTCAGATTCAAGTACGGCTGGCAGAGAAATTTAAGGTTGTTAATTATGGTAGAACGGAGGTTTCTGGAAATTGGCACTTCATTGAAAGGCAGGGCGGAATGTCTGCTTCCTCCATTTATCCGGAGGTAAAGGGAAGCACTGCATATCAGGTCGAATTTATACCTGATAAAGCATCGGAAGGGCAGTATGGAGAACCTTTGACCCAGAGTGTGACTCCGGAGATATCTCCGAAAGAGTTGACCGCAGTTATTACGACACCTATTGTAAAAGACTATGACAGAAGTACCGATATCGCATTAGAGGCGACGGTGGAGATAGAAACTCCGGGTCAGAGCACGGGGCATAGCTATAACATCCGCGATCTGAAAGGCAGATTTGCAGATGCCAATGCCGGAACCGATAAGACGGTAACCATTGATTCCTCAGAGGCAAAGGTTGAGACGGGTGAGAGTGGAGTGAATCTGCAGAATTACCGTATCATATATCCAGCTCAGACCGGAACGATCCGTCCGATACAGGGTTCGGTTTCAATCGACCAGAAAGCATGGACCGGAGAAAAAACCTATGGAGATGACAGCTTTCCACTGACTGGTGTGACTGTAGTGGGAGATGGAGTTCTGAAATATGAAAGCTCTGATGAAAAGGTTCTCACCGTGGACGAACAGGGACAGGTGACCATCAAAGGCCCGGGTTCTGCAGATGTAAGCATCACCATGGCAGGCGGAACGAATTATCTTGGCACAACTACACCTGTAAAGGAAACCATAAACATTCATAAAGGAACACTCGCCCTTACTTTAACGGCTGTGAACCGGACGACCGGGGCTCAGCTTTCGAAAGGAATTCTGGGAACAGAGGAAGAGGATTTTGATATCATTGCCAGCGTGCAGGGAGTTTACCAGGACAAGCTGCAGGGTTATGTTCATTTCTATGATAATGAAAACCCGGATGCAGATATAGTTTCGGTTGGGGAAGATGGAACCGCTGTACTTAAGTGGACGAAGCCAGGAGAATCATTGGTAGGCACCCACACAATCAAAGCCGAATTTGATTTTGGCGAATTTAATACGTGGGAATCCAGATACAACACACCAACTCCGGCATCCCTTACATTTGAAATCAGTAAGGCAGCTCCACCGGCAGAGGACAAGCCAGATGACTCTGACAAGCCAGATGACTCCGACAAGCCAGACCAATCAGGCAGCCAGAGCTCTTCCTCCGGACGTGACAAGTCTTCCGGCAGCGGAGTGATCAGGCAGGATCCGGTGAAGGGAAGAACCAACAGCATCATAGGTATTCTCACAGGAACTGCCAACAGCACTGCCAATGACGGAAAGAGTCACTGGATGCAGGATGAACACGGCTGGTGGCTCCGCTTCGCAGACAGCAGCTACCCGAAGGCAGAAAAACGCGGTACAAATGGCATTGCATATGCATGGGAGCAGGTAAACGGCAACTGGTGGGCGTTCGATGAAAGCGGCTATATCAAGACCGGCTGGATGCGCGACGAAGACTATGGCGGCTGGTTCTACCTCGATCCGGAACACGGCATGCAGACCGGCTGGGTCTTGATTGACGGCAAATGGTGCTATTTCCACCCGACCTCAGACGGAAGAAAAGGCATCCTGTATGTTGGACGTCTGACACCGGACGGCTACTATGTAGATGAAAATGGTGTGTGGGATGGGGAAAACAAACCGACACAGGAGGGGAACACATGAAGAATTTCTACACCGAAGAACAATGGAATGAGATTCTGAAACAGCAGGAATCCGTACTTTGCTACGATACATTTACCCGGAAACAGGCGCTTGAGCTGGGGCTTTTGATTGCAGAGGTCACGGAGAAAAAATATCACGGTTCGGTCGCTGTCCGCATCGTGGAGGACGAGACGACCGTCTTTGCCTACAAGATGGAGGGCGCGACGCTGGAAGCAGACTGGTGGATGACCAATAAGCTGGCAGCATCGCGGCTCACGGGGATGAGCTCGCTGCGGGCACTGACGGCATCGAGAGCCAGAGAACTGGAAGCATCCTGGAAAGTGCGCGAGGAGAACTTCTTCGTGTGCGGCGGCTGCATCCCGGTTTTCATGAGAGATGGAAGCCGTCCTTTTGCCTATGTGATGGTATCCGGCATGGAACACTGGGACGATCATCAGGTGATCGCGGATGCGATGGCGAAACAGCTGGGAGTTGAGATTCCGGAGATTCGGAAAGAGCAGCCATAAAACGATTGACTTGTAAAAACAAAGACGTTTGCAGAAATGGAAGATAGATGAGCTATCTGCATTTTTGCAGACGTCTTTTGTGGTTTTACTGTGCCGTATGGCGATGAATTATCCGTTATTTTGTATAGCGCACTTCCCCACCTGGTGGTATAATTCAAGTATTATAAAATTTGATATGAAAAGAATATTTGCAATAACTCAGATGGTTTTTGCATAGCAAAGAACCATCTGAGAGATCCAGAGAATGCGAGGGATGTGGATGAGTAAAAAAGAGGTACGTCAGGCGGCTGCGGAACTGACCGAGCGCCTTTGTGAAAAAGACTTTTTAGACCGGTCGGGACTGAGCCGGAAAAATGTCATGATGCTCATGAACAAGGATCACTGGGAGGAGCAGTTTGCCCGTATTTTCCCGATCAAAAAGCGGATTTCCTGCCGGGCGGTCTACGAGATCTGTGAGGAACCGTTAAGCCTTTTAGGGCATGAGCCGGAAGAGGGCTGGATGAAGTTTACCTACCAGTATGTGTGCCATATTCTCTACCCGGATGCGGAGTTTAAGAAGGAAAATGCCGCTTTTTCCGCCGGTGCGGAGTTCTATCTGGCAGTGCTTCAGTTCGTGTTTGACCGCGAGCGGGCGGTGCTTCCGTACAAACCGATGGAGGACTTTGCATTTTTGGATGATGAGGAAGCTTCAAGCTTTGAGTGCGCGGCAGAATACAGCCGTTTCAAGAAGTTTTTCGCACAGGAATACATCTATGAGATGATGCGTCTCAATGCGGAGGTGACGCCGTTTCGGACGCTGGAACACATCGCGGGCGTGCATTATGTCGCGATGACGGTGGCACGCGGGCTTTATGCGGCGGGAGTTCCGATCGATCTGACGCTGACCTCGGGCGCGGCTGCGGGACATGATCTCGGCAAATTCGGCTGCAAGCCGAATGAGCGGGTTCCGTATCTTCATTACTATTATACAAACCAGTGGTTTAACAACCATTCGATGGAATACATCGGTCATATCGCGGCGAACCATTCGACCTGGGATCTGGAACCGGAAAACCTGTCGGTTGAATCCCTGGTGCTGATCTATGCCGATTTCCGTGTAAAACAGAGCCGCGGCGACGACGGGCGTGAGATTACCTACATTTCCAATCTGGATGAGGCGTTCAACGTCATCCTCTCGAAACTCGACAACGTGGACGAGGTCAAATTAAACCGTTACCGCTTTGTTTATTCCAAACTGCATGATTTTGAGGATTATATGCGGTCTCTCGGTGTGGATGTGGATTTGAATGGACACCCGAAAAAGCCGGAGGTGCTGCCGGATATTTCCCTTCGGAACGCAGAGCAGACGGTGCAGTCCCTCATTTTTATGGGTATTGAGCATAATATCCGTGTCATGCATCAGATGGGGGCGGAACGCCAGTTTGGCAATCTCCTCGAGGCGGCGCGCAGCGAGAAGGATTGGAAGAGTGTCCGCGCGTATTTAAACATTTTCCGTGAATATTTTACATATACAAACGACAAGCAGAAAGAGCAGACGCTGGGCTTTTTATATGAGCTTTTGATGCACCGCGAGGGCGACATCCGCGCGCAGGCGGCGAGGCTGCTCGGACACGTGATCGCGCAGTTCAACGCCGGTTACCGCAAGGAGCGCCCGGCGGGGATGCCGGATATTGCCGAGGAGCGGGTGATGGAGATCTGGAAGCAATATCTGGAAATGATCATCCGGCCGGATCACAAGCTGATGCTGCAGCAGAAACGGCGCATCCGTTATCACCTGAAAAATGTGCTGGCATCGGTGGTTGATCATGCGACGCCGAGCGATCTGCGGGAATTTCTGGGGGCATTTCTGGTTTGGTATGACCGGGCGGATGAGCTGGATCCGGGCGAGGCATTTTCTTTGCTGGATACGGTGCATTTCATGCCGTTTGATAAGCTGAGTGAAGAGGAACTGGGGAAAATCGCAAAATTTGCCCTGATTGAGTCGCAGAGCGGGGAACCGGATGTGCGGATCGCATCGTGGCGCGCCTTCAAGCTTCTGACGGCGTACCAGCCGGATCATCCGTGCTGTGCCGAGATCGGCGTGTGCGTGAGGGCGGCGCAGGTTGAGGACAATATCACGATGACCTTCCTCAAATACCGCGTGTTGAGTAACCTCGGAGAGGACACGGCGAGAGAACAGGAACTTCTGTACGACCGCGACGTTGTCTCTGATATTTTCCTGGATAACCTCAAAACAGCGACGCCGTGGGTCATCAAGTCGGCCAATATCAAGCTGCTCGTCGATCAGATCGCGCATGGTAAACAGGAACATATGCTGCATATCGCAGCGCATCTCTCAAACCTTGTAAAAGTCAGCGAGCACGTGATCGTGCGCCATGATGCCGGAACCGCCCTGCTTCGCATCATCGGGCTTCTGACACCGGATCAGAGAAATGAGATCGTGGTCGAGCTGATGAAGGGGCTGGAAGTCGGTGAGTACGAATTTTCCAAATATATTCCGCAGTATCTGGGGCAGGCGGCGCTGTGGCTGCCGCCGGAACAGCTGGAGGAGATCGTTTCCTACCTGCATGGCATGATGGCAAATGCAAACGACCAGATAGTTTCGGTTGCGCTTGATACGGTCGGCGTGCTGCTGGAACGGTATTCGTGCTACCCAGAGCGCTTTGTGGAGGAAAAAGAGGTATGCGAGGAACGGCGCGGACGCCTGCTTGGCATCCTGCTCAGTGGTCTGGCGAATTACCGCGAGTCGGTGCGCCAGGAGGCGATGCTGGTGCTGGGGCAGACCGTCTTCGGCTCATCCTGGATGGAATGCCGGGAGAAAAAAGAGCTGTTCGCCCTGTCCTTCCGCAAGATGCTGTTCTTATTCAATGAAAATAAGGGAAATGAGCTGACGGCATTTTATCGTGCGGCGTCCCTTTCCAATATTTACCGGTTCATCACGCAGTACCATATGACCGAGGGCAATTTAGAGATCAAGGAGCGGAACCAGGTGGCATTCTTCCCAGGCACATTTGACCCGTTTACGCTGTCACACAAGGAGATTGTCCGCGAGATCCGCGACCGCGGCTATGAGGTGTTTCTGGCGGTCGATGAATTTTCCTGGTCGAAAAAGGCGCAGCCGCATCTGATCCGCCGTCAGATCGTGAGTATGTCGGTGGCGGATGAGTTCCATGTGAACCTGTTCCCGGATGAGATTCCGGTCAATATTGCCAATCCGGCGGATCTGAAACGCCTGAGAGAGGTGTTTTCCGGAAAAGAGCTGTATATCGTGGTCGGCAGCGATGTCATTGCCAATGCCTCTTCTTATAAGAAGAAACCGGTTAAAAATTCGATTCATTCGATGAACCATATCGCGTTCCGACGCGTGGGTGATATCAAGGCGGACAATAAATACAACCGTCAGATGATGGATCAGATCAGCGGCAAGGTCGTGGAGCTGGAGCTTCCGGAGCATCTGGAGGACATCAGTTCGACGAGAATCCGTGAAAATGTCGATTTGAACCGCGATATTTCGAACCTGATCGACCCGTCTGTGCAGGAATACATCTATTACAATGGTCTGTATCTGCGCGAGCCGGAATATAAACCATATATCCGCGCGCGTGCGATCTCCTATGAGGAGGTGGAGACGCCGGATGAAATGCTTCTGGCGGAAATTTCGAATTTTGTTCTGCAGGACGAAGAAGATCGCGAGAACCTGTTGAATTCGATGAAGGAGTCGGGCGACCGGCTGCTGCTTCTTAGGAATACTGTGCAGGAAAACCGGCTCGTCGGCGTGGCGCGGCTTCGTTATCTGGCACCGGATGAGCTGTTTGCCGTTCTGGGACAGGTCAGTCTGGCAGATCAGGTGCGCCGCCATACCTACGGTGAGATTCTTCTGATTTCGGGTATCTATGTCGAGCGCGACCCGATGATCAATGACGCGGAACAGCTGCTTTTAACCGAGGCGATCGCACGGTCCTTTGAGTATAAATGCGGCTATGCACTTTTCTTCCCGGCAGACGGCTACTGCCCGGAGCGCGTGCTGTCGGCGGTGGTCCGCCAGGGCTTTGTGAAGGCGCCGGAATCCCCGGAAGACGCGCCGCTCTATCTGGTCGATATGCATGCGCCGCTTGTATTAGTGCAGAATCTGGAAACGACGTTAAAAGAACCATTTTCCAGCAATCCGCGCGTTCTGGATGCGATCTACAAGGCGCATCGGGAATTGCAGATGGCGATGACGCGCTTCTATCCGGGACAGCTGGTTCTTTCGATGTCTGCGAGCGTGATTTACCATCGTCTGGTGGAACGGATCACGGCGTTAAATGGTGTGCCGCGTGACCCGGTGACGCCGAGACGTCTCGGCGGGGCGATGTGCGTGCCGTTCGGCAAGATCCTGCGTGGAAAAGTTATTCCGAATACGGTGACGAAGACGCTGCATACAGATAAAGTGTACGATCCGGAGCTGAAAGAGAAGTCGATCGAAGCGTTCCCGTACTATTCGCCGCTGCGAAGCCAGATCAAGGCTATCAAGTCCTTTGACCGCCCGGTGATTCTGGTTGATGATCTGCTGCATCACGGCGGACGTTTCGAGGCATTGGAACCGATGCTGCGCGAAGAGGGCGTGGAAATCAAAAAATTGGTGTTAGGTATGATTTCAGGCTACGGGCGTGACACGATGGCGACGAAGGGAGTGCCAGTAGACAGTATTTATTACATTCCGAATCTGCGGAACTGGTTTGTTGAGTCCACACTGTACCCGTTCATCGGAGGCGATACGGTGCGCCGCGATACCGTGAAGGTGGCGGGACTGACGCCGTCGATCAATATGATCCTGCCGTATGCCGCACCGCCGGTACAGGGAAGTACGCCGGAAGCCGCGTTTGAGTTCTCCGCGTGCTGCATCCGCAACGCGCGCAACATCCTTCTGGTGCTCGAATCCGAGTACCGGGCGCTGTTTGCGAGAAACCTGACGTTAAGCCGCTTGTCTGAAGCGGTCATCCTGCCGCTCTGCCCGGATAAAGGCGAGTGTGTCAGCTACGATCCGAATCTGGCAGCGTCGGTGTATCTGGAAAATGATTTGGAGATGCTGTATCGGACGCGGAAGTGAGAAATTATGTCAAATAACGCAAAATAATATCATGATACCAGGGTCAAAAGGTCAGAAGTTCGACGCAAGCTTGCTTGCAGGAGAATTTTTGACCTTGGGACCCGCCAAAAACATGAGTAAGTAGCCATTTTTCAAAGAAAAATGAGCGAATTACGAATGTTTTTGAAGATTGCGGGAGCATATAGTGCGGAGCAATCTGGTATCAGAGGGGTCAAAATGTCTTTTGACCCCAACCATATCACATAAGATATCAAAAAAAGAGCAGGGGGTATGCAATATGTACTATTATAAAATTGGAGATAAAATCTGCTGTTCCTTCAATGGAAATTTATCATACGAAAAGGCAGAAATGCCGCACCCGGGCACGCCGCTCACATTCTTATTCGAGCGTGAGCCGGGAACCGGAAGAGATTCTTTTAAGGTAAACTCGCCGCTGCTGCTGTTCCAGGAGGCAGAGAATGTTTCCTGGCTGAGCAGCCGGAAGCTGGAGGTGCAGGCGGCAAACAAGAATTGTGAGCTTGACGAGGCAGTCAAAGTCGCGATCGCTCAGGGCGTGATGCGCGCAGTCAACCGCCTGCATCCGGATTTTGAGGCTATTTTGGCAGAAAAACCGCAGAAAACGAAGAAAAGAGTCCATGTTCTGGCGATCGGCGATGTCGGAAGTACGCTGTTGACCGGGCTTCATCTTCTGGGCGGCGACTGCATCAGTTCGATCGGCATCTGTGATATTTCCGATAAAGTGACCGCACGCTGGGAATTTGAGGAAAACCAGATTGCCTACCCGTGGGCGTATGACGCGCTGCCGGAGGTCGATGTGGTAAAACCGGAAGACCTCTTCAAGTGCGATGTATTCGTATTTGTTGCTTCTAAGGGAATCCCGCCGGTTGGTTCTGGCGTCAAGGATGTGCGGATGTACCAGTTTGAAAATAACTCCAAGATCGTTGCGCAGTATGCAAGACAGGCGAGAGCCGAGCATTTCAAGGGCTTATTTGCCGTTGTCTCCGATCCGGTTGACCCGCTGGCAAAGACGGCATGGCTGGAGAGCAACAAGGACGAAAACGGCATCCTTGATTTAAAGGGACTCCGCCCGGAACAGGTACAGGGCTTCGGACTCGGCGTTATGAATGCGCGCGCGGCTTATTATGCGAAGCGCGACGGGCGGTTTTCACAGTTTTTGACTGAGGGGCGTTCCTTCGGACCGCATGGACAGGATCTCGTCATCGCAGATTCCATTGAGAATTACAACGACGAGCTTTCAAAAGAACTGACCCAGCTGACGGTAACGGCAAACCTGCATATGCGTGCGATTGGTTTCAAGCCGTTTATCGCACCGGCATATTCCTCCGGCGCGATCTCCCTGATTCTGATGATGCGCGGCGAATGGCACTGCGGTTCCGTATTCATGGGCGGCATCTTCATGGGCGTGAAAAACCGTTATACTGAATACGGTCTGGAAACAGAAATCCTGCCACTGCCGGATGCGCTGTATGAGCGGATTGTGACGGCGGAGGAAAATCTGAAAAAGATTGTGTGATCGATGAGTCTTATCGCAGGAAGGAAGCGAACATAAATGATTCATTCAAATTCAGAAGGAGATATTTATATAGAAGAAATGCCTCTCCTCCTCGTCCATCTGCGCGAGGAGGAAAAAGGCGCGGATGCGCGCCTTTCGGAGGTGTTATCCTATGCGTTGGACGGCTACGCCTACGAGACAGCGACGGAAATCAGTGCTTTTGAAGATTATGTAAACCGATGGAGGCGCCTGGAGATGACACAGAATCGAAAAAATCCAGTCCAGGGACGTATCCTGTTTGCCGTGCCGCTTGGCACATCTGGCATCAACCTGGAGCTTTACTGCCTGATTCGTTTCCTGCGGGAACATCCGGATTTTCTGAACGGTTTTGTCGGCGGACTTTTGGTGGACAGTGAAAATGACCTCTATTCCAAATCAGCGGCGAAGGATCTGGTATTTGCCGCTAATTGTGCGGGCTGCGCGTTCGTGGGACGCCCGCTCGTCGAGGGCACGCGGACACTTTCCAATTACACGATCGTTTCCAATAATCTTGGAACCGATCTGATGGGGGCATACCGCGAGAGCGCGGCGGGGCTGGTCAAAGAAGTACTGGGAACGGATTGCGTCAGGAAAAAATGTCCGAAAGTGTTGGTATTGCACGCGTCAAGCCACAAGACCTCCAACACCTACGCGATCTGGAACCGGGTGAAAGAACAGCTCCCGGAGATGGAGATCCGGGAGATAGGGCTTCGAAACGGTACGCTTTCCGACTGCGCCGGATGCCCGTACAAGATGTGCCTGCATTTTGGCGAGCAGGGAAGCTGCTTCTACGGTGGAGTGATGGTCGAGGACGTTTATCCGGCAGTCCGCGAGGCGGATGCGATCGTGATGCTCTGTCCAAACTACAACGATGCGCTGTCGGCAAACCTGACTGCGTTTATCAACCGCCTGACTTCGCTGTTCCGGACGACGCGGTTTTATGACAAAGCGCTGTTTGCGGTGGTTGTGTCGGGCTATTCCGGAAGCGATATCGTGGCGGAACAGCTTATCGCGGCGTTAAATATGAACAAAACCTTCTATCTGCCGGGGCGGTTTGCGATGATGGAGACGGCAAACAATGCCGGGGCAGCGATGCAGCTGCCGGGGATTGAGGAACGGATGAATGCGTTTGCGGAGAGAATCCGGGAGACGCTATTATATAGGTAAAGAGGGGTTATAAGCAGGGCAGCGTCACTGGGAGAGTTTGTAACTGTTCACAGGTAGGAATTTTTTGAACTGAAAATTCCGTACGATACAGTTCCGGCAGCGGATTTTGCCGATTTGGAATGCGTAGCATCGGCAAAATCCCGTTGCTGGGCACACGTGTGTGAACAGTAACGAGAGTTTCACATCTGCTATAAAATTCTTTACAGATTTCATGAAACTAAGTATACTATATAAATATGCAAAAACTGTTTTACTCAGGCTAAAAGCTATGTGAAATTGTACTATTTAAAGAGGGAGAAAGGCAGAAATGAAATCCTGGAGACGAACATTAGCGATAGGCTTTATCATAGCGATAACTTCGCAGCTTTATTGGAACGTATTTGTCAACAATTTCCGTGTGTCAGCGTCGGTTATCCTGCTTCCGGTGCTGATTATGACAGTCGGAAGTCAGATTCACACGATGACGATCTGTACGGTGACGTCGATCATTGTTTTTTTATTCCGAATTGTGATATATTATCTGCAGGGAATGCCATCCGAGATGCTGGTACAGCTTGCGATGCCCGGAGCGTTCTTTTATATCGTGTACGGCATGATGTTCAAGCTGCAGATCCGGAATAAACATATCGCGAATCTGGAAAATGTGATTGCGGCGGCATTTTTCTGTGACTTATGCTCGAATATATTCGAAAATTTTCTGGCAGCGCTTCTTAAAAACAATGCGATGCCGGGACCGGATACGATTCAAAAGCTTTTTATGATCGCTGCAGTCCGCACGCTTTTTGTGGCACTGGCACTGATCGGAGAACAGCAGTACCGGCTTCTTCTTACGAAAGCGGATCATGAGAGCCGTTATCAGCGGTTATTTCTTATGACGACGGGACTCAAGACTGAGATTTACCTGATGCATAAGAACACCGAGGAGATCGAGCGCGTCATGAGCAATGCATACAAGCTCTATGAGCAGATTCTGGAAAAGGATCTTCCACGGGAAATGCAGCAGATGGGACTTGAGATAGCGCGGGATGTCCATGAGATCAAGAAAGATTACATCCGCATCATTCAGGGCATTGAGGAGGCGATCGAGGAAGAGTCGAACGAGGAAACGATGAGCCTGCAGGATCTTCTTCGGATTCTGGAATCAGCCACCTACCGGACCATGGCGGAGAAAAAGCTGGATATCCGTCTGATGTTTGACTGCCGGGACAATTTTATGACGCAGGAACACTACCAGCTTATGACGATTCTCAAAAATTTGGTAGGAAATGCGGTAGAAGCGATCGAATCGACGAAAAAAAGCGGGATGATCTGGATTCGGGAGTACAAAAAAGATGGCAATTATGTGTTTGAAGTAGCGGACGACGGACCGGGAATTTCAGAAAAACATCTCCCACGGATTTTCAATATGGGATATTCAACGAAGTTTGATGAAAAAACCGGCAATATATATAGAGGCGTCGGGCTCTGCGGTGTGAAAAACGCGGTAGAGGAGCAGTTTGAAGGTAGTATTTCAGTGGATTCGGAAGAGGGAAGAGGAACGAAATTCCATATTGAGATACCGATAGCGAAATTGGAGGAAATAGAGTAAATGGAGATTTATATTGTTGAAGATGATATGTCAGTGATCAGCGTCCTGCAGGATATTATTGAAGATAATGATCTGGGAATTGTCTGCGGAACTTCAGAGGGACAGCCGGCGGATGTGGATGATATCCTGGCAAAGAATCCGGATATGGTTCTGATTGATTTCCTGATGCCGGAAAAGGACGGTGTTCAGGTCATGCGCGAACTGCGGGAAAGAGGCTGCAAGGCAAAATGCATCATGATTTCCCAGGTGGCGGCAAAAGAATTGATCGGAAAGGCATACGATGCGGGCATTGAGTTCTTCATCAGCAAGCCAATCAATATCATTGAGGTAAAATCGGTCATCCGTAATGTGGATGAGCAGATCAAGAATGAGAAAACCCTGACGAATATTAAGAAAATGTTCATGGCAGAGATCGCGGATATGCCGAAGGAGAAGAAAAAAGATGACGGTTACGGCAGAAAGGTGCTTTACATTTTAAACCGTCTCGGCATGTCCGGCGAGAAGGGCGGCGATGATATCCTTCGGATCTGCGAGTATCTGCACAACAACGGACGCCCGATCTCCCAGGTCAGCATCGGTCAGCTCTGCGAGCTTTTGAGCGATGCGCCGAAGAACATGGAGCAGCGTGTCCGCCGTGCGATCGCGGTCGGCATGTCGAACCTGGCACATTTGGGTATTGAGGATTTCATGAATGAAACCTTTACTGCATACTCCAGCACCCTGTTCCCATTCGAGGAAATCCGGGCAGAGATGGATCACATCCGCGGTAAACGCCGTTACGGTGGCAAAGTCAGCATCAAAAAGTTCATCGACAGCCTGATGCTGGCGGTAGATCGTGAGGTATAACGGGTAGATTTACAAAACTTTCCAATCTGTTTATCATAAGTTAAAAAAATGTTATAAAAATTTTATGTTTTTATGATGGATCTTGTAGTTTTTTGTCGGGGCTACAGTATTATACACCTGCGAGCAAGAAAAAAAATAGGTTGGAGGTAGTTGTATGAAGACAATCGAGCTTGATATGTATCAGGCAACCGCAGTTGCGGCACTTGTACTGTTACTGGGACGTGTTCTGGTAGCTAAAATTTCTATTCTTCGTCGGTATTGTATTCCGGCACCTGTAGTTGGTGGTTTCCTTTATGCAATCGTTCATACCATCGTAAGAGGCATGGGCATTCTGGAAATTTCCTGCGACATGACACTTAAAAACGTATTCATGGTAGCTTTCTTCTGTAGCGTAGGTTTCACAGCATCCTTCCGTATGCTGAAGAAGGGCGGCGTTCAGACAGTTGTATTCCTGGCTTTGTCAGCTGTTATGGTAATTCTTCAGAACGTCCTGGGTGCTGGTCTGGCAAGCGTATTTGGTCTGGATCCTCGTCTGGGTCTGGCAACCGGTTCCATCCCGATGGTAGGTGGTCACGGTACTGCTGGTTCCTTCGGACCGTTACTTGAGGAATTAGGCGTAGCAAATGCGAGCGTTGTAGCTATCGCTTCCGCTACTTATGGTCTGGTTGCAGGCTGCGTAATCGGTGGTCCTATCGCAACTGCTAAGATCCGTAAGTACAAACTGTCCGCAGTTACTGAGGCAGCTACTAAGACTGAGACTGTAGAGACAGATGAGACTGGTGCAATCGATTCCGCTAGAATCCTTGACGGTCTTCTGTACTTAATCGTTGCTATCGGTGCTGGTACTATCGTATCCATGTTCCTTGGCAAGTTTATGACATTCCCGTTCTACATCGGCGCAATGTTAGTTGGTGCTATCATCCGTAACATCATGGATGTTCAGAACAAAGAGATCCCGATGGAAGAGATCAGCACACTGGGCGGTGCTTCCCTTTCCGTATTCCTGGGTCTGGCTATGATCGATATGAAGCTGTGGCAGTTAGCTGAGCTGGCTGTACCGATGGTAGTTATGCTTCTTGCACAGACAGTACTTATGTTCTTCTATGCAAACTTCGTTGTATTCAACGTACTTGGCAAATCCTACGATGCTGCTGTTATGACCAGTGGTTTCTGTGGATTCGGTATGGGTGCTACCCCGAACGCTATGGCAAATATGCAGGCAATCACCGGCGTATATGGTCCGGCTCCGACTGCATTCATGGTAGTTCCGCTGGTAGGTTCCTTATTCATCGACTTTGTAAACGCAACTATCCTGACAGGATTCATCAGCTTCCTGGGCTAATAGATGCGAATTTCAAGAGGTCTGCTTTTCGGCAGGCCTCTTTTTTTATGTAATAGGAAATTCCTTGGAATTCCCTATTACATAAAAAGGCGCTAACGTGCCAATGATGCGCACTCACACGAAGCAGAAATATGTCGCAAGTGACCGCGCGAGGCGCCCGAATGTGCTTTGGCACATTCGTTGTCCATCCCCGAGTTATAATCAGGAACAATATAACTCCATAAGCAAATAATAATAACATCTATAACACTATTTTTATTTGATTCTGACGAAGAAATGATATATAATACAATATAGAAACAGAAAAGTTCACAAAAACAATTTGGAACCAGAGGGAATTATGTACAAGATCGATGAAACTATCGTCAAGTATTTGTGGTAACCATAGTTCAGTGAACTATTCAAACTTATATACATATCAGGAGGTATTATCCAATGAGCAAGTATGTTGACAGAGTTCTTGCAGAACTCAAAGAGAAAAACGCACATGAAGCCGAATTCCTTCAGACAGCAGAGGAAGTATTATCCACTCTGGGTCCGGTTGTAGATGCACATCCGGAGTACGAGAAGGTTGCTCTTCTTGAGAGAATGGTTGAGCCGGAGAGAACTATCGAGTTCCGTGTTCCGTGGGTTGATGACAACGGTGCTGTTCATGTAAACCGTGGCTATCGTGTACAGTTCAACGGCGCTATTGGACCGTACAAAGGAGGCTTACGTTTCGCTCCTTCTGTAAACCTGTCTATCATGAAGTTCTTAGGCTTCGAGCAGACATTCAAAAACAGCTTAACAACTCTGCCGATGGGCGGCGCTAAAGGTGGTTCTGACTTCGATCCGAACGGCAAGAGCGATGCAGAGGTTATGAGATTCTGCCAGTCCTTCATGACTGAGTTATATCGTCACATCGGACCGGACGTAGATATCCCGGCTGGTGACCTTGGTGTAGGCGGACGTGAGATTGGTTATCTGTATGGCCAGTACAGAAAACTTCGCGGTGCATTCGAGAACGGTACTATCACAGGTAAGGGACTGTCCTTCGGTGGTTCTCTGGTTCGTCCGGAAGCAACTGGTTACGGCGCTGTTTACTATGTAGAAGCTGTTATGAAACATGAGAACGATACAATCGAAGGCAAGTCCGTTGTTGTATCTGGTTTCGGTAACGTTGCTTGGGGTATCTGCAAGAAACTGGCTGAGCTGGGTGCTAAGGCTGTTACCCTGTCTGGTCCGGATGGATACATCTACGATCCAGATGGTGTCGTAACTGAAGAGAAGATCAACTACATGCTGGAGATGAGAGCATCTGGACGTAACAAAGTTCAGGATTACGCAGACAAGTTCGGCGTACAGTTCTTCCCAGGTGAGAAACCGTTCGGCGTTAAGGCTGACATCATTATGCCGGCTGCTACTCAGAATGATGTTCGTATGGAAGAGGCTAAGAAGATCGCTGCTAACGGCATCAAGTACTACATCGAGGTAGCTAACATGCCAACTACCAACGAAGCTCTGAGATTCTTAATGGATCAGAAGAACATGGTAGTAGCTCCGTCCAAGGCTGTAAACGCAGGTGGTGTTCTTGTATCTGGTCTTGAGATGAGCCAGAACAGCGAGAGATACAGCTGGACAGCAGAGGAAGTTGATACAAAACTTCATCAGATCATGACTGGTATCCATGATGGTTCCGCAGCAGCAGCTGAGAAATACGGCTTAGGCTACAACCTGGTAGCTGGTGCTAACATCGTTGGTTTCCAGAAAGTTGCTGACGCTATGATGGCTCAGGGTATCTGCTGGTAGTCAGTAGTTCCCCATACCATATGGAGTGAATGTATAAGTAATATAATTGCATAACGCAGTTACATAAAAGAACTGCTGATTCGGACAACCTGGTGACAGGAAGTCCGGATCAGCGGTTTTTTTCATAGGAAATTGCGTCCTATGAAATAAAAACCGTTCCGCAAGGATGTGCCAAGGCACATTCTTTTTCATTTCAAGGAATAACTGTTTCCACCCCATACATAAAATAATAATGGTAAAGGGTGTTTGTCTGCCAGAGGGTGTGAATCGGCGGTAGTGAATCGATTTTAAGATAATTTTCACAAATTCACTCTGGAAATATCGGGTGGAATATGGTTAAATAGTCAATAGAGTTTTGCCACCCAAAAGAGTGTAGAAGGAACGGAAAGGAGAAATACCAGGATGGATGAGAATAAAGAGTTGGTAGAGACAATGGAGGACTATGCCGAGGAGCTGGAGGCGTCTTTCAAACGCCTGCATGAGGGCGATATTGTGACAGGCACGGTTGTTGCAGTGACAGACGACCAGGTGCTGGTGGATTTGAAATATTTTGCTCAGGGCGTGATTGACCGTGAGAATCTGAGCAATGATCCGGATTTTAATATGAAGGAAGAGATTCAGCCGGGCGACCTGCTCACGGCAACGGTAATTCAGACCGACGACGGCGAGGGCAATGTCGTTTTATCCCGCAAGGAGGCGAATGACAGGATGACGTGGGAACATTTCCGTCAGCTGCTCGATGAGCGCACACCGCTTGAGGTTACTATTTCCGAGGTCGTAAACGGCGGTGCGGTTGCGATGGTGGAAGGCGTGCGCGGCTTTATACCGGCGTCAAGACTGGATGCAGCGTATGTCGAGGATCTGGACAGCTGGAATGGAAAGAAGATTTCGGTGCTGGTGATTGAGGCAGATGAGGAGAAGAAACGTCTCGTCCTGTCCGGCAGAGAGTTGGCGAGAGAAAAACAGGATGCGGAGAAGAAGAGCCGGATTGCGCGCTGTGAGACCGGCGCGATTATGGAAGGGACGGTCGAGACAATCAA
>ULQO01010064.1_pt1 | contig 18089 bp, 5 predicted proteins | sample 1954601 | NCBI WGS metagenome assembly ULQO01 (sample SAMEA4835658, study PRJEB28245) | human gut metagenome | biome: gut microbiome; material: fecal sample | place: Denmark | collected 2008
ATACTTTATAATACCCCCTATGTTATAATTCATATTTATTTCAATCAATTACAAAATAATTGTGTATTATATTTTTTCTTTTTTTCTCTGACCTCAAAAAAATTAGAGAAAAATTTACAAATACTTTTGCTGCACTTCTTAAATATGATTTTTGACCCGCTATAACTAAAACATTCCCTATCTTCATAAGAAAAACACCTGGTTTAAAACCAGGTGTTTAGGGGAATATTTTCAAACAGGGCAAGGGTTGCTATACCCTGTTGAAAAACAAAAGGAAAAAAGGGGAAACGGCGTTCACTTAGAATTCAAACCGTACGCCGGCGTTGATCTGCCATTTCTTTTGAATATCAGCGCCAAAGCTGCGTTCGATATCGCCATAGAAATGGCTGCTGTTACCTAATTTGACATTAGTTCCCAGCCCCAGCTCAAACCAGGTATCGCCATAATCACGACTGTCACTCAAAGTTTCACCGTTAGCGGCACGCATATAAATATCACGGTCGCCGCCAAACTCATGCAGCAGATTAGCTTTGAAATACACATCATTGTTCTCAGACGTTTTCTGACCCAGCACAAAGCCTAAACGGCCGATATAGCTGTTGATCCCGCCCATATACACATGGTTGCCTCGGTCTGTCGTATAGCTGCTGCTGCTCAAACGACCTATGATAAACTGTGCCTGCGGCTCAATAAAGACACCGCGCTCTTTGCTCAGCTCTATCGTTTTGCCATATTCGATGCTCAAACTGTAAGCGTGATTTTTATTATTTGCTTTATCAGGATAATCGCCATAAGAACTGATATCTGTATCAAACAAGCCTGCTTTGGCCACTACATCGGTATAGTTACCGTGCTCGCCATACCAGGTGCCATACAGGCTGCCCGCAAACAGCTTGTCCTTACCGCTGCCCAGACTGTAATCAGCACGTCCTGTGCCTCTTTCCAAAGCAAAACCATACGTACTCTTTGCATTATCTGCTTTATCATAGCCCAGCTGGTACATATTATAATGGCTGTCAAAACTACCGCTGCCAAACTTGCCGCCGGTATAACGGGCCCACAAGCCGTCGCCGTCAGTCTGGTTGCTGCGGTGGCGCAAGTCACCCAAGCGCTTGCGCAGGGTATCGTTGCTGTTACGCCACAAAGCATAACTGTTATCGGCCGCATCCAGCAAAACACTGGTATCATTATTGATTTTTTTCGCGATCTTCGTCAAATACCACTCGTTGACTGTACCCACAGGATTACCGTTAGCGTCCAAAGCCGTCAGGCCGTTTTCGATCGTCGGAGTCACATCCCACAAACCGCCGGCGTTAAGTTCTTTCCCTACAAACTGCGCAGCCTGCTCGGCGCTGTTGTCCGTTACCAACAGCAGGTTTTTCACACCTGTCACCTCACCCAGACCGTTCGTCAGACTGGCGTCCTTCACCTGGATATAAGTTACACCGGCAGTAGTTTTTGTACCGATAGTGATCTTATCGCCATCAGTTTCGCTGCCCAGATCCGTATCCATGATAAAATTACCGCCGTCGCCCTGATACTCTGCTACAGCCAAAGTATCGGCGCCCTGCGTCATATCTATAGTAGCATCATTATCATTCACCAGCTTCGTCGCCACACTGTCGCCTGTCATATTCCACAGCGAACCATTGTCAAAAGACAGACTGGTCGTCCTGTCAGTATTGTTGGCACCCAAACTGGCGCCGGTCAGGAACGAAGACGCATTTTTAAAGCTGATGTCGATGTCTGCACCATTATTAAGCATAGCCGCATCATCAAAATGCTTGACATCGCCCACCAGCTGCACCTTTTTCCCTGCATCTGGATCAATAGTGATCGAACTTGTACCGACCCGGGCAGCATTGCTGCTGTCAACTGTCGCTACCGCAGTACCCTTATTGGTATTGACGATCACATCGCCGTTATATACCGCATCGTTGGTATCATAGCTTACTACCACCAACCCGATACCGCCCTCACTGATAATATTGACGTTCACATCACCGCTGGCCTGTGCTGCACCGGAAATACCAATAGCGCCGTTATAGCCGGCGGAATTGACAGCACAGCCATTGATCGTCACATTAGTCTGCGAACCTTCCTGTAAAACGATCGGCGTACTGTTGCTCCAGCTAAAAATACCTACCATGCCTTTTTGCTGCTCGTTGCCAACGCCTACCGTAGCATCAGGAGCGATCACCGACACATTCAGCACTGCGTTTTTACCCAGGTCCAGACCTTCACGCAGACCATCCATCATCTCTATACTGTTACTGCCAGTACTGACCACGCTCACATTGGTAACAGAATTATCAGCAATGGTCGTCTTACCGCGGATAGCTCCGGCCCAGCGTAAACCATTGCCATTCTGGTCATAAACATGGATATTATTGACTGCTCCGTTAAGATTGATATGGCTGCCATACAGAGCATAATTATTACCGTTGTTCGCGCCATATAAAACAACATTAGTATTGCCGTCTACATCAAGCGAACCGTCCACGCCGTAAATATTGCCAGGGCCACCGGTAACCGACATATTCAGATCGCCTTTGATAACAGAGGTAAAACCGCTGATACCGGCAACACCGGAACCACTGTCACTGACAACTACCATATTTACATTGCCGTCGACTGTAGCATTACCCTTGATCCCATATGTAGCGCCATGGGAATTTACCGACATATTCAAATCCCCGGCAACCGTAGTATTACCATTGATACCAGTAACATTTTTCTCGCCGCTCAATATCGCGTTCACGTCGCCGGTAACCTCAGCTGTACCGTTAACACCCACGACATCGCCAGTATTGCCCTTGATATCCAGCCCCAGATCACCGTCGATATCAGCCTTATAGCTGCCGACATTGATACCGGTAGTCTTATCCGTGCCCTTGGTATTATCCAGGATCACCGTTGTATTCTTAGCCGCAAAATCAACAGCCGGGTTCCAGATCCCATGCATCCCGGCAGTAGCTCCGCCACCGCCGTCCTTTTTCGTCAGCTTGACTGTAACATTCTCCAGCCCCATCTGATTGGAAGTCTGGTTTTCAATACCAAACATAAAACTTTTGCCAGTACCATCGATCACGATGTCCCCGGCGCTGAAAGTACTGCCCACCTTGTTAGTTATACCAATGATATTACCATTATTGTCGGCCTTGATATTGATCGAGCCTGCTTTAAAATCAGAAGCATTCGTACTATCCAAACCATTTTGGATACCATAGACCTCGCTGCCGTTACCCTGCAGCTCCATCGTGATATCAGCAGCTTCAAAAGAAGATACCTTACCGGAAACGCTGCTGATATTGGCGATCCCCACGACCTGTCCGCCAGTGCTGGACGCAGTGATATCCAGATTTTTAAGGTTATAGCTGCCGCCGGCATAATTATAAATACCAAAAGCTTCACTGCTGCCGCTGCTGCTGGCCGCTATTTTCACATCCTGCATCACCACGGCTCCGTCACCGCGGTTCTGCACCCCGGCAACACGGCCGCCATTAGCACTGTTGCTCACAGTAATATCAACCTTATCATTAGCAGTATAACTGCCGCTCTGCTCTACAGCGATGCCTGCATCATATTCGCCGGCACTGCTGCCGCCCCTGATCGTCATTGTTACCGCACCGGTCTCGATATGACCGGCATCACCAGCCTCGCCAAGATGCGTATCAACAGCAATGCCATAAGCAGCTCCGCTGCCGCCGGCCGTTCCGGCAGTGATGTCCATTGTCAGCGGATTACTGACGATGATCTGCCCATTTTTATAAACACGCAGACCGCTGTTATGACTGCCGTTGCTGACAGTGATATCAACAGCCGACGAATCGATCCTGATCACCGAATCCGTCCCTGCTACGATGCCATGATTATCAAACGTTGTATGAGTAGCGGCATTATTGACCGACAACGTCGTATCGGCTGCAAAATTGATCTCCGCACCGTTATAAGCGCCAATACCATGCGCATCAAGACCAGTGTTATAGCTGCTGCCGATATTGACCCCAAAAGCACCGCCGCTGACATTCATTACTACACCAGCGCCATTACCGCTCACAGCCGCATCAGCCGTCGCCAGATAACCAGGCATATAACCGGGAAAAGCGTTATTCTTTACATCAGTAACAGTCTGAGCGCCGATATTATACGTTCCTGCCGTATCATGGTACACAGCTGCCGCAGTCCCCACGCCGCCGCTAAAAGCTGTTAATACCAAACTCATTGCAATAGCCTTTTCCAACTCTTTTCTTTGCATCCTGTTCAACCCTCTCGCTTTTTATTTTATTTTATTTTCAAAGTCCCTTAAAACTGAAACTGCACTCCGGCATTGATCTGCCACTGCTTCTGGATGTCTGCGCCAAAACTGCGCTCAATATCCAGATAAACACTGTTGTTCTTGCCAGTACGCCAATTTGTGCCCAGGCCCAGCTCAAACCAGGTATCTCCGTAATCCTTGCTCTCGCTCAAACTGGAACCGTCTGACGCCAGCATATTTACCTCTCCCCGTCCGCCTAATTCATGCAGCGCCGAAGCCTTTAAATACACATTGCCTTTCTCAAAATCGCGGCCCATTGCCAGCCCCAAACGGGCGATAGCGCTGTCCATGCCGTTATATTTGATCCGGGTACCGTTCTTCGTCGTATATTCCGTACTGTCGATATGTCCCACAGTAAACTGTGCCTGCGGCTCGATAAAGAAACCGTCCTTCTGCGTCAGCCGCTTGTTATACTCAAAGCTCAGGCTGGTAGCCCTAGTATCAAAATCACCGCTGTCGGTAATCCGGCCGTAAGTATCAATATCGCCCTTCAGCTTGCCATGCTTCAAAACGATATCCACATTATCGCCGTATTTACCTTTTTTCGTAGCATACAAAGCCACTGCACCCATATCCATATCGCCATTACCGGCAGTATAGCTGGCATTGCCTTTACTGTATTCCAAAGCTGCGCCGCCGTACCAGACGCCATTCTGCTTGCCGTCTTTATCGGCAAAAGCCGCATCATAACCGATCTGATACGTGTGATAGCTGCTTTTAAAGCTGTCGCCCTTCAGCTGGCCGCCATATACACGGGCCCACATACCATGCTTATCCGTATGGTAATCCAGCTCGCCCAAACGGTTACGCAAAGTATTATTGCCGTTGATCCACGTAGCATACAAAGCATCATTAACTGCGATCAGCGACTGGGCATTAACAGTCTGTGACCTTTGATAACCATAAATAAACCAGTTCTTGGCACCGTTGCCCAAAATACTGTTCACCTCTGCATTCGCCGCAGCTTTATCGTTATACACCGCATTTTCCGGGTCGCTCACGTCATAATCCTCACTGCCGATCAGCAGCTCGTAATCCCACAGGCTCTTGCCGTAAATATTTTCCGAATCCTTAAAAGTTATCTTATTGGCAGCGCCAGCCCCTACTGTAGCAAAACGCAGGGTATTATCTGCGCTGATCGCCGAAAAATCGTCCGTCGCATACGCCTGGATCGAATGCTCGCCCGTACCGGCAGTCGCGTTTTTGATATAGATCATATCGCTCTGGCTCTTATCACTGGAATTCAGATCCAGCTGGAAAATACCGTCCTGACCCTTCAAATTGCCAATATAAACATAATCATGCTTCACATTGTTAATACTGCTGTACACCGAATCTAAGCCATAATTATGCCATTCCTGCTTCAGATAATCGTCATACAGATTGACGATGCCGCCGCTTTCCAAAGTCAGAGCCGTTACGCCCTTACCCTGCGAATAATGGCTGCTGTCACCAAAATAACCCCACTCAGCGCCATCCTTAACAGTTATATTCAAAGTACCCGTAGTTGGGAAAATAGAATAACCGGCATTCTTTTCATCACCATACCAGTATGAATCCTTACCGCTCAGCACCGCATTGACACTGCCAAACCCGGCCAAATCTATAGAACCAAGGATCTGGGTAGTTTTGGAATTGATATTGACCTGGGTTTTGCTCAAAGCATGGCTGGTATCATTTTTAGCGCTGATAGCGTCAGGCTCATTGCTGACCGCCATGATCCTTGTCGTATTGCCATTGAAATTGATAATGCCGCCGTTCTTTACGTATACAGCGTTAGCGCCGCTGGTGATATAATTGCCGACACGGTTATAAATATAAGCATCGCCGGCTACATTGATCAACCCGCCGTCAATAGCCTGAAAGGTAGTCTGCGAAGGCGACGGGATCGAATCATTATCATCGATCATCGTCACAGAACCATTAAAATCGGCTCTGCCGGCTACATTAAAATTCTCACGCAGCGCTCCATTAACATGCGACGAAATATCATTGAGCCAGTAAAAATCGCCGTTGACCACCATCTCGCCGCCCTTTTCTACCTGCTGACCAAAGGTGTAGATAGAAGAAAGCCCCTGCTGATGGATATTAAGATTACCATTGACCACCAGCTTTTCGCCGTTATTGATCCTGATAAGTCCCGTATCGCCGACTGTTACATTCAAGGTATTGTTGTTGGCATTGCTGATCGTATATTCGCCCTCTTCAAACAAATGCTGCCCCCAGACAACAACAGCAGCATCCGTATCCGTGATCAGACCCGGAGTATATACTGCGGCACTCGCCGCCATCGGCATAACCCAAAAACTGCCCGCACAAATAAATGACGCAGCCAATAAACCCCTTGCAACGCCACCGCTTAAAGCCGTCGCCCTTAAATTTAGTGCGACGGCTCTTGCCAAATCTTTTTTTAACATTTCAACCCATCCTTTCTTTCCATGTTCCCCTCATGGTCAGGTCACGCTTATTCCGGCTGTGACAAACCTGCACATAAATTTCTGCTGTGCCCAAAATAATTTTTCAGCCCAAATCAACGCCCGCCTGATTTTTAACTTTTATTTTATTCCCAAAAGATAAAAAACTTTTAATCAAGCGATTTATATTTTGTTAAAATTAAAAGTTAAACTAGAAGAATTTTACGTATTATATCACACGTGTCCCCCCCCGCAAGACATTATTGTTCGAGTTTAAAAAAATTTTTGTTCGATGGTCTTGCAACTGGGAACCTTTACAAACCCTCTAAGAACACAAAAAAGCACAGACCTGAAAATCAGATCTGTGCTTTCGCACTGCTTATGTATGTAATTTTACGCCTTAAAACAACAATTTTATTTCTGTTCTTCCTTGATCTCTACCGGTACAAACACAAACTCGGCCAGCTTGCCGTCCTTATCGAACACATACGCCGCACGTACCACCTGCTGACGGCTGTAGCCCATCAGGTACAGCAAACGGTCTGCCTGGTCAAAACGCTCAAAAGAAGCAAATTTTACTTCCTTCTGCTTGCCAAATTTCTCACGCAGCTGCTTTTGCAGTTCGGCAAAACCTTCGGCCGTCAGCTTGCTTTGCAGTCCCGGCGCCAGATCGCCCTGCACCTGGGCAAAACCGCTGCCTGCCGGCGCTTCCAGTGCTGCCACAAACTTATCAACAACCCGCTGCTGTCTGTTCAGATCATTGCCATCACCGGCTGCCATACACACGCTGCTTACTGCCAAAGCCAGCAGCATCACTACTGCCAATACTGATTTTTTCACTGTGATCTACCTCTTTCAAATTGTTATTTTGTTTTGCCGGGCCGACTTCACTGTGGCCCGGCCTTTTTATTACTGCTGTTTAAGCGCTTGCTGCTTCCGCATTTTCCTGCGTTTCGTCAGCGACTTCCTGCTGCTTTTGCTGCTCTTTATCCGCCTCATAAGCGTCCTTCATCCGGGCATATCTGGCTTCCAAACGCTCCATGCGGGCCTCGTAAGCCGCTTCCATTTTTTCCAGCCGTGCTTCATAATCTGCTTCCAGCTTCTTCATACGTTCGGCCAGATCAGCATTGCTTTCCTGCTCATTACGTTCTGCCTCCGGCAGCTTATCCAGCGCGATACTGATACCCATATTCATCATATGCTTGCTGCTGGTAGTCGAAGCGCCGATACTCAGCATCGTCCGTTTATCCGGGCGGTAGAAGCCGCCAACTGCCAAAGCCTGCTTGCCTTCATAGCTGCCCATCGCCATCGCAAAATCCGCACGGCTGTTAGCGTTCTGCGGCTGCGGGTGCAAGCCTGCCAAAGCTGCACTCAAGGCGCCGACCTCTTTGATCTCGACACCCATTTCATTGACCTTGCTGCCGATATCCTGGATCTGGCCCTGCATCCCTTCGATAGCTTCGCCGACGCGGATCGTGCTGCCATCCTCACGGTGCAGCGTTACTTCGCCGCTGCCGACCGTAGTGCTGCTGGTCGTAATCTCCTCTTTGCCGTCCTTGCTCGTTACCGTCGTTTTGCTCACCGTCAGGCTGTCGCCGCTCATCTTTGTCTCGCCGCTGGTATTTTTGGTAACATTGCCGTCCTTGTCGGTCACCTTAGTACTGGTGTTCAGCGACATACCACCTTCATTGGTCACAAAGCTGCTGCTCTGTTCCGTCTTCCTGTCGGCACTGTTAGTGCTGGTTTTGGACGTGGTGACGCTGGTGCCGCCGGCTGTAGTTTTGTTCACTGTTTCCAGCTTTTCTTTGCCGTCTGTCGATTTTTTGCTGGCCGACTGGGTCGTGCCTTCTGTCTGCGTCGTCGTAAAACCATTGGTATAATCATAACCGTCTTTTGTAGCTGTCAGCTGGTTGTCTATGGCATCTGTCTGATTGACTGTGCCGCCGGAAACAGTTACCTGATTACCGCCAACCCACAACTCATCGGCGTTCAACTGACCTGTAGTTACCTTGTTGCCTTCGATAGTAGTATCCAGCTTTGCACCGGTGCCGTAAGCCGTATCGCCGTTATGGCTGAATACCGCGCCGCTGCTGCCATTGGTAAAGGTATAACCGCCTACCTTACTGGTCATCGTCCCGTTACCCTTATCAACGCTGAACTTGGCCGTACTGATATCGTTACTGCTATTGACGCCGATATACAGGCCTTTATCAGTGATAAAGCCTTCCGTATCGTTCATCACCGAGCTGTTTTTGCCAACGTGGATACCTTTGTCGTTGATCGTCACTTCATTAGTCTTACCTGCTGCGACTTTAATACCATCCTCGCTGATAACAGTCTGGTTATCTTTACCGTCAGCGACGATGATCTGATCGCTGGCGGTGACTTTATTGGTTTCAATGCCGTCACCGGTAACAGTAGTATTGCCCTCGATCGTCGTCGTATCACCGTCAGGCTTGCCGATGCCGCTGGTATTATCTCCACCGCTGCCTGTACCACCGCTGCCTGTACCACCGCCAGTGCCACCGCCTGTTCCCAGGCTGTCGACCTTATTTTTCAGCGCTTTCACATCTACGCCGTTAAAGTTGGCGCCGTTGATCTCTGCACCATTCACCTTGCCGCCGCTCAGGCTGACGCCGCCGATCTTACCATCAGCAAAACTGATACCGTTGATACTGCCGACGTTTGTCATTACGCCGCTAGCGGCAAAATCAACACCGCCGATAGCTGCTGTTGCCGCGGTCAGTTTCGATGTTTGCATACCGTCAGCAGTAAAGCTGGTAGCGCCCTCGATCGTGGTCACATCTTTACCGTTGTCTTTGGTGCGTTTGATACCTTCCGTATCAGTACTGGTACCGCCACCTGTGCCGCTGTTTTCAATAGTTGTAACCCGGTCTTGCAGGTCTTTGATATTCACGCCGCCAACGCTCAAACCATCCGTTGCGTTGCCGCTGATCGCAGCTCCGTTTACGTTCAGGTTGGCCGCTGTCACTGTACCTGTTACCAGGCTCGTATGGTCGATATGCGTTCCGCTGCTATCGGCAAAAGTGCTGATGCCGTTCATAGCCTTCGCCCCTACATGGATACCGCTGGCATCTACTGTGACCTGCTTTTCCGCACCCTGTCCAAAGATAATAGCATTATCAGTGATCTGCGTCTGAGTAGTTTTGTTTTTGCCAATCAGCAAACTGCCTTCGAAACTGGTAGTACCACTGTCATAGCTCATGCCTGTAGTCGCAGTTTGCAAATCAGTTACTTTGGTATTGACTGCTGCCAAACCTGTATCTGCATCACCAACAGTCGTTTTTAAAGTATCGACGTCAGTTTTATCCGCTTTTAAAGCTGCTTTCTCTGCGGTATAGGCTTCACTTATCCCTGCATACTTAGCAGCTAACTCCGTGCCGCCCTCTTTCAACGTCGTTGCCTCGACCGTACCGGTCACGACAATACCGCTGCCGCTGATTTTTGTATTTCCTTCGATAGTAGTCAGGCTATCTGCACTGCCCAATGTTCCGGCATGACTGATTGCCACCGTATTGGCGCTGGTTGCACCGCCATTAGTTTTCAAATCAGCAATATCATCGGTTATTGTTTTTAAGCTGTAACCGCCGATTGCCGCATCTTTCGCTGCGTCAGTGCCACTGATCGTCACGCCGTTCACAGTTTTGGCCGTCAATACGCCTTCGCTGTTAAAGCCAAAGCCCGTAACGCCAACTTTAAACTCACCTGCTGTCACTACTCCGGCGAAGGTAGTTGTACCGCTGGCATAGGTCATACCTGTTGTTGCTGTTTGCAAATCATCTGTACGTTTTACCAAACCAGTACTGCTATCGCCGACTGTTGCTTCCAATGTTGATACTTTACCTTCAGCTGTATCAACTCTGCCTGTCAACGCAGTAATATCGCCTGCATTGCCACTGCTGTTGCCAGCCAGTGCCGTCAAATCTATGTCGCCCACTTTAACTGACGTACCGTCTTTTTCTATCTTAACGTTATTGATAGTTTTTGCAGTCAGTGCACCGTCAGCTGTTACGCTGAAATTACTGCCCACTGCCAAATTTGCCGCCGCTACGCCACCGGCAAAGGTAGTTGTGCCGCTGGCATAGGTCATACCTGTTGTTGCTGTTTCCAAAGCCGTTGCCCTGTCGCTCAAAGCAGTATCGGCAGCATTATATGCCGTTTCCAGTTCAGTTTTAGCTGTGCCGATGTCTGTTGCCACCTGTGTTTTGGTCGCCATATCGGCAGTTGCAGTTTGCAAATCACCGATATTAGTTTCGGCTGTACCTACTCTTGTATCCAAAGCAGTCACTGTAGTTGTATCGGCTTTGCCACTTATAGATGTTTCCAAATCAGATTTTATAGTATAGACCTGCCCGCCGGTCACAGCTTCCGTACTGGCGGCGCTGGTAATATCTCCTGCCGTCAGGCCGCTCAGCTTGCCGCCTGTCAAAGTAACAGCCCCTACTGTCAGCTTGCCATTTTCTAATATTGCATTACCAACAGTAACTTTATTTGTTGTTAATCCATCTGTTGTGATACTGGTATTATCTTCGATCTTAGTCGTCGCTGTACCTGTCGTATCACGTTTGATACCCGCCGTATCGGCAGTACCCACGCCATCAGTCTTGATACCTTCAACAGTAGCTTTCAGCGCACTTACATCCACGCCGTCTACTGTTCCATCACTTTTGATGCTGACGCCGTTAAAGCTGTCGCTGGTGATCGCTGCACCGTTGACAGTACCGTCTGTTCCCAGTGTTACGCCATTCACCTTACCATTGCCGAGCGTCATGCAGTTATAAGTTCCGCCTGTAATATTACCGCTGGCATCAAATGCAACCGTATTGATACTGCTAACTCCAGTTACAATGCCACTGTCAGCAAAACTTACGCCACCCAGCGTCGCTCCGGTACTTGTAATACTAGTCATACCTGTCAATTCGCTGCCATCAGCCTTGAATTTAGAGGTTTTAGCTTCCAAAGCTGTCGCCTTGTCACTCAAAGCAGTGTCAGCAGCTTTATATGCTGCGTCAATATCAGTTATCTGTTTCACCAGACCTGTCGTACTGTTGGTAACTGTTTCATTCAAAGTATCAAAAGCAGTTTGTGAAGCCTTACCTGCTACGTCAGTCTGCATCTTCGTTACGTCAACGCCGCCCACAAGCACGTGGTCTTTATCAGTATCGCCGCCTTTAAGTCCTAACGCAACTTCATTCACCTTGCCGCCATTAAGCGTTACGCCGCTGACCGTAAGGCCATCAGCCGCACTGCCCGAAACTGCCACGCCTTCTATACTCGTCAAACCTGTTATACCGCCGTGCATTTCAATATCGGCAACATTTACTACACTGCGGAACAGGTCGTCACCAAAAGAACTGCCCCCTGCATCAAGGTCATCTTTTTTATGGCCGAAGGATACCTGCTTTGCTTTACTTGTAGTGCTGTCAGCGCCAATAGCTACACTATACACTTGACTTTCATCACTGATGTTGGCCCTGTTTCCAATAGCGATACTATTTTGGCTTACCACCTTAGTACCTCTACCCAGCGCTATACTACCCAGTCCTGTATTCGTGATTTCGCTACCCTCACCTATTACAATACTATCATCAGCATAAGCTTTAGAAGAAGCACCTATAGCTATACTACGGCCTTCAGCCGCTATTGCTTCGTAACCAACTGCAACTGTTGAATCACCATCAGCAATAGACGATATGCCTATACCAGTATTGTTATTATTAGTTGATGTTCTTTCATCTGAACCAATCAAAAGATGACTTTGATCTGTGGCAGCAGAAAAATAAGCGCCGTTGATGCTGGTAACACCTGTGATCGCGCCGCCGGTTCCGTCATCAGCTGTATTTAATTCAAGGTCTTTGACGTTGACCAGGCTGCGAAACAGATTATCTGTATAAGTTTTTTCATCCCAATAGTTACCATATTTATCACCCACTTTATGGCCGAAGCTGACAGTATCAGAAGTATTTACAGAAGAATTCGTTCCTAATGCCATACTGTTATTTATAAGATTATTACTATTATCAAACCTAGATACATACGCCTGATAACCAAATGCAACACTATTGGAAGAATAGGCTCCGGCATAGGCGCCGATGGCCATGGCATTACCTACCATATCATCTTCAGTATAGGCAAGGCTGTGAGCTCCAAGTGCGATAGCATTCTCACTCTCTGCATCTGCTCCTGTACCAATTGCTATTGCATCAAATGTATTAGCGCCCGTTATATTTCCAATCACGCTGTCTTTACCAAAAGCCATACTGCCTTTATCAAATTCGCTAACACCAGTATAAAGATCCAGACCGTTAATTTTCATTGTATAAGAGGCTTCTTTTACTTGATCTACATCTCCATACGTGTTTACTTCACCCATGATCCCGCCATTGTTAAAGGTAATCCCGCCGATAGTGCCGCTGGCTGCTGTAATCGCGCCAGTATTGCTGACACTGAAACCGGTGCTGCTGAACGGCATATCAGTTTTGCCGATAATCGCATTGCCGCCAAAGGTCAGGCCAGTGCTGGCACTTGTACCAGCTACAGTCACGCCATTAATATTCTTCAAATTTGTCAGTCCGCCATTACTTAAAATAGCAGTACCATCGGTAAGGCTGACAGACTGTACTTTACCCTCGCCTATAATCGTCATATTATCATCTTCGTAACCCACTTTAAGCTCGCCTAACATTTCCAGGTTATCGATACCGACCAGATTATAGTTAGACACCCATTCTTCATTATACGCATCCCAACTTCCGAAGGACACCTGACCATCATTATTAGTACTCGAGAATGCACCGATAGCAACACTGCGTCTATGGTTAACATGAGCATCATATCCAATAGCCGTACTGTACTCTGTATTCGCTTCACTACTCCCACCAATTGAAACAGAACTGTTTCCTGCAGCCTTCGCACCTAGGCCTAAAGCAGTGCTTGCTTGTCCTGTAGCCGAAGCTTCATAGCCAAAAGTAGTTGTATATTTTACATCGCTCTTATAATATTCAATAGTTGTACCATCGTCATCTCTAGTAGGCAAGCCTACAAATACTGATCCCGTTTCGCTGTTGCCAATAAAACTTACGCCGCCAGCGTTTAACGCCCCCGCCATGTCGATATCTTGGATACCGACCAGGCTACGGCGATCCCTCCATTCGTTTACAGCGGTATTCCACTGAGCGAAAGAAACCTGATACTCTGCATTAGTGCCACTACCACTACCAATAGCGACGCTTTTCTCATGGTTTGCCCTAGCATTCAACCCCAAAGCCACACCACTCGTAGCCGTCACCTTGGCATTAGAGCCAATAGCTATACCTCCACCCACCTCGACTTTAGCAGAATTTCCAATAGCCACGCTGGCAATCTTACTGCTTAAAGCGTCAGAACCAATAGCAATGCTATTCATTCCACCAACCGTAGCATTATAACCAATAGCAAGGCTTCTTATAAACTTCGTTGATCCTGAGTCTTCCATAAGTATCGTAGTGGCGCCTTGACCAATTGCCATATTAAAGTTTGTTGTATCTACCGTAAAATTAGCGCCGTTAACGGTAGTAACATTATCCAAAGTCCCACCGCTAAAGGTAACTCCACCTACAATAGTACCGTCAGGATAATCTGCCAGCGGCATGATACCATAATCATCGGTGCCGGCACTGGCGGCACGCACACCGTAGGTAACAGGCGGCACTGCAGTATCTGTTGTATTGGCGCCCTCTTCCCCCTCGGCGGCTGCTGCTTCATCACCAGTGGCCGGCGCAGAAGTTTCTTCTTCCGCGTCAGGCGTTGTGGTGCCATCGCTCTGCCCTTTTCCGTCCACAGTCTCGGTCTGCCCTGCCGGCTGACCAACCTCGGCCGCCCACGTTGGTGCAGCATAATAGCTTTGCATGCTCATAGCCAGTAACACTGCCAAAAGCAGTTTTTTGGCACGCATATCCCTTTTACTCATCTTCTCCCAGCTCCCTTATGTTTGATTAGTTTTATATTTTCCTCAATGGTTCGTTGTTTTTAAAAGCTGCAGCATTTGCAGCAGCGCCCCCAGTTCTTCTACCGTGTAGCTGCCTTGTGGTGCGGCATCAGCAAACGGCAAAGACGGCAGTCCTAAAAAGTAGTCCAGCCGCCGCTCCAGCACATTGGCGATCCGCAGCAACAGCTTCAGGCTGATCTGCACCCGACCGCGCTCGATGTTACTAAGGTGCGTCTGGCTGACACCGATCTTTTCTGCCAGTTCAAACTGCGTCAGTTCCTGTTCGGCCCGCAGGTTGCGGATACGGGCACCGACGCCTTTCAGTTTAGTTTCATCGTACATACTTCACCCCCTGCAGCTTTGGGCAGACAAATAAAAGCTGCCTGAAAATTTTACTTAGCGACACTTAAGGTTCATATTTTCAAATTACAGCTTTATATTTATTTACAAAAGCAATATCTTTAGTTATTATAGCACCTCTGTACCCCCCCACAAGACGCGTGAAGGATTTTGTGTACATTTTTGTGTTTGCGCCGCGATACGCTTGGCGCCGCCGGCCTATGTAAACGGCTCGGCGGCTTGGTTTCAAAGGTTGGGCAAGGGTCGAAAAAATTTTTGAAAAATTTTTTTAATTTTTAATTTTTTTGCCCGTCGAGGGGAAATTTTGGTTTGAAGTTTTTAATTTTGGGTGGATTTTTTATTGAATTTTTCTTTTTTCCCTGACAGGGAATTAGATTTATTTTTAGTTTTTAGGTGTTCATTATTTTTAATATTTTTATTTCAGGTTTTCTTTTTTGTTGATGCAGCTTTCTTCCAGAAGCAAGCTGCGCAAAGAATTTTCTCTTTTGCTATGTACCTTTCTTGGGCAAGAAAGGTACCCAAAGAACTTTCAGCGCTGTTAAGATTTGGATTGCGCTTCACTCGCTGTACGCGCTCCGGGCAACTCGGTATCACAGGGAAAAATTAAAAGGCTATGCTTTGCATAGCCTGCCGATACCTCAGACATACCCTACGCCTGCTTGCATCTGCGTTTCGCTCATCTGCCAAATCTTCCCAATGCGCTGTAAACCCCTCTGTATCGTATGTTCTACTGCTGTAGTTAATAATCACTGATCCCATAAGTCTGTCGATACCGTTATTATGAAACTCAGCAGTAATTTGTACGATGCAGGGTTTTGAGCGCACATTGTGGTCAAGTCCGTTGTGTGCGCTGTGAGCTGTAAGCGCTGGAAGGTTTGTTTGAGGCATTGACTATTTGTAACTAAAGATTTTCTTTGCACTACAATGCCGAGTTGCCTGGAAGCCGGACAGCGAGCAAAGCTAAACAGGACTTGCCACAGTGCGCAGAGTTCTTTGTTGACTTTCTTTCAAGAAAGTCTAAAACAAATCTTTCCAGAAAGCAGCATAAAAAAAGAAAAATATAAAAAAGAAAACCCCTATGCGGCTGCATCAAATACAGTCACACAGAGGTTTGAAATTGCTTGACAGGTACGATATAATATAAACAAAGAGATAGTTTGATGAGTGGGATCGTCAGCTCTCTCCTTGGATTAACAATCGTGAAAGAAAGGCTGCTCGGTCACCACCGAAGTGGCCTTATTTCATTTTAACGTCTAAACGTCAGTGAAATAATGAATACTACTAAGGTTGCGAAACCTATCATCAATGATAATGTTTCAAACATCGTCATAGTATTCACCTCCGTTCGAATCGAAGGAGTAGCGACTTCATCAAACTATCTCTCGCCTTAGTATAGCACTTTAAATTCAAGTTTACAAACAATAGTTCGCTTTTATTCATATAGCAGATATTTTTGCCCGGTCAGTTATGGACGGGTTTATTTTTTTGTATTTTTGGGACTTCTGTATTTTGTTTGTAGATTTTATTTTAGTAATTTGAATTTTTGTTTTTGCTATGTACCTTGCTTACCCAGGAAAGTCGAGAAAATTTTTGCCGCCCAAAGATAGGATGTTGCTGTTTTGATCGTTGCTGCCATGATGATTGTTCCTTTGTTTTTGCCTTGTTGCCCTACACTTACTAAGTACATGGTTTTTTTGCAAAAAATCAGGTTAAGGGTAAAAAATTTTTTTATTTTTTTCGGGTTAACCTGATTTTTGCATTTTTTACTGTGTATTTAGTAAGTGTAAAACAAAACCATCTTTTTCTTTTAGTATTTTCTTTTTCTTATTAGTTTTCTACCTCTCTCAGGGGTTTTACAGGCTCTTTTGTTTTAGTGTTAATTTAGTTAGTATTAGTATTGCTAAGTACGAAAGTACAGGATCTGACAGCGGCGTTTTAACAACCTAAGGAGACGTATTTTTTTGTTTTTATTTGTTTTATTTGCGAAAGGCGGCGGTAGAAACAGCACAAAATACCGGTCAGCCTTGCTTTCCGGTATTTTTGCGTTTGCGGTATATTTTTCAGTTTGTTTTTACAGCGCTTGTTGCGGTTAAAATTCCCAGCGCATACCGCCTTCGATTCGGTATGGCGTTTTGACTTCGCCGCCGAAGCTTTTTTCGATATCGAGATAGAAGCTGGTATTTTTGTTCAGCAGTACGTTGGCGCCAATGCCTACTTCGTACCAGGTGCCGCCCTGACTGTCGCTGAAGGAAAGACGGTCGCCGCTGGTATGGTCACGCAGGGTGACTGTATCGTCGCCGCAGAATTCGTGCAGCAGCGAAGCTTTGGCATAGTAGCGGTAGGCTTTCTGCGGGTTCTGCCTGAATTCACGGCTTACGACAAAACCCAGCCTGCCTACCAGACTGTTCATATCGTCTGTTTCTACTTCAAAGCCGTTTTTAGTGGTGTAGCTGTCGCCCCACAGGTGGCCGTAAGTCAGCTGCGCCTGGGGTTCGATATACCAGTTGGCGCCGCCCAGTTCCTGCTTGCGTCCGTATTCGGCGCTGATGCTGCCGGCCCAGTTTTTACCGGTACCGCTGTCGGCATATTGGCCGTAGGTGTCGTATTCATTTTTTAGCCGGCTGCCTTTCAGTACCAGGTCAAGGTAGTGCCCTTTGTCGCCCAGCCAGGTTCCATACAGTGACAGGCTGGTGTTGGTGTTTTCGCCGTCGCCTTTGCTGTAGGAGCTGGTGCCTTCGTCACGGCTGATGGCAACGCCGGCACGCCAGGTGCCGTCAACTGACGGTAAGCGCTTATCGTAGCCCACCTGTACCGAGGTCATATGGTTGCTGAAGCCGTAGTCGCCGCCGCGGGTATGCTTGCTGCGGGTGATGCGGACCCAGCTGCCGCCGCCGTCGTTGGCATAACGCAGCTCGCCCAGCCGTTTCAGCAGGGTGTCGTTCTCGTTCCAGTAGCGCCAGCCGGCAAAGGCTGAGGCCAGTGCTGCCGCCGGGATTTTCGAGTCGTCGCT
>ULQO01051942.1_pt1 | contig 18085 bp, 17 predicted proteins | sample 1954601 | NCBI WGS metagenome assembly ULQO01 (sample SAMEA4835658, study PRJEB28245) | human gut metagenome | biome: gut microbiome; material: fecal sample | place: Denmark | collected 2008
CCGCCGTGACCCTGCCCGACACCGTGCAGGTCGAAAAGACCCAGACCGCCGAGACCGCCGTCCTCTACGAGGATGCCGACGGGCGTGAGGTCAGCCCCCGCCGCGCCGCCCTGACCGAGTGGCGCTGGTCTGTGGCCGATGACACGATTGCCGAGGTCGATCCCAGCGGCATTGTGACCGGTCTGCGCGGCGGCTCGACCACCCTGACGCTGCAAAGCGCCGACGGGAAAATTTCCGCCAGCTGCCCGGTGCAGGTGTCCAGCCCGCTGCGCGGCATTGCTTTGGACGACTACACGCTGTATTTTGACGACGAGCTTGTGACCTGGATCACCGCCGACGGCACGCGCGAGTCCGACTACGCCTACGCCAGCCGCGTCGGCGCAGTCTGCCATCTTCTGCCGGAGGACACCACCGATCACCCCGCCGTGACCTATCACATCGCCGACGAGCGCATCGCCCGCTTCGACGGCTCCTGGCTCGTCCCCGTGAATTACGGCACCACGACCCTGACCGCCGACTGCGGCGGGTTTACGGCGCAGTGTACCGTAACGGTGGTCAGGCCGGAGGAACAACCGTAGGAACAGGCAAAGGCGGGCACCACGCAGTGCCCGCCTTTTGTTGTCAGAAATTGAGGATTGACAGAATCGTAAATAAAGCCATCATAATAATGGACATTCCGCAAAGCAGGAGAGCAACAAAGTTCAGGATTCCCGGTTTCTCTGCCGTTTTGCTTGTATCATACGCATATTTGAACAGACAAATTTCCAGCAGCAGCATAGGGGCATACATCCGCACACTGCGGCCACTCTGCTCAAAGAATGTATAGCAGCTGGACGCCGTAAGGATCGCGCACAGCAAAATCATCAGCACACTATTCAGCGTCCGCCGCCAGCTACTTATAGCGGGGCGTGCGGGTTTGGCGGGCTGCTGCTTTTTCTTTTTACCACTAGACTTTTTCTTATGCTTGGGCTTACTGTTGAGACTGAAATCCCCACCGTATTCTTTTTCTTTGCGCTTAAAATCTTCTCTGTACCAATCGCGATCTTCGACGCTCATTTGTGTTTCCCTTCTGCGCTTTCATTTTAGCTTTATTATAAAGCGCATACAGAGAAAGGTCAATCTTTTTATGACGGCAATTGAAGATACTGCATGTTTTGCCTTTTACTTCAAAAGTTTGGTACGATTGTGGTTACACGTCAAAAGGTAAAGTAAATTAGGGACTACCTTGGTGACCCTCCCGTCCATCTCCCGCGCCCTAAAAACAGCCCGCAGGGCTGTTTTTGCCCCGCGGGACGCGGACGCGGGGTTGCGACTTGCGGTTACCGCATCAGGCTGCGCCCCTTGGGCGGGGCTTGCCTTCTGCGACCGCTGCGCCTGCTCCGGCTTCCTGTTTCCGCCGCAGGCGGCGGTCGCCTCCGCAGCAGGCTGTTCGATTCCCGTACTCCTCTACTCCTTACAATGTACAATAAAAAAAAAGAAAAAAGCTCAACCTCTTGCGAAGTTGAGCTTTTTGGTGACCCGTACGGGAATCGAACTTCTATCATTCTACAAATATCCTTTAATGCAATACGTACTAACGATAATTTTATCACTGGTATGGATTTCATTAAAGGGTATTTTTATATCTGTGTGGTACAAAGTGTGGTACTCTTCATATAAAAAGTGTGGTACAGCACCTGCTTGCAAGAATAAATAAAAAAGTTGGTGATACCCCTCTTGCCAGTACGTGCGAACTGAATATCATGATAATAAAGCCACCTACTGAAAATTACTCAAAGGAGATTATTATCATGAAAGGCAAATATTTGAATTTGCGGTCCGAAATCATCCGCGCAGGCTTTACCTGCTACAATGTCGCGGAGGCCATCGGCATTTCCCCGCAAGCATTGTCGCAGAAGATGAACGGATATTCGCTCTTTTCGGCAGAGGAAATCGCACGCATCGGAAGGTTGTTGAATATCAATAAGGACGATTACTACACTATTTTCATCGAGCCAGTCACATAAAATGGCCGGCTCTAAGGAGTCCGCATGTATACCACACAAAGTAAAATGATTTCTCGCGCAATCTGGGTTGAGAAAAAGCACGTTTGGAAAATCAACCTCCAAAAGAACGGTGTCCGAAAGTCTTTTTATTCAAGCGTCCCGGGTGACAAAGGCCGAAAGATCTGCGCCCAAAATGCAACCTCGTGGTTGTCTGGAGCTTGCCCATTTAGCGTCAGCGAACGTACAACGGTTGATACCGTGTTTGAGCGCTACCTCCAAGATAAGGCACTCGAAACCACAAACATCTACACCATCCGCAACAGGTATAACAACCACATTAAACCTATAATTGGCAAAGTCCCGGTTATGCTACTAACTAAGCAGGATTTAAAGCGAGTTATCTATACCGCATACAGAAAGCACAATCTTAGTCAAAAAAGTCTTAAAAATATACGCGGCGATTTATCTGGATTCTGTAATTATTTGGACTGTGCCGATATCCGGAACGATTTGCGTACATCAAACATTAAAATTCCCTCAAACGCCAAAAAAGGTCAAAAGCAAGCACTTGACGTTTCTTCGCTTAACATCTTATTCACCGAATCTCAGGTGCCTTATAATGGTACGATTTGTCAAGACAGCTTAATCTATGCATATCGATTCCAAGTCGTTACAGGGTTACGTCCTGGTGAATTGATGGGCCTTGAGTGGGGCGATATTGACAATGATTATATACATATACGCCGTGCCATCAATGCTAAAGGCATCACTACAAATGGGAAGAACGAATTTGCCGCACGCGACTTCCCGCAGACTCGATATACACGTATGCTTTTAGAAAGTCAACAAGTCTATCGAGTCACTCCGTTAGACCCTCATGAGAGGGTCTTTGGAAGCACTGGTCAACTATGCTACCGTAAACGCTGGGGGATCTATTGCAGGTATAACGGTATCCCTTATATTACGCCGTATGAGCTGCGACATACCTTTAGCTCAATCTACAAAAATCACTTTAGCAACTGGGTTTACGAGGAGTTAGTTGGTCATACACATCCTGGTGTTAATGGTGTCTATATGCACCCGATGGATGGAGACATGGACGGCGTTCCTGCTCTGCTTGACAGCTTGCTTGATGAAAGACTTTCATTAGGTAGAGCAAAGCGGATGCTCTTATCTAACGGCCAAACCAAATAAAAAAGCACTTTATAAAGACGAGCTTCATTCAAGAAATTTGTAATGAAGTTCGTCTTTTCTTTATTGTCCACCCTTGCGAACTGAGTAGAATTATAAGCACAGGGAGCGAACAAGCAAGATACATCCTCTCGGTTGTCATATTGCTTTACGTTTCCTCCATCAGAAAAGGGAGGTGACAGAAATGTCGTTTGGTTCTATCAACAGCAGTGCTCGACACACTTGCTTTTGGTTGCATCTATCCGGCACCATTCCTTAGTTACCAATGGCGAGGACAGTACTTCGGAAACAACATAACGATAATGCCAAGGAGGAAATAACCATGAAAATCATTGGTTATAGACGCAGTGACTTTGTCACGAAAGAAGGCCGTCCCGTCACCGGCTGCCGCATCTACCTCGCAACGGAGATTGCCTCCCAGAACGGGGAGGGCGTCTTCGTCAGGGATATGTATCTCTCTGACGCTAAGATGGCCGAACTTAAAATCAACCTTCATGACCTGATGGGACGCGAAGTGAAGATTTTCTACAACGAGTACCGTAAGCCTGAGAACATTGTGGTGCTCGACTAAGGTTTCCAAGCACACTGTAGGACGCGTTAGCGGCCTCACCTCAAAAATGGGGCTTGTCTCATTTTTGAGGTAAACCAATCAACACCCATACAGCACCTTGAAAATTTTATAACGACAAGCGTACGCTATGGACTTAAAGCCGCCACACAGGTATGGAGCTAGTATTACCTCCATACCTGTGTGTACAGTCCATAAAGCCTATAACTATAAGCTTTAAAGCGTACACAGCGGCTTTGTGTCCGTAGTGTACTGGGTACACTATATGGCAAAAGGTTACGCGACACGCCGTTACCAGCTGACAATCAACAATCCACAAGAGCATGGCTATGATCATAATGTTATCAAGGCTGCTCTTGAAAAAGGAGCCAAGCTCCTTTATTGGTGCATGGCTGATGAAGTGGGGCAAGAGGAAACCTATCACATACACTTATTTTTAGTATATGAAAATCCTGTAATGTTCACAACCCTAAAGAACAAGTTTCCTACTGCGCACATCGAAGTGCCTCAATGGGGAAAAAATTCCGAAAACTATGCTTACATCCGTAAAGAGGGTGCTAAGTATAACAAGGATGCAAACGGTCACTACAAGTATACCGACTCCAAGGGAAAAGTACATGAAGGGATAAACTACTCTGACACGTTTGAAGAAAGTGGCAGTTTACCCCCTGACAGCAAGCAGGGCGACCGTAACGACTTACGGACTCTGTATGCACTGATTGCATCCGGGGCAGACAATGCGCAAATCCTGGGTGAGCACCCGGAATACCTGCGAGATATCTCCCACATTGACCGGACAAGGCAGACCATCCTGGAGGAGAAATACCGCAATGTATTTCGCCAGATGACAGTCACCTATATCTTTGGCCCTACTGGCACAGGAAAAACTAGGTCGGTAAAAGAAGGATGCGGATACTCAAACTGCTACGCGGTGTCTGACTATCACCATCCTTTTGATGGCTACCGGGGGCAGAAAGTGATGCTCTTCGATGAGTTCCACAGCAGCTTGCCCCTTAATAGCATGCTGCAATACCTGGATGGCTATCCTTTGGAATTACCCTGTAGGTATGCTAACAAGCAGGCTTGCTACACGGAAGCATACATCATTTCCAACTTGCCGTTGGAGAAGCAGTATGTTTCCGAGCAGCACGAAAAGCCGGAGGCTTGGGACGCGCTCTTGCGGCGCATCAACTGCGTTCGGGTTTTTGACCTCGACGGCAGTCACAAGGACTATACGGTTCACGAGTATTTTCACCCTTGCACCACACCGACATTTGAGCAAATAGAGATTGATGATTGTCCGTTCTAGCGGATGAAAGCTGTGCTATCAGGCTATACGGGCATTTATTTTGAAAGGAGATTTAATCATGCGTAATGATTCTGATCGCCTGCAATGGCAGACGGAAAAAAATTATATCATGAATACGTTCCACAATGGGCTTAGACGTATTCAAACCGATTCAAAGACCGCACAGCAATATGTGCTGCTGTGCCTCGCACTCGCAGTTGCCGCCCTGATTATGGTTTCGGGCGGCTCTGGCGAGGACGTGATTTCGGTAGTATTTAGACCGTTCGTTAATTTTATTCGGGTAATTGCATGGCTGGCAGAGTGCCTTGGCGTCATTTACCTCTTTGGTTATATCCCCCACAGTTGGTCATATTACGACGATTTTTCGCGTGCTGGTATCTGCAACCAGGCGCATGAAGCACCACTGCTAGTTAAGGCCAACAGGGATGGTAATATTCAACAGCTTACTTTCAGCCTTAAAGGCTGCCCGCTCGAATACTGGGAAGACAATCGGACAACAATCGAATCCGCACTTAATGTGACCGTCCTCTCTATCACTCAGGGCAGCAACAACCAGCTCTTTGACCTTCGTGTTGTTGCCGGGTGCAACCTTATGGGGCGGCTAATCCCGTGGGCAGATACATATATGGACGATAGCGACACAAAAATCGTCTTGGGCATCAATGCGGCAGGCATTCCCGTTAGCATTGATTTTAGCCAGCTGCCTCATTGGCTTTTGGCTGCTGCCACCGGCATGGGTAAGACGCAGTTGGCACTGTTGATTCTCTACCAGCTGTCGCAAAAAGGCTACGACATCTACCTCGCCGATTATAAAGGTGTGGACTTCGGCCCCGAATATCGTAAGACGGGGCATTATGCAGATGATGATGCTGCCCTTGAGCAGATGCTTGACAGTGTTGTACATGAGCTTAACCATCGCCGTACAGAGTTTTCTATCGCTGGCTGTGCAAATCTTGAGGAATATGTCCAGACGACCGGAGAAGAACTGCATCGAATCGTCGTTATCCTGGATGAAACCTCGATGATTCTCGATACAACTGGACGTGATAAAGATGGCAAGGCAGTAGTTGCCTCGATTACGAACAAGCTCCTCGCCATTGGCCGTCTGGGCCGTGCGCTCGGTATTCATCTGCTTGTGGCAACTCAGCGCCCCGACGTAGGGTCTGTTCCGGGTAGTCTTAAAGCACAGCTTGACGGTCGTATTTGCGGCCACACTGCCGATGCACAGAGTTCCATTGTTATCTTGGATGACGGCAGTGCCGCAAAGCTCCCTGCTATTCCCGGACGCTTCATCATCCGCAATGGCAGTGGGTCGGACGAAATTATTCAGGCTTACTACTATCACCAGTGACCAAGGAGTCGACTATGAAAAATCCACCTCTACAACAGGGCCATGACGGCCCGCGGGCACCACCGTTGCGTCCTTATCAGGCTGACACCCTTCAGCGTATGAAATCCTACGAGGGAAATGCCGCCCTGTGCGTTATCGCAACCGGCCTTGGCAAGACACGAATTTTTGCTGAGTACATCCGCTGTGATGTACTGGAAAATGACCACCACATACTGATTTTATCTCACCGGGAAGAACTCGTGATACAGCCGTTGGAATACCTCAAAGGCCTTCCCTGCGGCATCGAGCAGGGAACCACACATGCACACGGGGAACCCATCATCAGCGCTTCGGTGCAAAGCCTTGTGGGGCGGCTCGACAAGTACAACCCCTACAGTATCGATACCATCATCATCGACGAGGCCCACCACAGTGCTGCACCGACCTACCGCAAAATTTTTGAGTACTTCAAAAATGCCGTTCGTTTTGGCTTCACTGCAACCGCAATCCGCGGTGATGGTGTCGGCCTGGATGTGGCTTTTGACGACATTTTGTGCGAGTATAACACCCTATACGGCATTGAGCACGGGTATCTTAGTCCTATAGAAGCTTGTCAGGTTAATCTCAAGTATGACTTGGGGACAGTGCAGTACCGTGAGGATACTGGCGATTATGATGCCGCAGATATAGCACGCGTTATGTCTGGCACAGCAGCGGGTATCGCGGAGGCCTACACCTCAAACGCACGTGGGCAGACCATCATTTTCGCACCATCCATTGAAGAGGGCAAAAATGTGACAGCACTGCTCAATTCCCAGCATGGTGCCAGTACCGCGGCCTTTATCGATGGCACTACTCAAAATAGAGGACGTCTGTTGGAGGCCTACCGTTTGGGCCTAATTAAAGTACTTGTCTGCTATGCTGTCCTGACGGAAGGTGTTGACCTGCCGATGACAGAAACCGTTCTGCTGGCCCGCCCGGTTGCCACAACCAATGTCGGCCTGTATGCGCAGATGGTAGGTCGCGGCCTGCGGTTGCATCCGGGAAAAAGTGCCTGCAAGATTATTGATTGCGTGGGCATTTCCAGGATGCCGATATGCACGGCAGCAACGCTAATCGGCGAGGAACCGCTAGCTCCCAAACCTAAAAAGGAGCAGGTGGAAAAGTTGCCGGAGGAAACCGAACCGATAAAGGTACTTACAGGTGCGGACATTCCCGATACCTGGATACAAAATCAGAAGGAGGTAGACGTTATGGCACTTGGCGAAGGTGTTACCACCCATGATGTCGCATGGATTACACTCAAGGATGGCGGCTATATACTGCCTATCCCGACCGTAACCTACCGCATCAGCAAACCGCTGACTAACGGCATGGTGTACCTGCGGAAAAATAAAGCGTGCTCCAAGAGTGCGGTGCCATTACAATTTGCATTAGACTATGTGTATCAGGACTTGAAACAGAAGCATGCTAAATATCAACATATCTGGGACAAAAAACAGCGCTATAAGTGGGATAGACAACCCATCACCAATGAGCAAATTGCCCTTATCCACAAGCTGGCCCCGGATTACAAAATTGACACCCATAAAATGACACGAGGGGATGCCTCGCGGGCGATACAACTGCTGACCTACAAGCCGGAAGAATGGACGCCCCAAACGACACCCTCGGAGGTGCAGGACGATGCCAAGAAAAGCCCGTAAACTTTCGTCCTGCGGCGTGTATCACATCATGATCCGTGGAATTAACCGCATGACCATCTTTAATGATGATGCCGACAATCTGAACTTTTTACATATTCTCGATTTTTGCGCAGATGAAAATTTTATCATCATGGCATACTGCCTGATGGGCAACCATCTGCATCTGCTCGCGAAGGATTGTAACGATTCCTTGCAACACATGATGAAGGCCATCGGGGTACGGTACGTTGCCTACTACAACCGCCGCTACCAGCGGACAGGCCCGCTCTTCCAGGGCCGTTACAAATCCCAGCCTGTCACAACCAAAGGCTACTTCCTGCGGGTACTGCGCTATATCCACCGCAACCCGGTCGCTGCCGGAATGGTGCAGGATATGCAGGACTACCCGTGGAGCAGCTACATTGACTACTTTGCTAGTCGAAAAAAGCCGTTATGTCATGTAGACACAAGCTACGCGCTTGCACTGCATGATTTAGATTGGCTGCGGCACTACCACCAGCAGCCAGAATTAAATGCCCGCGGCATTCTGGAGGATTCTCCGCTGCCTGCCTTTACGGATGCTGAGCTTTGTGACTTTGTACGTGCAACGGCAGGCATGGAATGCCACGAAATCCAGCTTTACCCCGAATCCACCGCAACCCCGCTGCTGCGCCGTCTGGTAACACAAGAGGGCGTCAGCATTACACAACTCTCACGGCTTACAGGGATGGCACGCGGAGACATCCGCCGCCGTCTGCTGTGAGCGGTGATACAACTCTCAAAGGAGAAATCCCATGAAGAAAGAAAGCTTTATTTACAGCACTCTCACGATTGGCGGTTCGAAGGAACAGGTCAATGAAGTAATGAAGTACATCTGCGATGACATCTATGACATTGGGAGCATTGATTTGAATAAAATCTGTGCTGTGCCGGTACACCTGAACATTGGCCCCGATGATGAAGTTTCTTGCGGCGAAAAGCTTTACCGCCATTATCTTGATTTAGTTCCTTACCCTACAGAAGAGGAAGAAGAAAATTTTCTTGCTGTTCTTAGCCGTGCAGATCAGCGCCGGTTCCTTTTGGGAAAAATGGCTGTGCTGAACCGGAAGGAATACGGCTATCCTACTTATACCGGCTGGTGCACGGAACACTGGGGTACAGACGAAAACGTGATATCTTTTGAAGAATGTAATGAAAATAGCATTGCATTTCTCACCCATAGCGCACCTGCAAGTGAGGCTATTCATACGCTCTCAATTCTTTTTCCTAAAGTAAAACTTACTTTCGCGTGGGAGGAAAACAAGGTCGCCCTTATGGACGATGAAGTAGTTTTACATTATGAAGTATATCGTTACGGGGAGCTGGCAGAATCCAAATCTGCCATTGCCGGAAAGACCCACTGGCAATATAACGGCAGCTTAAAAAAACCGTTGTACTGCACGCCCCAAGAAGATAATGATTATGGGGAAATCCCTGAAGGAATTTCTGCGGAGGATTTTGAGGAACCGGACGCTATGCCTTTCTAACCCTGCCTCGTTTGAAAAGTAAACATCAAAAGGACGACAGCCTTTATTGGCTCTCGTCCTCTTTTTGTTGTCTAGTCTCAATATTGTCAAATAAAGGGCTGTCCCAAAAAGTTTTAAATGGGATTCCTAACCCCACACATATCCGTGCAACTATTTCAGTTGAAGTATTTTTAGTGGTAGCATAAGGCTTGACAGTCTTTTTAAGGACAGATGGTGCAATGCCGGAACGCTCAGCCAGCTTGTTGACACTGTAGCCGCGCTCGTCTGCAAGCTCCAAAATGCGCAGCTTAATTGCCTCCTGTAGTAGCATTTGCCCTCACCACCGTGTACAATAAAGTATATTTATTGTACCGATTTGCTAAGGGAAAAATCGTCTACCTGGAGACGATTTGAATCTTGCTCTTACGTGCTGATGTGCTATAATATAAAAGGAAGGTGATAAATGGATGCAAAAACTATCCCACACCGCACCGTACATAGCCTATGCTGTGGCAACTGCTGGGATGGCTGTGCTGCTACTCCTTGGCAGCTCGCCGGGAGCAATAGTTGCCCGCAGTTACCGGGCGTATAATGGGCGCGCTGTTCCCGGCTACACAGAATATACGTACCGGGATGTTAATCTGTCCTTCTCGGTGCCGCTATCACCTGTGACCGCGGTGGAAGCACGCGCGAAAAAAGACGGTTATATCTTGTTTGCCTATCCGCGCTGTCCCTACTGTCGCAACCTGCTCCCTGTGCTTGCCGCTGTTGCTACAAGTGAAGGGGTCACGATGGACTACTGCCAGGTAGACCTATATCGGGATATATACACCTACAACTCGGATACTGCCGCACCAGTGCAAACCAGACCAGCGGGGGAAGGCTACACCGAACTGCTAACCTGGCTGGATGACTACCTGGCCGAGTACACCGTCTCCGACCCGGAGAAAAATGAAATTGATGTCGGGGAGAAGCGTATCGGTGCACCGACCATCATCAAGGTGGAAGATGGCAAGCCCGTGTCAAAATGGCAACTATCGGATGCTTCAATATTTGTAGGCGGATACCCGGAAAACAAATACGCAGTCTGGGACAATTCCATACAGGAAGGAGTTGCAGATTCCTTGCGGGAGTATCTGGAAACTGCGTGATGTATCGGGGACGGTGAGTCGCGCAGCGATCTCCCCCGTCCCCGATTTAAAAGAATCCAAAGCCGCCACTTATCAATAGAGTGGCGGCGGCAAAATTAAAGAGTAGCCTCGGCGCTAGATGCCGAGAAGGAGTGTTTTTATGAAAAAGAATATCGTATTGGCAGTTATTGCGACTGCGGCTATGGCGCTCAGCCTGGTAGGATGCGGCGTTAAGGTCACGAACATCTCGGTTCCGGATGCTGCGACCCTCGAAAAGGGCGAGAGCATCACGTTGCCGGTGAATTTCGGTACGGAGGATGCGCCTGCAGAAACGCCTGTCATCGCAACCGGTGAGTCTGCTACGGCAGAAACTGCTGCGCAGGATGAAAAGATTGCCAAGGCGGCTGAGAAGCTGACGCTCGCGTGGACTTCCTCCGATGAGAGCGTCGCTACGGTCGATGAGACCGGCACCGTTACGGCAGTCGCAGCCGGTGAGGCTGAAATCACCGCAGCAGTCAAGGATACTGAGATGCAGGATGTCTGCGTCATCACCGTCAAGGTATCCGCGAAAGAGTTGAAGGTTCCCGATACCCTGGAAGTCAAACTCAACGATACCGATGAAACCGCAATCGAAGCGAAATGCGAGCCGGAAGATGCGTCCAACATTTCGTTTGATTTCGCTTCCAGCGATGAGGAAGTCGCCACCGTCGATAAGGACGGCAAGGTAAAGGTCCTTAAAGCAGGTGAGTGCGACATCACTACGACCCTCTTGCAGGATGGCGAAAAGGTCACAGAGAAGACGACTCATTTGAAAGCATTCTATGAGGTTGAAAGCATCACGCTCGATTCCAACGAAGGCAAGCTGACGGTCGGTAACTCTCACACCATTAAGGCAACTGTTGCCCCCGAAGAAGTTGCCGCCGAGACTACCATCGAGTGGTCGTCCAGCAACGAGAAGGTTGCTACCGTTGATTCCAATGGGAAGGTAACTGCCGTTTCTTCTGGAAATGCAACCATTACCGCAACTGCCGGTGAAGAGAGCGCCAACTACGAAGTGACGGTTGAACAGCCGAAGAAGGTCACGACCAGCAACAAGACCTATACCAAAAACGGTTCCAGCAACAGTTCTGCTGCTGTGACGCCTTCCAACCCGGCACCTGTTACACCGACCGCGCCAGTTACGCCGTCCGCTCCCGCTACGCCGGTACAGCCCAGCAATCCGGAGCCTGCTGCTCCGGCTCCTGCACAGCCTGACCCGGCACCGGCACAGCCTAGTAACCCTGAGCCCGCGCAGCCGAGCAATCCGGAACCGTCTCAGCCGAGCGGTGGGGATAGCGGCAGTACGGAAAACAAGCCTAATGGCAGCGGTGGTTGGGAATGGGGTGGCCCCGTTATTTCCACTCCGACCGATAATGGTTGCCCTCCGGAGGAGCATGCTGGTGGTCTGTGCTGATTCCGGATATCAAACCATGTAAGTAATAAAAATGGGGACGGTTCCTAAATTGAGAAGTTGACATCAAAACCTCAAAAACGGGGACGGCGCAGTCGTTTTAACGACCTGCACCGTCCTCTTTTTGTAAAAGCATTCGCTCGTAGAAACGTAGAAAAGAACCGGTGAGGTAACAGCTTGTTACCCCACCACGAATAAAGTTGACTCGTTTTGAATAGTAGACATCAAAATGGAGTAAGGCCGCTTGCGGCCCGAATTTTGCAGCAAAAAGCCGGGAGCTTTCACTCCCGGTTCTCTTTATTGTGCGGTCATCATCATGTCGCAGTCGGCACATTTTATGCGCACAACCTTTGTCCCTCGCACGCTGTTGTGACAGCAGGGGCAAACATACTTGATGCTGTGGCTGTTGGGGTTACTTCCTGTCGGCTTGCCCGTGGCGTCCCCTGCGCCCTTGCCACGCGGGGCGTAGAAATCTTCAATGCGGTTCATGCTGATGTCCTGCCAGTCTTGTTCCAAAATGAACTCACACAGCGCGTCGGTCGGCTCGGTGATGCTCCATCCAACGCGCGGGTCGTAACTGATTTTCAAATCGCGGGCCTCGGCGGCCTCCTTAAATTTTTTGTTGTGGTATGCGCCGCCCCTGCTGCAATCCTGTATGCCGTTTTGAAGGTTCCACAAGTGTACACACTCGTGGAGGGTGGTCGCCACCACGTTTTCTATGGGCCGTGCAAGCGTCCCAGCGCCGATGTTAAGCTCATGGCGGGTTGTGTCTCCTCTCTGCCATGCCTTGGCTACGGTGACGTGTCCGTAGGCTCTGGGCGTGCTCTGTATCGTGATGATAGGCTCCTCCAACTCACCGTTGAAATACTTTACATTCAACGCGCGGAAAATTTTCTCCAAGTAACCAGCCGTCCGGGAAGTCTTAACAGTCTCTTTCATTTTCGTGTCCTCACTTTCGTTTTCCCAATCTTTGCCCGTGTTATCCCACCGGGATAAGGGGTTGCGGGTTGTTCCGCGATTAGCGGACAAAAGTGAGGTTGGATAGTTGTCAAGGTGACTGTGGAATACCGCAGCCATAATTTTAAAAAGCGAGGATATGCCGCAAAAGCTCCTTTACAATTTTCCAATCCACGCTTTTATAATTTTTAAAGGAACAACAAAAAACAGGATTGCCACGGCTATAATTTACTCCGCGGCAATCCTGTTCCCATGTTACAGGGCTTGCGTTTATTTTAAAAGTGTGGTACGATTGTGGTACTTGCAAAAAGGGTAATAAAAAAACTCCTAATTTTCAACGCATCATCGAAGAAAATCAGAAGCTTAGTTTGGTGACCCGTACGGGAATCGAACCCATGTTACAGCCGTGAAAGGGCCGTGTCTTAACCGCTTGACCAACGGGCCATATAATACAAGATTTCGCTAAAACAGCAAGCAACTTATCGGCTACTATTGCAACCGACCCCCAAGTATTTTAGCGAAATCCTGTATCATGTGGTAGCGGTAACTGGATTTGAACCGGTGACACTTCGGGTATGAACCGAATGCTCTAGCCAACTGAGCTATACCGCCACATTTGTCGTCGCGCTCTTGAGAACGCTATATTATTATAGCCGACATTCTCCCCTATGTCAAGTAGTTTTTCCCGATTTTTTTCAAAAATGCAAAAAAATCCCGCATTGCGGGTGCAATGCGGGGGAAAACTCTAAAGGCTTCTCACGAGGGGCTGCGCCCGCAGGCGCGTGTCGGAGCGCAACCGCCGAAGGCGGCTCTTAGCGCGGAGACTGAAGCTGTCCGCAAAGCGGACTGATGAGGGGCGGCGCTGTCTCTATAACCCATCAAAGGGATACTGCAAGAACTTTGCCCCTCATCCGGCCTCGGGGGAAGGCACTCTGCCAAATTACTTCTTGTTGGGCACCAGCACGGCCTTGCCGCCCATGTAGGGGCGCAGGACCTCGGGGATGGTCACGGTGCCGTCGGCCTGCAGGTGGTTCTCCAGGAAGGCAATCAGCATACGCGGCGGGGCCACGCAGGTGTTGTTCAGCGTGTGGGCCAGCTGGGTCTTGCCGTTCTCATCCTTAAAGCGGATGCGCAGGCGGCGGGCCTGGGCGTCGCCCAGGTTGGAGCAGGAGCAGACCTCGAAGTACTTCTGCTGGCGCGGACTCCACGCCTCGATGTCGCAGCTCTTGACCTTCAGATCGGCCAGATCGCCGGAGCAGCACTCCAGCTGGCGGACGGGGATCTCCATGGAGCGGAACAGCTCGACGGAGTTCTTCCACAGCTTGTCGTACCAGTCCATGCTGTCCTCGGGCTTGCAGACGACGATCATCTCCTGCTTCTCGAACTGATGGATGCGGTAGATGCCGCGCTCCTCGATGCCGTGGGCGCCCTTCTCCTTGCGGAAGCAGGGGCTGTAGCTGGTCAGGGTCAGGGGCAGCTTGGCACCGTCCAGCGTCTGGTCGATGAAGCGGCCAATCATCGTGTGCTCGGACGTGCCGATCAGGTACAGGTCCTCACCCTCGATTTTGTACATCATAGCGTCCATTTCAGGGAAGGACATAACGCCCTTGACCACGTCGCCGTGCATCATGAACGGGGGGATGACATAGGTAAAGCCCTTGTCGATCATAAAATCGCGGGCGTAGGCCAGCACAGCCTCGTGCAGGCGGGCAATGTCGCCCAGCAGGTAGTAGAAGCCGTTGCCGGAGACGCGGCCTGCGGCGTCAAGGTCGATGCCGTCGAAGCTCTCCATGATGTCCACGTGGTACGGGATGGGATAGTCGGGCACAACGGGCTCGCCGAAGCGCTGGACCTCGACGTTATGGCTGTCGTCGGGGCCGATGGGCACGCTGGGGTCGATCATCTGGGGGATCGTGTACATGATCTCCTGGATCTTGGCCTGCAGCTCGGTCTCCTTGACCTCCAGCTCCTTCAGGCGGTCAGCCTGGGCCGTGACCTGCTTCTTGATTTCCTCGGCCTCGGCAGCCTTGGAGGGGTCTTTCTTGGCCTGGCCCATCAGCGCGCCGATCTGCTTGGACAGCTTGTTGCGGTTTGCGCGCAGGTCGCTGGCCTCACCGATGGCGGCGCGGTACTCGGCGTCAAGCGCGATGACCTCATCGACGAGGGGCAGCTTGGCGTCCTGGAACTTTTTCCTGATGTTTTCCTTGACGGCGTCCGGGTTTTCACGGACAAAACGAATGTCTAACATAGTGGTACTCCTCTATTCAATATTTGCTTTTGTAGGGGCCGGACATGTCCGGCCCGCGGCTTTACAAATAAATAGCATTTTATGGGTAGGCTGCGGGCGGGGCATGCCCCGCCCCTACAGATTTCCGGGCTGCTCACCCTTCCGGGTCATACATTCCCAGCAGGCTCACGAACTTTTGCAGCATATCATCGCTGTAAAAGTCGATTTTCAGCGAGCCCTTTCCGTCCTTATAGTCAACATGGACCTCGCTGCCGGTGACCTCTTTCAAGGCCGCCTCCACCTCCACGGCGCGCTTCGGGCGGGTGAAGTTATCATCCTTCTCCTTGGGCGGCTTGGCGGGCTTCGTCAGCTTTTTGCACAGGGCCTCGGTCTGGCGCACGTTCAGATTCTGCGCCGCGACCTCCGCCGCAGCCTGCCGCATCAGATCCTCATTGGGCAGCCCCAACAGGACCTTGGCGTGGCCAAAGCTCAGCTTGCCCCCGCTGACCATACGGCGCACATCCTCGGGCAGGGCCAGCAGGCGCAGGCTGTTGGTCACGGCGCTGCGGCTCTTGCCCAGCTTTTTCGCGGCAGATTCCTGCGTTAAGCCGTACTTGTCGATCAGCTGCCGGCAGCCCTCGGCGACCTCGATGGGGTCGAGGTCCTCGCGCTGCAGGTTTTCAATCAGCGCCAGCGCGGCGGCCTGCTCGTCGGTCACATCCTTGATGATGACCGGCACCTCGTCCAGCCCGGCCAGGCGCGCGGCACGCCAGCGGCGCTCGCCCGCAATGATGATGTACCCCGGGCCGACCTTTTTGGGCCGCACCGCAATGGGCTGCAAAAGCCCGTTCTCGGTGATGCTGTCGGCCAGCTGGTTCAGCGCGTCGTCGTCAAACCGCTTGCGGGGCTGCTCGGGGTCAGGCTCGATTTCCCGCAGCGGCAGCGTTGAGTTGGACGCTTCGCTGCCGGTATCGTCGGACAGGTCGGCAAACAGGCTGTCCAGTCCCTTGCCAAGCCCGCCCATCTTCTTTTTGGCCATCGGCGTCCCTCCTTATCGTTCGTTGTTTGCCAAAAATTCCCGCGCCAATTCCATGTACGCCTCGCTGCCCTTGCCGTTCGGCTCATAGAAGTTGATCGGCATACCGAAGCTCGGGGCCTCGCTCAGGCGCACGGTGCGCGGAATGACGGCGCGGTAGACCTTGTCGCCAAAGTACTTTTTGACCTGCGCGACGACCTGCATCGTCAGGTTGAGCCGCCCGGAGTACATCGTGAACAGCACGCCCTCGATGTCTAAGTACCGGTTGTACTTTTTGCGCACGGTTTTCAGGGTCGCCATCAGCTCGCTCAAGCCCTCGAGCGCGAAGAACTCGCACTGCATCGGGATGATGACGGTGTCCGCCGCGCAGAGCGCGTTGACGGTCAAAAGGTCGAGCGACGGCGCACAGTCGATGAAGATGTAGTCGTACAGCGGCACGACGGGGGCCAGCACGGTGCGCAGGCGCATTTCCCGCCGCGGCACCGACACAAGCTCGATGGGTGCGCCCGCCAGCTGGGTGTTGGACGGCAGCACATCGGCGTTGTACTCGCTCTTGATGATGGCCTCGCGGACGTCATCATCGTCGATCAGGCAGGTGTAGGTGTCGGCCTCCACCTTGTTTTTGGAGATGCCATACGCCGATGTGGTGTTGCCCTGCGGGTCCAGATCGACGATGAGGACCTTTTTGCCGAGTGCCGCCACACAGGCGCTCAGGTTGACGGCGGTGGTGGTTTTGCCAACGCCGCCCTTCTGGTTTGCTATTGCGATGACTTTTGCCACGCCGTACCTCCCCTGTTTTTGCGTTTTTTGGCGGCTTTGGGGCCGCTTGCATCTATTATAGCACAAACAGAAGGGATAAAAAAGGGGTTTTTCCAACAAAAAAGTCCGGCAGATGTTCCACGTGGAACATCTGCCGGGGGTATGTCATGCCGCAAACAGCGCGGGCGTGAACGATGGTGGGAAAGTTCGTAGGTCGTTGTAGGGGGCGGCGTCCCCGACGCCCCGCGGGGGGTGCGCGGGCGGCTGCCCGTGAATGCCCGGTATCGGGCAAACGTCAACGGAGGGGTCAAGACCCCTCCCTACAGATGGGGTTCACGGGTGCTTTGTAGGGAACGGTCTTGACCGTTCCGGGGACGTGTGCCGTTGCTGCATGGTAAAATATTGCTGAGGTGTAGGGGCGACCATTGGTCGCCCGCCAACTTACCGCAGCAACTCATTTTCCGGGATAGTTTCTTGCAAGGCAAACGGGCGCTTATGGGAAACCCGCGGGCCGGGCATGCCCGGCCCCTACCGCGCGGCAGCCAAAAAGCGTACATCAACGCAGACATCCCGGCGCGGCAGCGCCGCAGAAAGCCTTTCCCTCACACCTTCACCTCAAACTCCCCTTCTTCCTCCTTCGCGCTGTTCTCCACCTTTCCCGCCGTACCGTCGCTGCTGACCGGGATCCTCACAATGTACTCCAGACACCCGTCATGCTTATCGCATCGGGTCGTGGCGGCGATCCCCTTCTGGGTCATCAAATCCACCGCGTGCTGCAATGTATTTACAAAGAACCGCACATCCCGCACCATGGGGATCGTGCGGCGGCAGGGGCTGGGCCCGTTGGGGGCGGCCAGCATCTGGTCCACAAGGCGGTCCGCCTGGCGCACACTCATCTTGTCCCGCGCCATCTTTTCCAGCGCGGCGGTGCGGCGTCCCTCGGGCAGGCGCAG
>ULQO01000394.1_pt1 | contig 17254 bp, 18 predicted proteins | sample 1954601 | NCBI WGS metagenome assembly ULQO01 (sample SAMEA4835658, study PRJEB28245) | human gut metagenome | biome: gut microbiome; material: fecal sample | place: Denmark | collected 2008
GGGCATGAGAGCAAAAGTCGCGTTGAATTACTGTGGAGAAAGCATAAAGCAAAATGTCTGTTCATTTCAAATAGAACCTTTGTTTATCTCAAATATAAGTTCCGCTTTAAGATAAACAAAGAGTCAATGTGTACAAATATATAACAACAAGATATCGAAAGAAAGTCTCAAACACCCAACACTTTTATTATCCTTTCAACTAGTAATAGCAAGCTTAAATACTATACATATTCATACACAATCACAGATATATTACCATCAAATAAAAATAAAAAAACAGGCTTATTGTCAAAGTTTTAAGCTTAAAAACAGGAACTATCACTAAAACAATAAACATCAATAACAAATCACAACTCCCCAAGTTCAAGTTCATCATAAGGGCGATAGAATTTCTAGTAAATCTTCACTACTTTTCAGATCATTTTATCACACACACTGACTTCCTCTTACCAAAGACATACACAATAGCCGATCAATAGAAAGATGATAAGACACGAGAAGCAATTTCGGGATTACTTCTTTTCTTTATTTTATAATCGTTTCCACGCACCCGTTTTTGAAAAAAAGATAGAAAGAGCTGGAATACATCCATTGCACTTCACCATTTGATTCTGAGATTGTTTGTGGTTTGCCAAAAGCCAGCAGGCATTCATCTTCTGTCATCCCCTTTACCGGTTTGCCGATATTTATTTCATTCCAATGGGTGATAGGAGAAAGCTGGTTTGTGCTGACAAAATCAAACAGTTTGTTCAGCATCTGCGATTCTATTTGCACAAAGTCATCCATGGTTTCCTGGTGAGAAGGCTTCTTCTCAGGTTGTAGTTTTTCCATCGGAGTGACTTTCTTCATTATAACTACCGATGATTCTATCTGAATATTGGAAAGATAATAGACCAGCTTCCCATCTTTTACCTGAAATTGGGCCGTACAATAGTACGTATTCTTTTGTTTGGCATCCGCCTGGGAAGTAAGCACCAAGTCACAACTAAAACTCTTGGCAGGAATGCTTACTTCTGTTATTCCGTCACGCTGTGCAGAGCAAACGTTTTTAATAGTCCACAACAGAGCATTAGCATAAATACTTTCATCGTTCATCGGACTGAAAGGAATGAATCCGTTGACTACATATTTGCTGCCGTCCGCACTGAGCGGATAAGTATTCTTTTGTTCAGTAAAAGTTTGTGCAATCAAAGAGGGCAGTACTCCACCCAATAAAAATACAATTACCCAAAGTCTCAGTCTTGTTATCATACGCCGCTATGTTTAAGAAAACAGCATTCACGTCTTTTCCATCAAAAGAAAAGAGCGCAAATGCTGAAATTTATATGATTAAAATATGTGTCTCAATTAGAAAGCAATACCCAAACGGATCATAAAGTTACTAGTCTTGATTCCATCGAGATCGGAAAATACGTCAATGAATCCACGCTGATAAGTGAAATCCAGATTGAAACGGTCATACCACAGTCCGACGCCAATATTCATACCGGCATCGAAATGATTGTAATCCACTTCCAGATAATCTGCAAAATCTCCCCAGCTGATGCTTTCACCACTTTCTTTCATTTTGCTGGTATAGTCATAACTGGCAAAAACACCCAAATGCGGATCGATGCTAAGATTGTCCGCTACTCCAATTTTCCATCCGAAAGTGAACGGTGAATATTGAATATTGTGTGCGATACATTTCATTTCATCGGCTTTAAACCCACGGGAACCGAGGCCGAATTCCATTCCCCAATATGCTCCGGCACCGCCCATAGGCTTTTGATAGCCGAATGTAGCATTGTAGCCAATGTTTGAATCCGCTTCAACTCCGTCACCGTTGAGGTTCATGATGTTCAGGCCTGCACGCAGGAACCATTGTGTGTTACTCGCTTGCTTTTGAGTCTTGACGATTGCACTTCTGGATGATACAATCTGTGCCTGTGTTCCTACGCACAACAAAAGCGCAGCAACAATTGATAATACTTTTTTCATTATTGTCTATGTTTTTTGGTTATTAATTCTTGTTCTTTATGACAGGTGCTATTTTGGTTCTATCATCGGCACCCGAAAGTTTCTGGATACGTATCCATTCATAATCTTCTGTCGTGGCAGTATGCCAGTTGGTGAACACGCCCGGATAACCTACGACCGTAACCGTATATCCTCCCGACTTTTCATCATCCTCTATCTTAAAAGTGGCTCCCATGATTACATCACAATCGTTCTTGATAGTGGACAAATAAGTTCCCCATGCACGGATGTTATCAAGCTCACCCTTCATGGCAACTTCCACCTCTTCTCTGCTCAGTGTCCATACATCCTTTATTCGTCCTTTCTCTTCAAGAATTTTCACCTCTACAACTGTAGGCTTTACACAAACTTCGGTTACTGCATCTCCGGCACGTGCCTGCGCATCACGAAACTTAAAGACAGTCTTTTGCGCATACGTCCCAATGACACAACCGAAAACCAGCATCATAATTAGAATCAGCTTTTTCATATTCTTTTGTGATTTTATGTTAATATGCCGCAAAGGTATGCGAAAGGAGTATACCAGCAGGAGAAATCATAGTTCCGGATAGGATACAGAAATGTATCTTATTTGGATACACATGAAGAAGTACCGATACGGATGTTATCGGATAAATCGCGGAAGAAATCATGATCGAGTATGCACGAAATGCGCCAAAGAAGATGGATGTCGATATTTTCCTTCTTGAATATCTTGTATATATTGGGACGTGTACAGCATAACTGTCCGGCGAACCAGGTAACTGTGCGTCCCTGTTCGTGAAGCGTACGTTCGATAAGCTGTCCCGCATGAATCATGCCCAATCTTCCTATGAGTGTCCCCCTGACTCCCACCGGGTAAACGGATAAATGTAAGATGAAAGGAATATATAAAAAAGCGTGGAACTTAAACCGATGAAATTTATAGCCTGGTTTTGCCACGAAATGAAAACAAAAGCATAACAAGAGAAAATAAAAAACGCTGTATTTCAGCATTTTCAGTGGTTTATTCGTTGGGAACAATATCTTAAATCATTTTAATCGCTTGCAAGTTTCTTCGGGATTATTGGGAACATTTACGGGAAATGCATTATCTTTGCACCTAGAAAACATAAAACCGACAAGAACATGAAAGCAAGCGTATATCTCAAGGAGGTTAAAGAGAGCGGAAAGACAGGCACGTCCTGCATCTGTTTCCGTGTGCGCGACAAGGAAATCGACATCAAGGTCGCTTCCGGGTTGCAGGTGGTCGATAAGTATTGGGACGGCGATGCGCTCAGGTATCGCAGGAACAGCATCGTGGACAAGAATGAGCAGAAGCGCATTCCCGAACAGATTGCCGCCATCATTGAACAGATAGAGGCATCCTTTGACCGGAACAAGGCTGACGGAGACTGGCTGAGACAGGTCATAGAAGATGTGCTCCATCCGAACCTCGCGTATGAACGTAAGCATCCCAACCTGCTGACAAGACTTTCTGAGTATATCAGCCGGCATGAGGGAACAAGACAGACCAAGGGGCAGATAGAGAACCTGTACCGTAAACTGACAAGGTATGTGGCCTACAACCGTGAGATTATGGGAGACAAGGAGTTCAACCTTTTTGTCGAGACTATCTCGTTGGAAGACATGAATGACTTCCGTGACTATGTAGCCAATGAGCACCTGCTGTATCTTGAACATCCAGAATTCTACAAGGATTATATCCCTGCCCAATACAAACCGAAGGAGAAGTCAAACACTACCATCATCAACACAATGAATCTTCTTTGCGTGTTTCTCCATTGGTGCAAGAAGATGGGCTACACAAGCAATGAGGCATTCCTGCAGTATGGGTGCAAAGTACCCGTGTATGGAGACCCCTTCTACCTCTCCATTGAGGAACGCAATGTTCTCTATGAGGCAGACCTCTCTTCTACTCCACAGTTGGAGGTCATCCGTGATATCTTTGTCTTCCACTGTTATATAGGTTGCCGGGTGGGCGACCTGTACCGCCTGACAAGGGATAACGTGAAGGAAGGCTTCGTGGAGTATATGCCACAGAAGACAAAGAAATGCGAGGCAAAGACGGTCAGAGTGCCATTGCACGAGAAAGCCCTCAGAATACTCTCCAAATACGAAGGCTACGATTCAGACAGGCTGCTGCCATTCAAACCTATCTATATATACAATAATGGCATAAGGGAACTGCTGAAGCATTGCGGGATTGACAGGATGGTGACGGTGCTTGACACCCACGGCTACAAGACCGTTCAGAAGCCCTTGTACGAGGTGGCATCGAGCCATACGGCACGAAAGACTTTTGTCGGCAACCTCTACAAGCAGGTTCCCGATCCTAACCTGATAGCGTCCATGTCCGGGCATGTGGAGGGGAGCCGTGCCTTTGCCCGGTACCGTAACATCGACGATGACATGAAGCGCAAACTCGTTGAAATGATAAACTAAGCAAGCATACAGACAATGAAAGTGACCGCATTTATAAGGAAGACCGCATCGAAGAACAATGTCACAGACCTCGCACGGGTGTATTTCCGCCTGCGCGACAAGGGAGGCGTTGATATCAAGGCTGCAAGCGAGCTTTCCATAAGCCCCAACCATTGGAGTACGGAGAAGCAGGGCTATAAATCCCGTGTGGCACTCGTCTCGGACGAGAAGCGCATGAAGTTTGACGAGGAGATACAGAACATCACACGCCTCATTGCCAAGGAATACCATCGTGGCGTAGATGGCAAGTGGCTGCAAGCCTTGATTGAGGAATACCACCACCCCGGCATCAACTCCCATGCAGGGAGCAAGAGTGACGAGTACCGCTTGGTGACACAGATACAGCACTATGTTGACGAGACCATACTGGCATCGGACAGCCGCAAGCACCACCTTGCCAATATAGACAAGATTGGCAGGTACGAGCGATTCCAAAGGGAAGTGATGCACCGCCGCGGATTCCAGCTCAACGTTGACACGATAACAGCAGATGACCTGCGCGACCTAAAGCGATGGATGCAGGAGGAGCACACCTATGGCGAGCAGTTCCCTCTTTTCTACAAGGACATTCCTGAAAGCAAGTTTAGGTGGGAGCGTTCCGAGAACAGCATCACAGGCTGCTTCTACAGAATCCGCACCGTCATCAAATGGTGCATCAAGAAGGGAATGACCAAGAACAACCCCTTTGACCAGTATCAGATAGCACAGCCCATGTACGGTGACCCGTTCTTTCTGAACTTAGAGGAACGTGACAAGGTGTATTATGCAGATTTGAGTGATCTTGACCCATGCTATGCCGTATATCGTGACGTGTTCATGTTCCAGTGTCTGATAGGATGTCGTGTAAGTGACCTGAACTCATTGACCAAGGCAAACCTCGTCGATGGGTGTATAGAGTATATCCCCCAGAAGACCAAACATGAGCACGCCAACACGGTGCGTGTACCTCTCAACCAAAAGGCCAAGGACATACTTGCACGTTACACCGACCTCGATGAAGCACTGCTGCCACGCTTCACGCAGACCATGTACAACAAGATGATCAAGCGCATCCTCAAACATGTTGGCATAGACCGCATGGTTCGGACTCTGAATCCCAAGACCAGGCAGGACGAGGCACGTCCGCTTTGGGAGGTCGCCACAAGCCATACCGCACGCAAGACTTTCATCGGAAACCTCTACAAGCAAGTGAAAGACCCCAACCTGATAGCATCGATGTCGGGTCATTCTGAGGGAAGCCGTGCCTTTGCCCGCTACCGCAAGATAGACGATGAAATGAAGAAAGAACTTGTAAACCTGCTCGACTGAAACATGACGAAGGACAAAGAAAACAAGGAAAAGTTTGAGGCGTTCAAAGCCGGAATCCTCAAATGGAAGAACGAACACAGGGAAGAGTATAACGAGTTTGCCCGCATCATGACAAACTGTGACGAGACCTTCTATTATCAGATATTCAAGGCTGTCAGCGGTCAGATGCGGCATGTCGCACGGGAATGGGAACTGACGTGGGGCGATGATGGGGATGAAACATTTGACTCCATTTTCATACTGGTCTCCAAAGAGAACCTTCCGCAGAAGATTGAAGAAATGTTTTCCGTGCCTGTTCATGACACAGAGAGAAAACACAGATGGATGAACATAGCCAGACGCATCATTGGCATGAAGCCGAAGATGAAGGTCCGGCTGTCCGCTCCTCTTTTGCTGAGCTGGTTGTTTTACGGAAAGAGTTTCGAAAGCATGGTGGCGATGTTGGATAAACAGATGTCAAATCCACATATAGAGCGTATCGACAGGATGAAATGCTCGCTTGCATCCAAAAGCATCATTGCCGTCAGCATAAAGGGCGGTTATCGGACAAAGGAAGACTGGGAACGCTATTTCGCTATGGAGAAAGCCAAAAAAGGCGGTTATACAGGAGAATGGGCTTTACAGGACGTGATGCAAGAAATTGATTCTGTAACGGAAACAGCTCCACTGCCGGAAGCAGTAAAAGAGAACGTACAGCATCTGACTCCAGGACGGAAGAAGTCCAAGGCATGTCCTCTTGTAGACTATCTACCAGCAGACAGCGGTGAGGCTATCATTTCCTACATCCGTAAATACATTACGACCCATCCATCTGGCATACAGCAGGCTCTGCTATATTTTGTACTGAAGGAAATGCCACTCAGACTTCCTCTTCTCAATGGAGTGGAATATGCCACAGCCATGGCAAGACAGTTCCCCGATGTCAGTGAACTCCTTAGCGAACATTCCCTCAGACAGGCTGTAGGGAAACTTGCTGGAACAGAAACACAGCTGTTGGAGAAGGACGGCAAGAAGCAAATGTGTAGGTACATCGAAAGCGATGCTAACCAAAGAATACTCGAACAACTTCGGAACGACATAGGTAAGATTATCTGATACAAAGCCATTTGGAGGTGCCAAACTGTCGAATATATGTTAATTTCTCATGGTTAATGAGTACTTTTTTGAACAATCAGACTACAATTAGAAATAAATGTAGTAACTTTGTACACAAAAAATAAAGTATAAAGGCATGGAAGGCAAGAGATACAGCAACAGTTTTACCTCCTCGGGAATGGTAAAGGAAGAAGGACGGGCAGCATACTACAAACTGCTGGACAGCGTGCGTGATGGTGATACTGTACGCATCAAGCGCGGGGTGTATGCCACAGCCGAACAGTTGGCTGACACGATGATAGATGTGCAGGCCATTGTTCCGGGTGGGGTGCTTTGCCTTTTCTCTGCTTGGAACGTGCATGGGCTTACCACCTCGCTGCCACAGGCATACCACATTGCCGTGAAGAGAGGCAGGAAAGTCACGCTCCCAGTCTTCCCCAAAGTAGAACTGCATCATATCACTGACACGATGTTTGACATAGGTGTCGAAGAACAGATAGTCAGCGGCTATCGCATACAGATATATAATAAGGAGCGGTGCGTATGTGATGCCATAAAATACCGCAACAAGGTTGGCATGGACGTTTGCGCTGAAGTGGTAAACAGTTATCTGGCACTATCAGGCAGAAACCTTTCCCTGCTTTTTGACTATGCCAACAAACTGAGAGTAAGAAGAATCCTTGAACAGTATATTGCACTAAAGCTATGAGTGAGATAAAGAACTATGGAAAATCCATCAGGGCAAGGCTGCTTAACGTGGCCAAGCAGGAGAAAGTGTTCTATCAGACCATCCTGACCAGATACTTTCAGGAGCGTCTGCTGTACCGTATTTCCCAAACCCGTTATCGTGAGAACTTCTACTTGAAAGGCGGTGCGCTGATGTATGCCTATGAGAGGTTTGCCGCCCGTCCCACTTTGGACATAGACTTTCTTGGCACTCGCATCAGCAATGATGGCACTCGCATAGCCGAGGCGTTCCGCGAGATATGTTCGGTTGATTGCAAGGAGGATGGTGTACAGTATGATTGCGACAAGATTACTACCCAGAACATCACCGAGTTCAAGGATTATCATGGTGTCCGTCTGAGTATTCCAGTGACAATGGACACCATCGCGCAAGTGCTCACGATGGATGTTGGTTTTGGCGATGTAGTTACACCACATCCTGTTGCATTGGACTATCCTCTGTTGTTGGAGGGACTGCCCGAGGCAAGCATCCTTGCCTATTCCACAGAAACCGTAATTGCAGAGAAGATGCATGCCATCATAGATCTGGCCGACCAAAGCAGCCGTATGAAAGACTATTACGACATCTACCACCTGCTCACATCATTCCAATACGACGCCACCATTTTGCAGGATGCCATCAACCGCACCTTTGAGAATCGTCACACACCCTATAATGCTGACACAATGTTTTTCAGAGAAGAATTCCCAAACCATCCTCAGATGCAGGTTAGATGGACAGCATTTCTAAGAAAAGCTGCTATCAATAGTGCCCTGTCATTTCCTGAGGTGGTTCGCTGTCTTCAAGACACACTAAGACCATATTGGACAGCATACGGTCGTATGCTGCACTAACCGAACCTGATTACTTAGATACTTTTTCGATACAGACTTGGTTACTTTTTATCAATTCAAAGTAACCAAGTCGGTGAGCGAAGTAACCAAGTCGCATGGAAAAGTAACCAAGTCCAAGCCGACTTAGTTACCGACTATCATCTCCGGCTCACTAATAAATAAGTGGACACCCTGAGAATCCCACAGCAAGCAACCAAAGATACAGAAAGAAGCGATGAATAAATGAACTTCTTTCGATGTGTTCATCCGCGAAACAGGTGGATTTTGAACATTTTGCATTGTCATAAATTGTCATTTTTGTCGTGACAAATAAGACAAAACACTTTCTTCCAATCACTTACAGAATCAGCGTAATTTTGCACCGTCAAATCTTACCCGAGGTTTGGCGGTGCCTCTTTTTTATGTGCCATCGAAAAGGAGGTGTCAGGGATTTCAGATGATGGCCATTGTACAACCCATAAATTATTATGATATGGCTATAAATATAGAATCCTTGGTCGAGCAGGGCGTGAACCTCAAAATCGAAGTCACTGCTGCAGACCTCAAGATGTTCGGTGAGGGAATCGCCGAACGGGCAATCATGGCATATAGGCAAGAGATAGAGAGCAAGAAACCCCAGGAGGAAACCTACTGCAATACACGTGAGGTGAGAGAACTCCTGAATGTATGTGACGGCACGCTCAACCTGTGGGCAAAGCGCGGCTATCTCGTTCCCGTCAAGGTCGGGAACAAAAACATGTATGCCATGAGTGATGTCCGCCGCATCCAGACTGGCGGCAGGAACGACAGTGTAACCAACTACTGCAAGAGAAAGGAGGCATGAGCATGGGTATCGCACAGGAAATATGCAACAAGGTCATGTCCGAGGTACAGGGCATCAAGGACACAGGCTTTCCTTTAGATGCTTTCCCTGAGAAAGTGCAGACCATCATCCTCGATATGGTGAGGTACGAGAACTTCAAGGTGGAGTATCTCGCACCTGCCATGCTCACGGCTGTCTCCTCCGCTTTGGGAGGAACCTACTATGTAAGGGTGAAAGGTCAATGGATAACCAATGCTGCACTCTACATCATCATGGTAGGAAGACCGGGACTGGGCAAGACACCGCCTCTTGAAGCGGCATTCCGTCCCATACGAAGGAACGACAATGCGAAGATGGAGAAGTTCAAAGCCGACATGGCTGCCTATCAGAATGCTGCGAAGGAGAGTAAGGGTGACAGCTGCATGGAGAAGCCGGTACTGTCACGCACTCTTGTTTCAGACTTCACGCCTGAGGCATTGCTCCTTTCCCATCACAACTCCCCTCGCGGTATCACAATCCTGGTGGATGAAATCATGGGCATGTTCAATTCAGCCAACCGCTACAACAACGGGCAGCTGATTGAGCAGTTGCTGACGGCGTGGAGCGGAGGCGCACTGGATGTGGTACGTGTCAACAACCCAATACCAATCCATATCGAGCATCCCTGCATCAATATGATAGGAACCACACAGACGAAGCGTATGGGAGAGCTGATGAAGAAGGGATATGAGGAGAACGGACTGCTTGACCGTATTCTGTTCACGCTTCCCAAGGTGCAGCAGCTGACATTTTGGACGAAGGAAGAGGACAACTCTACGCGCCATCGTTCCGCTTCAGCCATGGAGGCATGGCAGAACATCATCAGCAAGGTTCTCGCCCTTGACTATAATACAGGTGAGGACGGAACAGAGCCTAACTTCCATATTATAGACATGGAGGAAGAAGCGAGGGATGAGTTCTTCGCAAGTCACAATGCCACCATACGGCGGACAAATGCCATAGAGGATGACAACATGATAGAGTCCCGCCCGATGAAAGCCCCTGTCCATGTGGCACGCATAGCACTTATCCTGCAGGTGTTGCGCTATGCGTGTGGTGAAAGTCATCTCCAATTCGTGACCAAACAGGCTATGCATGGAGCTATAAGATTGATGGAGTATTTTGAGGATTCCTATTGCAGGATAAGGGAGTATGTCGCCAACGATGCCTGTGACGAACCGTCAAGGGAACTGCTCTCGATGCTGGACGATTCGTTCACCACCGCGGAGGCGCTTGCCGCAGGGAAGCAGCTAAGGGTGACCGACCGCACGGTGATGAACTACCTGAAGGAGCTTGCAAAGAACAGACTGATAAAGAAAATCAGGCAAGGAGAATACCAGAAGGCGGTCTTTGAGACACAACAAATGACCACTTCTGAGGAATCCTAGAGTGTAAACTGCAACGAATAAGCCCCTCGTTTCACATTTCAGTATCTTCAGTTTTTCAGTTTACAGCGGTAATAGGAGTGAATTTACAGACATCAGGTTTCTGCAAAACTGAAAGAACTGAAAACTGAAATCAGAGCAATTTCTTTTCAGAAACCACTATGGAGAAGTATAAGTATCATCTTGAAAAGTACCATCCGGGCAGCAAGAAGACCTGCCCGCGATGTGGCAGGAAAGCCTGTTTCACACGCTATGTCGATGCCTGTGGGGATTATGTCTTCCCTGAGCATGTAGGACGTTGTGACCACGAGCACAGTTGTGGCTACCATTTCACGCCAAGTGACTACTTCCGTGAGAATCCCGGAGAGTCTATATCTCAGTCAAGGAAGCATGTGATTATGTCAAAGAACTCATCTGTTCCTATAAAGGGGCAACCTACATCATTCATAGACAGAAGCATCATGGAGCAGACACTCTCACACTATACCATCAATCCTTTGTACACATTCCTTGCCGGATGTATAGGAAAGGAAGAAGCAGACAGACTATGCCGCTTTTACCGAATAGGCACGTCAAGGAAATGGGGAGGTGCTGCCGTATTCTGGCAGGTGGATTACAGCGGTTGTGTCCGCACAGGAAAGATCATGCTTTATGATGCCATGACAGGCAAAAGGGTAAAGCATCCCCAGTCACACGTCTGCTGGGTGCATACGGAAATGAGGCTGAAAGATTATCATCTCCGCCAATGCTTCTTCGGCGAGCATCTCCTTCCCTTATATCCCGACAGGAAGGTCTTTGTAGTGGAGAGTGAGAAGACGGCTGTCATAGCCTCGCACTTCATGCCCGATGTGCTATGGATAGCTACAGGCGGAAAGAACGGATGCTTCAACGAGCGTACTGTATCTGTCTTGGCTGGCAGGGATGTGGTATTGATGCCCGACCTCGGAGCCACACAGGAGTGGCAGGCACGGATTCCCATACTCGACAAGAACTGCCGTTCCGTATCAGTCAATGACATGCTGGAGACGATGGCAACAGAAGAGCAGCAAAGCCAAGGTCTGGACATTGCCGACTTCCTCCTGATGGAAGACACACCGCAAATGATACTCCAGAAGATGATTGACCGCAACCCTGCTTTACAGACGCTCATTGACGGTCTTAGTTTGGAACTGACGAACGAATGAGAGGAGAACGGAGCTTGCTCCGGCTATCCCGAGTGAGGAGGAAGAAGACCGAAGGTCAACTCATTGAAGAGCCGTAATGTGGACAGCTTGCTGTCATGAGAAAGGTATTTATAAAATGCCGTAGCTTATTAGGGCATTTTCGTCTCTTCCCCTCTGCGAGTGGCAACGCAAAAAGCCCCATAAGCGGACAGCCTGTGGCATCCGTGGATAATGGGACGGCATTTTATTAACAAAAAGATTTTCAATGTATCATCAACAAAACAATTAAGAAAGATGAAAGAACAATATGCAGTATGCCACCTTCAGCGTGGCAGCGGCAACGACAGTGGAATGTCGTGCCACATCGAGAGAAAGGATGCCCAGGGCAAGACCTATGTGCCGGACAATGCCGACCGTAGCCGCACGCATCTGAACAGGGAGCTGGTATCATTCCCTGATGGAGTAAGAAACAGGACTGAAGCCATACAGTACCGCATTGACCATGCCGGACTGACACGTAAGGTCGCTGGCAACCAGTGCAAGGCTATCCGCATCATCCTTACGGGAACGCACGAGCAGATGATGAGGATACAGGAAGAAGGCAGGTTGGAGAGGTGGATAGAAGTCAACCTCAAATGGCTGCACGAGACCTTCGGCAAGGAAAATGTTGTATCGTGTGTGCTGCACATGGACGAGAAAACTCCCCACCTGCATGCCACCATCGTACCCATCGTCACTGCAGAAAGGCAACGTCGTGAACGAGAGGGAGAGAGGAAGTACAATACCAAGTCAGGTCCACGACTGTCAGCAGATGACGTGCTCAAACGAGCCAAACTTCACGAGTATCAGAACACCTATGCCGCTGCCATGAGTGGGTTTGGTTTGAAGCGTGGCATTGTCGGTTCCACTGCCAGACATATTGCCACATCCACCCACTACAAGCAGCAGATGCAACAGCTTGAAGAGAACATCGCCAACTTACAAAAAGAGGTGGAGAAAACCAAGGAGGGCAAGAGTACGATATTCGCCATATTTGGCAAAGGCGACCTTGCCAAGGCAAGGAAAGAACTGGCATCAAAAGACGAGGAACTGGCAAAACTCCAGGCTCAGATTACAAAACTGGAAGCTGAGAAAGTCACTCTAAAGCAGAAGCATGAATCTGACATAGCAAAACTGCGGAATGGCTATCAGAAGGAAATCGATGCTGCCATCAGGCGTGCGGAAATCGCAGAGCGGAAAGTTGCTGAGAAGGAGGCTGTCATTGAACGACAGAAGAGCAGACTTGACGAACTTGATCGCAAGGTCAATCCACAACGATATCGACTTTCATCAGGGGCGGAACTCATCGGTTATCGATTCCTTGGCAACAACCCTTATACCGTCACCCTGAAAATCTGGACAAAGGTTAAGGATATTGAGCATACCGCTGTCACCTACCTCAGCGATAGCGACAAGCGATTGCACGCTTTCAGCAATGGGGAACTGACAGAACATGAGTTCATAAATGCCTGTTTCAGTGCTGCCGAGCAAGTCAGCGAGATACAAGTCAATTTACTCGGTGCTGCCATTGAACTGGCAACAGGCGGGGCCGCCCAACCACATGTAGGCACTGGTGGTGGAGGTTCAACATCTGAATTGCCGTGGAGGGACAAAGACAATGATAAGAACAATAATAATAAAACAATTTATGGAAAGAAACGAAAATAGAACAGGGAAAGGACTCTCTGTTAAACTATGCTTCCGACCTTCTTCTGTCCCACAAAAGGCTGGTCGGTTGTATTACCAGATTATCGTCCGCCGTGCCATTTATCAATATAACAGCCAGCATCAAATCTATGAGACGGAATGGAGCAAACAAACTGGACTGATAATCACAGATGCATTGTCTCTACGTGGGAAAGAGCTCATGACTATCAAAAAACGTACAGAATGGGAAACTGCAAAGTTATACAAAGTAGCCCAGCGTATGTTTAATGTATCGGAATCTGTAGATTACAGCCTTGTCGTGCACGAATTTGAAACGCATAAGTCACAACAATCCTTTCGCTCTTATGTTATGGGGCAAATCGTAAGATTGGAGCAAAAAGGGAAATCGAGGACAGGTGAAACATACCTATCCACTTATAGAAGTTTTATGAGATTTCTCAAAAGAGATGATATTCTTTTGTATGAGATAGATCAAAATATGATAGAAGACTATGAACTATGGCTACAGAAAGATGGACTGACACCAAATAGTACCTCTTTTTATATGAGAATCCTCCATACAATTCTCAACAAGGCCGTAAGACAATCATTGATACCTTCTTGTGACTTCTTTCAAAATGTATATACAGGCATAGCAACAACGACAAAACGTGCAATTGGAATAGATTCTTTGAAACGTATCAAAGCATTGGATCTAAGATTGTATCCCCAACTGGATTTTGCGCGTGATATGTTTTTCCTTAGTCTGTATTTCAGAGGCATGTCCTTTATAGACATGGCCAATCTCCAGCATAAGAACTTGCAAAATGGTCATCTTGTTTATTGCCGACAGAAGACAGGGCAACGACTTGATATAAAATGGGAGAGACAGATGTCAGATATACTTGACAAGTATTCAACAGATGCCAAATATCTGCTTCCTATATTGAAAACTCCAAATGAAGAGAGCCGTAAGAACTATAAGAATATGAGTAAGCAAATAAACAGGTGGTTGAGAAAGGTTGGTACAATGGCAGGCATTCAGATTCCACTTACAATGTATGTGGCGCGTCATACATGGGCAAGCCTTGCAAAACAAAAGAATATTCCCCTAAATGTAATAAGCGATGGGCTTGGACACGACTCCGAGAAAACGACTCTTATATATCTATCAACACTTGATACATCTGCTGTAGATGATGCGAATAGCAAAATATTGGCAGATTTACTGTAAAATGCGATAGACTGAGATGCCCTTTCTTTTAGCAGATTGGGCATCTCTTTCTATGAGAACCCCAAATAGAAAAGAACACTATGAATGAATTACTTATGAAACACAATCTCTGGATTTAATCAAACAATAAAGCCTAATACTGCTAATATTCTTTCCTTTTTCGGAGTAATGAGCAAAAAAATATCATAAATATGTCGTTCTTTTAAGTGGAATTATGTAATTTTGCAATATAATGGGGTATTGTGGGGTTCTCATAGAAAGAGATACCCATTAAATCCCTCTCAAATATTCTATTAGCTAACAATTTGTGACGGGCATGAAACAAGAAGAACGAGCAAGTATCATAAGGGTAGTCTCAGATTTAATCAAAGCAGATGGGATTATTGATACGAGAGAAATAGATTTCCTTGATGACCTTAGAGGAAAATATGGTATCACAAAGGATGATGAGATTTTTGCAGAATCTCTGAATCTGGCAAAAGCGTTAAACATCATTGCAATGACAGAAGAAAACGTCAAGCATTCATTAATGAATGATTTTAACCGAGTAGCTATGTCGGACGATTTTTGTGCAAAGGAAGAAGCACTACTGCTTATCGCTTTAAGACTTGTTCTAACACTAAACACGCCCTATGAAGCATCTGTTCTTTCTGTTGACTCTTCTGTTATATCTTTTGAAAACTCCCAAATACTGTATCTTGAAAGTGAATTTGACGATAAGACAAACAAACTGATGGAGCAGTTTTATAGAGAAATATGCTCAGAAGTGAGACTTTCTGGTTTTGAACTTGTGTATCTTCCGAAAGTTAGCGAACATTATGGTAGCATCGCAGAAGCAGATTTCCTCAGAATTGCAGAATTTCTATATCCGAAAGTAAGCGAAGAGCGACTTTTTGGCATTATTAAGCAGATGCAGAACTTGTCAACCTCATCTTTCTGTAATGATCAGTTGGCCACAAAGTTGTCAATGAAGGAGCTTAAAACCATTAATCCCTCATTCCTTATCAAAATTGGAGAATCTGCAATAGGTGAAAATCGAAATGATAATTTCTTGCTCGTAGAGATTGCAGATAGTCCACTTGATACGATAAGGTATGTTATGGACCTCTTCGCAGAATGTTACCATAACCTCCGACTAAATTATATTCAGGAATCAAAAGGAAGGTTCATCTTTACTGGCTATTACCGACTCATCTTCGATATTCTTATGCTGCGCAAAGGTGTTCGGAGCACAATTGTAATAGATCCTCTCCGAGAACGGATTTGTTTTCCAGATGCAGATGCCAAGATTGACAAGATACATCGACGAGAAAAAGCACTATATGCACTATTTCTATTGGAATCCGCTAGTGGAGGAATCAATTTCAACAAACCGGAATCTCCAAGACAATTAGAAAGGTATCAGAAAAGAATGAAGGCTATCATGAAAAAATATCGAATGATATACCGAATGTTCGGTGGCGAAGAAGACAAAACACCAAATATAGAAATACCCGAGATTCGCTTACCTATGATTAGTCTGCTTAAAAAGCAGCTGTCCAAATTGAACAAAGTACTATATCATGTCGATGATTATATGATTCACCGAAATATCTATGGGAATTATTCTGTGTCTATTCCTCCCTCAATGTGTTATTGCTGTGGCATTTCCCAATCAAATATAAAACAGCTTTCCGAATCAGAGGACTGGATGAAGATTTCAGCTTTATAGAACTCCATAAATGATAGTGTTCAAAGGTTGCAACTAAACTTGATAGTAAAAAGATGTATATGGTTGTAACGTTTCTGAAAATCAAGCAGTATGAAATTCATAAGGTAATTTTGCATTAGATAAATGACAAACATTTAATTTTACGATTATGATTAATCTTGAAAAAGGACAAAGAATCAGCATGGACAAGGGTCTTTCGCTGGTAGGTGTAGGACTTGGCTGGGATCCAAACGAGGGTACTGGTTACGATTTCGACTTGGATGCATCAGCATTCATGTTAGGTAGTAATGGTAAGATTCCAACTGATGACTATTTCGTATTCTACAACAATCAAAAATCTCCAGATAACTCCGTAGAGTCAACTGGCGATGACCTTACAGGAGGAAACAGCGATGGAGGTGACGATGAAACCTTGAATGTTGACTTAACAAAGGTAAGCCCTCAGATTCAGGAGATTGTTTTTACCGCTACTATATATAAGGCAGAAGAACGCAAACAGAATTTTGGCCAAGTCCGCAACTCGTATATCCGCATTTATGATGCAAAAAATAACACCGAGATTGCACGCTATGACTTGGATGAGGACTTTTCCATTGAGACAGCTGTTGAATTCGGCCGTCTGTATCGTCGTGGAGGCGAATGGAAATTCGAAGCAATGGGTATCGGCAGCAAAGGAGGATTACAGTCACTCGTAAACAAATACGCACAGTAATTGATATGGCGATAAACTTAGAAACTGTTTTGAATTGATTCAAGAATAATGTTATA
>ULQO01024056.1_pt1 | contig 17253 bp, 17 predicted proteins | sample 1954601 | NCBI WGS metagenome assembly ULQO01 (sample SAMEA4835658, study PRJEB28245) | human gut metagenome | biome: gut microbiome; material: fecal sample | place: Denmark | collected 2008
GCCTTGAACATGGAACGGACGAAGGTAAGATTCCCACGCTTGAACCTAAAGTTAAAGTCTAATTGTTTGATATACAGATATTAGTGATTATGCTTGCGTCTTTTTGATACCATATATTTCCCATGACCGACACTAATACTACATCCACAGAGGTTGATTCTCCCAATCATTCGGGAAACCCATATAATGGATGTTTATCTCTGGATATTCATTTAACAGATTTTTAACCTGTGTCTTGAAGTCATTTTGGGGATATATACTATCTAACAGGTATGCCAGACAGCATATCTGTGCGTATAGTTTGTTGGGACGGACATGAGTGCTATCAACCCAGTTTCCTCTGGCTCTTATTGATAATTGTGGCATTTGTGGGAAACGACGATTCCAGATACGTGCGTGGTGAGCAAGACAGTTACGAAGGATTACAATACACTTTATCCAACTTTCCAAAACTTGATGCTGTGGCAGATTATACAGTCGGGCGATTTGCTTTTTGACGCGATTGTCATTTAGGTTGCAGAACAATTTGGACAATGTGCCAAAAGAAGCAACCTCCAGTGTCTTCCATACTGGGGGAACATCAGGATAACTATATTTCCTGAAATGTTCTTGGATGAAATCCTCTTTTGAACGCTGTACCTCTCTCTTTATGGTCGTTAAATTGTCCGCATACATCACTCTGTTAATGCACAGATTGGAATCTGCGAACCAGAAAGGGCCATGAGAAAGGGCAACATGATGTATCACCTTTGAACGTAGCGATACCTCTATGCTTTGGATTGCCGTGAAAAGAAGACTACGCAGTTTTTTGTCGAAGTAGTAGATATAAACCGCATCCTCAAAATAGGTATCAGGTTTATACAAGTGTCTGTCGTTATCTATTTCAAAATAGCGGAGATAGTTTGCAATGCGGAAATAACTGATATTCGCCAACACCTCAACAGCCCGTTCTTCATCTTTGAACAGTAAACCTCTCGCCTTCAACTGAGCCAAGATCTGCGTGTAATCAAGAGCATTCTTTGTGTAATCCATATCTCTATAAAAACGAAGTTCCGCCCTGGTTCGCTGTTCAAATGGGAAGCGTGGCGGAATCTGTTGCTGCAAAATTACTTTATTTTCTTTGACTGTGCAAGTTTTGCCCATACTTTTTCATAGAAATAATGATTTTCCTGCTAAAAGTAGCAGCAAAGCATAAAAACCAGCCAGAACATCATCCAGCATTACACCCCAGCCACCTTTTATATTCTGGTCAATCCATCTACAACCTAATGGTTTGAAAATATCAATGAGTCGAAATAATGCAAATCCTATTATCGCGAGCCATATGGTATATTCACCAGAGGGAGCTACAAGCAATGGAATCCAAGTTCCAACATATTCATCAATAACTACAGCACGTGGGTCTTCTCCCCAATACTTCTCCATCACATTTGATGTCCAGACTCCAATTAGAGTGGTTGCCACAATCAGAAAAATTGTTGTTAGCACAAGAATATAAGATGACAAGAGCAAGTAAAGTCCATACCATATCAACAAGGCAATGCCCCCAGCGAATGTACCTGGAGCACCAGGAAAGAATCCGCTTCCAAAACCTGTGGAGATTATGACGTGGAACCAAGGTGCCTGTCCTAATTGTCTATTATTATTGCTGCTCATTATCTGCGTTTTCCAAACAAGATACTCAATATTAGGCTACCTAATTTTCGCTCTATTCCTGCTTTTGATGTAGGAATCTTCGTTTGCCTTGCTAATTTTTGTTTAGCCTGTGTAATTCCCAATGCCCTCTTCCAAGAGAACGAAAGTCCTGGTATTCCTGTATTTGATTTTCGTTTTGCCATATAACTAACGGTTATAATGGAGTGGAGCTCCTGCTTTAGGCATGCTCCACTCCATGAATATAAATTATTGCTTTAAGGCTCTGTTGGAACACGCTGCATTCTTTGTAATAAAATGCCACAGTTCACGAACCCAAAGTACAAGTGATGAGCCAACGATGATAAATATCCAGTCTTGAAGTTTCAATCCTTCAACATTAAAGAACTGCTGTATGCCAGGAATCTCAACCATGGCCACCTGTCCTACAAGAATAATTATAACGATGGTTATCAAACCACCACATCCTTTGAAATGAAGGGCACTACGACCTGTCTCAAATGCACGTGCATTGAAAAGATAGAAGAAGTGTGTCATCACAAAGATGGTGAAGAGCAGCGTCAACTCGTATGTCGTTACATGACCCTTCTCACCAAGTTGTAGTGTAAGCAAATCTGTGAGCTGCTGGACATCGGAGTGTTGGAAGATATAAAGCAAGCCAAGAAGCATTACGAAGAAGAAACCTCCTACTCCCAGGATGTTCCATATCATCTGCTTGTTAAGGATAAACGCATTGCGGTCACGAGGCTTGTCTTTCATCACGCTCTCTGACGGAGGCAATGAGGCCAATGCCATGGCGGCAAAAGTGTCCATGATGAGATTGATCCACAACATTTGGGTTACCGTAAGCGGTGACTCTGTACCCATAAATGCTCCACACAATACGAGGAAACAAGCCGTCACATTGACCGTAAGCTGGAAGAGCAGGAACCGCTGTATATTCTGATAGAGCGAGCGTCCCCACATGACAGCCTTGCCAATTGAAGAGAAAGAGTTGTCGATGATGGTAATGTCCGATGCCTCTTTGGCTACAGAAGTACCATCACCCATCGAAAGACCCACATGGGCAGTATTGAGTGCCGGAGCATCATTGGTGCCGTCGCCTGTGACAGCCACTACCTGATTCAGTTTCTGAAGGGCTTCCACCAAACGTTTCTTGTCCATAGGACGAGCACGAGCGATAATCTTCAAATCGAGGACTCTATCAAGAAGTTGCTCATCAGAGAGAGCGGCAAACTCTGGTCCTGTAATAATATTAGACTCATTGTCCGTATCCTTCCAAAGACCAATCTGACGACCTATTTCTCGTGCCGTAGCAGGAGTATCACCCGTTACAATCTTCACATTGATACCTGCATCAAGACACTCTTTCACTGCATCAGGAACATCAATACGAACAGGGTCAGCAATAGCGGCAATTCCGATAAACCGAAGTGATGATGCAACGACCTTGCCGTCTGAAAGTGCCTTGTCATCAGGTTCAAGAATCTGATAGGCAAATCCCAAGGTACGCATAGCGCGATTTTGGTATTCAAGCAGTTGCTTATCTATTGTTTGTTTATCCGCATCAGATGTTTTGCAAAGAGAATAGATAATCTCCGGAGCGCCTTTTACGTACATGACTCTCTTGCCAGCCAAAGCAGCAGACTCGACTACTGTAGCCATATACTTTCGCTCGGTAGAGAAAGGCAACTCCTCTACAACCTTAGCAGAGTCACGGAGGGTACGATAGTCAATTCTTTTCCCATTGAGCCATAAGAGTAAAGCACCTTCGGTTGGATTACCAAGCACCTCTGGTTTCTTTTCATTGGAAAAGTCAATGGATGCTGTTGAGTTGACAGCCAAGCCTTCATTGATGATACTTTCAGCAATGTTTTTTGCATATACCTTGATATCATCCACTTTCATCTGGTTCTGTGTCAGTGTGCCAGTCTTATCTGTACAGATAACGGTGGTTGCGCCCATAGTCTCACAAGCATGCATCTTGCGTACAAGGTTGTTCGTCTTGAGCATCCTGCGCATAGAGTAAGCCAAAGAGAGTGTGACCGCCATAGGCAAACCCTCAGGAACAGCGACAACAATGAGCGTAACAGCAATCATCAGTGTATTCATAGTATATGCTATGAGACCTGCTGTTTCGATATCTGGGTTTAATGACTGATGGAAATACATTGTCATTCCCATCAATACCACGAAATATCCAATAATAGAGGGAAGTATCTGCTTCCAACCCCAATCATCGAACTTTTTGATAACCATCCAGAAGAATATAGCTGTTGGAACAGCCAATGTCCATACAATAGGAGCCCAGTCGAAATATACGATAAGACGTCCGACGATGATGAAAGCAGCAAAGGCATAACTGAGTTTTGTGATTAAGTCTGCCAGTCCGTCAAGCTGTTCATTAAGTGGAGTCTTTACGCTATCATCTATTTGCGCAGCTTCAAACACCTTTCCTTGCTCAGTCTTGTCACCAACAGACAATACCCGGAACATTCCATGACCCTCCATCACTTTCGTACCTTTCATAACATGATTGGTCGGGTAAGTGGCGTTCTTGTCAAAGTCCGCTTCATTTACACTTTTTCCACATACTGGTTCTCCTGTCAATGTTGATTCGTCAATATGAAGTTGTACAGCTTCTAACAACTCGCCATCGGCGGCAATCTCTTCTCCCGTACTGAGAATCACGATATCACCGACTACAACATCTTTACGAGGAATCTGTGTGACGTTCCCATTACGGATGACCTCTACAGGTTCGTCATCATTCACCTGATTCAAGATGGTAAACTCCTTGTCGGCCTGTAACTCAAAATAGAATGCAAGTCCTGTCGCTAACAGAATAGCGACAAATATACCTGCCGGTTCAAAAAATACTTCTCCACCTTGGCCTAATCCGTAATACTCATAACATGAGATTCCAATAGACAGCACACCGGCAATCATCAGGATGATAATCAGTGGGTCTCCAAACTTTTCAAGGAACTGTTTCCAAAGAGGGTCTTTCTCTGGTGGTGTCAAAACATTTGCACCATACTTTTTGCGGCTTTCGAGCACCTGGGCATCGGTCAAGCCTAAATGTCTCTTTTCTTTCATAATTTTTATTTCTTATATTTATATGTGATTTTCAGATTCCTTTTTGCATTGTCAATCTCAATCTTTCCAAGTCTGCTCAGAACACTTTGCCCCAAGAGCAATGGGGCTGCCTGATTGCGTACAACAGATGCCCTAATATTGTCAAGGTGAAGAGTACCAAACTTTACCTCACGGAGATTTATGACAGTACCGTCAGAGACCTCGCCACTGGCAGTTAGAAACTGTTGCTTCCCTATGACATCAGAAGCGGACAGATAACCATTCTTCACCATGAAGGTTGCTTCAACCGAAGATAGGCTTACATCAGAAGCTCCTGTGTCAAAAATGAAATGAAGCGGAAGTCCGTTGATAGTACATTTCACTTTGCACATATCCCCTTCTTTAGAGAAAGGTATTTCTTCTGTCCTTTCTTCATATGTTGTGTCATCTTTGTCATCAGGCTTTGTTTCCTTGCTATGTATCTCTTTGTATTCATGAATTAACTCAATAAAACCCTTTTCGGCTCGGATATTATTCAGATCTCGGTCACGTGCAATATGGGCAAAGCGTCTGAATCCGAGTTCCAAGGATTTCCTTAGGTAACCTATAGCCATCTCCTTTTCTCCCATAATAGAATAAAGACAAGCTGCATCATAATAATCACCTTTATCATTCTTCGTCGGCATACCATCAATTATTTCAATTGCCTTTTCTTTGTTCCCAAGATAATAATAAGCATACTGGGCACATTCCATCTTCCCTTCAATGCTATCGAGCTTTATCACTTGTTGAAAATCTGATTCCGCAGCTTTCATATCACCCTTTAAGCGATATAAGACACCACGGTTTAGATAGCAATATGCATATTCAGGTTTCATTGTTATGCAGAGCGTATAATCTTCTATTGCTCCATCTGTGTCACCTGAATGATCCTTGAACCATCCCCGACGATAGTACCCATATCCCTCATCTGGTTTTTTCTGCAGGAAACAGTCCATAGTAGCAATCGCATCTTTTGTATTTCCTGCATTGTCCTCGATGTTAGCTTTGTAGAAAACATAGTCTGTGTCCGTGGAGTCCAAACTTATAGCCTGATTACAATAATATAAAGCTCGTTCATAGTCTCCCATATCATCGTAGCAATTCGCCAGTCTGTATGCGATAATATCGCTACTTTCCTTATCAAAAGCTTCCTTGTAATAGGTAATAGCACTGCTGTATTTGCTCGCATGCTCATAGACTGTTCCGAGACAGTAGTTCCAATAGTTTTCATTCGGTTCTTTTGCCTTCTGTGCTTTTAATTTGGCTACAGTCTGTACAAACACAGAATCTGCCAAATTTTGCAGAAGATAAAAAGCCTTATTGTCCCCGTCAATGGATAATGCTGTAATAACATCATCAATCGCCTTGTCATATTTCTTCAGTCCCAAATAACTATCAGCTCTGAAAGAATAACCAGAGGAATAGTTTGAGGCCAGTTTTATCACATGGTTAAACTGTATTAGAGCATCATCCCAATGTTTCTGAGCATTCGCATTCCTGCCAATTCCCATATATCCCATGACACTACCCTCGTTAAGTGAAATCATCTTGTAATAGTCTGCATCAGCCAAATTATATTTTCCCTGCTCGTAATATATTTGGGCACGTTTACTATATATATCCGGTTCCTCGGGTGTGAAATTAATGGCCTGCGAATAGTCCTTTATGGCGCGTATAGTATCTTCCAGGTTGAGATAGATAGTTGCTCGCGTTGAATGGGCAAACGACATATATTCTTTATCCTTGGACGGAATCTTCTTTATAGCAACATTTGCAGCAGTTAGCGCCTGACCATATTCTCCAAGATGGTTTTGTACAAGTGCAATCCAAGCGAAAGCATATCCATTTCCTGGATACTCTTTGACTTCCTTATTCAAATATTCAAGTGCCTCCTCTACATTATTGTTCTGTATCGCCTCCACGCCACGAGTGTAATTATAACTATCAGGACGTTTCACTTTCTGAGCCAATGCATGTGCTGAGCACAGATACAATAGGCATATTATAATTTTTACACGCATATAGGAAAGTTTTTAATGTTGCACGGGATTATTTTCTATTTGATTCATTCTTGTAGATTCAAGAATAGGCAGATTTGTTTCTGTAGGAACATAGATGACTGTTTTATTGCTCAGATCCGATTGCTGACGCACCCACAGATATTGAATATAAGTGGGAGTGATACTTCCATTCTCTATCCTAATTGCCTCGGCTGCTCCCTTTGCGCGTTCGATTTCGGCTTGGGCATTCAATTTCTCAGCCTCAAGATTTGCACGTGCCTCCTCGATTTTTATCTTACGATTCTGCTCCGCTTTGGCGAATTCTGCCTTACCTTCCATTTCTTGACTCCACACATTATACCAAGGCCTGATGAAGGCCATACTGATTGCCAATACTATTATGATACAGATTCCCCACAATCCCTTCTTGATAAGGTCAGGAGTAATATTAGTTATGTTATTGTAATTATTCATTGTTCTACTATTATTTTGTTATAACCATCTTGCGACACCTCCGTGGTGTGAACATGTTCCTCTTCGACTTTGGCTAAAACTATATGTTCCATCTCGACATAAAGCCGTAGCACCTGCCGGAGTTGATGTATAATATGTCGGTGATTGAACTTTATTCCCATATGTATTAGTATAATACCTGACATGTCCATTAGCGATAGAGACCTTGTGATTGGTTTTTGTCCTGTAATCGCGAGCTGGTTTTGATAGTGGTGTTGATGACAAGTATTTGGTAGATATATACCCAATGTGCCCTTTATATTCTACGGGAACCCATTTGCAATCACAATCTTCATCAATTGTCACAGATGTACCAAAAGGTATCACAGTTATGACAGAATATGTCGTACTCGGTCCATATCTTAGGTTAAGATTTGCTGTCACGTATTTTACAAATGCTTGACATTCAATGTTAACAGATGCAAGCAGTAAAATAAGAAAATATAAAAATTGTTTCACCCTCATATTTTATCTTTTATTCTTTATCGATTGTTATCTCTTCGGTACATACACCTTATTGCCTCTGCTATTTACATAGTATTGACCACCGCGACTGCCTGTATGGATGGTTCTACCAGCTCCATAGTTATAGGCATCAGGGGAATAGTCGCGAGCCCGAGAGCCCGTTGAACCTGTGAAACTGTTAACATTACCACGAGTTGAATAGTTGTCGTGGTTGGTACCATTGTTGGTGGTCTTGTAGTGACCTTGTACGTAGGTTCCATCCTTTCTGGTGTAACCGCTTTGATAACGGACAGAAGAATTAGTGCTGTTAACTCCAAATGTAGAAGTGTTTGTTCCGTAATTTGTCGTAGAGCCATAGGAACTCTGAGCCTTTACACCAATTGCGCTGCAGAAGATTATTGCAGCTGTAATAAATACCTTTCTCATTGTTGTTTACTTTTTAATGATTAACTTTGATGGTGCAAAGATACGACCTATCACTGGTACACTATAGATTCTCAAAACGTTACAACTGTCCTTGTGTTTGAACTCATATATTAGGGTGCAAGGTTTTACCCAACTATTATTGTCTCAATTTCGATTGATAATTGACACCTTGTTTCAGATAAACAACGAGAAGCATTAATCCAACGAACACGAAAACCAAAGGTAGGAAACGGAAATTTGCAAATGTATCATATAGTCCATGTATAAGCATTGGAACAATAATTGCCAAAGCATATAGTCCTCGCCGATACTTTGGGTACAGATAGGCAAAAGACAGGAAGTAACCTGCAATGCCGCACCAACAGGCATGCAGGAACGGCAAACTTGTCAGGCGAGCAATGTTAAGGAAGAAGGCGACATCGTATGCCTGCTCTGCATTCACCGTCATTTGATATTGAACACCTTCATAAACACCGAATGCTATTCCTGACATCAAACCATAATAGACCATGGTCTGCGGGATAAGCGGTTCTCTTGCTTTTCTTAATATGTATATTAATGGTAAAAGTTTTACCAACTCCTCAGTGAATCCCACACCAAACACAAATCCAAAAACAGATATGGGGAACGGTGCTTCAACAAGCGCATAGCACGGATTAATCTTTGGAAGTCCCAATATATCCCATAGTGAAAAAACTAATATCTGCGTCAAGAAAAACACAAGCAAAGTTGTCTTTAACCTTACCTGTTGTGTCTTAAAACAGGTATAGAAAAAGAGTCCCCAAATGATAGAGAAATACAAAGCAACTTCATAAAACAACAAGAAGCCGCCAAAAGGCAGATTCATTATGACCATAGGCAATAACCCAACGATAGCCAATATAATGAATCGCTGGTCTGTAAGAAAGCCCTTAGACAACATAGTGGTTTTTGGAAATATAAGTTCAGAACCGATAGACTTCAGTTGTGAAAAAATATTCCCTTTGTTCACTACATTATATTTTAATCCTGCCAAATTTAGATAAAACCCAACGGTTCGTTCGACGTTATCTCCTTCTTTAATAGCTTTGTCTTGAGCAAGTATTTGCCCTTGGTTGACATAAGAGAGTAGAACTTGTTCTGTATATGGTCCAAAACGCTGGTTGTTTCGTATAACATAGATATTCATAGGCTATACTGAATTATGATCTCCGTCCTTTTGGATCTGTTCCATAATCATTCTCGTGTGCATCTCCGTCACCAAAGAGCATCCATAGTCCATAAAATGGGTAAGCTGATACCAACCAGAATTACCTCTATCATGGCATCGCTTTGCACCTTGAGCCAAAATAAACCATAAAGAAGGGTACCACATAATGCAATAGAATATTGCCAATTCCTCAGACAACTGATTTTCAGGAGTTATATTTATGGGCAGAAACAAGATGTTAAATAACAAATATGATATACCATACTCCAATCGCCTTATTCTTCCTTTAAAAGAAAATGGATGTTGGAACAATCTTTGCTTCATAGGAGTATCTGTTTGATGAGAATGGGTTGTTTCGCGATTCTCATAAGTGTCATTATGAATCAGCTGACCTTCATATTTGTCTAAGTTTATTCCTTTCTTTGTATATTGAGAACATGATGTTTGATTGTATGATGGTGAAGAAGATTGTAATTTACACAAACCCTCACTGAATGATATGCACCTTGTACATTGGTCCTTTATTGCCATAGTTTTTAATTTTTAACCAGTTGAACAACAACAAGTCTTCCTCCTTGACTTTTATCAAGTAAAATCTGCCGTCCCTCTGTCAATGGAACGTAACCGCCAATAGGAATATCTTTCCCCTCTGTAATATCTTTCATGTCTGGCAAACGACGATTGATAAGAATCCATTGGCCATTATGGAAATGGAAGTCACCCACGGGTTTCTTGTCATCGACACTCGTCTTCTCATTTGCTGATACCAGATTGTTTGAATGCCAACGATACAATGTTTGTTTATCGTAAACCATCAAACGATAATTCTCTGACATATATTTCCCATGCGAAGGAGCATAGTAAAAGTTAAGTATGGGTAACTGTCCTTTATATTCAGTCCCACAGAAAGGGCATTTGGGTTTTGTGGTATTGTCAAACACATACCAATGAGCCTCGCATTTGGGGTTCTGACAGGGTTGTACCAAATCACAAGTCTTAACCAAGGCCATCTCCCATTCTTGTGCTGTAGGACGAGCAGATGGATTATGCAAACCATCTATGAAAGCCCTATCGAATAGTTTCTTCAAATAAGGTCCACAGATAGTATATGGCAATTTATCGGGATCTCCTTGTGGTAATTCTGATTTGCCAAGTTGATTTGCTTTGACACGATTGGTGTTGTCTGTCGGATGTTCTATGAAGAGTGCATTTGAACCATACCGCATATCGTCATCTTTCTGTGGATCAATGTCCCAAACTTTTCCTCCATCCAAAGGATGACGGTTCAAGAGGAACGTGTATATCAGCACGGCAAGAGCATGTTGATCTGTAGTCCTTTTGGGAAGGTTCTTCTTTGGGTCATCTACTTTCAAAGCTTTAGTAGCAAGCACCTCCGGCGCAATAAAGCCAGGCGTTCCAACTACTTCTGGTGGAAATTTTCCGGGAACGACCAGGCCGTCATCGTCTATGATACATGCGCTTCCAGACAAAGGGTCAACCAAGACATTATTGTATGAAAGGTCAGAGTGAGCAAGACCAGCAGCATGAAGGCGACGCATACCACGTGCAATCTTCAGGCACATATGTAAGCGACTAAGGAAAGTACCTTTTTGTTCTGTTGGCACAAATCGGTTGATAAGTTTTGCAGAAGAAAACCATTTGCCATTCTTCTCCTGTCCATTCTTGATAAATGGCCATGTATCTGCTATGCCAGAGAAGAAGAATTTCTTGTCATAGAAGGGAATGACAATGCCTGTCAATCCTTTCCATTCTACCATTTTTGTAGGCCAAGGGAAAACACTTTTCCAGTATTCTCCTTCGGGATTTTGCACAAAAATCTTTTCACGATAAACGCCAACGATATTTTCCAAGCGTGCTTTATCATTGGCATTTATTGGTTTACGATAGAACGCAACAACATACGTCTTGTCTGTGGAGAAATAAACATCCTTCACTCCACCTTGAGCCTTGATTTCATCGTAGAATTCTACGGTTGAACCGTCTGACGCTTTCAATGTTACTTTGTTTGCCATAGTCGATACCTTTAGTACAAAATTGCGATAGTACGGTCATCGTGGTTACCTGGAGACCAGAAATCAAGCCAATTGAGAAGTTGGTCTTTCGATGTCTCATTGTCGTCTGTCAATTCCACACCGCCTTCTCTTAGATTATTCCATAGAGCATCCCATTTATCAGGGTTACAGAGATTTGCATCAGTTTCAAACATTGGATCACTGACTCCGTCTGTCATCAAAAACAGAGCTGTAAAGTCAGGAACAATGCTAAAGCGCAAGCGTTGGTATAGTGATGTAGCATCCTTGAATATTTCTGGCATTGTCAGGAAACGTGTCTGTCCTGCATATTCCCCTTCATCAGGCACACCCAGCAATTTGGCAGTATGATTCACCTTGTCGTAAAGACAAATAGCCCCATCACCGACCCAAAATGATGCGACAAACCAACCATACGGGAATTTTTTGCAAATGGTCAGCAGCAGAGTTGTGGCATATTGCTTAGAGGGGATATTTTGTTTCTTTGCCTCCTCAAAGATGGCTTTTTGTGCTTTGTAAGCTGCATTACCAACTATCTTATAAATATAGTCGCCTACCATCTTACGGGCATCGCTTTCGCTTTGCTCCTTATATTCATTATAAGTGTTTATGTATTCCTCAAACTCAGCACTGTCTGTCAGATATGTCTTGCAATGTTCCACCACCGTCTCACAGGCTATACGAGAGCCCTCTCGGGAATATCTCGCAGAACCTGCTCCGTCGGCAACAGCCATCACATACCAGTTGGTTTTGTCATCGTGATACAGCTTGAAATGGTCATCGCGCGGTTTTGCTTCCTGAGCATGTGAGCGACCACGTTTACTTGCTGCAACAATATCCTTCTGCGGTTCACCTCCTTCAAAAGCCTCTACCTTTACATATTCGTTTTGGCAATCTTCCTTTTCATATTTCGGTTCTGGCATACCTTTCCAGTCTACTGGCAGATTCTTCCACAACTTTCGTGGGTCTTGATTGATAATGAAAGGGATAGGTCGCTCTAATACAGGGCGGCTATCAGGCAATTCAAGTCCCTCGTATTGATATCTCATTATCAAATCAAATGAGGAAGTCTGAACTAAGGCACCATCCTTGCGATAATATTCAAGGGAGGGAGTACCGGTTATTCTGAACCCTTTTTTATCTTCAGCTACTTCAATGCTTAAGCCATGTTTATCAACAGAAAGTCCTGTAACACTAACTATAATTACCTTACTATCCTCAGGAAGCACAACTTTCTGGTCATAAGGTTGATTTTCTTTTGCATTGGGTATATTGAATGCGATGGCTTTTACCTCATTTTCTGCCATTAATACTTTATCCATCAAATAGTCATTATATTGATTCCATAACTTATCGGAAAGGAATCTTACGAATCCCTCCACCTTTTTCTCATCCCTGCCTTCGCAAAGGATATCAATAATCTTCTCTATGTTCATAGCCATTATCCACGTCCTCTTGTTATATCCATACCTCCTTCAGCTATTTCTCCAAGGTTTCCTTCCATTCCACACCAAGGACAAGAGGTTGTGTGACCATCAGAACACATAATACCCCCACATTCACAGACAACGACACCCAATTGATTACCACAACAAGGGCATGTGGGAACACCACGTAAAGACATCGTATTAATGTTCTTGTTAGACTTACCATCGCTCAAAGCCTCGTATTGCTCACCATCTATGGGGTAAGCACCTACAAGCTTGTAGTCTGTCGCCTTGATATTGAAACTTTCCAGGCCTTCAATGTCAACAAATCGTTTGGCGTATTTGACGAGATAATTCTTTTTCGTGTTGGAACATTTGCCTAGAAGTACGACAAAATTTTCATCCACTACGCAAGGGCATGATGTATCGACCTTTTCAAGATTGATTCCGTTTGTTGGTGCGAGTTGTACCTTGTCTTCTCCCATGTCTGTCACAGAAACACTTGTTGCCTTGATAGATGCGGTAACCCATTTGAAGAACGCTTTAAAAGAAAGTTCGTCAGTATTTGTCAGGCGAAGGACATTCTCTGAGATTTGTCCCAATACATGAGTATCGACATTATCTCCGATAGAAATTGCTACAAGATTGGCAGAATGACGATACTTCTGATTCCAACGTGCAAATGCAGCTTTTGTGTTATCTGTTGGAGTTCCATCAGTAAACAAGAATACGATTGGTTTCCAGTCGCCTTTTTGCTCTAAAGTCGTTTTCACCAACTCCTTATCCATACAGTCCATCAGATAGTTCATGGCTGTACCAAGGGATGTTCCACCACCAATCGGGAAAATAGGAGGATAGAATTTATATAGTTCCGTCAAGGGCGAGATTGTTTGTGCCTTACCTGCAAAAGCAATTACAGAAACAAAAGCCGTTTCCAAAGCGTATGGATCAGTGCGCAATTCCTGCACAATCATTCTCATTCCATCCTGCACTTGCTGGATAGGATCTCCTACCATTGATTCTGATACGTCAACGAGGAAATATATAGGTAATCGTCTCATGGCTTGTCTGTTTTTTATATTACTAAATTTACTTCAGCTGGTGGGGCAGGTAACTCTGTTTGCTCTGAAACACCCATAGTACGTCCACCTTGCTGAACGTTAATTGTAACCCATTGGAAAAACTTCTTGAATGTACTACTATCCATAGTGTCGAGCGTAAATACATTTCCCGTTAGTTTCTTCAGAGGCTCAGTCTTTGCCTTTGGCCCTGCTGCACAAGCAACAATATTCGTAAACTGATGCTGCTTGATTCTTTTGATGGCTTCTTCATAAACCAACAAATCGGAAGGTTTACCATCTGTAAGCAAAAAGAGCAAAGGCATCCAATCACCTTTCTGCTCTCTGGTACCCATGTTCACCTCTCTGTCATAACAATCACATAAGACATTAAGAGCTGCGCCAGTATGCGTTGGCCCCGAATCTGGGCAAACAATGTCTGGTAATTGTAAATTCTCTAATTCAGTAAGAGGAAGGATTTGTTTTACCTCCTTGTCATATGTAATTATACTGATACATGCTGTTTCCAAAGCGTATGGATCCAAGCGCAGGGAGGCAATCATATCTGCTAACCCGACTTTTACGGACTCTATTGGTTCTCCTTTCATTGAACCAGATGTATCTATTAGTATATATACAGGTAATCTTCTGCTCATATTCATTTATCTTATTCGGATGATGCCTATTTATTAGACATCACCCGAACGGTTAGAACTCTTATACCACGATGTTTACCTCTGGCGGAGGAGGAGGTAATTCACTCATTGTAGTCGCTTCTGCCGCAGTCTCTTCAACAGATTTGCTACTCGTACTGATGCTGGCAGAAACCCATTTGAAGAAAGCCTTAATGGTTGAGCTGTCTGCAGAATCAAGCTGAACAACATTCTCTGTGATCTGTTTTAATGTGTCAGTGCTTGCACCTTGGCCAGCTGCACAAGCGACAACCATACCGCATTTGCGTTTCTTAAACTCGGTTAGTCCCTTTGTAATGTCATCAGTGGGTACACCATCAGTCATAATGAATATCAGTGGTCGCCAATCGCCTTTAACCTCTGCCGTTGTCTTTGTAATCTCGCTGTCTATCTTTTGAGAAAGCAATTCCAAAGCTTCACCGAGAGCGGTGCAACCACTTGCCTCAATATTGGGTTGCTGGAAGGCTGCCAATTCCGTAAGTGGAGCTATCTGCTGTGCAGACGAATTGAAAGTTATTATACTGATGAATGCAGTTTCCAATGCGTATGGGTCACTGCGCAAGGTTGAAATAAGCGTTTGAACGCCATTCTTTACCGCCTCAATAGGTTCACCGTACATTGAACCACTGGTATCAAGGAGTAGATATACAGGTAATCGTCTCATAATAGTAGTTATTTAGAGTAGTCTTTCATTACACGTGAAATGGTATGAACAATAGTTCTGTCTTCAAAGGCATCGCCAATTGCAGCAAATTTCCAATCCCCATTACGTCGATAGAGTTTGCCCATCACAAGGGCTCGCATGCCGCGACAATTCTCCTTGGTTGCAACATCATATTGTGCAAATACAGATTTAACTTTTGTCGCAGTTCCCTCATACATTCTAATAGATGCATATGGAATTTCAGAGAAATCTCCACTGAACTCATTGTTATTGTAAATATTCAAGAAGAATACAATAGAGTTGGTTTGAGGACTCACTTTTGTCAGATCCACAGTAATGATTTCGTTATCCAACCCGTCATCGCCGTTTTGGTCACCCTGCAAATCATCTCCTGTATGATGAAGTGCACGATCCAAAGAATCAAGTTTACCATTCGGGAGTCCTACGTTCCTATCTCCAAAACGATATAGAGGAGAGTAAATGTGGTCAATAGGTTTACCCTCGGAATCAAACATTAGACAACTTAGGTCTAAATCAACATCTACATTTGAAGACATCAGTCCGAAAAATGACTTTTTGACGATGGCTCCCCAATTACAACCTACACAGAAACTGGTAAGTTTTGCGCCTGTCTCTTTTTCAAGATTGATGCGCTGTCCTTTTTCTAATCTAATAGCCATATTGTTAAGTATTAATATTAATCTTTGCTTCCTGGGCTATAATTGAATCCCCAGCCGTATGTCTTATCGCAATCTCTGTGGCCATCGTGGAATGTGACTAATTTCTTGACAAGGATAGAGTTGTCACCCGCAAAGTCAAGTTGAGCGATAGCACAGAATTTTTTGTTAGTAATCTGGTGTCCCATTTCTACTACAACGTCTTCATTGCCAGGAACTGTAACCTTTACTACAGCATTTGTGTCTGTCCATTTTGCTACACCTTCATAAATGAATGTATAGACGACAATTCGTCTTATCTCATTTATTCCTGCTGGATTGACATAGATGGTTTCTCCAGAGGATGAACCACCACCTCTGTCATCTCCTTGGTGCCATATATAAGGAGCCTTGTCATAGCAACCTTGGCGGGTGACATGATGTCGGTCACCTCCGCGATTGTGTGAAAACTGCAATCCGTCTATCAGCATCTTCTGACCATTGCGAAGTTCATAGAAACAACCTAAGTCCAAATCGACGGCTCCTCCAAAGAGGCTTTTTAAGAAGCCGCCCTTGTTCCAATCGAGATTGATAACAATCTCTCCAAGCACAGGTTTCCCTTCTCGCTTCTCCAAATTGATGCGGTGTGTATCACCTCCTTTTTCAAGAATGATAGCCATAGTATTACATAAATTTTGATGCGTATTTTAGACATATCGGCTCTAACCCATCTGTATGGGCTTCACCAACAGCTTGGAATTTCCACTCGGAACCTCTGCGATACAAACGACCGAATTCTACACCTTTATCAGTGGAGAAGTCTTCGTCAAGATCATACCGACAAATCACCTCACCCGTGATGGCATTCTTAATCTGGATATAGGCATCTCTCACTTGACCGAAATTGTATTTTCGTCTGGGATCGTTAGAATCATTGGGATTCCAATAGATACTTACAGTGAAGAGAATTTCTTTTATTGATGCTGCTGTCTTTGTTAAATCAACATCTATTTCTTCGTTGCCTTCACCTGTATCGTCATCATCGTCTCCGAGGTCATCTACAGAGCCAAGAACGCTCTTGTCTAATGAACATGGACGAGTTTCTCCGTTAACCTCAATTTTATTAGGAGAACCATAGAAAACAAAGTCATATTCATTCTCTATTTGTCCGCTGTTCCCTAACAAAAACGTTGAAGCATCAAGGTCGTATGGAGGGACTGCATTAGGATTTACCTTCCATCCCATTTCAATTTTCAGACGAGTAAGTGTGTTGTCTATCTCTACTCTCTGTCCTTTAACTAAGAAGCTGTTTTGATTTCATTCGATAAATTTGTTAAGC
>ULQO01002294.1_pt1 | contig 16905 bp, 9 predicted proteins | sample 1954601 | NCBI WGS metagenome assembly ULQO01 (sample SAMEA4835658, study PRJEB28245) | human gut metagenome | biome: gut microbiome; material: fecal sample | place: Denmark | collected 2008
TACTACATATCATGTAGGAATAATGAAAGACAGCAGATATTCTGTTGAGGGCAATGCACTTTTGAACGGTGTATTTCAGGTTGTAGACAACAGGGATACAATGACATACACTACCACCAAAGGTCTGTCTATCGCCAACGGCGATGTTAAGAGGGTATTTATAAGACCGAATTATGTTACTTCTATTACTCATCCGGATATCAATATAGACTATATCACTAAAGAGCAGGGCGCTCAGTGGGCGCTTGACCGTGTAGGTAAGTCAATTGATGTTGACGGATATTACGGTGCTCAATGTAAGGATTTTGTCGAGAAATTCACAACTGAGAATTTTGGCGTTTCTTTTCCCGGCAATGCTATTGATTTGATTTATTGCGCAATACCATCCGGATGGCAGAGAATAAAGAATACTCCGGAGTTTTTGCCTCAGCCCGGTGATATTGCATTGTGGGCATACGGTACATACGGGCACACGGGAATAATAGTCAGTGCTAATCTGAACACATTTGTATCTGTAGATCAGAACTGGTACAATGCCAGCTCCAATGGTTCTCCTGCCGCAAAGGTACAACACAATTATACTACATACAATTTTTGGGGCGTGCTTAGACCTCCGTATTCATCAAATCCGCAACCTAATCAGGAAACGTGGAAAGTTAACGTTTCACAGGGAGTCAATGTACGATCCGGACCGGGTACTAATTATGGTGTTGTAAAAGCGTACCCGAATGGTACAACTGTAACTATCACCGAAAAGACTTCAAGCGGAGGATACACTTGGGGAAAATGCGGAGATGGCTGGCTTGTTTTAGATTATTGTCAATATTTAAGCGGTAGTCTGCAACACACCCATTCCTACGGCGCATGGTATGATAAAACAAAACCTACCTGCACGAGTGCCGGTGTTCAGGAACAGAAATGTTCATGTGGTGCAACCAAAACAAGAGAAACGGCGGCACTCGGTCACAGCTGGGGCGGTTGGGCAACAGCAACAAAGCCCACCTGTACGGCACAGGGCGTTGAGCAGCGTACCTGCTCCAGATGCTCAAAGGCAGAAACAAGATATATTACGGCACTCGGACACAATTATTCTTCTGAGTGGACGATTGACAAGCAGGCTACCTGCTCGACAGAGGGTTCTAAGTCAAAGCACTGTACACGCTGCAGTTCGGTTACAGAAGTAACGGCAATACCCAAGACAGCGCACAGCTATAAAACCACTGTTGTGGCACCTACGCTTACATCGCAGGGATATACTGTTCACGAATGTACGGTGTGCCACTACAGCTATAAGGACAGCTACACCTCGCAGATAACACTGTCTGCTGTTACCGGCGCAAAGGTAAAGACGCAGGGTACTACCTCGCTCACACTTGCGTGGGATAAGAACGCAAGCGCAAACGGTTATGTTGTTGAGCAGTATAAGGGCGGTAAGTGGACGCAGATAACAAAGACTGCAAGCAATGCGGTTGTATCGTACACGGTAAACGGACTGAAGGCGGACACCACCTATACGTTCAGAATAAAGGGCTATGTGGTTTCCGGCACAACGGAATACAGTGGTGAGTATACAAGACTTGCGGCTAAGACGAGAATAGCGAATGTCGGCACATTCAAGGGTTCGGCGGTTTCCGGCAGTGCGATAAAGCTCGACTGGAGCAAGAATGACAAAGCTACAGGCTACGTTATCGAGCAGTACAAGGGTGGAAAGTGGACGGCACTTGCTACCACAAAGAATAACACCACGCTTACGTTTACTGTGAAGGGACTTGCAAGTGCGACTGTATATTCGTTCAGAATAAAGTCGTTCAGAACCGTAAACGGCAAGACAGATTACAGCGAATATACAAGTCTTAAGGCGGCTACTTCATTCGGCGGCGTGAATAACCTTACGGTTAAGAGCTATACGGCTTCGGCAATTACGCTTGCATGGAACAAGAATGCAAGTGCAAACGGTTATGTTGTTGAGCAGTACAAGGGCGGTAAGTGGACGCAGATTGCAAAGACGAGCAGTAACGCAACGGTTACATATACTGTAAACGGACTGAAGGCGGATACCACCTATACGTTCAGGGTAAGAGCGTATAAAACTGCGGCAGGCAAGACGATATACAGTGAGTATACAAGACTTGCGGCTAAGACGAGGATAGCGAAGGTAGCATCGTTCAGAGTGACCGGCACTACAACAAGTGCGGTTGAGCTTTCGTGGAACAAGAATGATAAGGCTACGGGATATATCATTGAGACCTACAGAGGCGGTAAGTGGACGGCTATCGCCACCACAAAGAATAATACAACACTCAGGTTTACCGTGAAGGGACTGGCGAGAAATACGACTTATTCGTTCAGAATAAAGGCGTTCAGAAAGACGGGAAGTACGACCGAGTTCAGCGAGTATTCCGGTCTTAAGGCGGCTACAAGGAAATAATCGTAAATATATGACAGGCATCGCAGGCATTGTGCAGACGGTGCCTGTTTTGTTTTGCGGCGGGTTTGGAAGGGTTGGTGCGGGTGAAAATAATGCGAAATTTACCGAAAACTGCGTTATTACACTTGCAAAAGTATCGGATTTCTGTTATAATGTCTATCGTGTAGGCATAGGCTTTGATTTTAATTTCCATAAAAAGCCATATTACATAACCATATTATAATTAACCGACGCAGGAAAAATGCGTGAAAGGTCGTGTTATCAGTGGAACGATTCGGTTCCATCGTCTTTGCCTGACGGCGAGATCAAATACAGGATAATAAATAACGAGGAAAGAATAAAGGTATGAAAGAACAGTTACAGAATATAAAGGAGCAGGCGCTGAAAACTATCGGCGACTGCGTTGACGTTAAGCAGCTTGACGAGCTGAGAGTAAAGTACCTTGGCAAGAAGGGCGAGCTTACAGCTATACTCAAGAGCATGGGTAAGCTGTCCGCTGAGGAAAGACCTGTTATGGGTCAGCTTGCAAACGATGTAAGACAGTCGCTTGAGGGCTTTATTGCACAGAAGCAGGCACAGCTTAAATCTGCGCTTATGGAGCAGAAATTAAAGAAGGAAACGCTGGACGTTACCATGCCCGGAAAGCAGCAGGCGATGGGAGTACGTCATCCGCTGAATATAGTTCTTGACGAACTGAAGGAAATATTCAGAGGAATGGGATACACTGTAGTAGACGGTCCTGAGGTCGAGGAAACGAAGTACGTTTTCGATATGCTTTTAACAGAGGACGGTCACCCTGCAAGAGATGAGCAGGATACATTCTATATTACTGATGAGATCCTTCTGCGTACACAGACATCTTCCGTGCAGATAAGAACAATGCTTAAAAACAAGCCTCCTATAGCTATCATAAGCCCCGGACGTGTTTATCGTCCCGATGCTGTTGACGGCACGCACTCGCCTATTTTCCACCAGTGCGAAGGTCTTGTAATAGATAAGAATATCACATTCGGCGATCTTAAGGGTACGCTTGAAACGTTTGCTAAGCGCCTTTACGGCGACGAGGTAAAGCTCCGCTTCCGTCCTCACCACTTCCCGTATACAGAGCCGTCAGCCGAGGTTGACTTACAGTGCTTCAAGTGCGGAGGCAAGGGTTGTCCGCTCTGCAAGGGCGAAGGCTGGATAGAGATGCTCGGTTCAGGCATCGTTCATCCGCAGGTACTTATCAACTGCGGAATAGATCCCGAAGAATACAGCGGTTTCGCTTTCGGTATAGGACTTGAGCGTATTGCTATGATGAGATACAACATAGACGATATGCGTCTGCTGTACGAGAACGATCAGCGTTTCCTCGCACAGTTCAGATAAGAGAATTCAGAAATACCGATAGGAATCGTAAAAGGAGATATTAACGTGGATTTATCAATGAGATGGCTTAACGACTATGTTAAAGCCGATATGCCAATAAAGGAATTCGTAGCGGATATGACGATGAGCGGTTCAAAGGTTGAAACCTATCATAAGATGTCCGATCCTATAAATAACGTGGTAGTTGCAAAGGTGCTGAAGCTGGAGCGTCACCCCGACAGCGAAAAGCTGTGGATATGCCAGCTTGACGCGGGCAGAGAAGAGCCTGTGCAGATAGTTACTGCGGCGCAGAATCTGTTTGAGGGGGCTATAGTTCCCGCTTGTATGCACAACAGTACGATCGCAGACGGAACAAAGATTACAAAGGGCAAGCTGAGAGGCGTTGCAAGCAACGGTATGATGTGCTCTTATGCGGAGCTTGGTCTTACAAAGGATGATTTTGACTATCCCGTAGCAGATGACGGAATACTTATACTGAATAACGATCCCGATGTTGATTCTTTCAGAATGGGTATGGATATATGCGAGGCTTTACAGACAGACGATACTATAGTAGAGTTTGAGATAACGAACAACCGCCCCGACTGTCTTTCCGTACTCGGACTTGCACAGGAGGCAAGCGCAACGTTTGATATTCCTATGAACTACACCGAGCCTTCATTCAAGGGCGTTGACGGGGATATTACAAAGGAGATCAGCGTAAGCGTTGAAAATACAAAGCTCTGCTCACGCTATATGGCGGCGCTTGTAAAGAATGTAAAGATAGGACCTTCGCCCAAGTGGATGGCAAGAAGGCTGAGAGCGAGCGGAGTAAGACCTATCAACAACCTTGTTGATATAACGAACTTCGTAATGCTTGAATACGGTCACCCGATGCACGCATTCGATTTAAGATATGTTGAGGACAACAGGATAGTTGTAAGAAACGCAAAAGAGGGAGAAACATTAAAGCTGCTCGACGAAATGGCAGAGCCTGTAAAGCTGACTCCCGAAATGCTGATAATCGCAGACGGAAAGAAGCCTATCGCCATAGCCGGTGTTATGGGCGGCGAGCATAGCGGTATCATGGAGGATACGACCACTGTCGTATTTGAGGCTGCCTGCTTTGACGGCGTATCGGTAAGACGTACAGCAAGAAAGATAGGCGAGCGTACCGAGGCAAGCTCACGTTTTGAAAAGGGTCTTAACCCGGTAAACGCAGAAAAGGCGCTCAAGAGAGCATTACAGCTTATCGAGATGCTGGGCTGCGGCGAGGTAGTGAATACTATCATTGACGAGAACCACAGCGAGTATGTTCCCGAAAGATTAAAGCACGACTATAAGTGGGTGAACGAGCATTTAGGCTCGGATATAAGCGAGAACGAGCAGATAGAGATTTTAAAGAAGCTCGGCTTCGGCTATGAAAACGGCGAGATAATCGTTCCGCCTACCCGTATAGATATGCACCGTGCGTGCGATGTTGCGGAGGAGGTTGCCCGTATATACGGCTACAACAGAATCCCCTCGACTATACCGAAGCTGTCATCACAGGGCAAGAGAACGCCCGAACAGATATTCGAGGACAAGGTAATTTCGCTTGCACTGGCACTCGGATTCTACGAGGTAATGACCTACAGCTTTATTTCGCCTAAGGACTATGAGCTTCTGCGTATGGACGAGAAGTCAAGAAAGAGCGTTGTGTTAAGACGTCCGCTCGGCGAGGATACAAGCGTAATGCGTACTTCTGCGCTTACATCAATGATGGAAGTTGTAAGAAGGAACTGGAGCAACAGAAACCTTGAGGGCAGATTCTTCGAGATAGCAAGAGAGTATTTCCCGACAGGTGAGAATCAGCTCCCTGTTGAAAGAGATGTTCTGTGCTATGCGCTTTACGGAAACGGCGAGGATTTCTTCACGGCAAAGGGCGTTGCCGAGGAAGTTATGGCAAAACTCGGACTGAAGAATGTCGTATACACGGCTGAAAAGAACAATCCGACATTCCACCCCGGAAGATGCGCAAAGGTCACTGTAAACGGCGAGCTTATCGGCTATGTCGGTCAGCTTCATCCGGAGGCTGCGGCTAATTTCGGTGTAAATGCAGAGGTTTACTGTGCTACGCTCAGCATGGAGGTAATGTTCAATAATGCCAACGGCGATGTAAAGTACACCGCACTGCCCAAGTTCCCCTCAACATACAGGGATCTGAGCCTTGTGTGCAACGAGGACGTGCCGAGCGGAGATATAGTTGCGGTAATCGAAAAGACCGCAAAGCATCTTGAGGCTGTACGTCTGTTCGATATGTACAAGGGCGAGCAGGTACCTGCAGGTATGAAGAGCCTTTCATACAAGCTGATACTCAGAAAGAAAGACGCTACGCTGACAGACGATGAGGCGGACGCAGTTGTTGCAAAGGTGCTTAAGGCACTTGAGGATATAGGCGTTACATTAAGATAACGGCGGAATTTGCAGAAATAATCGGGGCACAGCCCCTTATAAACAGTAAGGAGAAAAGCAATGAAATATTTTAAAAAGCTGGCAGCGGCAATATGCGCCGTGGCAATCACATTAAGCGTTGCAGGCTGTGCGGATGTATCGACTATAGGCTCGGTTGACAATCAGACCATAAATGCGGGCATATATCTTCTTTATGAGCAGACGGCTATAGGCGAGGCTCAGCAGGAGGTTGACGATCAGCTTAAGGCTATGGGAACAAGCGCATCAAAGATAGAGAATTTCAGCTACTACAACTACAATGTACAGGACAAGACGTTCTCGCAGTATGTTCAGGACCGTACATTAGAGCAGGTAAAGCAGTATGTCGCTATCCAGAACAAGTTCAAGGAGCTGAACCTTTCACTCACAGACGAGGAAGAGGAAACTGTGAAGACCTCTGTAAAGAAGATGTGGGATACGGAAATCTCATATTACGGCTACAGCACAGGAAAAACCTACGGTCAGAACTATGAGGCAGGCGGAATAAGCAAGAAGTCATACGAGGCTGTTCAGCTTGTAAACAAGATGAGCGAGAAGGTATTTGACGCTTACTATGAGAAAAACGGCATATCCGCAACAGACGAAAATGATATAGCTACCTATTTCTATGACAATTACGGCAGATTCCAGATAATACAGGTTTCTCTTAAAGAGGGCAACGGCGACAAGATAACGACCGACGAGGGCAAGAAGGCAAAGAAGGAACAGGCTCAGGGCTATGTTGACAGACTGCTTGCCGGCGAGGACTACGATAAGGTATATCACGAGTATCAGGATCTTGTGGCAAAGGAAAAGGCTGAGGCTGAAGCCGAGAGCAACTCGGATGCCGAGAGCAAATCGGGCAATTCATCGGCGGTTTCTTCTGCGGCATCATCTGTAACTTCTTCGACAAGCGAAACCGCATCGGACGATACAACGAGCAGCGGAACATCGGGAAGTAAAGAAGAGGAGCATGACCACGAATTCCTGCTCGGCAAGACGGATACTTCACCGAGCGAGGAGTTTGTAAAGTGGGCATTTGAGCTTGACACAGACAAGGGCGGAGTTTACGAGGATGACAGCGTTTACTATGCGGTAGTACGCCGTGATATAAAGGAACGTGAGGACTGGCTCACGGAGAATCACAGCAACGTGCTTCACGTTATGAAGGACGACGATTACAAGGCTATGCTCAACGAGACGGCTAAGGACTATGCGCTTGATCTGAACAATGATGCACTCGTCAAGTACAAGCCCGAAAATTTAAAGAAGTAAACGCAGTATAAAGAAAAGTACAAAGATATGCGGTCAGAGCAGGAAATACTCTGACCGTTATTTTTCGGAAAGGACAATGCGGTATGATAGTATTATCCGGTAATGATATTTCGGTGTCCTTCGGCGGTGAAACGCTGTTTCACGATGTGAATTTTCGGCTTGAAGAAAACGGCAGAGCCGGACTTGTAGGTGTAAACGGGTGCGGAAAAACCACGCTGATGCACGTTATAAACGGCAGGCAGGAGGCTGAAACAGGCGGTATAAGCAAGGCGGCGGGGATAAAGATCGGCTGTATGGAGCAGTATGTTATCCGTGACGATAATATCACTCTATATGACGAGGTACTGGAGATATTCCGTCCGCTTATCGACGCTGAAAACGAGCTTGCGGATATAGCGGTTGCGATAGATACGGGCGACCACAGCGAGCAGACGCTGTCAAGGCAGATGCAGCTACAGGAAAGATTTGAGCGTGAGGGCGGACTTACCTATAAATCAATGACTTGCTCGTCGCTTGTCGGTCTGGGTTTTTCGGAAGAGGATTTCAACAAACCGATAAGCGTTATGAGCGGTGGTCAGAAAAGCAAGGCACAGCTTGCGAAACTGCTTCTTTCGGGGAGTAATATACTGCTTCTTGACGAGCCTACGAACCACCTTGATATAACCGCCTGCGAATGGCTCGAAAAGTTCCTTACGGAATATAAGGGCGCATATATCGTAATATCGCACGACCGTTATTTTCTTGACAAAGTCACCGACACGACTTTTGAAATGGAAAACAGGACGCTTCGTGAATATAAGGGCAACTATACACGCTATCTTGAGCTGAAGGCCGAGGCGAGAGAGGCTCAGCAGAGGGTGTACGACAGGACGGTAAAGGAAATAAACCGTATCGAAGGCATTGTAGAGCAACAGAAGCGGTGGGGGCAGGAGCATAACTTCATCACGGCGGCATCAAAGCAGAAGCAGGCGGACAGGCTGAAGGAAACGCTCGAAAAACCGGAGGATCTGCCGGAGGCTATAAAGTTCACGTTCAGGGCGAAGGAAGGCGGCGCAAACGATGTGCTTATCGCAAAGGGCCTTTCGAAATCGTTTGACGGGACGGCGGTTTTCACAAATGCAGAACTTGACATAAAGAAGAACACGACAACATTTATATTAGGTGAGAACGGCTGTGGAAAGACTACGCTTCTGAAAATCCTTACAGGAGAATATCAGGCAGATAGCGGAGAGTATAAATTCGGCAACAATATACAATTTGGATATTATGATCAGGCACAGACGGATCTTGACCCGTCAAAGACAGTGATAGACGAGGTGTGGGACAGGTATCCCAAAATGACGCAGACGCAGGTGCGCTCTGCACTGGCGCAGTTTTTGTTCAAGGGCGATGATGTGTTCAAGAATGTGGGCAAGCTCAGCGGAGGAGAAAAGGCAAGGGTGTCGCTACTTAAGCTGATGCTGAGCAAGGCGAATATGCTGCTGCTAGACGAGCCTACAAACCATCTGGACATACATTCGAGAGAGGCTCTGGAAAACGCACTGGCAAGCTACGGCGGAACGCTTCTTATCGTGTCGCACGACAGATACCTTATCAACAAGCTGGCCGACAGAATAGTGTGGCTCGGAAAGACGGGTACTGTAAACATAGACGGAAACTATGACAGGTATATCGAACTCAAGGAAGCGAAGGCACAGTCCGAGCAGGCGGTACAGGTAAAGGCGGCTGAAGGCAAGAAGAACGACTACAAGGAGCGCAAGGAGCGTGAAAGCACGCTCAGAAAACTCAGCGGTGCACTGAAGCGTTGCGAACAGGCGATAGATGAGATCGGGCTGAAAACGGCGGAGCTGGCACAGCAGATGTCACAGCCGGAGATCGCGACCGACTATGAAAAAACGAGTGCGCTTGCACAGGAAATAGAGGCGCTGAAGGAAAAAGAGGAGGCACTTACTGCCGAGTGGATGGAGCTAAGTGAACAAATCGAAGCGTTTACATGAGTTACACACAAAAATTAAGTAATATCTGGAATAATTAGCTAAAAAAATCGCCGAAAATATTTGTGCATATTCAACAAAGTTTGATTAAGCAAATTAAGGAATTAGCTAAATTAAGTTATAAGAATTTTCAATGTGGAAATCGTTTACACCAAAAATAGCACATAAGACGCCCGAAAAATCAAGATATTGTGCAGGTAAAATTCAAATTCGGCAATATGCACAAAATTTGCGTGTGAAGTTTGTAACTGTTAGACAAGCACAAAAGTGATTTGTACAGAAAATCAAAATCATTTGAGAAATGTGAAAGTTCTTTTATGAACCTTGACAGTAAGGTGATAATTTGGTATAATTACTACGTTATAGACCCTTGTGCTGTTTTGTACATTATTTCTAAATACGGCGTGTTTACAGCCAAAAACGAATAATACAATTGTGCATTTGGTACAAAAAGCAGATGAAACAATTTGCAGGGCAAACGTAGCTTACGGACTTTTTTGAGGAACGAAACTGCCTATGGAAACGATTTTAAGAGCGGAGAATATCTCCAGAAGCTTTAAAATAAACGATAATACCACTGTTGACGCTTTGAAGGATATAAATCTTGATGTTGAAAAGAACAAGCTGGTCGTGCTGAGAGGCAGATCCGGCTCGGGCAAGACCACGCTGATAAATATACTCGGAGCACTTGACCGTCCTACAGGCGGCGATGTTTACTTTGACGGGAAGAAGATAACGGGTCTTTCCGACAAGGAGATGGATAAGCTGAGAAGAAACGATATGTCGTTTGTTTTCCAGTCTGTAGCGCTTATACCGACAATGACGGCGTATGAGAACGTTGAGTTTGCGATGCGGCTTGTGGGTATGCCTTATGCGGAACGTGTAAAGCGGGCGAAGGAATGCCTTGTAAGAGTGGGGCTTGAAAAGCGTATGCACCACAGACCCGGAGAGCTTTCGGGCGGTGAGCAGCAGAGAGTGGCGATAGCGAGGGCGATCTCGCACAAGCCGAAGCTGATATTTGCGGATGAGCCTACTGCGGCGCTTGATATGCCTACGGGACTTGCGGTTATGAATCTGTTTAAAGAGCTTGTACATACGGACGGGCTTACAATAGTGATGACAACGCACGACACTGCGATGATGGAGCAGTGCGACGTGGTTTATACACTTGATGACGGACGCATTACAGACGTCAGAAAGCAGGTGGAGTGATGCCTCATAGAATGATGCTTGCACCGCCCGAAAATGTGATGGTGCAATGTGAGAACCTTGTCAAGATATATAAGACGACCGATGTTGAGGTTATGGCTTTACAGGGACTTGATCTCACGGTTGAGCGTGGAGAACTGATGGGTATCGTCGGTGCGAGCGGAAGCGGTAAATCAACGCTTCTGAATATGCTCGGTGCGCTCGATAAGCCGTCGGCGGGAAGTCTTTACGTTGACGGTAAGGATCTTCTTAAATTTGATGAAAAGGATCTTATAAAATATAAGAGAGAAACGGTCGGTTTCGTGTGGCAGAACAACGCCAGAAACCTTATACCGTATCTTACGGCGATACAGAACGTTGAAATGCCGCTTTTACTTTCGGGACACAAGAACCGAAGGGAGAGAGCGGAGGAACTGCTCGACATGGTAGGACTTTCAGCGAGAAAGAACTCGGTACTCGGTCAGCTTTCGGGCGGTGAGCAACAACGAGTGGCTATCGCCATAGCGCTTTCAAACAATCCCAGCCTGCTCCTTGCGGACGAACCTACGGGTGCGGTCGATACCAAGACGGCGGCGATGGTGCTTGATGTTTTCAAGCAGCTAAACCGTCAGACAGGCGTTACCATTATAATAGTAACACACGATACAAATCTGTCGAAGTCGATTGACCGTGTTGTTGCTATCCGTGACGGCCGTACATCGAGCGAGATGCTGAGAAGAAAAACCGAGATCCTCTCATTCGGGGAACTCGAAAAGATGAGCGAGCAGCAAAGGGCGGAGCATGAAAAGCTCATGCAGCAAAGCGGCTCGGATCAAGAGGAGCTTGTTGTTCTTGACAGGGCAGGCAGACTCCAGATACCAAAAGAATATCTCGAGGCTCTGGGTATAAGGGGCGGAGATAAAGTGCGTGTTGAGCTTGAGGACGGAAAAATTTCCGTTTACAACTCAGAGTACAATATGCACGGATAAATTCCTTAACTCGTCGAAATTAGCATATTTTCGATTGAACATAAACGACAACTATCAGAAAGGTGGATTATTACTGTGGCAACAAAAGTCAGCAGGATGAAAAGAACATTAGCGGGTATATTGTCATGTGCGACACTCGTATCCTCATTGTCACTTACATCAACCGCAGTCAGTGCAGAAGCGACAACAGATACTTCTGCCGGACAATCCGAGGAAAGCACAACCGATAGCTCAGTGAGCGGAATCACAATCACCGGTATGGAGGGCAAGTACAGCACTTATTACAACAGTCATAAGGACGCCGCAAAGCCCAAGAAGGAAATCACTATCTATGCTACCGACTACAAGGAAGGTACGATAGACGGCACATCCTTCGTCAACAACGTATCGGAGATGACAGCCGAGCAGGCTGCAGCCATAATGCCTGCACTTGAGGAGATCACTCAAAAATCAGGCGACGGCTACAACGGAATCAAGGCATTCCTCGCAGAAGATACCGATCTCAAGACAGATCACTACTCAACGATAAAGTGGAAGAGCGACAAGCTCACACTTAAATACGAGTTCAATGTTGAGGAAACGGGTCTTTACAATCTTGAGGCTATCTATTATCCTATCGAGGGCAATGAATCAAAGAATACCGTTCTTGATATAGGTCTTAAGATAGACGGCGAATATCCTTTCACAGCGGCACAGGACATCACGCTCGACCGTTACTGGAAGGACGAGGGAGAGATAACCCGTGACAGCAAGGACAACGATCTTCGTCCCGGACAGGTAACCTATGATTGCTGGATAAAGTATCCTATCAAGGACAAGGAAGGTCTTTACAACGAGCCTTACTATTTCTATCTTGAAAAAGGCAAGCACACAATGACACTTGAGGGTATCAGAACCTACGGTGTTTTCCATTCGTTTACGTTCAAGAACTACGATGAACTTGTAAGTTACGATTCAATCAAGCCCACAGATGATCAGCTTCAGAACACTCCCGCACTTTCTTCAAAGAACGAGGAGCTGGGAACGAACACCATATTCCTTCAGGCTGAGGAGTCTGAATACAAGACAGCATCGACATTATATGCTACTTACGACAGAACGACCTACATGACAAATCCCAACCACCCGACCAAGCAGCGTTACAATACTATCGGTCAGGCAACGTGGAATAAGGCAACGCAGGCAATCACCTATAAGTTCAAGGTTGAAAACGACGGTTATTACCGCTTCAACTTCAAGGCAAGACAGAATCAGATGAGAGGCTTCTTCTCAAACAGAAGAATCTACATTGACGGAAAGGTTCCATGTAAGGAACTTGACGATGTTAAGTTCATCTATTCTCCGGACTGGTACAACCTCACTCCCCAGGATGAGAACGGCAACGATATTTACGTTTATCTGACGGCGGGCGAGGAGCATGAACTTACGCTTGAAGCTATACCCGGTTCAATCGGCGAGGTTATGCAGAGACTTGACGACCTTGTACTTGAACTTAACCAGTACTACAGAAGAATACTTATGATAACGGGTCCCGACCCCGATGAATACAAGGATTACTTCGTAGAAAGGAAGATACCCGGTATTCAGGACGCATTCAGGAGAATAGTTGATTCTCTGCGTGCGGAGAAGGCAAGCATCGAGAGCCTTACAAAGAAGGGCTCTGAGGCAGCGGCACTTGAAACAATGTGTATCTACCTTGAAAGATGTATAAAGAGCCCTGAGGATATTCCGATAATGGCAAGCAGTATCAAGGACAGCATCTCGTCTATATCGGCGTGGATGCGTGACTACCGTGGTCAGCCCCTTGAGCTTGACTACATAGAGGTGGCAACCTGCCACGAGGATTTCGCATCACCGTACGGCAACTTCTTCGGTGAACTTGCATTCGGCTTCAACGCATTTATCGGTTCGTTCTTCGAGGATTATACGAGCCTTTCGGATTCAAGCGCAACATCGCTCGACGTATGGGTATCACTTGCCCGTGACCAGGCAACCGTTGTAAAGAACCTTGTTGACAACAAGTTCAACTCGAATCCCGACTATAACGGAACACAGGCTTCAGTCAACCTTGTACAAGGCTCTGTACTTGAAGCAACGCTCGCAGGCAAGGGTCCTGAAATCGCACTGTTCATCGGCGGCGACTTCCCGATACAGCTTGCCGCAAGAGGACTGCTCGTTGATATGACGCAGTTCAAGGATTATGAGACGGTAACAAAGAGATTTGCGAAGGACGCAATGACACTGTACGAGTATAACGACGGTGTATCGACAGGCGTTTACGGTCTCCCCGTTTCACAGACATTCCCGATGCTGTTCTACAGAACAGACGTACTTGAGGAGCTTGGATATGAGAATCCTCCCGAAACATGGGATCAGCTCACAGATATGCTCCCGACATTACAGAGAAAGTACCTTGACGTAGGTCTTATACTTCCTCAGAACGTTTCATCGAACACGTTCGACTCAGGTAACACATTCATAATGCTGATGCTCCAGACAGGTCAGGACATCTACAACGAGGACCTTTACACAACGGACTACAACAGCATGAAGACTACCGACATAAAGAACGTAAACCTCACGAACTTCATGACTCAGGATTCAATCAGAGTATTTGAGCAGTGGACAAAGTTCTACACGGTATTCAGTTTTGATCAGACATTCGACGCATTCTCACGTTTCAGAACAGGTGAGATGCCCCTCGTTATTCAGCCTTATACGTTCTACAACCAGCTGTCAGTTGCAGCACCCGAGATAAAGGGTCTGTGGGACTTCACACTGGTACCCGGAACAAAGCAGGCAGACGGAACAATAAATCACGCTGCAAACTCAGCAGGCAGCGGTGCGGTAATATTCAACAAGGTTTCAAATCAGGCTGCAGCCTGGGATTTCGTAAAGTGGTTCACAAGTACGGATATTCAGGTTGACTATGGTAAGCAGATCGAAGCTCTTATGGGTCCCATGGGACGTTTCGATACAGCAAACGTAGAAGCTCTTGAACAGCTCCCCTGGTCAACTGCCGAGTATGAGAAGATCTCATCACAGCAGAGCTACCTCAAGGAAGTACCGATCATTCCCGCATCCTATGCAGTAACAAGACACATCAACAACGCATTCAGAATGGTTGTTAACGATGCAGGTAACCCCAGATACACGCTTATGAGCTACAACGATCAGATTAAGTCTGAGATCGTAAGAAAGTATCAGGAATTATCGTCCGTCAAAAAATGATCTTGAAAAGCGGTGAGGGCTTTTCGCCCTCACAGGCTTTGCTGAATTATAGAGGAGGTTATCGGTTTGTTTAACAGAGAAAAGCCGCAGTATATTGAAGACAGCAAGTTCAGATATACACTGCGTGAGATGAAGAAGAACGCAAGCGTATATATACTTCTTGCGCCCTACTTCATACTCTTTACGATCTTTACGATCATACCGGTGTTGCTTTCGTTGCCTATGGGCTTTACGAACTTCAACATGGTACAGTTCCCCCAGTTTGTGGGACTGAGCAATTTCTATTCGCTGATACTTGAGGACGAGGTCTTCTTAAAGGCGATACAGAATACGCTCGTATTCGCAATTATAACAGGTCCGTTAAGCTATATCATGTGCTTTATACTGGCATGGCTTATCAACGAAATGCCCAGAGCATTAAAGACAATGTTCACATTTATCTTCTATGCGCCGACTCTGGCAGGTAACATCTATACCACATGGCAGCTCATATTCTCGGGCGATACATACGGTATAGCAAACTCTTATCTGCTTGACCTCGGTATCATAAACAGCGCACGTCAGTGGCTGACAGACGCAAACTACATCATGGGTGTTGTAATTGTCGTTCAGCTGTGGATGTCGCTGGGTGCCGGATTCCTTGCGCTTCGTGCAGGTCTTCAGGGTATACCGAAGGACAGATACGAGGCGGGTGCTATCGAAGGCATCAAGAACCGTACACAGCAGTTACTGCTCGTTACGGTGCCTGCAATGGGCCCCCAGCTGCTGTTCGCAGCGGTTATGCAGATCACCGCTTCCTTCACAGCCGGTGATGTAGGTCGTTTCCTTACCGCATTCCCTTCAACAGACTATGCGGCACACACGATCATGACACACGCTTATGACTACGGTTCAATACGTTATGAGATGGGTTACTCATCGGCTATATGCTTCGTATTGTTCGCAGTAATGCTGCTTGCCAACTGGGGTATCAAGAAGGTACTCGGCAAGTACCTTGACTGATCGGAGGATCTCACATTATGAATTTCTCTCTAAGAAAGGAAGGCAGTTATGAAAATAACTAAGAGGAGAAGAAAAAGATATGGCGGTTCTCTGGGCGGCGACATTTTCATATTTGTAGTGCTCGCTCTGCTGGGTCTGTTCATGATCTTCCCCATTTATCTTTCTGTTATACAGTCACTGAAGCCTGTTGAGGAGCTGTTCCTCTTCCCGCCCAGACTATATGTACAGAACATCACGGATCAGAACTTTGCTGATCTGCTTGCTACGGCATCCAACATGTGGGTACCGTTCTCAAGATACATTTTCAACTCTGTATTTGTAGCTGTAGTAGTTACAGTTGCACAGCTTTTATTCTCGTCATCGGCGGCATATGCGCTTTCAAAGGTTGCATTCCCCGGTGCGAAGGCGCTCAACAAGATAATCGAGGTTGCCCTTCTGTTCACATCTACCGTACTTTACATCATGCAGTACATGGTAATGGCTACACTTGGTATGATCGATACATACTTTGCAATCATTCTGCCGTACATCGCAACGCCTATGGGACTGTTCCTTATGCGTCAGTTCATGGGACAGCTGCCCGACAGTATGATAGAGGCCGCAAAGCTGGACGGCGCAAGCCACATCAGAATCTGCTGGCAGATAGTAATGCCCAACGTTAAACCCGCTTGGCTGACACTTCTGATATTCGCTTTCCAGGGCGCATGGCAGATCACAGGTTATTCATTCATTTATAATGAGGCATTAAAACCCATTCCGACCGTTATGCAGCAGATAAGTGCCGCCGGTATTGCCCGTGCGGGCGTTGCGGCAGCCGCAGTTGTTATCACGATGCTGCCGCCTATCATAGTATTCATTTTCTGTCAGAGCAGCGTTATGGAAACTATGGCTACCAGCGGTCTTAAAGACTGATTTACTATTAGATTATACAGAAAGGATGATTTTAGTGCCAAACATGAAGAAAATCGCTACGGCAGCC
>ULQO01022720.1_pt1 | contig 16509 bp, 13 predicted proteins | sample 1954601 | NCBI WGS metagenome assembly ULQO01 (sample SAMEA4835658, study PRJEB28245) | human gut metagenome | biome: gut microbiome; material: fecal sample | place: Denmark | collected 2008
TCTCCCATCACCTACGGCTTCTGGGTCGCATTCGTTGCCCTGCCGGTGGCTCTGCCCGTCTGCCTGGCTATCTTCCTGGTGTCCAAGCGTGAAGATTATCGCGCTGTTGCCAAAGTTGCCATTGGCCCTGCACTGTTCGGCATCAGCGAGCCCATGGTCTTTGGCCTGCCTCTGGTTTTGAACACCACCATGCTGATTCCCTCCATCCTCTCTGTTATGCTGTGCTCCGGTACTGCACTGTTTGCAAGCACGATTGGCTTTATGCCCTGCAACACCGTTGACGTTGCCTTTGGTACGCCCGTGCTGCTGAGTGCACTGATTGGCCACGGCTGGCAGGGTGTTGTGGTGCAGATTATTGGTCTGGCACTGGCAACTCTGGTGTATGTCCCCTTCATGATCATTGCCAATAAGCAGGCAGAAGCAGAGCAGGCCGCTCAGAACTGATAAAAGGAGAACTGCCGTGAAAACCTTTGCAAAAAACTTCTTATGGGGCGGCGCACTGGCGGCAAATCAGTGCGAGGGCGCTTATCTGGAAGATGGAAAGGGCCTGGAGATCTGCGACCTGCTGGAGACCGGCAAAGATCGTTTCATCAAGCTGGACCCGGCGCTGGAGCTGCATGAGGGCCGCGTCTATCCCTCCCATGAAGCCATCGACTTCTACCATCACTACAAAGAAGACATTGCCATGTTTGGCGAGATGGGCATGAAGTGCCTGCGCACCTCCATTGCATGGAGTCGCATTTTCCCGAACGGCGACGATGCCGAGCCCAACGAGAAGGGTCTGAGCTACTACGAGGATATGTTCCGGGAATTGCACCGCTGGGGCATTGAACCGGTGATCACAATCTCTCACTTCGAGACTCCGCTGGCGCTGGTCAAAAAGTACGGTGGCTGGGACAACCGCAAGCTGGTCGGCTTCTTTGAGCGCTACTGCAAGGTGTTGTTTGAGCGCTACAAGGATCAGGTCAAGTACTGGATGACTTTCAACGAGATCAACAACACCCTCAAGCTGCCTTATCTGGCAGCCGGCATGGTGGTGGCAGATGATGCCAATGCACCGCAGCGGCAGTATCAGGCTGCACACAATATGTTTGTGGCCAATGCACTGGCTGTCAAAGCCTGCCATGAGATGATACCGGGTGCAAAGATCGGCTGCATGCTGTCTTTGAGCACAGCATATCCCAACACCTGCCGCCCGGAGGATGTGATGGAAACCTATCAGCTTCGTCAGCGTTCGCTGTTCTTCTCGGATGTGATGCTGCGCGGCCGTTACCCCTCTTACATCGATCGCAAGTGGGAAGAGCTGGGCGTACAGGTGCAGATGGAGCCGGGTGATTTTGAGCTGATTGTACAGAACACCAACGACTATCTGGCTTTCAGTTACTACATGACCTCTACCCACATTGCCGGCATGAAGATCCGCTCCAATACGGGCGGTCACGTAGGTGCGGACAATCCCTATCTGGAAAAATCCAAGTGGGGCTGGCCAATCGACCCGGTGGGTCTGCGATTCGTCTGCAACGAACTGTATGACCGCTACCAGAAGCCCATGTTCATTGCTGAAAACGGCCTTGGTACGGCAGACACCATTGACTCGGATGGCCGCATCCGCGATACTGCCCGCATGGAGTACCTCAAAAAGCACATCGAAGCTTTGCAGCAGGCTGTGGCTGACGGCTGTGATATCTTCGGCTACACTTGGTGGGGGCCCATCGATATCGTGAGTGCCGGCACTGGCGAGATGGAAAAACGGTATGGTTTTATCTATGTGGATAAGGATAATCAGGGCAACGGAACCCTGCGGCGTCGGAAGAAAGATTCCTTCGAGTATTACAAAAAGGTGATCGCCTCCAACGGACAGGATCTGGAACTTCCCGCCGAGGACTAATCAAATAAAAAAGATCGGTGCAGTATTTTTCAAAACAACAAGAAAAATACTGCACTTGATTTTTTTGTGTGAGGGTGCAGCACGTACAACAGCTGCCGCAAAGGAATATCGATATGATAAGTTTGATTCTGGCAAAAAAGATCCTTTCTCTGTTTTTGGTCATGGCTCTGGGCATTGTGCTGGTGCGCTGCGGCATCGTCCGCAGTCGGGACAGCAAGGTGCTCTCCATGATCTCATTGTATCTGGTCATGCCATGTGTGATCATCTCGTCGTTTCAGGTGAAGTATCAGCCCGAGATTCTGAACGGTCTGCTGCTGGCACTGGCTACGGCAGTGCTGCTGCATCTGGTGCTGATCGTGGTGGTCGGTTTTCTGGGTAAGGTGCTGAAACTGGATGGTGTAGAGGAAACCTCGCTGATCTATTCCAATGCAGGGAACCTTATTATTCCCATTGTGACGGCCATTCTGGGCAAGGAATGGGTTATTTACACCAGCGCATTTCTTTCGGTGCAGCTTTTTCTGCTGTGGAGCCATGCTAAAATGAAACTCTGCGGAGAAAAAGGAATCGACCTGAAAAAGATTCTGACCAATATCAACATGATCGCCATTTTTGCTGGGGTGCTGCTGTTCCTGCTGCAGATCCAGTTGCCTGCACCTGTGCAGGATGCGGTGGATTCGATCAGCAGTATGGTTGGTCCAATGGGAATGCTGATACTCGGTATGCTGATCGCAGAAATGGATCTGAAAAAACTGATGAGCTATCACAGACTATGGTGGATCACACTGCTGCGTCTGGTGGGCATCCCGCTGATAGGAATCGTACTGTTGAAATACAGCAGCCTTGCAGCACTAGTGCCGGAGGGCAGAACAATACTGCTGGTTACACTGCTTGCCATCTGCACGCCGTCCGCGTCCACACTGACCCAGATGGCGCAGGTGTACGGCAAAGATGCAGACTACGCCAGCGCTATCAATGTGGTAACGACCCTGCTGTGTATCGTCACGATGCCGCTGATGGTGGCACTGTACCAGATGTGAGTACGTGCGAACGCTCTGTAATTTTGGCACCCGCTCAGGCTGCGATCAAGAATCCCCGCAAGTAATGGCGTGAGCGCTTGAAAAAGCACAAATAAAGCAAACGAACCGCCCCGGTTTCCGCAATGGAAGCCGGGGCGGTTTTTTATACAAAAAAGAAATCGTTTTTTTGTAGCTTTGATGAATTGGCGCAGAGTCATTGACAGCAGAAGGGCAGAAGCGTATTTCTGAAACAGAAAACGGAACCGGGCTATAAATAGCAGGTTTCTTTACCTTGCGAGGACACTTTCGTTTTGATGAGGCACGACCCGGTGTGCCGCTTTTTTTATTTGCGGAGATAAAATACAAAAAGTACGGATTATAGTACACATTATCTGTTATGCTCGGTACATGGAAGGCACACACCGGAAAAGGAGCAAAAATGCGAAGGACGTTGAATAAAACAAGGTTTTTGGCCGGTAAAACGGACCCAGAAAATACCAGCCTGTGGCTGCCGCTCTGGATGCATCTGTGGGATACGGCGGGCATCATGGAGCGGCTAGTCCGGCAGTGGCTCCCCGAAAGCGTAAAACGGGCCATGGGCTTTGAGTGCGAGGAAGCGTTGCTCGCGCATGCCCGGTTTTTGGGTGGAATCCATGATATAGGCAAGGCTACGGTAGCCTTTCAGGCAAATATCCTGCGCACCCTGCCGGAGGCGAGGCAGCGGCTGGAAACGTTGACGCCGCTGGACTGTCCTGAACAGAACCGCCGGGAGTCGCCGCATGCCCGGGCGGGCGAGGCAGTCCTGCTGTGGGATGACTGCCCCGGCGGGATCGCCTCCATTGTGGGGGCGCACCACGGCAAGCCACAGAGCTGCGCGGCGGTCGATGATCAGTTAGAGGGTTGGGAGAGCAACTACTACCCCAAGGGACAGAAAAAGGTCTGGGAGGACTTCTGGACAGAACTGCTCATGACTGTTTTGCAGGACTGTGGCTTTGACGACACAGCGGAGTTGGATGATCTGAATCCGCAGGAGGAAGTGCTTCTGACCGGACTTCTGATCATGGCAGACTGGATCGCCAGCAATACGGAATACTTTCCCCTGATCCCGGTAGAGGAGTTGGGCAGCATGGAGGATTACCCGGCGCGGGTGGACAGGGCTTGGGAAAAGCTGGCGCTGCCCTTCCCGTGGGAGGCACAGCCGGGCATCGCAGACCCGCAGGAGTTTGCGGTGCGGTTCGGCTTTGCGCCCAATGCGGTGCAGAGGGCTGTTCTGGAGGCTGTGGATACCGCAGCAGAACCGGGCATCCTGATTTTGGAAGCACAGATGGGCGTGGGTAAAACCGAGGCGGCGCTGGCCGCTGCGGAGGTCATGGCCAGCCGGTTCGGGCTGGGTGGTGTCTTTTTCGGGCTGCCCACACAGGCCACGGCAAACGGCATCTTTCCCCGGCTGCTTGGCTGGGCAGACACACAGTCTGAGGAGACGCTGCCGCAGGCTATAAAGCTGGCACACGGCATGGCAGAACTGAACGAGTGCTATCTGCGGCTGCAGGGGCGCGGGGTGCAGTTGGAGGAGGACGCGCAGGAAGCGCATCAGGTGCAGGTACACCAGTGGTTTCGGGGAAACAAGCAGGCACTGCTGGCAAACTTTGTGATTGGCACAGTGGATCAGTTGCTGCTGGCGGCACTTGCCCAGAAGCACGTTATGCTGCGGCATCTGGGGCTTGCGGGCAAGGTGGTAATTATTGACGAGTGCCACGCCTACGATACCTACATGAACTGCTATCTGGACCGGGCACTGGAATGGCTGGGCTGGTACAAGGTGCCGGTCATCCTGCTGTCAGCCACCCTGCCTGCCCGGCGGCGCGCGGAACTGGTCGAGGCTTACCAGCAGAAAAAGGCTGTCCCGGACGCCCCATGGAAAACCAGCTGCGGCTATCCGCTGCTGACATGGACGGACGGCGCAGAGGTAAAGCAGACGGCCATCCCACCAGACGCACCCGGTAAAACGGTGCAGCTGACCACGCTCATAGAGCCGGAGCTGCCCGCGCTGCTGCGCCGGAAGCTGGCAGAGGGCGGCTGCGCGGGAGTGATCGTCAACACGGTCAAAAAAGCGCAGAAGATCGCGCAGCTGCTGCGGGAAAGCCTGCCGGACAAAGAGGTGCAGCTGTTCCATGCGCAGTTCCTGATGCCGGACCGCGCAGCGCGGGAAAACCAGCTGATGGCACGCATTGGCAAGGGCTCTGCACCGGAGCGCCGGAACGACCTGATCGTGGTGGGCACGCAGGTGATGGAGCAATCGCTGGACATTGATCTGGATGTTCTTGTTACAGAGCTTTGCCCCATGGATCTGCTGTTGCAGCGCATCGGACGGTTGCACCGTCACCGCCGCAGCCGCCCCGCCCCATTGCAGCAGGCCTGCTGCGCGGTGCTGGACACCGGGGAAAATGCCTTTGATGCGGGCAGCGAGGCGGTATATGGACAGTGGTTGCTCTGGCGCACCCGGAAGTTTCTACCCCGGAGCATCCGGCTGCCGGAGGAAATCTCTCCGCTGGTGCAGCAGGTCTACGGCTGGGAGCGGGAAGCTCCCGGTGGAGCGCAGGGGGAGGAAATGCGCTGCGTATATGAGCAGACGCAGGAGAAAAAGAAAGCGCGCGCCGAGGCGTACCTTGTGCCGCAGCCGGAAACGCACCGGCTGGCGCAGTTGAATACGCTGGACGACTGGATGCAGAACGAGGGTGCCCGCTCCGACCCGGCGGCGCGGGCAGCAGTGCGGGACGGCGACCCCTCGGTAGAGGTGCTTGTAATGCAGTGTCGGGCAGACGGCAGCATCCACTTTCTGCCGTGGCAGGAGGGTGGCAGCGCCGTAGCTGCTGACAGCCCGCCCCCGCCGGAAACGGCACTGAAGATTGCCCGGCAGAAGCTGCGTCTCCCGGCGGTGTTCGGCAAAGCGTGGAAGGTGGATAGGGTCATCCGGGAGTTGGAAGCGGATAACCGCAGCCGCCTTGCGGCGTGGCAGCTGTCGCCGCTGCTGCACGGAGAACTGATCCTGCTGCTGGATGAAAACCTGACTGCCCGGCTTGCGGGCATGGAACTTTGTTATGACCGTGAAAACGGCCTGACCTACCAAAAGGAGGAAACGGATGAAGGAGATTGAATTCAACCTGCTGACCGAACCGTGGATACGGGTGCGGCTGCGGGACAACACGGTGCGGGAGGTGTCCCTGACCGAGGCGCTGGTGTCGGCGCAGGATTATGTGGACCTTGCGGGCGAGATGCCCACCCAGAACGCCGCCGTGCTGCGGCTGTTGCTGGCGGTGCTGTTCACCGTGTTTTCCCGGGTGGATGCAAAGGGAAAACCCCAACCGCTGGCACAGAGCGATGATGCACTGGAGCGCTGGAGCGAGCTGTGGCAGCTTGGGCATTTCCCGGCAGAGCCTGTCCGGGACTACCTGGAGCAGTGGAAGGACCGCTTCTGGCTGTTCCACCCGACACACCCCTTCTGGCAGGTGCCGACCCTTAGCAATGGCATTGCGTTTGACGGAAAAAAGTTGAACGGGGAACGAGCGGAAAGCGGTAATAAAACGCCGCTATTTCAGAACATTTCAAAAGCAGAATGTGCGGTACTCACCTATGCACAGGCAGCTCGATGGCTGATTTATCAAAATGGATACGATGAACGCGGCGGCCGCCCGAAGGCTGGCAATAAGCCAAGGCATGGTGTTGGTTGGCTGGGGCAGATTGGGTTTGTGGCTGTTAAGGGGAAAAATCTGTACGAAACGCTGCTGCGGAATATGGCGTTTTCGACAGAGCAGGATGCTCTACGGGAAAAGCAACTGCCTTGCTGGGAGCGGGAGCACGCCAGAACGGAACAGAGCGTTGAGATTGTGATGCCGAAAAATCAGGCAGAACTTTTGACCCTGCAATCCAGACGCATTTTGCTGATACGCTCAGAAGAAATGCCCGGTGTAGTCGGGTATGAGGTGTTGGGCGGAGACTATTGGGACAGCGAAAATGCGTTTGGCGAGCAAATGACTCTTTGGCGCAGAACATCGAAGGAAAATGAAAAGGTGACCTATGAACCGCAACAGCATGAGATGGGAAAGCAGCTGTGGCGAGAACTTCCCGCCATGCTAGACCCGGAGGGCCGTAAACCGGGTGTTCTGATATGGAATCAGAAGCTGCAAAGTCTGCGAATCCTGAGCAAAAAAGAACAAATCGTGATTAGTGTGGTCGGAATACGATATGACGATCAGGGAGCATCTGTTAAGGATGTGTATACTGACCAGTTGGAAATGCAACTTGCAACGTTAAACGATCTTGGCCGAAAATGGACGGTGCGTATAAGCCGGGAAGTACAGCGCTGTGAAGAAACTGCCAAAAACATTGGCACACTGTGCGTGGAACTGAAGCTTGCCGGGGGATTGGACTACAATAAAGTGAAAGGGTTCAAGGATAAGCAAAAGGTAACGGAGGACGCCCGTGCACAATTCTACTTTGCAGTGGATCAGCCTTTTCGGCAGTGGCTGCAGGCGATCGACCCGGAGCAGGACGACCCGGATGAGGCAGCGCTGCGCTGGCAGGCGCAGGCGCGAAACATCGCGGAAAAGCTGGGAAAACAGATGGTGATGGAGGCCGGAAATGCCGCCCTGAAGGGACACCGCATTGTGGTGGATAAGGATAAAAAGACCGAGCGCACCATCCTGTATACCTCGCCAAAGGCCTATAATCGTTTCCGCACAAGGCTTTGGGAGATCTATCCCAAAACAGAACCATAAAGGGAGAATTGTATGAAAACACAGGACGTCAAACTGTATGCGGCGCAGCAGCTGCACAGGCTTCAGTCTCTGCCGGACAACCAGCGGCGGGCAGAGCTGGCAAAGCTGCGTCGGGGCATCGGCCACGCACCCGGCGAACTGCCGGAACTGTGGGGAAGTTTTTTGCTGGAAATGCCGGAAAGCTTTCAGGGCCGCAGTGCTCCCTCGGCGGCAGAGTGGGCGGTCTACCTTGCCCTGACCCTGTATGCTATGCATCAGCAGGGGAACGACCGCCCCATGAACTGCCCTGGCAACACACTGGGGCGTGCGGTGCGGCAGCTGGCAGAGCGGAACAGTGCCGGACAGGACTGGACCGAGGCCAGTGTGCTCCGGCGGTTCAACGCGCTGGCCACCGCAGAAGAAATTACCGAGATCAGCTACCATCTGCGGGGCATGATCCAGCTGCTGAGCGCGGCAAAGGATGGCGGCATCCCGCTGGACTATCCGCAGCTTGCGGCAGACCTGTATGAATTGCAATGCACCGACCCGCGGTATGCGCAGACCCCCGCCAATGTTCGTCTACGGTGGGGACAGGACCTGTACCGCGACCCGAAGCCTGCACCGGATGAGAAAGAAAAGGAGAATTGATCATGAATAAGCGCCTGTATGTTGATTTCCACATTTTGCAGACCGTCCCGCCCAGCTGCATCAACCGGGACGATACCGGCAGCCCAAAAACGGCAGTGTACGGCGGTGTGCTCCGCGCCCGGGTATCCTCGCAGGCATGGAAGCATGCCATGCGCGCAGCCTTTGCGGAGAATGCTCAGCTGGACGTGGGCAAGCGCACTAAAAAGGCCGCAGAACTGGTGAAGGCGCAGATCCTTGCACTGGCCCCGGAACTGGATACGGACAAGCTGGCAAAAAAAGCGCTGGAGAATGCGGGCATCAAGAGCGACGATAAGGGCACCAAGGCACTGTTCTTCATGAGCACTGCGCAGGCAAAGGCATTGGCAGAGCTGGCTGTGGAGGGCTCTGCGGATAAAAAGCAGTATCGGGATGCCCTGAAAGCGGCGCCCTCGATGGACATGGCGCTGTTTGGCCGTATGGTGGCAGATGACCCTTCTCTGAACTATGACGCCGCTGCGCAGGTGGCACACAGTATCTCCACTCATGCTGTGCAGAACGAGTACGATTACTTTACCGCCGTGGATGACTGTCAAGCAGAGGACAACGCCGGTGCAGGCCATCTGGGCACGGTGGAGTACAACTCCTCCACCTTGTACCGCTATGCCACAGTGAACGTGATGGAGCTGGCCGGGCAGCTGGGTGCAGCGCAGGCCGCGGAAACGGTGCGGGCCTTTGGTGAGGCGTTCCTCTTCTCCATGCCCACCGGCAAGCAGAACACCTTTGCAAACCGCACTCTGCCGGATGCGGTATATGTGACCCTGCGGGAGGATCAGCCGGTGAACCTGTGCGGCGCATTCGAGCGTGCCGTGCCCCGCAGTGCGCAGGGGTATGCCGCGCCTTCCAAGGCGGCACTGGCACAGTATGCGCAGCAGATGTACAGCAGCTTTGCCGAGGCCCCGGCGCAAAGCTTTACCGTGGGCAGCGGGCTGGAGGAACTGGCTCCGGCGCAGACGGCAAAGGCTATGCTGGACGCACTGGAAAAGGCTGTCCGGGATGCACTTGCCGGAAATGAGGTGGGGTAATGGCAACGCTGTTGCTTCGGCTGGCAGCGCCTTTACAGGCGTGGGGCGCGGACTCCAAATTTGAGACCCGCAAGACGGGCCGTGAACCCACCAAGAGCGGCGTGATCGGCCTTTTGGCGGCAGCTCTGGGGCTGCGGCGGGACGAGCGCGAAGCACTGCTCCGATTGACCGGGCTGCGGTTTGGCGTCCGCGTGGAGCGGGAAGGGCAGCTGCTGGTGGACTACCACACGGCAAAGACGCAGGATGAAAAGACCTCTTATGTGACCTACCGCCATTATTTGCAGGACGCCGTGTTTCTGGCCGGGATCGAAAGCACCGACACTGCACTTTTGCAGCAGCTGCAGCAGGCGCTGCTGCACCCGGCCTTTCCGCTATATCTGGGCCGCCGGTCCTGTCCGCCCACCCTGCCGCTTTGTCTGGGACTGCGGCAATGTTCTTTGCAGGAAGCACTGCAGACAGAACCGCCGCTGTGTCCGGGACGGCAGAGCCGGATCTTGTTGGACGCCGATCCGCTGGAGCCGGGCACGGCTCCGCAGCGGGATGTGCCGGTGAGCTTTGACCCGCATCATCGGCAGTACGGCTACCGCTCGGTACGGGAGCTTTGGCAGAAAGTGCCGGACAGCCCGGAGACTACGGAGCACGATCCGTTCCGGGAATTGTAAAAAGGGGGGCGAGAGAATGTATTTATCACGGGTAGAACTAGATCCCACCCGCCGCAGCACCATGGCTGCGCTGTCGGCACCGCAAAAACTGCATGGCGCAGTGGAAAGCGCTTTTGCAGGGGAGCGCCGCCGCAGACTGTGGCGGTTGGATCGTCTGGGAGAGCGGTTGTATCTGCTGCTGCTCAGCGAAGATGCGCCAGAGCTGTCCGGCGTGGTGGAGCAGTTTGGCACGGGAGCGGCTGCGGAGACCCGCAGCTACGACCCGCTTTTACAGCGGGTGGAGCCGGGCAGCTGCTGGCAGTTTCGGCTGACCGCAAACCCCACCAAAAGCTGCAAAGACCCCCAAAACCCCGCAGCGCGGGGAACTGTAGCCGCACATTGCACGACACAGTACCAGAAGCAGTGGCTGTTGGAGCGCGCCGCAAAGCACGGCTTTGCCCTGCGGGAGGAGGAATTTACCGTGACCCGGGTGCAGTGGCAGCACTTTGCCAAGCACGGCACCCGGCCGGTGACCCTGTTGGCAGTGACCTATGAGGGCATTTTGCAGGTGACCGATGCAGAGCAGTTCCGGGCACTGCTGTGTCAGGGCATGGGGCGCGGCAAGGCCTATGGCCTTGGACTGATGACCGTTATGCGCGGAGGAAACTGAGATGGACGAGATGCCGGGCATGATCCGGCCGGACCTGCAGGCGCTGCCGCAGGTGAAAGACCGGATGACCTTTCTGTATCTGGAACACTGCACCCTTGGCCGACAGGACGGCGCAATCACCGTTACAGACGAAAAAGGGATCGTTCAGATCCCGGCGGCGGGCATCTCGGTGCTGCTGCTGGGGCCGGGTACACGGGTGACCCACCGTGCCATGGAACTTATGGGTGACACGGGCGTGGGTGCTGTCTGGGTAGGTGAGCACGGTGTGCGGTATTACGCCCATGGCCGTCCCCTGACCACCCACTCGCAACTGTTGCTGCGGCAGGCAGAGCTTGTCAGCAACACCCGCAAGCACATGGATGTGGTACGCAAGATGTATCAGCTCCGTTTCCCGGACGAAGATATCTTCCGGCTGACGATGCAGCAGCTGCGGGGACGCGAGGGCAGCCGTGTGCGGCAGGTATACCGCAAAGCTTCCAAGGATACCGGTGTTCCGTGGAGCGGCCGACTGTACCGCCCGGAGGATTTTGCATCGGGAGATGCCGTCAATCAGGCGCTTTCTGCCGGGCACGCCTGTTTGTACGGTCTGGCGCACGCGGTGATCGTGGCATTGGGCTGCGCCCCGGGTCTTGGCTTTGTTCATGTGGGGCACGAGTGCTCCTTTGTGTACGATATTGCCGACCTGTACAAGGCCGAGGTGACCATTCCCATCGCCTTTGAAGTGGCGGCACAGGCTCCGGACGACCTGCCGGCCGTAGTGCGCCGCCGGGTGCGGGATGCCATGGTAGAGCATCATATTCTGGAGCGCATGGTGCACGATATCCGGTATCTGCTCCTGAATGCGGATGAGCGGGAACAGGAGCCGGAAGCTGTTTATCTGTGGGACAACAAAGTGGGCACTGTGGCCAACGGCATCAATTATTTTGAAGAAGAGGGTGATGAAACATCGTAGTTCTCACCATGACGAACTGCCCGCCAAAACTGCGCGGGGATCTGTCCAAATGGTTGTGCGAGATCAACACGGGCGTTTATGTGGGCAATGTGAGCAGCCGCGTGCGGGATGCCTTGTGGGAGCGGGTGTGTCAGAACCTGAAAAACGGACAGGCAACACTGGTGTTCACCACGGTGGGAGAGCAGCGGATGGATTTTCGCACCCACAATACCGCATGGGAGACCGTGGACTTTGACGGGATCAAACTGATGCGACGACCGCTGCCGCAGGCCGAACAAAACCAAATCGACCTGAAACCCGGGTTCAGCAAAGCGGCACAGCAGCAAATGGCGCGGAAAGCGGGCAGAACAAAGCCGAGCACAGGCAATTACACCGTGATCGATCTGGAAACCACCGGCCTGAAAGCCGCGTCCGATTCCATCATCGAATATGGAGCGCTGCGGGTCCGGGACGGTGTACCGGTGGAGGAGCTGACCATGCTGGTCTGCGTGGAAGAAAACGTTCCGGCAGAGATCACAGCCCTGACAGGACTCAGCGCTGCGGAATTGCAGCAGGGAACAGAACCACGGGAAGCGCTGAATAGCTTTTTGTTGTTTATTGGCAAAGACCCACTGGTGGGACATAATATTGCCTTTGATCTGGAGTTTCTGCGCATGACCTGCAAACGATATGGCTTTCCGGCACCGACCAACCGCCAGATCGACCTTGCACAACTTGCCCGCCGAAACCTTACAAGGATCGCAAATTATAAGCTGGTGACGCTGGCACAGCATTTTCAGCTGGCAGAAAAAGTGGAGCATCGCGCCCTGCCGGACTGCCGTCTGATACAACAGGTTTATTGCAAACTGAAGGAAACAGCGGTACAATAGCAACAGGAGACACGGTGCTACGGAATCTTTTTAGTCTTTTCCCCGCATACGCGGGGGTGATCCCCATTCAGCAATTGGCTGGACGACCTCAAGAAACTTTTCCCCGCATACGCGGGGGTGATCCCTTCCGGGCGGCTTCTTTCAGCACTCCACCCCACTTTTCCCCGCATACGCGGGGGTGATCCCATCTGGTGGAAGGTCAGGCCATTTTCTCCGTTCTTTTCCCCGCATACGCGGGGGTGATCCCTTGATACTATTAGTAGCAACTCCCGGGTGAAACTTTTCCCCGCATACGCGGGGGTGATCCTTCTCGGCACGATCTGCAGCCCGCTGCGCCCGCCTTTTCCCCGCATACGCGGAGGTGATCCCAAGTGCTAGATGTCATCACATACCAGCTCACACTTTTCCCGCACATGCGGGGGTGATCCTGGGTACCTGTTCCACCCATTCTTCCTGCGCCTCTTTTCCCCGCACATGCGGGGGTGATCCCAGTCAGTAGTACCAGTCCCGCCGCACTGTTCGCTTTTCCCCGCACATGCGGGGGTGATCCAAGTATCAGGCTAAGATTGAACTGGACAACTCTGCTTTTCCCCGCACATGCGGGGGTGATCCCATACGCCAATTACGAAGCCATGCTCCTCGAACCTTTTCCCCGCACATGCGGGGGTGATCCCGGTCGGTCAGGTCTCGAGCTATCCCCTGCCCCCTTTTCCCCGCACATGCGGGGGTGATCCTACATCTGCGTGTAGTATACTCTAAGCGGGACGCTTTTCCCCGCACATGCGGGGGTGATCCCCCAATTTTGGCAGCGCTCAACGGCGGCGCGGCCTTTTCCCCGCACATGCGGGGGTGATCCCTGCAAAAGGGTCTGGGTGCCGCTGGTCAGGTCACTTTTCCCCGCATACGCGGGGGTGATCCCAGGTTCAGGAACGTGCTGTTTAGGTAGGAATGGCTTTTCCCCGCATACGCGGGGCTTACAAAAAAGAACCACGGGCGCAACGAAAAATGAAATGATATTTCTGGAAAGGAGAACTCTGCAATTTTATCGCCCGCCCAGGCTGCGATCAAGAATCCCCGCAAGTAATGGCGTAAGGGCTTGACCCGACACAAATAAAGCATAACAAACACCCCTCGGTTTCCTGCTGCGGAAGCCGAGGGGTGTTTTGCGTATTAAGGGTGGAACGAATGCGCACTGTGATTTTATTCGGCCTTCAGGCGGAGCAAAGTGCCGGACTTTTCAATGCGGTAAAAACCTGCGCTGCCGTCCACGCCGAACTGCAGCTGCAGCTTGAGCGAAGAGTGCGACAGCGCGCGCACCGAAGGCGCGATTCAGTGCACCAGTGCCAGCAGCAGCGGCAGGGTGACGACCAGCTCAGTGGCATCCTGCAGTGCGGCCCAGCACTTCACAGTAGAGCAGCTGGTCCAGATCGATGCGGGAGATGCCGGTCTTGCAGCGCAGGATCAGGCTGCGCTGGTCGGCGCGGCGGCACTCGGCGATCACCGAATCCGTCAGACGGAAAAAGCTGTCCTCCCAGATGGGCTTGAGCTGGTAGAAATAGGCACCCACCACATAGGATTCCACTGCAAACTCGGCGGAAGAAGTGAGAAAGATGATCTTGACGACGTTATCGTACTGCCGGATCTCCTTGGCGGCGGTAATGCCGTTTTCGGCCGGCATGATGACATCCAGAAACAGGATATCGTACCGGGTGCCCTTTTCGATCTCGGCCAGCAGATCCAGCGGGCTGTGAAAGGCTGTGCACTGGATCTGGACACAGCGCTGGGCGCGATATTTTTCCAGCAGGGCAGAGAGCTGGTCCAGAACTGTTTGGTCATCGTCGCAGAAGGCGATCTGGATCATAACGGGTTTAACACATCCTTTGTTCGCGTCAGCCAGAAATTACAGCTGGGCCTTGCCCATGCAGTAGGTCTGCAGCACATCGTAGTTGTCGTCCAGCACCACAAGGTCGGCATCCTTGCCGATCTGGATGGAACCCTTGCGGTCATCCAGATGCAGGCAGCGTGCCGGGTTGATGGTGCAGGCGTTCAGTGCATAGTTGAAGGGCACCATGGCCTCCTCCACCAGAATGCGCAGGCCCTTGTTGATGTTCAAAGTGGAACCGGCCAGCGTGCCGTTGTCCAGATGGGCGCTGCCGTCCGGGTAGATGGTGATATGGTTGCCGCCAAAGATGTACTCGCTGCCAATGGGGGTGCCCTTGGCCATCAGTGCATCCGAGATCATGATGGCGTAATCCGGGCCTTTGCTCATGAAGTAGTTGTTCAGGGCAGCAGGGGTGGAGTGGCAGCCGTCGCAGATGATCTCGCCGTACATGGTGCGGATGCGGTAGGCTGCGCCCACCAGACCGTTGGCGCGGTGGGCGAAGGGGGACATGCCGTTGTACACATGGGTCATGGAGCGGGCACCGTTGGCATAGGCCATCACGGCCTGCTCATAGGTGGCGGCACTATGGCCGATGCTGACCACCACGCCGTGCTCGGTCAGGTAATGGGTCAGTGCAAACCCTTCGTCGTGTTCCGGTGCAAGGGTCACATAGCGGATGTGGCCGCGTGCTGCCTGCTGGTAGTGCTTGAACTGCTCCACGCTGGGCTTTGCGATGTACTCCGGAGGCTGTGCGCCCTTGTACTTCATATCGAGGTAGGGGCCTTCAAAGTGGATGCCAAGGATCTCGGCACCTTCGTAGCTGCCCTCCATCACGTCGGCCACATTGGCCACGGCGTTGGTCAGCACCTCCACGCTCTGGGTGACGGTAGTGGCCAGAAAGCTGGTCACACCCTCAGAGACGATATGCTTTGCCCAGTAGCGCAGGCCCTCCGGCTTTGCGTCGTTGGTGTCGAACTCGTAGGCACCATGGCAGTGGATATCCATAAAACCGGGCACGATGCGCTTGGAGCCATAGTCCACATCGGCCTGCTTTTCACCATAGGGGAAGATGCCGGTGATTTTGCCCTGCTCCAGCTCGACTGCGGCAGAAATGAACTGGTCGGCGATCCATACTTTTTTGCTCTGGATGATCATATAATCAGCCCTCCGATATCATCATAAAACCTGCATATGCTGTGCACGACAGCACAACCATTCTACAGAAAAGTATAGCATTTTCTGGCGGGAATAACCAGCCTTCGCGCGCCTTTTCAAAAAAATTAAGCTGGAAAATGAAAAAACGATCGCAGCTTGCACAAAGAAACAGCGTAAAATCAGAAACCCGGAGCCCTTTTTGAGCCGTTTTGGCCGAAAAAAGGTTCCGGGTTTTGTGCATGATCTTTTCAGAGAGCGGTTTTGCAACAGCCCCTTAATATGAAGTAAGCCCCAGGCTTACATCCAAAGCCTGATCCACACGTTTCTGATCTTCCGGCGTGATCTGCCCGGCCCGCTCCCGCAGGCGGTGCTTATCCAGCGTGCGGATCTGCTCCAGCAGCACCACGCTGTCCTTGGCAAGGCCGGTATCCGCTGCCCGGATATTGATGTGGGTGGGCAGGCGGGCTTTGTCCAGCCGGGATGTAATGGCCGCAGCAATCACGGTAGGGCTGTGCCGGTTGCCGATCTCGTTCTGCACGATCAGTACCGGGCGCACGCCGCCCTGCTCCGACCCCACCACCGGCGAAAGATCTGCGTAAAAAACTTCTCCTCTGTGTACCTCCATGGAATCTCCCTCCCTGCATTTGGAGGATGCGCCCCGCTTATGTGATGCGTCCGGCGCATCTTCGTCTGATCTCAGTATGAGCCGGCTGCGCGCCGGTTATGCAGCGCAGGGGATATTCCATTGTATGCACAAAGGCTTACAGAGTTTCCAGTGTGCAGAAGGCCAGCGCCATGCCGCCCTCGTGGCTCAGAGAGAGCCGGGCGGCAAGGCCATGGGCCTGCATCCATTCCGCCGTCTGGCCGGAAAAATGATAGGCGGGTGCACCGCTTTCCAGCCGGACAGCCTCGATCTCACACAGGGAGAACGGCTCCCGCAGGCCGGTGCCTGCCGCCTTTAAAAAGGCTTCCT